>Ga0308411_10001472_pt1 | contig 16024 bp, 8 predicted proteins | sample HotsprottomLayer_2_FD_203530 | JGI IMG/M metagenome (GOLD analysis project Ga0308411, IMG submission 203530) | Hot spring phototrophic mat microbial communities from Octopus Spring, Yellowstone National Park, Wyoming, United States -... | ecosystem: Environmental > Aquatic > Thermal springs >...
CTTGAGAAACTCGTCGCCCCACATCACGCATTCCAGCGAGCCGGAAAAATCCTCGATCTTGCAGCGACCATAGCGCGTGTTGCCGTTGCGTTGCGGTTTCTTGTAGCTCAGGACGCGAACCATCGTCAGCATGCCGCCCACGATGACCTCTGTCTCGCCGGCAACGCCGCGCAACTCAGCGATGCTGTGGGTGATGTAGCGTCGGATCAATTGCTCTTGCTGGGCGAGCGGATGGCTGGAGAAGTAGAAGTCGAGGACTTCCTTTTCATACTTGAGCCGATCCGTTTCTGACCAAGGAGCTACCTCCGGCAATGGGGGAACTGCGGGATCAGCGAGGGCGACACTGGTCGGCTCGCTACCGTTCTCGAACATGTTGAGTTGGCCCTTGCGGCGATCTGCGAGTCGAGACTGGGCCGCCTGCAAGGCGATCGGCAACAGATGCAGGAGTTGGGCGCGATGAATGCCAAAGCAATCCAGAGCACCGGCCTTGATGAGTTTCTCGATGGCCACCGGCTTGACCACTCGCGGGTCGATGCGTTCGCAGAAGTCGTAGAGATCCTTAAACTTGCCCCTTGCCTGGCGAGCTGCGACGATGCCATCGGTGCTGGCTCGGCCCACTCCCTTGATGGCGGCCAGTCCGAAGACGATCTTGTTGTCCTTGACGCTGAAGTCTGACTCGGAGGTGTTGATATCGGGTGGCAGTACTTCGATGCCAAACTTGCGAGCGTCGGCGATGTGATCGACCATGATGTCGCGTTTGTTGCCGTCCTCGATCTCGCTGGACAGCAGGGCAGCCATGAACTCCGCCGTGTAGTGCGTCTTGAGATAGGCCGTCTGATAGGAAACGAAGGCATAGGCAGCACTATGCGACTTGTTGAAGCCGTAGCCGCCGAAATGGACGATCAGTCCGAAGATTTCCTCAGCGGTGGCCTTGTCCAGGCCGCGTTCCTGGGCACCGCGGACAAAATCGACTTTGTGGGCATCGATGATCTCGTGCTTCTTCTTGCTGATGGCCTTGATGCAGGCGTAGGCACTGCCCAGAGGGATACCGCCCAGCTTGTTGAGAATGCGCATCACCTGTTCCTGATACACCATGACGGCGTGCGTCTCGGAGAGGATTTCCTCCATCACAGGATGCTTGTAGGTGGGTTTAGCTCGACCGTGTTTGACGTTGACATAGTCATCGACCATACCGCCATCGAGGGGGCCGGGCCGATACAATGCCGTGCAAGCGATGATATCGCGGATGTTGTCGGGCCGCAGTCGCTTGAGCAGTTCGCGGATGCCGTCGGACTCGAACTGAAACACTCCCTTGGCATCGCCACGTTGCAACAGTTCGTAGGTTTCCGGATCGTCGAGAGGCAACTGATAGATGTCGATCTTCTCGCCGCGGGTCTTTTCGATCAGGCGAACGGCATTGGTCAACAGCGTGAGAGTGCGTAGGCCCAGGAAATCCATCTTGAGCATGCCCACCTTTTCGAGGTGTTCCATGCCCCACTGGGTGGCCACGACGGCCTCACCGGACTTGGCTCCGGTGTCATCATCCTTGCGCATGGCCCGGTGCAGCGGCACATGTTCGGTCAATGGGCCGTCGGCAATGACCACTCCAGCGGCGTGAATGCCGCTCTGGCGGTTGGTTCCTTCCAGAGAACGGGCGATGTCGATCAGGCGACGCACTTCCGGATCGCTCTGGTACAGACTGGCCAGATCGCTGTTTTCCTTGAGAGCTTCGTCCAGAGTCACGCCGGGACGTTGCGGCACCATCTCGGCCAGTTGCGACACACGCGGCAACGGCACATCCAGGGCGCGGCCGACATCCTTGATGGCGGCGCGAGCGGCGAGAGTGCCGAACGTCGCTATCTGAGCCACGCTCTCCGCGCCGTACTTGTGCCGAACGTAGGCAATGACCTCCTCGCGACGTTCTTGACAGAAGTCGATGTCGATATCGGGTGCTTCGGAGCGACTTGGATCGAGGAATCGCTCGAACAGCAGATCGTATTCCAAGGGATCGACGTGACTGAGTTGCAAGACAAAGCTGACGAGCGAACCGCAAGCCGAACCACGGGCACTGCAAGGAATCCCCTTCTCGACGGCGAAGCGGACGAAATCGCTGACGATGAGGAAATAGCTGGCGAAGCCCATGCTACAGATGATGTCCAGTTCGTGTTGCAGGCGTGCCAGGACGGCCTCGGAAGGCTGTCCGCGGTAGCGCAACTGGACTCCGGCGAGGCACAACTCGCGAAGGTACTCTTCGGGGCTTTTTCCTTCCGGCGGGACGAACACAGGAAAGTGGCGTTTCTTGAGATCGAGGTCGATGTTCACCCTGTCAGCGATTCGCTGACTTTGCAGGACGGCCTCATGTTGCTGCGGGAAGAGTTGGTACATTTCCGCCGGCGCGCGGACGTAGAACTGATCGCTGCCGTAGCGTAGGCGGTTCTCGTCGCGGAGTTTCTGGCCGGTGTTGATGCACAGTAGCACGTCATGCGCCAGGGCATCGTCCGGGGTCAGATAATGGGCATCGCAGGTGGCGACCAGTGGCAGGCCGAGCTTGTTAGCGATGCTGATCGCGCCTTCGGCACACTGTTTCTGGATATCCAACCCATTGTTCTGGATCTCGACGTAGAAATCGGGGCCGAAGAGCCGCGCGAACCAACGAGCCAGTTCCAGGGCCTCGTCGAGTTGCTCCCTGAGGATCAGTTCGCTGAATTCACTGGAAGCGCAGCCGGACAGGCAGATCAGGCCTTCGTGATGAGCAGTGAGCAGCTCCTTGTCGATACGCGGCACATAGTGGTAGCCCTCCAGGTAGGCGATGGAGGACAGCTTGATGAGGTTCTTGAAGCCGATGCGGTTCTTGGCGAGCAAGGTCAGGTGGTAGCCGGCCTCGCCTCGTCGTCGGGCACTGCGATCGGTTCGCTTGCCCGGAGCGATGTAGGCTTCATAGCCGATGATCGGATTGATGCCAGCTTTGCGGCATTCTAGATAGAACTCGATAGCTCCATAGAGGTTGCCGTGATCCGTTATGGCGACGGCATTCATGCCCAGGGATTTGACGCGAGCGACCAGTTCGGGAATCCGATTGGCTCCATCGAGTAGGCTGTAGTGGGTGTGACAGTGCAGATGAACGAAGGGGCGGTCGGACATGCGGAACCCTTCCCTGCAATGGGACAACGAGCCGACCCCCACCGACGAGGTCGACACCATTCACCCCTGTACAAAGTACCATACCCTTCCAGCCGGCGACAAGGGAATTGGCTCCCAACAGCCCGACTACGAAAAAGGCGGAGGGATGTTGCCAGTTCGACAACATCCCTCTATCTGAGATCGGCTCGCGAAACCGGTGACCTTGAAACAGCGGCGGCTAATAGCTCAGGGCAATTTGACTAAGGGGCGAGGCACGACTAGAAGAGTAGCCGGCAGCTTGCCCGGTATGATGCCGAAACTCAACGGCAGCATGCTAGCCTTGAGGACATCGCGAAACAGCATTCGACCCGTCTTGGCATCGAAAATCAGAATGATCTGATCGGTTTCGGTGGGCATCTTCGGCGTAGACTGCGTCGGTAGCACAAGGTGCTGATGGCGTTTGAGAACCCCTCGCTGCACTGCGGAAACCTGAACGATAATCGGCACGGGCGTTTCGTTGCGAAAGACCACAGTCTCTGCCAGACTGAAGCTTGGTACAAGTCCCATCAGCAGAATCAGTGCCAGCAGCAACTTGGGACAAACTCTTCCGCGATTCATAGCACACCTCGCGGTTGATGCGTCCAGAGCAGACCATGCGAGCGGGTACATCCCGTTCCAGTTAGTTTATCGCAAGCTCTACACGAGAGGAACGGTAGAGAGAATCGAACTTGCGCTCAAAGGCTGGCGAATGGACAAGGTATTTGTCTTCAGGGTGAGTGAGGGGATTCGAACCCCCGACGTCCAGATCCACAGTCTGGCGCTCTAACCAGCTGAGCTACACCCACCATACTTTCCGTCTTTCTATCATAGCCGATTCAACAAAAAGAGCAAGTCACAGAGGGCAATCTTCTTTTGCCGGCTGGTGCGTACCTGAACTTGTTCTATCCGACGTTTTTCCCCTACACTCCCTGCGAATCCTCTAACCCTCGCCTGGGAGCATACTGCTATGCCTGTTCCTGTTCTGCTCGTTGCCCTGTCTGGACTGCTGAACGCTGAGCAAGCGGGGACTCCTCCCGTAGCACTGCATGGCCTGACCGCTCGGTCGATCGGCCCAGCCACGATGGGCGGTCGCGTGACTGCCCTAGCCGTGCTGCCCAGCAATCCCGATACTCAGTACGTCGGGACGGCGGCGGGCGGACTCTGGAAGACCAGCGACGATGGCCGATCTTGGCAGTGTGTTTTTCCCGGTTCTCCGCATCCCTCTATTGGGGCGGTGGCCGTCGCTCCTAGCGATCCGCGAATCGTTTATGTTGGCACTGGAGAGGCCAACGCTCGCAATAGCGTCTCCTGGGGCAATGGGGTGTTCGTCTCGAAAGATGCTGGCCAATCCTGGACGCACGTCGGCCTGCGCGAAACGCATCACATCGGACGTATCGTCGTCCATCCTAGGCAGCCCGAGGTGGCCTATGTGGCCGCGCTCGGCCATCTGTGGGGAGCCAACCGAGAACGTGGCCTGTTCGGCACACGCGACGGCGGCAAGACCTGGACGCATTTGTTCGCCCTGGATCAGGACACCGGATGCGTCGATGTGGTTCTCGATCCGACCAATCCCAACACGCTGTTTGTGGTGGCCTTTCGCGTTCGCCGCGACGACTTTTCGGGCGGCAACCCGGCCACGCAGTTCGGCCCCAAGGCCGGCATTTATCGCAGTCGCGATGCCGGCAAGACCTGGACACGTCTGAGCAAGGGACTGCCGACTCGGCCGCTCGGTCGCATTGGACTGCACCTGTGGGCTGGCGACTCGCGTTATCTGACCGCCGTCGTCCCCACTGACCGAACCGACATCGCCAAGGTCGCGGGTCAGCCGGCCGGTTCTCCCGGCTCCGTCGAGACGGGTGGCATCTTTGTTTCCAACGATGGCGGCGACTCCTGGCAAAAGATCAACAATCTGTGTCCGCGTCCCTTCTACTTCGGTCAGGTGCGCGTCGATCCCACCGATGCTCGCCGCATCTGGGTTCTGGGCATTCCCCTGTTCTTCTCCACGGACGGTGGTAGGAACTTCAGCAGCAATGGTGCGCCGCGGGTTCACGTCGATCATCACGACCTGTGGATCAATCCTGCCGATCCGCGCCACTTGATCCTCGGCAACGATGGCGGCCTGTACTACTCGCGCAGCGGCGGCAAGGACTGGATAGCCGTCAAGAACCTGCCCATCTCGCAGTTCTACGGCCTCGCCGTTGATTCGCGAGTTCCCTATCGCGTCTACGGTGGCCTTCAGGACAACGGCAGTTGGGGCGGGCTGTCGCGCACTAGCAATCCGGTCGGCATTCGCAACAGCGACTGGTTCCGCATCTATGGAATGGACGGCTTCCAATGCGCGGTGGCACCAGACGATCCCTACATTCTCTTCGCCGAGGGCCAGTACGGCCGACTGGTTCGCATCGATGGCCGTACTTTGCGTGCCACGTCGATTCGGCCACAGCGACCCAAAGGAGACAATGGCCCCAGCTATCGGTTCAACTGGAACTCCCCGCTCGCCCTTTCGCCGCACGATCCAAAAACGCTGTACTACGGCGGCCAGTATGTGTTTCGCAGTCCCGATCGCGGACAGACTTGGCAGGTCATCAGCCCTGATCTGACCGCCGGCAAGCCGGGAGTTGCCCTGTATTCGCACACTCTCACCGCTCTGGCCGAGTCGCCGCGCCAGGCCGGCTTGCTCTACGCCGGCAGCGACGACGGTCGCGTTCACGTCAGTCGAGATGCCGGCAAGTCCTGGGTGGAGGTGACCGGCAATCTGCCCGGGGTGAAGAAGCCCTTCACGGTCACTCGACTGGAACCTTCGCCCTTCCGGGCCGGCACGGTGTTTCTAAGTCTAGATCGGCACCGTCAAGATGATCGCGCTCCCTATCTGTTCCGCAGCGACGACTACGGGGCCACCTGGCGCAGTCTAGCGAGCCGACTGCCCGCAGAGGGGCACGTCCACGTCATTCGTGCCGATGCTCGCAACCCGGATCTGCTTTATGTCGGAACCGAATTCGGCCTGTTTGTCTCCCTCGACGAAGGGGCCAACTGGCAACCGCTGGGCCACTTGCCGCCCTGTCCTGTCCACGACGTGGTTGTCCAGCCGCGTGAGCGGGAACTGGTCATTGGCACGCATGGTCGGGGCATCTATGTGCTGGAAGTAGCTGGTTTGCAGGAGCTTACGGCTCAGGTGCGATCGCAGCCCGCCGTGTTGCTCTCTCTTGGGGATGCGGTCATTGCGGTCGATAACAAACCGCAGGCTGCTCCAGAGCGTACTTATGTCGGGCAGAATCCTGCCCACGGTGCCAGACTGCGCTGCTGGCTCGGCACCGGCATCCGAGAGGCTCGCCTGGAAATCCTTTCCGCCTCGGGCGACATACAAGCTCGAATCCCCGTGCGCGGCTCGGGATTTCATCAGGTGATCTGGGATCTGCACCGCACCACCAGCGAGGGCAACCGCCAGCGCGTCCAGCCTGGCGAGTACACCGTGCAACTGATTGCTGGCACACACCAGCAGCGCAAGACCTTCTGGGTGCGCAAGGAAACCTGAGCGATTCGCCAGCGAGCCCCGCCCCGCGTCAGCGGGTGGAGCGATTACACAACAAGGATTCTCCCATGCTCACTCGTCAGCAAGCTCGCGAACTCGATCTCCGGGCCATGAACGACTACGGCGTACCTGGAATCGTCCTGATGGAAAACGCCGGCCGAGGCATGGCCGAGTTGTTGCAAACGCTGGGAATCGCCGGCCCCGTTGCCGTGGTGTGCGGCAAGGGCAACAACGGCGGCGATGGGCTGGTCATCGCTCGACACCTCGACAACGTGGGCGTTGCAGTTCACGTCCTGTTGTTGGCCAACCCCGAGGAACTCGCTGGCGATGCCGCCATCAACTACCGTATCGTTCAGCAGTCCGGCTTGCCGATGACTCGCGTGTCGCTCGATCCGTTCGACGAGACAGCGTTTGCCGACTTGTTGCGGGTGGACTGGGTCGTCGATGCGCTGTTCGGGGTTGGTCTGCAAGGAAACGTGCGATCGCCGTTTGACCGCGTGATCGCTGCCATCAACGCCAGTCCGGCTCAGGTGCTGGCGGTGGACATTCCCAGTGGTCTGGATGCCGACACGGGCCAGCCTCTGGGGTGTGCCGTCCGGGCACATCACACGGCCACGGTGGTTGCCCACAAGATCGGCTTCGCTCGGCCGGAAGCGTCCGAATTCCTGGGACGCATCCACTGCATTTCGATGGGGGCACCGCGTCGGTTGCTCGAAGCGTTCAACCTCGACGAGCGGCCCGGCGTTTGAGTATTTCGTCGGCAATCGTCCCGAGCAACAGAGCCAAGCCGATCACGGCGTATTCCAACTCGTTGGAGATCTCGTTGAAACTGCAAAGTTGCCGCAACAAGGGCAACACTGCCGTTCCCAGTAACATGCCGGCCACGCTGCCCTCGCCGCCGCGCAGGCTGCATCCGCCCAACACCGCGCCGGTGATCGCGTACAACTCCAGCAGCGAACCGGCGTTGGTGGCATTGACCGATCGGCTTTCGAGGATCGTCAGTACCCCACCCAGCCCCGCCAGCAGCGAGCAAAGGATGTAGGCCAGGATCTTGTAGCGTTCCGTGGAAATGCCCGCGTAGCGAGCGGCTTCCTCGTTGGCTCCGATGGCGAACAGATAGCGACCATAACGGGTGCCGTGCAAAAACAACCCCACGATCAGGGCAATGACCAGCAGCAACACCAGTTGCTGGGGGATGCCCAGAGGACTGCCCACCAGCAGATTGCGGAACCAATCGACCTGCTCGCGAAACTCCGGGGGTGCCCCGACACCCAGTCCGACGGCCGACGAGTTGGCCCACCGCGCCAGTCCGCGATAGATGAACAGCCCGCACAGCGTCACGAGAAACGGCTGCAAGCGCAACCCGGTTACTAGCACTCCGTGCAGCAGGCCGATCCCCGCCGACAACAGCAGCACTGCTAACATCGCCAGCCAGGGAGAAACCTGGCTCTCCAGCATCATGCCAAACAGCACCGCCGTCAGGCCGATCACCGAGCCGATCGACAGATCAATCCCGCCGGAGATGATCAGCACGCCGACACCAACGGTCAGCACGCCGTAGAAACCCACTCGCGCGGCGATGGTTTCCTGCGTACCCAGTTCCCTGGCCCGCTCGTCGGAGGCGATCAGCACGCCGTAGAGCAGGGCGACCATCAGCAAAATCCCGAGCAGTCGATTCATCGATGTGTTGGCTCCGTCGTGGGAGAAACTCTGCCCGCTGACGCGGGGCGGCTCGCTATTCCTGGGAGTTCTCGCCAGGTGGAACACGTTTGAACCCCTGGAGAATAGCCGATGCTGCCGATGCCACTTGCTCACTGAACGATCCACCGGTGGCCAGGTGCATGATGGCCTCCTCACCGAGTTGGTCGCGCGATAGTTCGCCGGCTAGTCGGCCCTCGTGGAGAACCAGCACGCGATCGCTCATGCCCAGCACTTCTTCCATGTCGCTGGAAATCATCAGGATGGCCACGCCCTGACCGGCCAGTTCATCCATCAAGGCGTAAATCTCGCTCCTGGCTCCCACGTCCACTCCGCGAGTCGGTTCGTCGAAAATCAGCACGCGCGGCCGGCGCGCCAGCCACTTGCCGACCACCACCTTTTGCTGATTGCCGCCCGAAAGCTGGCCGACGATCTGTCGTGGCGACGAGGCCTTGACGCGAAGTCGGCTCATCAAATCGCGACACAGGGCCGACTCGTGTCCACGTCGTACCCAACCGAACAGCCCACTTAGCTGAGCCAGATTGGGCAGGCTCAGGTTGCTGCGGACATCCTCTTGCAACACCAGACCATGTCGGCGTCGATCCTCGGGAATGAGCAGCAATCCGGCGGCGATGGCCTGCTCGGGATGGCGGAACTGCACGGCTTGGCCATCGAGCAGCACCTCGCCGCTGGTCAGAGATCGCAGGCCGAACAGAGCCTCGGCCAACTCGGTGCGACCGGCTCCCACCAGACCCGCCATGCCGACGATTTCTCCGCCGCGCAGCGTGAAGGAAACCGGAGAGGTCGGCCCATTGGCATAGCGAACTTCGCGAACCGTCAAGCGGATGGGTGCTTCCGCCTTAGCGGTGTGCTGACGCGGATACAGTTGCTTGAGATCGCGACCGACCATCAGACGAACCAGCGTATCGTGATCGATCTGCTCGCGAGACAATTCGCCGGCATTTCGGCCATCGCGTAATACGGTGACGCGATCGGCCACACGCTTCACCTCGGCCAAACGATGCGAGATGTACAGCACCGCGACCCCAGCCGCTCGCAGCCCATCGATCACTTCGTAGAGCCGATCCGTTTCGCGCTGGGTGAGGCTGGAGGTCGGCTCGTCCATGATGATGAGCCGCGCTTTGAGGGACAGAGCGCGGGCAATCTCGACGAGCTGTCGTTGTCCGACCGACAATTCGCCGACGATGCGTCGAGGCGATTCCATCAGACCGACGCGGTCGAGCAGTTCGCGAGCTTGGCGATCCATGCTCGAGCCATCGAGCCAGCCGAGCCAGCCGCCCACGACCCGCTCGCGTCCGAGAAACAGATTGGCAGCGATGCTCAGATTCTCGGCCAGGTTCAGTTCCTGATGAATCAGCACAATGCCGCGATCGAGAGCATCGCCGACGCCATTGAGACGAATCGGCTGGCCATCCAGTCGCAGTTCGCCGGCATCGGGGCGATGCACGCCGGCGACGACCTTCATCAAGGTGGATTTGCCGGCCCCGTTTTCCCCGACCACGGCCAGCACCTCGCCGACGCAGACGTGCAACGACACCTCAGACAGAGCCTGCACACCGGGAAAGTGCTTGGAGATGCCACAGACTTCGAGCAACACGCGACTGGACACGCTCTGACTCCCGCCACCCTGATCGTCTCTATTTGCCCAGAAGTTTTTCGAGTTCGGCGCGGAACTCGCGAACTGCCAGACGCTTCAGGCCGTCGCGTTCGCCCGCTTCTTTCATGATGATGCGGTGGGGAATGAAGCGAATGCCGTCTTTGGGCAGGTTGACCTCTTCGCCCTTAGCCAGAGCCGCCATGATTTTGACCGACTCGTAGCCGAAATTGTAGGGATCTTGCACGACCGTGGCATAGATTTCGCCGGACTGGATGCCGTCGAGGGTGGCGAAGTCCTCATCGAAGCCGACGATCTTGATGCGATTGAGGCGAGCCTTGTCCTTGACCTTGTCCTTGAGAGCCGCCAGGCACTGCGGCGGATTGTAGGCCCACAGGCCGACCATGCACAGGTTTTCGTCGGCGGGCACTTGACTCAGCACATCGACGGCATTTTCGAGCGCCTTGCGGGCTCCTTCGGGCTGATCAAGCAGCGTGCGCTTGAATAGCTTGTACTTGCCGAAGGTCTCCCCATCGGGCGAGGGCTGGAAGTCGGTGATGTCTTGAGGAGGTTCACGGCCGGCGAGTTCGTCGATGACTCCCTGCCGACGCTGCCGGGCATTGAGCGCCTCGAGTTGACCGACGAAGATAGCGACAATGCCGCCATCGGGCATGGCTTCCTTGACCAGTTTACCGACGGCTCGGCCGGCGTTGTAGTTGTCGGTGCCGAGGTAGGCGATTCGTCGGGTGTTGGGGGCATCGTTGTCCACGGTGAGCAGTTTGACCTTGCCGGCGATTTGATCGAGGTAGTCGCGTTGATTCTTGGGATCGATAACGCTGACCGAGACGGCCTTGACTCCCTGATTGATGACGGTGTCGATGACCTCTTTTTGCACGGCGGCATCGCCGGAGGTCGGCATACGGAAGTACAGTTTGACATCGGTCTCTTTTTCGGCAGCCTTGGCCCCGGCCTGGGCAATCGTCCAGAAGGCTTCGGGGTTGTTGCTGACAAAGGCGACGCGCGGCTTGCTGCTGCCGCTTCCGCAGCCGATCAGGGCGAACAAGCCCAGAGCCAGACACAGTCGATGGAGAGCAGTCATAATTCGTTCTCGGTCATTGGTTTTGCGGTTACACAGTCTGAGAGTCCATGCCTCTACAGACTTGTCTTCGCATTTCGACCGACAACTGTCTACTGACTACTGACCACTTTTATCCTTTCGAGAGACGGCGATAGGCTGCTCACCTGGCGGAGTAGTCGCTATGGGAGCCGCCAGTTTGGCGGTCGGCACGATAGTAGGCTGACCTACCTTCGACAGATGCTGCTCAACCGTGGAGTGATCTTCGGCTTGACGGAGCAGGCCGGCGACCTCAGTGAGGGCATTCGGATTGAAGTGAGCCTTATCGAGATAGCGTTTAGCGAGGGTTTCCGGGGGTGCTGGCGCTGGACGCGGTTTGCGGCGAGCAGCCTCAGCATGGGCGGCCTCCATCTGCTGAGTGCCGTCCGGCTGCCCAAACAACCCTCCGCGATCGGCTCCCATCGATTCCAGTGGTCGTCGTTCACGCAACGGCGTGACCGGATCGCTCATGGCCTGTCGTTCGGTGGCGATTTTGGCCAGTTCCAGACTGAGAACTGCCGCCAACTGGGCATCATCCTTGCAACGGTTGACCAGTCCTTCGGAGATAACGATCTGATAATTTTCCAGGCCGCCGCCACGATGGAAGATCTCCGGGTGCGGCACGCCGACCGTCAGGAACAGGGGCCGCATGCCCAACTCGGGATTGGCAAGAATGAGTTTGTGGCCGACCGCCAACACCCGCTTGGCAGTAGCTTCGGTGGCGGGTGCCTTGCTGACGTAGCGCTGCCCTTGAACGAGCCGCTGCCGCGCTACCTGGGTGCTGGGGATTGATCCATCGACCACGCGAGTTCGCGAGTTTTCGACGCAACCAACCAAAACCAGACCGAGCCACAGCCAGCCCATACGCACGCCTGCGTTCATGTGCGTTTGCCTCCGCCGAACGGGATCTCAACATAGAGAGCAAGGGGCGGCACCATAGCCGCTGTTGCGGCAAGTGTCCAGAGGAATTGCCAAAGCGGCCGCCGACGCCGAGCAAATTCCGGGAAAAGTGGTTGACAACTGGAGACATCGGCCTATAATCCTCTTTGCTGACAGAATTGACCGTGAGGTGTTCATGATTTTAATCGCATTGGCATACAACCCAGGGTAACGCTCGAGCAGTCAATAACTGGCCTGCATCGAGCCAAACCAATCGGTTTGGCTTTTTTCATTGCCGATGCCGAACACTCAGGAGTACACTGCGACGGGCGTATAGCTCAGTTGGCTAGAGCGCAGCTCTGATAAAGCTGAGGTCCTTGGTTCGAATCCAAGTACGCCCACTGAGTAAGTGGGTTATCGAGATAAATCACTAACGCGAATCCTTCGCGGGAGTGAACTGGGGATGTAGCTCAGCGGGAGAGCGCTTGGTTTGCAACCAAGATGTCGGGGGTTCGATTCCCCCCATCTCCACCTCGAATGGAGAAGTTGAGGCAAAAAATCGGAAAAAGAAGCCGGAGCAGTTGACAAAGTTACGGGCAATCACTAGGATACATGTGCGTAACTGACTATTTAGCAAGTACTTACATATAGAGATTGCTGACCTGCGTTCAGTCTGGGCGAGAGTCAACACACCACCTGTTACGATAAGGCGTGTGTTGACTCCCTCCCAGATAGATCTCCTAACAGGAGATTGATGTGAGGGGTGCTGGTTCACGATCAGCAGTTGATCTTTGACAATACGGTAGCGGAAGAGTTGCAACCAAGAAGCGGCGAGGTCGTTTCGCAAGAGCGATACTCGCTTGTTTCCACAGAACTCTACGAGAGCCCATGAGAGAGTAAAACGATCATTACTCGTGTGTGTCCTCCGCCAGGAGCGACACACCAGTAGCGAGGCAAACGACCTGACTGAGTGCTGTCTGCCCATCCTTCTGCGATGGCAAACAACGAGGGCAGAGTCAATGCGGCCAAGCTACTAAGGGCAGGTGGGGGATGTCTTGGCGCCAGGAGGCGATGAAGGGCGTGGAAGACTGCGAAAAGCCCGGTGGAGCTGTCAAACGAGCACTGAAACCGGGATTCCCGAATTGACTTGCACTGAATGCATAGGTGCAATTCGCCAACCCGGGGAACTGAAACATCTCAGTACCTGGAGGAAAAGAAAGAAACCTCGACTCCGTCAGTAGCGGCGAGCGAAAGCGGATCAGCCCAAACCACCCGGGACTCCGGGTGGGGTTGTAGGACCGGACACAAGCAACCGCAACACGAGTCGAACTGTCTGGAATGGCAGGCCAGAGCGGGTGAAAGCCCCGTAGACGTAGTGAAACGGTTGCGTCCGGCACCTGAGTAAGACCTGACACGTGAAAGTAGGTCTGAATCCGCGGGGCCCATCCCGCAAGGCTAAGTACTCCCTGGCGACCGATAGCGAACCAAGTAGCGCGAGCGAAAGATGGGAAGAACCCCGACAAGGGGAGGATAGTGAACCTGAAACCACCTGCCTACAAGCGGTGAGAGCCCGTAAGGGTGATCGCGTGCCTTTTGCATAATGATCCGGCGACTTACCGTCCCCAGCAAGGTTAAGCCGTTCTGCGGCGGAGCCGAAGCGAAAGCGAGTCTGAACAGGGCGTCCAGTTGAGGGCGGTAGACGCGAAACCACGTGAACTACGCATGGCCAGGTTGAAGTGGGGGTAATACCTCATGGAGGACCGAACCCACTAGTGTTGAAAAACTAGGGGATGAGCTGTGTGGAGGATTGAAAGTATCATCAAACGTGGAGATAGCTCGTTCTCTCCGAAATAACTTTAGGGTTAACGTCGTGGTAGTTGCCAGAGGGGGTAGAGCGACTGAATCCGATAGGGGGCCTACCCGGCTACCCTTCGGAACCAAACTCCGAATACCTCTGGACCAAGCCGCGGCAGCTAGACGGCGGGGGATAAGCTCCGTCGTCGAGAGGGGAACAACCCAGACCGCCCGCTAAGGTCCCTCAATCTAGCTCAGTGCGAAAGGAAGTTGGACTCCTGAGACAGCCAGGATGTTGGCTTAGAAGCAGCCACCATTTCAAAAGTGCGTAATAGCTTACTGGTCGAGGAGTCCTGCGCCGATAATGAACGGGACTAAGCTAGATACCGAAGCGGCGGGCCAGTCATGGCGGTAGGAGAGCGTCGTGCGTTAGGGCGAAGGGGTACGGCAACGCACCCTGGACGAAGCACGAGTGATCATGCCGGAACGAGTAACGATAAAACGGGTGAGAATCCCGTTCGCCGAAAGCCTAAGGTTTCCTGGGGAAGGTAAATCCGCCCAGGGTTAGTCGGACCCTAAGACGAGGCCGACAGGCGTAGTCGATGGACAGCCGGTTAATATTCCGGCACCACTTGGGGCGGTCGAAGTTGTCAGGACGCTGGTTGGAAGGGGATCGACCCGCTAGACGTGGTCGTGGCGCAAGCCCGAGGACACCTAAGATTCCGAAGTCTCCGGAAAAACAGCCAAGAAAAGCCGACAACGGACAAACCAAGTGCCCGTACTAAAACTGACACAGGTAGGCGAGATGAATATTCTCAGGCGCTCGAGAGAACGCTCGTGAAGGAACTCGGCAAATTAACCCCGTAACTTCGGGAGAAGGGGTGCCCCCTGGCTTGCAAGGGCTGGAGGGCCGCAGAGAAATGGGTCTAGCGACTGTTTACTAAAAACACAGGTCTATGCGAACTCGTAAGAGGAGGTATATAGACTGACGCCTGCCCGGTGCCGGTAGGTTAAGGAAGAGGGTTAGCCGTAAGGTGAAGCTCGCAACCGAAGCCCCGGTAAACGGCGGCCGTAACTATGACGGTCCTAAGGTAGCGAAGTTCCTTGTCGGGTAAGTTCCGACCTGCATGAATGGCGTAACGACTGGACCACTGTCTCCACGAGCGACTCGGTGAAACTGTAGTTGTTGTGAAGATGCAACATACCCGCAACTAGACGGAAAGACCCCGTGAACCTTTACTGCAGCTTAGTATTGGGTTTAGGCCCAGCATGCGTAGCGTAGGTGGGAGGCGTAGAACCGAGGATCCCGGTCCTTGGGGATGCCGACCAATGAAACACCACCCTTGTTGTGCTTGAATTCTAACCCCGTCCCGTGAATCCGGGCGGCGGACAGTGCTAAGTGGGCAGTTTGACTGGGGCGGTCTCCTCCCAAATGGTAACGGAGGAGCCCAAAGGTATCCTCAACCCGGTCGGCAATCGGGTTTCGAGCGTAAAGGTATAAGGATGCTTGACTGCGAGTCCCATCCGACGAGCAGGTGCGAAAGCAGGGCTTAGTGATCCGGCGGTGCTGGATGGAAAGGCCGTCGCTCAACAGATAAAAGGTACTCCGGGGATAACAGGCTTATCTCCCCTGAGCGTTCACAGCGGCGGGGAGGTTTGGCACCTCGATGTCGGCTCATCGCATCCTGGGGGTGGAGAAGCTCCCAAGGGTTTGGCTGTTCGCCAATGAAAGCGGTACGTGAGCTGGGTTTAGACCGTCGTGAGACAGGTCGGTCCCTATCTGTTGTGGGCGCAGGAAACTTGAGCGGCTTTCTCCCTAGTACGAGAGGATTGGGAGGGACGTACCTCTGGTGTGCCAGTTGTCGCGCTAGCGGCATCGCTGGGTAGCTATGTACGGCACGGATAAACGCTGAAGGCATCTAAGCGTGAAACCCCCCGCAAGATGAGGTTTCCTAGTCGCAAGACGGAAGGCTCCTGGAAGACTACCAGGTCGATAGGCCGGGTGTGTACGGCGGGCAACCGCCTTAGCTAACCGGTACTAATAGCCGAGCGCTTCGCCGCATTGACTCTCTCCTCGGCTCAGCGGCCGTGGCGTTCTGCAACGCTTCTGCTACCCGTTGTGTCTACCGTCTGGCCTCCTGGCCAGAGCTGCGTATTCCCGGTGACCATACCAGGATGGCCACACCCGTTCCCATTCCGAACACGGCCGTTAAGCATCCTGGGCCGATGGTAGTCC
>Ga0308411_10001473_pt1 | contig 16021 bp, 19 predicted proteins | sample HotsprottomLayer_2_FD_203530 | JGI IMG/M metagenome (GOLD analysis project Ga0308411, IMG submission 203530) | Hot spring phototrophic mat microbial communities from Octopus Spring, Yellowstone National Park, Wyoming, United States -... | ecosystem: Environmental > Aquatic > Thermal springs >...
CTAATGCTCAACAAGAAATTAATTTAACTTCAAATGCATATAATAATTTTCCTCATTTCATTAATTTTAAAATTACAAGACCAACTAATAGTGTAGTTAGAATTTTAAGAGTAAGATTAATATTAATAGATAGATTTAATGTTACTTATACATTACAAACTTATTATTTTTCAAGTTTTGCAGGAGAAATATTAAACACTTTTAGTTTAGTTCCTCTTTATCCCTATAATTCATATGAATTAAATAGTGCTTCTTCATTAAGATTAGAATTAGCTTGGACTTCAGATGGAAACACATTAACTACAGAAAATACTTCTGTAAATATACAATGTGCTTGGTTTTTACCTACAAATAATTTTGCAATTTACTTTTAACTGATATGGAAATAATTGAAATAATAAAAAGATTAAGTGAAAATAATTATTTAGGATTAGTTATTGTGTTTATGATTATTTCACAATATTTTATTATCAAAAACAATACAAATAATTTTAATTTGCTTTTAAGAGATATGATTAATGATAATAAAGAAATACAAAAAGAAATGTTAAGTGAATTAAAAGAAATTCATAATGACATTAAAGAAATAAAAAATGAATTAAAGGAGAAAAGTAAGGTATGAGTGATGAAGAAATAAAAATATGGAATGAACAAATATTAAAAGAATTAGAAGAAATTAATTATGAAGATTATGAAATTGATTATATTGGAAATTTAATAGTAGATGAAAAATATAAGGCAGAAATAATTATAATGGGTGATAAAAATGAAGAAAATATTAATATTTTTGATAATAATATTAATGACAATTAATTTAGCTTTTAGTGAAGTAGTTCAAATATGGAAGTGGAATAGTTTTGCTAATGCTGTTTATATTAGTGATGGAATATTCATAACAAATAAACATTGTGATACTTTATTTGATGATTTTCAAGTAATTATTAAATTCAATGATAAACAAAAACTAATTAACATAAAAGAAGTATATTATTTTAATGACAGAGATATTGTTATATTTGTAATAGATAAAAACGAAATAAAAGAGTTTAAACTAAAAGAAGAAAAATATTTGGGAATAGCTGAAAAATTTAAAAAAGTAATGATTGATAGTTGGTGGATAACAAGAATTAAAACACTTATAACTTCACAAATAGAAATTAAAGACCCAAACACAATATATATGAATGGAGCAGTTTATCAAGGAATGAGTGGTAGTGCTGTATATTTTGATAAACATCTTGCAGGAATAGTAAGCAAAGGAAATGCTTATGGTGATATTTATTGTGAAATAATTAATGAACAAATAATAAACATAATTAAACAAATACAAAATGAAAAAGATAAAAATTAAAGTATTTGATTTAGAAGATAATTTAATTGATGAGTGTGAATATATTTTAGAAAATGATATAATTATTGATAAAAAAATAAATCAAATAGAATTTGAAAGATGGGTTAATTTTATTTGTGATTTAGATATAAAATTAAAACAAATACATAAAGATAAAATTTATATACTTGAAAAAGGTATATTAAATTATGAATATAACACAATTTAAATTATTTCTTGAAACTAAAACATCTTTCCACTTTTATGTTTTTGATGATTATGAAAGTTATAGTGAATTTATAACAAAAAATAAAATTGACATAAAAAATAATTTTGGCTTTGTTAGTTTAAGTAAAATTAATAATAGTAATAATAATTTAAATTATATTTATTCAGTAAGTTTCTTTTTTGTAAAAAAAAATAATTATGAAGAAGATATAACTAAAATACAAAACTTTATAGAAAGTTTTGATAAGATAATTAAAAATGAAATTACTACAGCTAACTATGAAATTTATCTTATAAATGATATTAACTATTATGTGATAATTTATTATATACCAGTAAGGAGGGATATATATGTTTAAAATAGCTGAATTGTTAATAATTGCCTTAAATTTAATAGTTTTAGATATTATAGCTATTCAGGATGGAGTAGTTGATGAAAAAGAAAGAACCAATTTAAAAGCTAAATATCAAGAACTAATTGATAAAATAAATCAAATATATAAACTTAACCCAAACATAGTTAATATACTTAAAAGTGATATGGTAAGTGATATGGTGATAAATTTTTTGTCAAAAACAGCAAAAAATATCTTAAAAAAGATACAATCTTAAACATAATCTTAAGTATATTTCAAAAACAAAATAAATACATTGAAGGTGAATTTTATTTTGAAAACGGAAAATTTGGATATAGAATAAAGAAAAGGTTTTAAATTATGAGAAGTGTTGAATTAAAAAATTTATTAGAAACAGAATTAGATATACCTATATACTTTCCTTTAGAATATACTGAAATTAGTGCTACAATTTATGGAATATTAACAAAAACAGAAAGTTATATAAGTAAAAGTAGTTTATATGTTAGTTATAACTTAACAATTTACTTTTCTAATCTACCTGATAGCTTTAGTTTCTTTGAAGGAATAGAAGACTTAGAAATACTTATCTCTTTAGTTTTAATTAATAAAACCAAAGTATATGATATTAAATTCAATACATACTATAATGAAATAGAAGATAATAGTGTTGTATTGTTAAGCTGTGATTTTACAATAATTCTAACTGAAAATAATGAAATTGTTAATATAGGACAAGATTTATTTAATGTTAATCAAAATATAACTACAAGAAGAAATAATTTTAAAAATAAAATAGGATTATGAGGTATTTGTTAATAGATATTAATAATTCTAAAAACATTCATAAATACTTTAATAATCCCGATATCTTTTGTATAAAAGACTTTTCTAAACAATTAAAGATTAAATACGATTTTGTTTGGTTTGCTGATAATACTTTAGGAGATATTACTGATATTATTGAATATTACTTTAAAAAGAAATACTTTATTGTTAATAACCAAAATCTAAAACATTGGGAATTGAATAGAAGAATAGGAATAGAAAAAGCTAAGTTATTTGGAATAAAAACTCCAAAAAGTGTTTATAAAGTAGAAGATGTAGATTTTGAAAAAGGTATAATAAAACCATTTGGAGGAGCAGGTTATAAGAATAGTGCTGTATTTGAAAGTAAAGAAGAATTAGTTAAGTTATTAGAAAATGATGTTTATAAAAATGGCGTAGTAATACAAGAGTTTTTAGAAGGAAATGAAATAGCTTTTGGATGTTATTTTGTTAATTCTAAACCCATTTATCCTATCTATGTTAATAGAGAATATAAACATAGTATTAGTAAAGATGTAGGAGGCAATACAGGACAAAGTGCTGAATTTGGAGTATTTACTTATCCTACTATTGATTACTTTGAAAGAATATCACATTATCTTAAAAAACATAACATAAACTATACAGGCCTAATTGATATTAATATGATGGAAATAGAAAATGAATTAAACTTTCTTGAATGGACCATAAGTAGAGATGGATATCCTGAAATACAAGCCTTCTTAAGTGAAAAAGATTTTATACCTGCTTTACTTGTACAAAAAGATTTTAAACCTGAATATAAATTTAACTATTCTCTTATCTTAAGACTTGATGATATTGAAAATAAAATTAAAGAACTTGAATTAGATATTGAAATAGAAAAATATAATTTTATACCTGAAGTAGATAAAGTAAATGATAAGTATATAGCTAAAACAGATGATACTGATAATATAGGTATTCTTTATCATAAAAGTAATGAATTAGAAGAAATTGATATTAGTAAAGTAAAAGTAAATTATCCTCTGCTTTATTATGTATCGTTTAATGAGGAGGTTAAAAATGATTGGAAATACATTAAGAAGTATATTCAGTAAAGAAGGTTTTAATAGAGAAGAGTATTATAATTTTTTATTAAATGTTATAGAAGATAAAAATTATAACAATGTAAGTAAGTTAAGAGAATTAGTAAGAAGTATTAAGATGTTTGCCGATGATAAAGAAAAGGTTTTAAATTTAGTTTTATTATTAATAGAAAAAATAGAAAAAGAAGTTAAATCTAAAGATGAGCAGTTAAGATTAATTAATACATTAGCTAAAGTATTTTATAGACCTAAGAAAGTGGAATTAAAACAAAAGAAAAAAATTGAAATTAATTACAATGAATAAGTTTATAGAGAATTTTAATAGAATAAGACAAAATCTTACATTTGAACAATTCAAAAAGATTTATTATGAATTTACTTCACTAATAGGAGAAGGTTTTAGTCCTGATAAATTGATACTAAAAAATTATTTTAACTTTATTAAACAACTTACACCAAATTATGAAGGAGATATATTAGCAGTAGTATTAGCACCAAGAGAATGCTATAAATCTACTACATTTAGTTTTGTATTTCCTTTATGGGTAATTTATAACTCAATAAAATTTAACGATGACTTAACATTAATTTATTCAGCGTCATATCAATACGAAAATGCTTACCAAAGTATTTATTATCGTATAACAGAATCATTAAAAAATATGGATGGAATAAGTGTAGAAAAAAGTGATAGATATAGAACATTTATAAAAGGAAATAAAAAAGATATAGCAATAAATGTAGGACATATAAATAATAGTTTAAGAAGTAGAAATTATAAAGGTAAAAGACCACAACTAATAATAGCCGATGATATAGATATACCTTATGCTGTGGATGAAATGAAAAGCAGATATAGAAGTATAACTATGTTTTTTGAAGATTGGATACCAGCAAGAGAAAAAGGTAATAGTTTAATCTTGGTAGTAGGTAATTTAGAAAGCAAAGTTAGTATTATTCAAAGACTATTGGATATTGAATATACTCATAAACTAATTTTACCTTATAAAATTAACGGACAATATATAAGAGATAATTGGAATGAAGAATGGGAAAAAAGAACAAGACAAATAATGGGAGAAGAAGGGTTTTTAAGACAATACAATCATCAATTACCAGGTGATGATGTAGAACTAAAGAAAGGCAAAGCAGTAGGTAATAAAATAATACTAATTGACCCTGGTATTAATGAAGGTAATTTTGTAATGGTGTTTTTAATAGGTAATACAATAGTAGATGTTTTCTATACTTCTTATAACAGATATTATGAGATATTTGAAGAGATAAGTAAATTTAAACCTGATATTATTATTTATGAAGCCAATAGTTTTCAAGTATTTTTAGGAGAAAAGTTAAAAGAAAAGTTTCCTTTTATACAAATAGAAGAGTTAAGAACTGATATAGCTCAAAGTAGAAAAACAGAAAGAATGTTAAAAGCATATGATTTTTTAAAAGAAGGAAAATTGCTGATTTTAGACGAAAATGTAGAAAATATAATAAAGGAGGAGATAAGTAAAATAAAAAATAATTCACACGTTTTAGATATATTAGGTGCTTATATAGAAGAGTATTTAGGAGATTTTAAAATAGAAATGTATCAGTTTTAAGAGATTAAAATGATTTACAAAATCTTAGAGTATTTAAAAAATATTACAAGAAATAAAGGTAAAATACAAACTGAAACTAAAAAAAATAACCTCCTTACTGATTATTATCAGTTTTTACTTAATAATTTAAATTATAACCCTGCTAATTTAACAGAAACTTCTAAAATTATAATAGATTTTTTAGCATTAGAACAAGAAAGAAAAGAAAGAGTTATTAGAACTATTATAGCTCAAGATATATTTATTAGAACTGCTGTAAATGAAATAATAAACTATACTAAAAAATATGAATTAGTTTATTTTCATCAAGATAAAGAATTAGAAAAGAAAATAAATGATAATTTTAAAGCTATAGGTTTAGAAGATAAAATAGAAGAGATATTATACAATTACATTACATTAGGCTATTTTTGTGCTCACGTGTATATAAAAGAAAATGAATTAAAAGATATAACTCCAATTACTGCTTTAGATGGATTACAACATATACAATTAGTTAATAACACCTATCATTTACAAATTAACGATAAAATATATACTGAAAATGAATTTATGTTTGATAAAAACGATAGATATTATGAATTTGGGGTATCTCCAATAGGTGCTCTTCTACCTTATATACTTAATCATTACTTACTGCTTGATACAATAAATATAAACATAGGTAGATTTGGAAAACCATTTGTATTACTAAAAACAAATAAAACTTTTAATGAAAACATAAGAAATGATTTAATTAATGAAATTCAAAAACTAAGAAACCCTTATGTTTTACCTGCTATGGTAATAAACGAGAAAGAAGTAAATTTAGAAATTGAATATCCTGAGGATATTTTAAAGAGTTTTCTTGATATGATAGATTACTATATCAAGATAATTTATATGGCTTTTGGAATAGGAGAAACGTTAAGTGTAGGTAAAGGAGGGAGTTATGCTAAGGCAAGAGTTCAAGAAGATATGCTACAACAATTTTCCTTGAAGGTATTAAAAACTATTAGAAATCAAATACAACTAAAAATCATAAAACCCTTAATAGCTTTTAATAAAGAAGATTATTTCTATACTAATAACTTAGGTAAAGTAGAAATAGTAATGAAAGAGGTGAAGGAAGAATGATGGAAATAATAATAGAGATAATGAATGATTATAAAAGTGGAAATATATCAGAAGAGGAAGCAATCAAAATGATATTAGAAAAGTTAATGGATAGTGGTATAATAGAAACTAATAATAAAATGGAAGAGAAAAAAGAAGAAGAAATGAAAGAGGATAATAAAGAAAAAGAAGAAAAAGTAAGTGAAGAAGAAGTAGAAGAGTATAATGAAAAATGGGTTAAAATAGAGAGATGGTTAGCTCCTAAAGAAGAAAAAGATTTTATACTTGAAGATGTTAAAGTTCCAATTAAAATAGACCATATAGATGATACCAAAGGTAGTGTTTTAGAATATAAAACAAAAGAAGATGGAATATATGTAGAATTACTATTACCTGAAAAAATTGCTAAAGAATATCAATATTTATCACCTGGTTATAGAAAAGATGGAGAAAATAAAGTATTATATGAAATTTCATTAACAAATAATCCTAAAAGAAAAAAAGAAGAATTAGTAGAAACATATTCTAAAGAAATTAACCTTCCTACTAAACTTAAAAAATATCTATTATTCAATAACAATCCAAAACTATTTGAATTAACAAAAATAAAAACAACTAATATAAAAAATATAGAAAGACAAGAAAAAGTAGATAGTTATTTAGAAATTTTTAAAGAAATAAATAAAATTAAATAATAAAGGAGGAGAAGAATTATGACTAATTACTTACAAAGATTTCATAGTGTATTAAATGAAAACCTATATAGAATAGACCCAACAAGTATATTTCATAAAATACAAATTAACTTACCTGCTTCATATACTTTTACTAAAATACCAACAGGAACATTAGTAGTAGAAGATACAGCTAACCCCGGACAATTTGTTTTATTTAATAGTGCTAACGTAAATGAAAATGATGATGTAGTGGTAATAATTCAAGAAATAGATATCCCATCATCGGCTACTTCTGTAGAAGGAATAGCTATGACACACGGAACTTTAGTGGATTACAAAAAACTAAAATATTACAATGGAACAACTTTTGTAGCGATAAGTAATTATAGTATATTACATCCAAGAATAAGAAGAACAATATAAAAGGAGGTATAGAATATGAATTTTAATAGTAATTTAATATTGGAACTTGAAAAAGCTTTATTAGAAATATTGCCTGTTAATTTTATAGAAGTATATAAAAGAAGTTTAAATACAGGAATATTTAAAGCTGTAAATGCTAAACTACAATATGTAAATGGAACAAGTGTAGCTATGCAAGATGTAATAACCGAAAGCGTAGAAATTATACAACCAATTGATAATGGCTTAGCTTATAATAATCTTACCACTAATCTTCCTGAGTTTAATGCTGTTAATAAAAAGAGAACTTATAAAGTAGATTTAGCTAAGTTTAATGTAAGCAAAACAATAGACTTTAAAAAACTAATTGAAACAGGAATAGGTAGCTTACAACCTGATTTTAGTAAAAAAGATTTAGTAGATAATATTAATTCTTATATCTTACAATTAATACAAGGCGTTTCATTAGCTTATTCTGAAACTATACATAAAATGGTAGCTGATATGATAACCACAGGAACATCTAACTTTATAACAGGTATCCAGTGGAGTATAGCTCCTGATACTTTATTTAACTTTACTGGTATTAACACTAACTTCTCTTCATCTACTGTTAATCCCTTACTTGAATTAGAAAAGATGTATAATCAAATTTCTTCTCAACCATTACTAAAAGGATTGTTTAATGGTGCTACAGTAATATTAGGAGAACAAGCGTGGAGAAACTTTTATTTTAACCCTAATGTTCAAGAAAGGATAAAATATTTTGAAATGAGTGCTTATCCCAAAGAAGACAGTGTTATAAAATACGATTTCTCTCCAGTAATACATAGATTAAGACATAAAAACATTGATATATATGAAGTGACACCAGAAGCAAGGCTAAAGAATAGTTTATCAAGTTATCTTATTAACCAAAATACAATGGTATTTATGTTAAATATGCCTGAAAATGTTATAGTATTTAGTAATAAAGAAAACTATGCTTTTAAGAGTAATGTGCTTTTCAAATATAATATAGAAGAAGGAATAAAGAAAGATATAGATAAAAGAGTTTTAGCAATAGATTACTATACTAATACATCACAACCTAATTTAGCTACTTTTGTAGCAAGAGTTAATTTAGGTATAGTTTTAAGATATCCTGAAGCAGTAGGAGTAGTTAATATAACATAATAGGTGAAGTACTATGATAAACTTTACTACATTAATAAATGAAATAAAAGAACAATACAGAAATATTATAGCAATAGCTTTCAAAGACAATACACCAACAGAAATAGACAATATACTAAATGATTTATTAGAAGAAAGCTATGCTTTAGTAAAAATTAATTTACAAGCGATAATGAATTTCAATAATCTAAGTAGTGATGATGTAGAAATAATAGAAATGATATTAAAAAATAACTTATTAGGACAATTACATAAAAGAGCTAAGAAAATGGATTTAGCAGAGGAATATTTTAAATTTACATTTCAACTTATGAAATCTATTGAAGATAAATATAATACAAAGTTTTTAGATATTAGAGATATAAGATAAAAGGAGGTAATGTAAAATGCCAACTAATTTATATAGAGCTGAAAACTTACAATATGGACCTTATTGTGTATGGATAGCAAGGTATAATTTTAATACAAATAAATTTGACCCATTTGAAAGATTAGGGTTTGTTAATGGTAGTTTTGATGTAAATGTAGATACATTAGAAAGTGTTCCATTTAAAGCAGGATTACCTTTAACCAAAGTAGCAATAGTTTATAGAGAAGTAGGGTTTGAAGGAGTATTAAGAATAGGAGAAGTTAATCCTAAAAACTTGTCAAGGGTTTTATGGAACCAACCATTAAATAATATAAATTCATCTACTACTGCAAGAACAGAAAACTTTGCTTCAGAAACAGCTTTCTTTGCCTTATTAAGAACTGAACCAGATTACTTTGGAGGTAAAAGATATTATATCTTAAAGTATCATCCAGCCGATAACGTAGTATTTGAATATTCTACAGATGGAGGAACTACTTGGAATAGTGTTCCTACTACTGATTATCAAATAGAAACATACACTGGTATAACTGCTATCACTACAAATGCTGCTAACGCTTCTGCTACAAGTATTCCTGATACTGCTCAATTAAGAATAACTTATAATCAAGTAATTTTAGCAAGAGAATATGTGGATTATATATCTGATGTAAGTAGATTAGGACAAATGTATAAAGTATTAGCATTTCAAAGAAACCAACTTAATCCTAACAAATGGAATTATATTTTATTGAAGAAAGCTCAAATTAAAGGTATAAATAGAATGGTAAGCTTTAACTTAGATGAGTATGGCTTAGTAGAAGTAGTATTTGAAACTTTAGCAGATTATCCTGAAAATACACCTGAAATATTTGCTAAAGCAGGATTAGCTACCCTTCAAATTGGACAAATAACCTTTACCGAAACAAGTAGTCCTCTAAATAATGAAAAAATGTTAGTAGGACAATTAGAACAAGAATACTAATAATGGAGGTTAGTTATGGATAAGTTATATAAAGATATAGCCTTGTGTTTAAGAGAGAATAAAGAAATAGACAATTTTGTTTTATTGGAAATACTAACCCTACTTAAAAATCATTATGGTTTAGTAGATTTAGATGAATCATTTCAAAAATTAGTAGAATTAGGTAATACAAAAAATAAACCTTTGCTATCCTTTTTATTGCTTCCTGTTTTTAGATATTTAGCAAGCATAGGATATCAATTAATTGAAGATTTAGATAAGTTGGAAGTAAGAGAGGTAGAAGAGGAAAATTTTTAATAAATAAAATAAAGTTAGGAGTAATAGTAGAGATATTGAGGAAGGGGGATTTATCCCTTCCTCAACTTATTTTAGAAGTAGATGTATTGAATAAAAAGTATAATATTGCTCCTACACTTGAAGAAGCTTGTTTAAAGATACTAAAAATATTACTTAAAAAAGAAGAAAAAGAAAATAAATATCTTGACTTTCCTTTATCATCTTTAGAAGCTATAATAGAAGAATACCAAAGAACAGGACATCCTGATTTACACTTAGCAGAATTAGCAAGATTAGAAAAGTTAAAAGAAACAAGTAATAACTATATGGAATTAATTTATACTATTCATAAATTAGCTTCTATTACAGGTATATCTAATCCTGAAGAATATTATAATTTAACACTTGAAGAGTTTGAATATATAATTAAGAAAGTAGTAGAGGAAAATAAAGATGTTAAAAGAAATACAGGAAAAATTAACTAAAACATTATCAAAATATTTTAAGAAAAAGAGAGAACAGATAAGAAAAGAAACCCAAAAAGTTATACTTAAAATACCTACTCCCAAATCTAATACATATAAAAGATTTATAGAAGTATATCCAGATAATTATATAGTATCAAATAAAAAAATTACACATCCTTTAACCTGGTATTTTAGATTGATAAGTAATAATTTGTTTAAAAGATTAAAAAGTATAACAAAAACAATTATTTACTTTCCTAAAACATCATTTTTTGGTGGATTAATTCATTACAATATATTTTTAAGATATTTTTCTAAATTATCTTTTAGAACAAGTATAGATGATAAAACTATAAAACTAAGCATAACAGAAACTAAGCTTATATCAAAAGCTTTTGATAATTTATTAGAGAAGAGTGGAAAAGTAGTAGGAGGTTATAGTTTTACTAAAAACTATAACAATTTTACTACAACAGAAAATAATTTAAACCAAGTATATGATGAATTAATAAAAAACAATTTTGAAACATATGAATATTCTGTTTATGGTAAGAAAAAAACAGGAGTTAAGTTAAAAAATAAAAGATATTTTAGAAGTGTTAAGGATTATAAATTTAATTTTAGTTTTAAGAATAAGTATTATCTGAAAAGAAACGAAATAAGTAATGAAATTAGAAAAAATCTAAATGTAAATGATATAAAGAAAATAGCAATAGAAATGGTGAGAAAGATATGGAAAAGATAAATTTTGATGTTATATTTAAAACTAATCTAAAACAAATTGAAAATGCTTTAAAAGATTTAAGAAAAGCAATTAAACAATTACAAAAAATTTTCATAGAAATAGATATAAAACCTCCTAAAAATATTTCTAAAAAGATTACACAGGAACTTAAGAAAAAAGAGATAGGCGATATGGTAAAAGAACTACAAAGAGAAGTAGAAAAAGAACAAAAAGAAAAATTAGAAAAAGATTTGTTAAGAAAAAAAGAAAAAGAAAGAAAAGAAATAAATAGAATACTGAAAGAATTACAAAAAGAAATTGAAAAAGAAGAAAGAGAAAAAGGAAAAAGATTTGAAGAAACAAAAAAAGACTTAGCTACTAAACTTAAAAAACCTCCATTAGAAAGTAAATTAATACCAAAAGATTTACAAGTTAGATCATTTTTGTCTACCTATGGTATTTTACCAGATCAGTTCAAGGGAGTATTAAAACCATTAGAAAACTTAGCTTTAGGGTTTAAAAAAGCAGGAATAGAAAAAGATAAGTTTAGAGATAACTTAAAAACTTTATCTCCTAATTTTAGTGAATTAGAGAAAAGAGCACAAAGAGGATTAAATAGTATAAAGAGAGATTTTAGAGATTTATCTTTTGAGCTTGGAATGTTAGCTTTTCACTTGTTTATTCTATTTTCAGAGTTTAGTAATATTTTAAGAGGTTTTGAGAATTTTGCTAATAAAGTATTAGAAGTAGGTGGAGAAGTTCAGTTATTAGAAAGAAGATTACAAAGTTTATTTAGAACAAGTAATGTAGGAATGTCTTTTGTTAGCAAGAGTTTAAGTGATTTTATAGCATTATCTATTCAAACACCAGTGACTTTAAGAGATATTATAGATAGCTTTACACAAATGAAAGCAGTAGGATTAGATAGTGTAGATGTATTAAAATTAACTATAGATACAGCAGTAGCTTTTGGTAAAGATGTATCACAGATAGCTGATGATATAGCAAGAGCTATAGAAGGCGATGCTATAGCTTATAAAAACCTAAGAAATAGTATAGGTTTAACTAATTTAAGATTAAAAGAATTAGGTGGAGTATTAGATAGCAGTGGCAGATTATTTTTAAGGAATAGTGAAGCAGTAGAGAAAAACGCTCAAGCTGTAATAACTTATTTAACAAGATTTAAAGGAACTGCTGAAAATACATTAGGAACTATTCCCCAATTACTATCTAATATAGAAGATGCTTTTGTATCACTTAATAAACAAGTATTAGATAGTAATGAGAGTTTAAAAATTTTACTAACATTATTACAAGAAGGCTTAGTAAGATTAGCTTCAGATAGAAGCCCAATAAATACAGCAGTAGTAGGGATAATGGAATTTATAACAAATGTAGGTGTATTACAAAAAGCAATATCTCCATTAAATAATTCAATAGGGACATTAATACTAACCTTAACATCATTAACTACTGCTATGTCAACAACTTTATTTACTACTAATGAATTAGTAATGGCACCAGAAAGGATAAGAGAAAGAATACAAGCACTTGATAGAGATATAGCATTATTAGGAGATAGTAATAATCAATTAAAAGAAACATTAAGAAATCAAAGAAAAGAATTAGAAGGAGTATTTAACACTATAAATAAATATTTACCTTCAATATCAAAGAATTTTAATTCTTTTATATCGTTAATGGACAAATTCTTTTTACCTATTATTTTCTTAACCCAAAGGTTATTATCTATAGTATTTGTAGTAAATTTAGTAGTATTAGCTCTTTCTGCTCTTGCTGCTATTTGGGATAGTATTACGAGAAGTTTTAGAGAAAAAGAAAAAACAATTAATCAAATAAACGATAGTTTTAAGAAATTAGGAGATTTAGTTAGAGATACTGATAAAATGGCTTTTATAAGTTTTAGAGAAGAAGTAGATAAGAGTAATAAAATACTTGATGAGTTTAATAGCAAACTAAAAGAAGTAGAAGGTGGTAAAGAGATACAAATATTTTTAGATGTTATATCAGATAAGAAAACAGCAGAGTTAATAGATTTTCTTGTTAGAACAAAAGTAAAAAGTTTTAATATTAAGATAAATGAAGATGTATTAGATACATTAAGAAGCTTTAAACAAAATGTAGAAGGAATAGTAGATGCTACAAATAAATTAAATAAAGATATTAAAATAAAGGTAGATACTTCAGGAATAGATGAGTTAAGTAATAAGTTAAAATCTTTAAATAAGAATTTAAATGAAATAGAAGAAAAAGATTTAATTAATTTAGTTAAGAGTTTTAAATTACTTAATTATGAAACAATTAATTATGATAAAATACTTAATAAATTATTTACAAATTTTAATAAATTTTCTACTTCTAAAGTAGGCTTACCATCTGATATAAGAGATAATATAGAAACTATAAAAGAAATTACTGAAAGACTAAAAAATATAGGAGAGATAAGTAAAAAAGATTTAGAAGGATATGAAGATATCCTAAAAAAGATAGGAAAAGAAGTTCCTGAACTTTCTAATATTACCAATTCATTAATAAATATAATTAAATTAAGAGAAAAAGAATTAAAATTACAAGAAGAACTAATAAAAAGTATAGAGATTTCAATACAAAAACAAAAAGACTTTTATAATTTAATTTTAGGAATAACAAAAGCAAGAATAAGAGATAGTTTAGTAGATACATTTAGAGAAATTAATAAAGAGCAAAAAGATATAAGTAAGGTTTTATTATATTATATTGATTTAGAAAATGAATTAATTAATTTAGAAGAAAGAAGAATAAATATTTTAGGAGAAATAGAGGAAAAGAATAAAGAAATAAGTGAATTACAGAAAAAGATACCAGATGTTAAGAATAGTTTAGAAGAATTTAAAATTAAAGCAGAGATACTTGATTTAAGCAGTGAAATAGTTAAACTAACGGAAGAAAAAAGTAGAATTGAAAAAGAATATACTAAATCTTTAGAGCAAATAAATAATTTATCAAATACTTTTACGGAGCAATTACAGGATATAATAAGATTAGAGTATGAGGGAGTAGATATATTTAATTTACAAGCTAAGAATGTAGAAAAGTTTAGAAATGAATTAGGAAATGTTTTGGATATATTAGTAAAAACAGGTAAATTAGCAAGGCAACAAGCAGATGAAATTAAAAAGAATATTTCTATATTTAGTGAGAGATTACAATTACAAGAAAGAGAAAAGAATGTTTATGAGTTTTTAAATAAGTCTCTTACATATGCTAATTCAATTGAAGAGATAAGAAACCAAGTTTTAGTAATGAGGAATTTTCTTTTAAATGAGATAACAAAGAAAGAGAAGTATTTAGGAGATTTAAGTAAAGATAAGTTAGAAGTTATAAAGAAGACTAATCAAATAGAGAAGGAAGCACTAAATAAGTTATTAGAGGATAGGATTAGTTTTGGAAAACAAGAAATAGAAAATTTAGAACAATTAAAAGAAGCTTATTTTAAAGCAAGAGAAGATATAGATAGTGTATTTAGAAGCAGAAGATTTGAATTAATAAAATTAAAGATAGAAGGTAGATTAGATGAGAAAAGCTTTAGAGAGAATTTAAGTTTATTAGAAAAAGAAGAAAAAGAAAGATTAAGTAGTTTAAATAAGAATTTGTATAATGAATTAGTTAATTTAATTAATTCACTAAATACAAAGAATTTAGAAGAGGCTTTTAGATTATTAGATGAGATAAGTAAATTTAGTTTTAATTTACCTATTAAACAAATGGAAAAATTAAATGAAATAATAAGTAAGCAAAGAGAAGAATTGATAAGGAATAATAATCTTTATCAAGCTTTATATAATACGATAACAGATTTATATAGGAAAGGTTTAGATATTAGTAATTTAGATATAACATTTATAGACCCAAAGATACTAAAACAGTTAAAGAAAGATTTAGAGGAGTTTAAGAAGGAGTTTGCTGATATAGAAAAGATAGAGGATATAGGAAAGGCCTATAATAGTTTATTTGAAAGGATAAGGGATAAAGTATTAGAGTTTAGTAGTGTAAAAGATTTAAATGAGTTTTTAAATAAAATAGAGAAAGCAGGAATAAAGTTAAGAGAAGCTTTTAAGAAAGATATAGTAAAAGAATTTTTTAAAGAAGCTATAGACAAGTTAAATGATAATATAAAGAAGGTAGATGAATTAAAGGAAAAGTTAAGTAGTGGATTAAGGTTGGAAGGGATTGAAAATATAGAAAATTTATCAGAAAAGATAAGAAGTATAACATTAGAAATAGTTAATGTAATAGGGCAAGTAGATAATGAATTAATTAAAAATAGAATAGGTAATTTAGTAAAAGAGTTTAGTAAGGTAGAAAAGGGATTAAATATTACAGAATTAGGTAGTATAGCAGAAGTAGGAATTAGTTTAGAAGAGGCTTTTAATCCGTTTAAGAAAGCACAATTG
>Ga0308411_10001478_pt1 | contig 16006 bp, 14 predicted proteins | sample HotsprottomLayer_2_FD_203530 | JGI IMG/M metagenome (GOLD analysis project Ga0308411, IMG submission 203530) | Hot spring phototrophic mat microbial communities from Octopus Spring, Yellowstone National Park, Wyoming, United States -... | ecosystem: Environmental > Aquatic > Thermal springs >...
CATGGGTCACAATGAGCATGGTCATACCCTCTTTAGCAAGCCTACGGATCACTGCCAGTACCTCACTCACCATAGTAGGGTCTAAGGCAGAGGTAGGCTCGTCAAAGAGTATTGCCTCAGGCCTCATGCATAGACATCGGGCAATGGCTACCCTCTGCCTCTGCCCACCAGAGAGTTCATGGGGAAAGTAGTCCGCCTTTTCCCTAAGGCCCACTAACTTGAGCATCTCAAGGGCGTTCTGCTCTGCCTCTGCCCTTGATAGACCCAAAAGCTTTATGGGACCAATGGTAAGGTTTCCCATCGCTGTCAGGTGCTCAAAGAGGTTGAAGGACTGAAAGACCATATTTACACGCCGCCTAATCTTATTTATGTCCGCCTTTTTGTCCATTAAATCTATCCCATCAATGAGGATTGAACCAGCAGTAGGCCTCTCAAGGAGATTATACACCTCAAGAGCGTGCTCTTTCCAGTGCCAGAAGGGCCAATAATAGATATGACCTCTCCCTTTGACACACTAAAGGATATATCCTTCAAGACAACTTGTCCCTCAAAGGCCTTTGATAGATGCCTCACCTCAATCATCTATGGGCCTCTTTAGTCTTAACCCTTTTATAACTCGTAGCCTGTTCAATCCTTTGCAGAGAATACATCATTAGCCAAGTAATCCCAAAATAGATAAGTGCCACCATTATCAAAGGAAAAAAGGCGTCAAAGGTGCGGCTCCGTATAATATCGCTTGCCTTCGTTAGGTCTTGCACGGCGATGTATCCCACAATGGAGGTCATCTTGACAAGGGAGATCAGTTCACCGTTATAGACAGGCAGTATGCGTCTTATGAGTTGAGGCATGATGATATATCGGAAGGTCTGAAACCTCGTAAAGCCCAATGATATGCCTGCCTCACGCTGTCCCTTGTCAATCCCCTCTATACCACTTCTAAATATCTCTGCGGTATAGGCTGCAAAGTTAAGACCAAAGGCGATGATTGATGCGATTATAGGGTTGATGTCTATAGAGGCAAAAACTACATAAAATACCAAAAGCAGTAAGACCAAGACAGGTATGCCCCTTAAGGTGTCTATGTAAAACCTTGCAAGTAGCCTTAGAGTGCTAATGCTGGAGAGCCTCATATAACACACTAATGCAGCAAGTAAGGTGCCTAAGAGGGCTGAGAATAAGGATATTATAATGGTGGTCTCAAGTCCCTCAATCACGAGGAGGTATCTCTTTTCCTTTATGAAGTTGTTGTGGAATCTATTGACAATATCTGAAATAAACGAGGATTGGGCGGTCTCAGTCCCTGCATCGGCAAGATTGCCCTTGAGGGTCACAACTGCTGCACCAATCTCCAGATAGGGTTCTGAAAAGGAGATCTGTTGTCTCCTCTCCTCGGTAATCATAATAGTGCTGCAGATCATGTCAACCTTGCCTGTCTTGAGGGCAGGTATAAGGCTTCCAAAGTCCATGTCTAAAAACCTCAATTCCCTCCCCACGTATGCGGCAAACCGTTCAATGAGCTCTGGGTCAAACCCCACTATCTTGTTGTCCCTTATAGATGTAAAGGGTAAGCCCTTGTTTGTGTCAATGCCCACTATTAGAGGTCTCCCCTTACCGTGTTCAACGGTGGGCATCTCATAACTACCTGTGTCCACCCATCGTCTCTTCATGTCATCCAATATGCCCTTTGACTTGATATCCCTTAAAAAGTTATTAAATTGTCTTAATAGAGCATCATCGTCCTTCCTAAAGCCGACACCCACTGGATTAAAAAAAAGGGGCTCACCTAATTGGACAAACTCAGGGTTTTGTCGGTGCACCTCTATGAGGTTATGATAATTAAAAAGCCCTACATCTATCTTGCCTGTCTTTAGGGCAAGCAGGATATCGGGCATTGATTTATAATGTAGGACATCTGCTTGTGGATAATGCCGCTGGACATATACATCATGAACAGAACCAATCATCACCCCAATGCGTTTGTCCTTAATATCGTCAATTGACCTAAGGTTCAATTTAGATTTACTTTTATCACCACTTGAGGTTGGCCCTGCCTTCTTGACAAGGGCAGAGATGTCGTTTTCCACATAGGGAATAGAAAATAGCAAGGCCTTCTTCCTCTCCTCTGTCACATTGAAATTAGACAGGGCGAGATCTATCTTGCCTGCCTGAAGGGCAGGGATGAGCCCCTCAAAATTCATCTCTACAAACTCTATTTTCTTATTGAGTGCCCTGCCGATCATCATACCAAGCTCTATATCAAGCCCCATTAACCTCCCTTCATAAATAAATGAGAAGGGCTCAAGTCTCCCAAATGTGCCTATCCTGAGGACCCCCTCATAGTGACCTTCATAGGCAGATGGCATCAGAGGGGGATCCTTGTAACTGGAATCAATCCACTTGGCCTTGAGTCTTTGCAATTCACCCTTGTCTTTAAACCCCTGTAAGACCCTATTTACCTGCTCATGGAGGTCCTTATTGTCCTTGTTAAAGGCGGCGGCGATCTCTACCTTAGAGACGGGCTCAGGGAGGATTGTAAGTTCAGGATTATTTGAAACCAGTCTTATCAAGAGGCTCTTATCATAGACAAAGGCATCAGTCTTATTGGCCTTTATGGCAAGGGCAGCGTCCATTGCCACTGTAAAGTCCATAAATTTGGCCTTTGGAAACCTCTTCCTTGCAGCCAGATCACCTGCAGAACCCGTAAGGACACCGATGCGCTTGTCCTTTAGGTCCTCAAGAGATGTAATAGAAGCACCCTTTTCTTTTCTGCAACTTAGGGTAGCAGTAAATAAAAACATCGCTACAATGGATATGACTAAAAACAACGACTTTTTATAAGGCAACACCATGCCCCCTTTGTTTTTTATGGCTGGGATTGTAACATAACCAAACTTTTTCAGGTTTGCTATTTGGACTGTAGCATGATGACCAGGATTTTAGGCGTGGACTAAAGATCTTGTAATTGGTTGGGTTTGTGGTGGTAAAACTTGGGATAATGTGGTCGGTTACAACATAACCGTAAGGGTAGTGCGGTCGTTTTTGGTTTAAATAAACACCGACAGATAAGACAGCGCCGTACCCTCAAAGGTCTTTTCTATCACAGAGCCAAAAAGGGTCCTGCTTGCGAAGTTGCCAATGGCCGTAACCTTCTCCTTGACATAACTGTCATTCGTAATAGCCCTTGAGCTATCAAAGAAGCCATGCCTTTCAAGCAGTGAAGTAATATCCTCTGGTTTAAGCACAGCAGGATTGTAGTTTATAAGTATGCTTCCTGTTAGGAGATTGATATCCACTGTACCTAAGCCTTGAATGAGGCTTAGGACCTTTTTTACCTCTTCTGCATTCTTTGGGCTCTGTTTGACCTTCAGGCTCTTTATCCTGAGACGGCCCGGTATTGAGTGGATATAGTAGCCCATTGTCTTATTACCTCCTTTAAATTATGGCTTTAGACATATGCTACTGCCTCTGCACTAGCACATCTGACCGCATTCCTCAACGAGAAGTGATAGATACTGCACCTCTCGTAGTTTTTGCAAAGACAGAACCTAATATTTACACCTTCAATATCCTTGATTGGTCTACCCTCGGTCATACATAGGGCACCTGTATCAGCAATCTTGAAATAAGGGCATTTTGTTATTGAAAAGTTTAGCATCCTTGTTACCATCCTTCTGTTTTTTATACCTACATTATACTGGCATTGTGTTACATGTATGTTACATAAATGTTAATTTTATCGCTTTTATACCTGTTCACTTAGGGTCTGTGCCTTGTCGGTATTTTCCCAAGGCAGGCCCATATCCATGCGTCCAACATGCCCATAGGCGGCAAGTTTCCTAAAGAAGCCCCCCTTTATTTGCGAGGGCAAGTATCGCAGGTTAAACTGCCTAAGTATGCCGCCTATAGTAAAGTCAAAATTTCTCTCAATAATGGAGGCTATCTTTTCATCAGATACCTTTCCTGTGGCAAAGGTCTCCACTTGTATGCTCACTGGTTTTGGTTGCCCAATGGAGTAGCTGAGCTGGACCTCACACTGCTCAGCAAGGCCAGCGGCCACTACATTCTTTGCTGCATAGCGGGCAGCATAGGCGCCTACCCTGTCTATCCTCGTGGGATCCTTACCACTCAGGGCAGCCCCGCTGTGCCTGGAGTACTCACCGTAGGTATCAATAGCGTTTTTCCTGCCCGTTAGGCCCGAATGGACCGATGGTCCGCCTGTTACAAAGGCCCCCTCAGGGTTAATAAATATCTTTGTATTGCCATCAGGTACGAGTTCCTCATCAATAAACACACCATCAATCACCACATCCTTAATATCGGATCTCAGTCTATTTAGTGTAGGACCACCGTATTTCTCTGCCTGATGTTGACTTGCAACGACAGTAATGCTGTATATCCTGTAAGGCAGTCCTGATTTATACTCAATAGCCACTTGTGTCTTGCCATCAGGTGCTAAATAGGGTAGTATCTTTTGGAACCTTACCGAAGAGAGCCTCCTTGAGAGCTTGTGGGCAAGCCATATGGGATAGGGCATCATTGCCGGTGTCTGGTTACAGGCAAAACCAAAGCTCGTTACTTGGTTTCTTACTGGCACTTGGGCAAGTTCTGCATCTGACATCTTACGCTCGTCAAAGACCCTGTAGTCCTCAGGGGGAAGCTCCTTAAGGCTTGTGACAATACTACATGTCTTGCTGCTAAAGTCGTGCTTGTCGTAACCGACTTGATTAATCACATTCCTTGCTACACTTGAAAAGTCTATGTGTGCAGCAGAAGAAAACCTCGCAGCTATAAACACAATGGCCGTAGAGACCGCACACTCGGCAATAACCGACGAGAAGGGATCGTGCTGGAGAAAGTGGTCAACTATGGCATCACTTATCTGATCGCACAGTTTGTCTGGATGTCCTTCGGTGACGGATTCAGAGGAGAATATAAAGTCCTTATTCATATTGCCTCCAATGGTTTGTCTTTTTTCTTAGTAGATTCGTTGACGATTAATGGGATTGTTGAAGATGCCCCAATTACTAAGCCATCCAGTAAACCAATGGGCCCTACCCCAAGTAGTCCCCTTAAGGGAGGGAATGCAATGGCAAATAACTGTAATAGCAGCGAACAACCTACTGCCCAGTTTATATACCGATTTGGTTTTATTGCATTAGCCTCCCAAAACCTGTGTTCTTCAGACCTGCTACTTAGGGCGTGTAGGATCTGGGCAAGGGTTAGGGAGAGAAAGGACAGCGAACTGGCTCGGGGACCTAAACCATATCTGAAGATACCATATAGATATGATGCCATTGATCCTGCCGTGAGCGTTGTGGCCTCAAAGGCAATCCTCTTAAAGTCCTCTTGATTTATAATTGGGGTATTTGGCGACCTCGGTGGCCTTGTCATCACATCGGCCTCAGGCTCTTCCATTGATAGGGCAAGGCCTGGGGCAATGTCTGATAGCAGATTTATCCACAGCAGTTGCATGGTGCTTAAAGGTTCCCTAAGTCCACCAGTGATTGATAAGAACATTACCATTATCTCGCTCATGTTTGTAGAGAGTAGAAATCTAACAGACTTCCTGATATTGCCATAGATAGTCCTACCCTGACTAATGCTCATTATCATGGTCTGTAGGTTGTCGTCCTCAATCACCACATCGGCCACCTCACGTGCCACATCAGTGCCTGTGTGACCCATTGCAATGCCTATGTCTGCTGCCTTGAGGGCTGGGCCATCGTTTATCCCATCACCAGTCATTGCCACAATCCTACCAGATGCCTGGAGGGCCTGCACAATCTGTAATTTATTGGCAGGGCTGACCCTTGCAAATACATGGACCTTTTGGGCAAGGGCAGTGAGCAGTTCTGGGGCAATCTCCGCGAGATGGGTTGAATCAAGGATCTCTAATTGATCATCGTTACTCAGGTTCAGGGACTTTCCTATAGAGTATGCAGTTGGCACCTGATCACCCGTTATCATTATTGTATTTATCCCTGCCCTGTGATAGGCCGCAATCAGTTCCTTTACACCATCCCTAATCGGGTCAATCATACCGGTCAATCCAAGCCATATAAAGTTTTGTCTATCTGTGGGGAGGTCACAGAGGTCGCATAGGTGGAGGTCCTCATAACAGCCCTCTATCTCCCCTGTGGCTGCATATGCCACTGCAAGAACCCTAAGGGCATTACCTGCCATTTGCTCATTTTGTGTGACTATCTCACTCCTCTGTTCATCACTTATAGGCATTATGACACCGTCAACCATATGCCAAGTGCAAAGGGCAAGGACCTCGTTGGGGCTACCTTTTATGGCGATGTATGTCTGATGCTCAGAGCCTCCTTTAATCCTATGCATGGTAACCATGATGTTACAATTTTCAGAGCGGTGTCTTATCTTTAAAAGTGGATAGGCCTTCCTTAGGGCCTTTACATCAATACCCGCCCCATAAGCCGCATATATGAGTGCATTCTCAGTGGATGAGCCTCTCACAATGAGGGTACCATTGCCATTTTCTACCTCACTTTCATTGCAGAGCACGCAGACCTTTATTAACTCAAAGACCTCCTTCCTGTCATGTGGGCCAATCCTATTTCCATTCTCAAAGATACCATCGTTAGACACCTTGAGCTCCCTCATGCCTGTATAGATGTCTGTAAGGGTCATCTGGTTGAGGGTCAAGGTGCCTGTTTTATCTAAACATATGGTCTGCACAGCCCCAAGGGTCTCAACGGCGTCAAGTCGCCTGATAAGTACATGGTGGGCCTTCATCTTTTTGATACCAATAGCCAAAGTAGTAGTTGCCACTGTAGGCAGGCCCTCTGGCACGGCTGCTACTGCAAGGGAAATAGCAATCTTAAACATCTCAAGAAGACCCCGTCCTCTGAGAAGACCTATGAAAAAGACTGCCAAACAGACCACACCGCTAATATAAACGAGCCGTGTACCTATCTCATCAAGCTGTCTCTCCATTGGGGTTTGGGGAGGTCTTGCCTGATCCACCATCGTCTGGATCCTGCCTATCTCGGTATGTCTGCCCGTGTTGACCACAAGGGCAAGCCCCTGACCTCCAGTAATAAGGGTGCCCATATATACCATATTGACCCTGTCTGCAAGTGGGATATTTGGGTCTGTAAAGACTACTGTGGAGTCCTTGATCACAGGCATGCTCTCACCTGTAAGGGCAGACTCATCAACACTTAAGTGAACGGCCTCAATGAGACGGGCATCGGCAGCCACATAACAACCCGGCCTTAACACAAGCAGGTCTCCAGGCACCACATCCTCAGCCTCTATCTCTATGACCTTTGCATTTCTCATGACAAAGGCCTTGGGCTTAACCAGACCCTTAAGCGAATGGATCGTCTTTTCTGCCTGCATCTCTGTTATATAACCGATACAGGCATTTAAAGACACCACTGCACCAATTATAAGGGCATCTAAGAGTCCCCCCGTAAAGGCAGAGATAGCTGCTGCAACACCCAAGAGGGCCACAGGCAACGACTTGAATTGACCAAAAAAGATGCCCAAACCAGAGCGAGGCACTGACTCGGGCAGTATATTGGGGCCATATCTTTTAAGCAGTTCCTTTGCCCTCTCTGTAGATATCCCCTTTGAGGTGTCGGCCTCAAGATTGGCCTTCAGAGTATCAATATTGGCAGTGTGAAAGGGGCCCTCAGGCTGCGACTCGGCCTGGATGATCAATCGTCTAAGCCTTCTTCTGCTAAGAGGCTTATCCTTTACAGGCCTGTCCGACTTTTTAATTGGTGTGGTGGAGGGGTTACTGCTATTATGGAGAATCTCAGATACGATTAGTTCAGTCTGTTTTACGATCTGGTCATGAGACAGGTCTTTTCTGAATAGCACAAGTATATTTGCTGTCAGGGGATTGGCCTTGCAGGTCTCAATGCCCTCTACCTGCATTAGCCTTTGAACAAGCATGGAACAGGCGGTCTCAGATCGGTATAGACATGCCACCTTCAGCCTCACCCGCCCTGAGACTGCCCTATTTAAAAGCCTAATCATTAACCCAGAAGGCTATTCCAGATCTTTACGCTTTCTTCTGGTACTCTCAATCTCAGGTGGGGTCTGTTCAGTTGTGCCCGTCATCTCCTGTCTTGGCCTTGGAAGGGCTGCAGAGGCAACCTCCTTTACACCCTCAACTACACCAACGAGCATGTCTTTCACTGCCCTCAAGGCCGTGTTGCCTATTGTGCCTGCTGCCTCTATGGCCGAATTGACTGCTATTACAGCCACCTCGCCCACATTGCCGCCAACCTCTTTAGTGGCCTCAATAACACCATCTACAGCACGCCTACCCACAAGGGCTACATCAGCACCGATCTCAGCGGCACCTTTTATGGCACCCCTTACGGTCTGTTCAGAGGCCTTGACCACATCGCCACCTACTTCTGCAACACCCATAACCACGCCCTTTGCAACGCTCTTTGTGCTAAGTATAAGTCCTGTGCCTACCTCTTCAGTGGCCTGTATGGCGCCCTTGACCACATCCTTTGCCACAGGAAGCCCCTCTGCTGTAATGGCACCTGCAGCCCTCAAGGTATTTGAGACAGTATTCTTTACAAGACTTACTATCTCGGCCTCAATCTCATTGATACCCTTAAGGCTGCTTATAACACCCTCCTTTACCAGTGAACCAGCCTTTCCTATGGCCTCTGCACTACTAGCACCACTTGTCTTTAATTCTTCTGACACTTTGACCTCCTTTTTGTTGTGTTAAGAACCGAAAAAGTGGGTGATAAGATCACGCCGCTTATGAGATAAGTAGAGGCGATGGGCATTTATCCTCTACAATACAAGTATAAGGACAAATATCAAGACTCTAAGCTTTACACTCCGGTAGAGTTGTTGGTGTCTTTACCCTTTTTAAACAGGCTATAGGCATACCACAAGGCCGTATACCATGGTATAGCGTTGGTGTGCCCCCTTGCTACCTGATAGATGCCCGCACCTACGAGGGCAAAAAATAAAACCGTTGGTAGGTTCAACTCCCCACCAGTAGCACCACTGATCTTCTTATCCGCACTTACAAAGAAGGACTCAATCTGTCTATGTAGCTTACCCTTAAACCTGTTATCCATCCTTACCTTAAGACAGCCCTTTTCATTTATCCTGTCAATGAGTAGTTTGAGGTCTATGTTATGCAACATGAGCACACTACCCGTTGTTGGATTAACACTGACGCTTGATACACCATCTATGTCTTGTAGGGTTTCTGCAAGGGTCTTAAAATATGTGGTGTTACCCTTTTGCGTGGGGACCTTTATTCGTAACCGACTACCAGTAAAGTGGACTGCTATCGCCTCTGGCAATGGTTGAGGCATCATGACTTAGTGGTCTCTTCTATTACAGAGGCAACCATTTGCCTCTCTTGCTCTAATTCGGCCTTTGCCTCAGCCACAATATCCTCAAGCACCTCACCTCCCTCAGCAATGGCCTCCCTTCCCTTCTCATAAAGGCTGATACCACCCTTGATGAGCGCCTTTGCAAGAGGTTTTGCAACCCCTGCAAGCACAGGCATCACGGCAGGTGCAATCACGGCCGCCCCAATACCCACGGCAAGACCCGTCAATATGTTACCCTTGAGTCCGTTGTCAAATAGAGCCACTTTCCATTACCTCCTTACATTTAGATAAAATTGTTACTTAATTTAATGATTGGGCTTTGTAATTGTCAATGACAACAGACCACTTGGCATGATTTCCAACGGGCAGATGAATAATAAAGTCCGAGTGTTAAAAAAACATATCAATGGTGTTAAAGTTGTGTTATATTTTGGTGACAGAACTGTAATAAACACTGCTGCTGTATTGTATAGTTTTGAATCGTCTCCTTAACCCCAAAATTTTCTTCAGCCCAACTTACGAAAGGGGTTATGTAAAAAACGCCGACACCTGCGATTCTACCCCTTCGCTTCCTGTCATTCCGAACGGGTGTGATGGTATTGTTATTCCGAACCCTCAAAAGGGGTGATGAGCCCTATTCCCATAACATAAAGGAAAGATTCCTCGCTCTGCTCAGAACAACAAAAGGGTGATGTTGGAATGACAATACCATTACTCGGAATTGACATTTTGGGAGACTTTCACAATTAGGCTTGAACTAATTGGTTTTTTTAGATATTATTATAATATTTATTATGGAAAAAGTGCAATCAAATTTAATAGGCGAGATACTGGTCAAGTCTGGACACCTGACCCAGAAGCAGCTTGAACGGGTCCTCTTATTGCAAAAAAAGGAGCAGAAGCGATTAGGCGACCTCCTGGTTGAAATGGGTTTGGTTAAGGAGTCGGACATCATGGAGGCCTATTCAAAGCAGCTCAATATCCCCTTTCATGCCAATCTTGATGAACTGGAGCCTGACAGGGTAGCCCTCAGGATAATCCCAGTGGATATGGCCAAAAGGTATATCACTCTTGCCCTGAGCCTTCATGAGACCTATATTACCTGCAGCGGTGGCAGATCCAACCGACAACACCCTTTCAACCACCATTGAGTTTGCCACAGGGAGGCGACTAAGGTATGTCTTAAGCACCCCAACGGCGATTATTAAGGCAATTAACAAGTTTTATAATGGCATTGAGACCGATAACATAGGCGATATACTTGTCTCAGAAAGCGTCATAAACAAAGACCAGTTGTTAGAGGCCTTAGGGGAACAGGAACTAAGCGGAAAGAAACTTGGGAAGATACTTATTGAAAAGGGTTTTGCAACTGAGCGTCATATTGCCAATGCCTTCTCTAAGCAGTTTTCAATCCCCTTGACAGACCTTAAGGTTACTACCCCTCATCAAGATGCCCTAAGTCTAATCCCCTCTGGGCTTGCCGAGAGGCACTCAATAATCCCTGTCACGCTGGAAAACGGCGTGCTTACTATAGCTATGGCTGACCCTCTTGATGTCAAGACCATCAATGCGATTAGTGTAGCCACAGGCAAGTTTGTAAGGGCCACTGTATCTGGAGAATCGGAGATCAAAGAGGCCATAAAGACCTACTACAATGGTCAACAGTCTGAGAGGCTTGGAGAAATTGCTGTCAGCGCAGCATTCTCAACTGAGGTTGTAAAGGACAAGGCCAAACCTGTAAAGGGCAAGACCATCAAGGACATACTCTTAAGCACAGGTATGCTGACCCAGAAAAAGCTTGCCGAACTCACTGAGAAAGGAAAAGACCTAAGCATCCATCTCACTGAGATGATAGTATCTGAGGAACTCGTAACCGAGGAGCAGATCGCAAAGGCCTTGGCAGAGATCTATGGCACCCATTATGTGGATCTCTCGGATCTTAAGATACCACCTCAGGTCATAGGCCTCATCTCAGAGAATATTGCCACCAAGTATATGGTGTTACCTGTCGCCCTTGAGGGCCGTATAATTACCGTCGCTATGAGCAATCCCTCAGACATAGATGCCATTGATGCCATACAGTTTGCCACAGGTAAAAAGGTCAAGATAGTTGTTACAACACCGCTTGAGATACTCAAGGCCATACACATATATTATAGGGGCGGAAAGGCAGCAAGGATTGGAGACATTCTGGTTGATATGGGCGTACTGTCAAAGGAACAGTTAGATCAGTGCCTCATAAAACAAAAGGAGTGCAAGAAGAAGATAGGGCAGATATTTCTTGAGGAAAAGATTATAAAGGAAGACGACCTTTACAGGGCCTTTGCAATACAATTGGGAATACCCTATATGGATCTCAATAACATAACCATTGACCCCGATGTGCTCAAGTTATTACCCGAGGATTTAATAAGAAATAGCCTTGTCCTCCCCTTGTCTCTTGAGAAACAGACCCTAACTGTGGTTGCCTATAACCCTTTTAATGTAGAGTTAATAACCAATATCAGGCGAATCTCTGGTAAAAACCTGAATGTAGTAATGAGTTCTCCTGTAAAATTAAGGAATGCCATAAAAAAGGCCTTTGAGCCACCTGATGACCTTGATGCACTGCAAGACATAACTGAAAACTTAGAGTTTCTTGATACCACACCGGCCGATGCAAAGGATGAGGTCAATATAAAGGAGGCAGAGGCAGCACCAATAGTGCGTATAACAGACAGCTTACTGATTTATGCCCTTCAGACAGGCGCCAGCGATATACACTTAGAGCCCCGACAGAAGGTCATGGTTGTAAGGAACCGTATAGACGGTTTCTTAAAAGAGGTCAAACATTTACCCATCAAGGTGCACAAGGCCGTAGTATCAAGGATAAAGATAATGGCAGACATGGATATATCCCAGCGGAGATTGCCCCAGGACGGCATAAAAAAGGTCCTTCAAGGCCACACCGACATGAATCAGATATACCATGTCTGCATGATTTAGTGTCTTTCTATCAAGGTAATCATGCCTCCCTTACAAAAGCATTTTTGTGTTTAAAGGAATATCACAATGGAAACAATTAGACTTATTGCCCATCTTGCAGGCAAGATTGGCAGGCCGCTCAATATCATGGAGGTCTGTGGCACCCATACAGTTGCCATATTCAAATCGGGCATTAAGAGCATATTGCCAGAGAATATTAGTCTCCTGAGCGGGCCTGGTTGCCCAGTGTGTGTAACCTCTGTTGAGGATATTGACAGGGCAATTGCCTATGCCATAAAAGAGGGCCAGATACTCGCCACCTTTGGAGACATGATGCGGGTTCCGGGCAGTAGGCTCTCACTCCTTCAGGCAAAGGCTGAGGGTGCCCACATTGAGGTGGTCTATTCCCCAATGGACTGCATAAGGCTCGCCCAGGGTTACTCAGATAAGCGAGTAATCTTTTTCGCTGCTGGTTTTGAGACCACGGCGCCCCTTGCGGCAGCTACACTATATGAGGCAGAAAGGCTTGGGGTCAAAAACCTATTGTTTTATTCAGTTCACAAGCTCGTACCGCCGGCATTGAAGGTCCTATTAGACTCGGAGGATGTAAAGATAGACGGTTTCATACTGCCTGGTCATGTGAGTGCCATAATCGGCTCAGGACCATATCAATTTATACCAACCCAGTATGGTGTCCCCTGTGTGATCTCAGGCTTTAAGGCAGATGAGATACTGACAAGTATATATATGCTTCTTAAGCAAATATACGACCGCAGGCCTGCTGTAGAGATACAGTATGCCTCTGTTGTTAGGCCCGAGGGGAATGAAAAGGCCCTGGAGTTTATTGAGAGATTTTTTGATGCCTCTGATAGTTACTGGAGGGGTATTGGCCTCTTAAAGGCAAGTGGCTTAAGGCTCAAAGGGGAATGGTCTCATAGAGACAGCGAAAAGGCCATTCCCCTAAAGGTAGAGTCCCTGCCTGAACCCAAGGGCTGTCAATGCGGCCTTGTCCTCAGGGGGATAAAGTCTCCCCCCCAGTGCCCACTCTTTGCAAAGACATGCACACCCCAAAGGCCTGTGGGTGCTTGTATGGTGAGCTCTGAAGGGAGCTGCGCTGCCTATTACAAATACAGCCTACCAAATTCAGATAAATCTTAGTTACTCAAAGGTCTATGTAAAACTCTCAAAAATGCCGAATGAAACGCTAAGATGTCATTTTGAACTAATGTCAGGAATCGCGATATACATAACGCAAGGCAAGATTCCTCGCTTTACGCAGGATGACAATAGAGACAAGGTTCTCCGTCGCCACTGCTCCTCAGAACGATAACCCCCTTTTGCCCTTTGAACTACATTGTTGTTTCGTGGGCTTAGACCAAAATGACCTAAATGGTATAATTACCAATGGTCTATAGGATGAGATAATGAAAAACAAGATACTCATTATTGAAGACGATAGGGACATATTGACTGTCCTTAAGGCAAACCTTGAGCTTCAAGGCTTTGAGGTCTTTGTTGCAGAAAGCTGGCAAGCAGGTGAAGTGATCCTTGAACGACAGAGGCCTGACCTCCTCATTTTGGACCTTACCTTGCCCGATACAGATGGACTTATTATATGTAAAGGCCTGAGGGAGGCTGGTCAACAGTTGCCAATTATTATCCTCACCGCAAGGGATAAGCTCTCAGACAAGATAATTGGCCTTGAAAGTGGTGCCGATGATTACATAGTCAAGCCCTTTGAGACCCTTGAGCTTGTAGCAAGGATAAAGACCTGCCTGAGACGTCTTGCCACTAAAAAAGAAGACGAGATATTGAGTGATGGTCCATTAAGTATTGATGTTAGACGCAGAATTGTAAAGGTCGCAAAAAAGGAGGTTATGTTAACACCCAAAGAGTTCAATATCTTACACTTTATTATGACTCGCAAGGGAGAGGTAGTTAGTCGTGAGGACATAAAAAGTCACCTATGGAAGGATGCACAGCTTTATGCATGGAGTAGGGTTATAGATGTCCATATCCAACACATAAGGCACAAACTTGACAGTGATGACCCCGAGAGATTCATTGAGACTGTGCCCGGGTTAGGCTACAGATTAAAGGCCAAACCATAGGGATTTATTAAACCTTAATGGGACGACCTTAGGTCTTAATCACTACTGACAGATTTCAAAAGGTCCCTCCCTTTGATCTCGGCTTAATAGTAAGTGATGCCAATTATAACATTCAAAAGGGTGTTGGGGATCTAAGCGATAATCTTGAGCACTTATTAAGGGATCTTAGGCGATGACTTGTAGCCTGCCTGAGTAGTGTTAAGGTTGTGGGTTTTGTTAAAATCCCCTATGTTTCTTCAACAGGTAATCAATGGTCTTACAATTGGTAGTGTCTATTCCCTCATAGCCCTTGGTTATACGATGGTCTATGGCATTCTGGAGTTTATAAACTTTGCCCATGGCGAGATTTACATGCTCGGTGCCTATCTGGGGATCATATTTCTTGCCTTTTTTACAACCATAGGACTTACCACTACTGATCTCTACTTGTCTTTGCTATTGACTGCCCTTTTGACCATTGGGTTTTGTGGGCTTTACGGTTATTTTATTGAAAGACTCGCCTATAAACCTCTCAGAATGGCACCAAGGCTAAGCCCCCTTATTAGTGCCATTGGGATATCTATATTCCTCCAAAACTTCGTGATGCTTACCCAAGGTGCTACTGACTTAGTCTTTAGGATTGGGGCCCTGGATGGGGCTATTGTAATAAAGGGCCTGCAGATTACCTACTTTCAGATCGCGATCCTCATGTCATCGCTTGCTATTATGATTGGGCTCATCCTCTTTATCAATAAGACCCCTATTGGCAAGGCCATGAAGGCCACAGCCCAGGATAAGATAATGGCCTCGCTGCTTGGTGTTAACATAGATATGGTAATAGCCCTGACATTTGTGATTGGGGCTGCACTGGCAGCGGTAGCAGGCATGATGGTGGCGGGTTATTATGGGCTCGTTAACTACCATATTGGTTACTTAGCAGGGCTCAAGGCATTTACTGCCGCAGTTCTTGGCGGTATTGGCAGTATCCCGGGTGCGATGGTAGGTGGACTTGTGTTAGGCCTTATAGAGTCCTTTGGTGCTGCCTACATCTCAAGCGAGTATAAAGATGTGTATGCCTTTTTAATGCTCATATTGATCTTGCTACTTAGGCCTCAGGGTATTCTTGGTGCAAAGGTAGAAGATAAGGTATGAGCATTTCTGTCTTTACGGGATTGTTTAAGAGGCCTATTTTTAAAAATGCCTTCTATATAGTTATCCTCTCCCTGATTACGCTGCCTTTTACAGGGATAGCTCTGTCTGTAAAGATATGTGTAGCCCTATTGGTGTTCACAATCCTGTTAGGAAAACTAAAAGGGTTTGTCTCTAAGATCAATCTAACAGTCCCCTTGTATTTTAAGACCCTTACTGATAGCCCCAAAAGGCCAATTCTCTACATTGTGCTATTTATAATGGTGCTTATTCCTTTAATGCCCTCCTCACAATATGTAACCGATGTGCTTACCCTGTGTCTTATTTACGGGATTCTTGCCTCAGGTCTCAATGTAATTGTAGGGATGACAGGGCTTTTACACCTCGGCTATGCAGCCTTCTATGCCATTGGTGCTTACACACATGCAATGCTAACCATCCATGTAGGGCTCA
>Ga0308411_10001480_pt1 | contig 15992 bp, 13 predicted proteins | sample HotsprottomLayer_2_FD_203530 | JGI IMG/M metagenome (GOLD analysis project Ga0308411, IMG submission 203530) | Hot spring phototrophic mat microbial communities from Octopus Spring, Yellowstone National Park, Wyoming, United States -... | ecosystem: Environmental > Aquatic > Thermal springs >...
CGGAGGCATTCCAGGTTCATCATTGAGTTCACCGGCATCCAGAGCCAGAACAATGTTGGGATGTGAAAGTTCAGACAGGACACGCATCTCGGAATAGAACCGCTGTTTGACCGAGGGATGAACGTCCTCGTCAACCGGAAGTACCTTGATGGCGACCCGACGTTTCATGAGACGGTGTTCTGCCAGGTACACCGTTCCCATGCCGCCCCGACCGAGTTCTTCGAGAACACGGTAATTGCCGAGAACCAACCCTCGCGTTTGGCCGCTCAGGATGCGTTGCAACTGGTAGTGCGTGAGTAATCCAGAGGTAACGAGAGCTTGGCCGAGGCGTTCTTCTGTGTGATACTCTCTCAGGTGTTCGGCCCGGTCGATGAGAAACTGTTGCTGTTCTGCGGCATTGAGCAACCCGAGTTGATTCAGTTTGCGGAGCAGTTCGTGACAACTGGGTGACAACATTCGTAACTGTTCGCCAGACAGTTCCGGCAGTAGATGTGCAGACGTATCCGGTGCGGTTAGTAATGGCATGGATAGTTCCTAGCCGGCCAGAGGGTCGAATGTTGTCCCGGCAGACAAACATAGAACACAGTAGCCTGCGAAGCAAAATCGCCTCGTCTTGTTGTGAGGTCGTGCATGAATGGGTAGCTAGCTGGAGGACTCTTGACGAGTTTCTCGGGTGTACTGGCTGATTCTGTAATGCCGGCGTTCTCACTTGCCGTCAGGACGGCCGACCTATAGATCGTAACAGAGAGATCTCGCCTACTGGGTACACAACCCAATTCCGACATTCCTCAACGAGGAGAGTTACCAAATGACCCGATTTGTCCGCACTCTGGGACTTTGCTCCTTCCTGCTGGTTGTCGCTCTGAATACCTCAACTGCTCCCGTGCATGCCTTTGACGAGATCGCCGATGCCCAAAAGGCGATTCTGGAAATGGCCAAGGAAATCGAGGCGGGCAAGGATGTGTCTAGCCAAGCCGCAGCTCTCAAGAAGAAACTCGAAGACCTTGCTCCGCTTATGGCGGCCTACAAGCCCAAGGCTCGCAAGGGCATTGGTGTCGGCTCCGGCAAGGACGGTGTCGAATCCAAGTTCATCGCTCTGGGCAAGCGGGCGACGGCTGCTATTTTGACCATGGAGAAGGACGATCTGATCAAGATGGGCTACGTCAATCTGGCCATCGGCGAGACCACTCTACACTTTGCCCCGGAAAAGCCCAAGGGCGGCAAGGGCAAGGCGGAATGGGTCAAGCACACCAAGGAAATGATCGAAGCCACCAAGGAATTCATCGAAGCGGTCAAGGGCGGAAACGCTGCCAAAGTCAAGTCGGCGGCGAATAACGTCAACAATGCCTGCAACAACTGCCACAGCGACTTCCGCGACTGAGAGGTGATGAAGAATAAGGCGAGCCGGGAGCGTCAGCGACCGGAGCGACTGGGAAACTCTGGTCGCTGATGTTCCCGACTCGTTGTTACCTTGGCGCATCTCAGGCGAGCGAATCCTCTTGGATTCGCTCGTTTGCTTCCGATCCCTCCTCATCGAAAACCACTCCGCTGCGCTGGCAAGACGATTCCCTTCCCGTAAAATGACGCTGGGTAGGTCACCAGCCATTCCCGAATCGTGATCTCCCTTTAGTTCCAATGCTTGTTTCACCGCACCGGAGTCGTCTTTCGGTGCCTCCCTGGAGAGTTGATCGATGCAGCGAATCGGGCAATACCTTATGGCATCTGCTCTTCTGACGGCGTTCGTCCTGTTGAGCGACGCACGCATCCTTGCGGAAGATCAGGCCAGCATCAACAAGGAAATCCTGGCCATCGCCAAGGATCTGGAGGCCGGCAAAGATATTACCAGTCGTGCCAAGGCCTTCCGAGCCAAGGTCGAAGACCTCCACGATGTCATGCACGCCTTCAAGCCGCGTTCCAAGAAGGGCATTGGCGTTGGCTCCACAGGGGCCGGCCTGGAATTGACCATCATCAATCTCAGCAAATCGGCCAGTACCACCGTCGTGCAAAAGCAAAAGCAGGATCTGCTCCAGGCAGGGTACACTGTGCTGGCCATCAACGAACTGACCTTCCTCTATCCGCCTGCCAAGCCGATGGGCGGCAAGACCGCTGAGGATTGGAAGAAGTACACCGAGGAGGCTAAAAAGGCCACTCTCAATTTCATCGCTGCCGTCAAGGCTAGCGAGGCTCCCAAGGTCAAAGCCGCAGCGACGGCCCTGAACAACGCCTGCAACGAGTGCCATAGCCACTTCCGTTGAGAGTGGTCGTTTCGGCGTTGCGAGGTGTGGTTCCGAAGTGCAGATGGGACAAAGATAAGATAGGGGGCGATCCGAAGATCACCCCCTACCCCACAAGGAGAGGCTCCTCTCGCCAGAGGAGTCCGCCACTGATGCACAAGTTGAGATAACCCAGATCGACGAGTCACCTCTCCTCTATTGACTATTCTACCCTGACAAAACAAGCGGTGAAACGGAAACAGCATCTTTTTCGTGCCGTTCTCTCGTCTTTGGATCAGTTCTTCTGACTTTCCGACTTCTTTTGTAAGTGTTCATCGAACCAGTCGGCAAAGAGAGCCAAATCGTCCAGGATGTTTGGCCAGCCGTGGCCTGCTCCTTTGCGAACGATCAGCTTGGCGGGCACCTTCATCTCCCGGTAGCGTTCGATCATGCTCTCGGCTTGCTGGATACGCACTAGGGTATCCTTGTCCCCATGAATGATGAGCGCAGGTGCGGAGGTAGGTTTGACATGTGTGATGGGTGAAACCGAGCGAGCGATCTTGCGGAGTTCCTCCGGATCGGTCACGGGAATGTACCTGGCGCGCTTTTGGTCGAACTCATGATAATCGACGGCTGCCGTGAACGGAGGTTGCAGTTGCCGGTCGATCATTTCATTGCCTTTCTTGCCCCAGTTGAGGAAGTCGGTGGGCGGGAAGAAGCAGGCGACAGCCTGGACGGCACTGCTGACCCGTTCGACCGGATCAGCGGACAGTTTGTTGCCGGGACCGCCTGCGGTTCCCAGCATCAGCGACAGATGACCGCCTGCGGAGGCTCCCGTCACGCCCAGGCGATCCGGGTCGATGCCGAAGCGTTTGGCGTTGTAGCGAATAAACCGTACCGCGCGATGCATGTCCTCGACGATCTCGACAAGGGTGAACTTGGGCTGGCTGCCGTGTACCACTGCGAACACCGTGTAGCCGCGTAGCAGGAACTCGTTGAAGAACGCCACATTGATCGATTCGGGACGCGAGAACCAGCCACCACTCACCACGAAGATGATGCCCAAGCCGTTCGGTTTCTTCGGCGTGAACACATCCATCGTCAGAGCCAGCCCATGCTTGCGGCCATAGATGACATCCTGTAGACGAGTGTATTCGGCCTTGGTCTGCTTTTTGGCCTGCGCCAGCACGGGCGAGGCAAACGCCAGCAAGCCGATGACCAGTACACTCACACGCAAAACCAGTCTCATTGTTGTTCTCCGGTGACTCTGGATTCGAGTAGCACTGCTCATCACCATAGAAAGCTGTCGCCAGGTTGTGAACTACCCTTGCACCGATCGGCTCTGCCCACAGGTAACCAACCGGCTGCTGCCGGTCGGCTGATTGACCCATTACGACTGCTCCCTCTACAATGAAGATGCCTGTCATTGGATCGCCTCGAGGAATCGGCCATGATGCCCCCATCTGCCTCCCGCGCACTTCTCGATGATGTCGAAGCCTTTTGTCAGGCGATTCGTCCCATCGAAGAACTGTGTTATGTGGAACATCGCTTCAACGATCAGGTCATCCCACTAGCTCGGAAGTACAATCTGCTTGGAATGCCGCTACCCGTCGAACTCGGTGGTCGCGGAGCCGACACTTGCACCTACCTACGGGCCTTGATACGCATTGGTCGGGAAGGCACGGGGGTTCGCACCTTCTTCTCCGGTCACACTTCGATTGGGGAATATCCGATCCTGACTTGGGGCAACGACGAGCAGAAACGGCGGTTTCTACCCGCTGCGGCTCGCGGCGAAAAGATCCTAGCCTTTGGCCTGACGGAACCGGATGCCGGCAGCAATCCTCTGGAAATGACTTCCACCTACGTCCGTCGAGGCGATCACTTCGTCCTGAATGGAGTCAAGTACCTGATCTCCAATGGCGGCATCTGTGATGCGGTCGTCTGCTTTGCCTATCCCGCAGGGGCCGATGGCCAAAAACTGCCAGGCAGCCGGATCAGTGCCTTCATCGTCGAGCGTAATGACGGCTTTCTCAGCGAGGATCTGACCGCCAAGATGGGAATGCCCACCTCCAACACCGCCATGTTTGAACTCCGCGATTGCAGGGTGCCCTTGGCCAACTTGCTCGGCGAGGAGGGCAACGGCTTTCGGATTGCGATGGGAACTCTGGTTTCCGGCAGATTGTCCGTGGCCGCTGGTTGTCTGGGAGTCATCGAGGACTGTTTGGCTGAGTGCATCAGCTACGTCAAGGAGCGGCACCAGCACGGCAAGCCTATCGGCAAGCACCAACTAGTGCAGGAACACCTCGCCGCCATCGAACAGGCCCGCTTTGCCTCTGAGGCCGTCCTCATGCAGGCGGCCATCGCCAAGGATGAAGCGAACGCTCAACCCGCTAACCGCGAACTGGCCGCGCGTGCTGAGCGACTCGCTGCTCAGGCAAAACTGTTCGTCACCAATGCCGCCTGGGAAGCGGCCGACCATGCCGTGCAAATCTACGGCGGTCGCGGTTGGTCTACCCTGTATCGTGTCGGTCGGCACCTCATGGATGTTCGCGTCTGCCGCATCTACGAAGGCACCGACGAGATCCTCAAGCTCAAGTTGGCCGCTGCTCTGCTGGGCAAAGAATACGAGTCCTACAAGTAGACAGGAGTCGGCCAATCTCCTGTGGCCGACTCGCTGTTTACCAGCGAACTTCCAGGCCGACAGTCAGTCCCTGCGCCCAGTAATCCGTTTCGCGGAACAGAACGGCTGGTCGCGGTGGATTGACTCGAGGGAGCGTAGTCGTAACCGTGGGCAACAGATTAGCATCAAGTACCGGATCGATTTGATCGCCAGGCCGGATCACGTTGCTGATGTACAGGAAGTTGTAGCCGATGGAGCCGCGAATGGCTTCGGTGAAGTTGTAGCCGATACTAATCCCAAATTCAGGCACGAAGGCGAAGCGATCTCGATCATATGTGCCGATATTGCTTGCTAGAGCGAACAGTCCACCGGGTTTGACATCCAGGGGAGGCGAGAAGTAGCCGTCGATCTTCAGAGTTTGATGGTTGACACCGATGCCTAGTTTCGCTCGACCATCCACAGACCAGCGACCCCGCTGCCAGGTGCCTTGCACTCCGACCTGCCCGCCATAGAACTGGTTGCGAGTAGCAAACTGATCGGTAACGGAGAAGCGACGATTAAGCAGATTGTCAGGGAAATCAGGCGGAGTCAATTCGGATCTCGGCAGAGTCTGAATATCCTCGACAATCGTCAACTCCTCACTCAAATTGAGGTAGCGTGGTCCCGCGAACAGGTCAAAGCGATAGTCACAGCCGCAACACCACTTGCAGAGATAATTGGCCTCTAGTCCCCACAACTGCGAAGGCGAACTGATATGTAGATTGCCCACAGACAATCCGGGATGAGCAATGATTTCGCCTGTGCTTTGTCCGTTGTTGGCCAGAATGAACGGACGTGTCAGCACGCCCCCGAGGATATTCAGAGAAGAGTAATCATCGCTGAGTCCTCGCTGTGGCAGCCAGAATCCGCCAATCTCCACGAATTTCTCGCCGCAATCATCAAGGAACCATCCCAAGGTAGCTCGAACTCCAGAGAAGGCTCCGCGATGCAGATCGCCATTTTGAAGAATCCGTGTATCAGTTCGTCCTAGGGTTCCAGGAATGATCCCATTAGCCAGATCCTGGGGAGACACCGGATTGCCGGTGGTTGCCAGCGGAATCGGTGCCCGATCGCCCTTGGTCCACCACAACAGATATTCTGCCGTGAAGTAGTAGCGTGGGAATGGCTCTTCATACACAACGCCGAGTTCGGCTCCTGCGATTGGCTCAGGAGGCGTAACAGGCTGAGTTGCTTGCCAGTTGCCCAGTTTGCTCCATTTTCCTGTCGGTGGACTCTCAGGATGAGCCGGTTCCAGTGTCAGCATCGGCGACGCAGACGATATTCGCTGCAAGCCGGTCAGTGGCCGATCGCTAGCGAATAGTTCCACTCCTTCTTGCTGTGCCGGGACGAATCCATCCTGTTCCGACAAATCGGGATAGGATACCATTTCCGGCAAACTGGCCGCAATAACTCCGCTAGGTGGCGCGACGCTAGCGATCGGTTCGACCCCTCTGTAATGGTGCTGGGAAATGGCCGGCAAAGGAACTGCCATATTCGCAGCCGGAAATGGTCGAGGTGATTGCCGATTGGAGGGGTGAATCGGCTGCAACAGTGCTACTGGGCGACCCAGTGTGGCATTGGCAAAACTACCTGAGACGGCCCGGACTTTGACCGGTGGATTCTCAGAATAGGCAATGGCACGCTCCGCCATCTCTTCGCCAGACACAGCGGGCTGCCATCCCCCTATACCTCCTAATAACATCAGGACGCCGATCCAGAGCCCCCTGTTCATGTCTGCTCTCCCCGAACAGAGCCATTGGTCGTGCCTGTTACGGCTCACACGTATCCGTTTACATGCTTCAACAGGATCGCGTGCGCTTCCTTACAACCGACACGATCCATCCTCTCAGTGTTATTCGGCCAGAGAGCAAGCCTGACACGATTGATTTATTCCAGAGAATCGGCAAATCCTCGCAAACCTTCGAGCTAGACAGAGCAACCTAGAAGATCGCGTGACATAGGTAAGATACGCGGTCTTCCCTGATAGGGATTGCCTCAAGCTGTCGGCTACTTGCCCTTTTTGCTTGAGTCAAATTTTGATAGGAACGCAGTTCCCTAGAAGTGGCTTGCTTGAGTCTTCAGAAGAGAGGAGACCCCCGCATCACGACGGGGATGGTTCATGGTAAAGGAGACCAAGGGTCATGAAGCTTCCCTGGTCAGTTTCCACGATTGCAAGTGGCTGCTTCGTCCTCAGCATCTTGCTGAGTGTCCCGTCAATGGCATGTGGCGGGTCGTCTCCGGCTGTTGCTGCCGGTTCATCTGCCTCGGCCCAAGGGCCGGAAGATTTTTACCTGGACGAAGACCTCACCGATTCTTCTCTGATCGACTTACTACAGAAGGTTGTACGTCCCCTGCACTCCCAGCTAAGCATCCTTGCCTTGTTTCCCCAATTTTACACCAAACCCAAGCCCACTGTGGCTCAGGTGCAAAGCATCCCGGATACTTTTCCACCGCTAACAGTTCGGCCACCGGATGTTACGACAACTCCTCCGCTACCCGGCGAAGTGGGCACCGAAACCCAAGAGGTTCCCGAACCGGGTACCTTGCTCTCTGGAGCCATCGGCTCGACCATGATATTGGCTGCGTGGTGGCGTAAGCGGCGTTCCAAATCGAAGCCGGCGGATTCCAACCAATCAGCCGACGAGATGACGGTGTAGGCATCGCCTTCGCCAATGCAAAAAGGGCGACGAAGACGGCGGTCTTCATCGCCCTTTTTCTTCGTTGTTGGCAGGCAGGGTGCTAGCGGGGCGTAGCCGCTCTGCCAGTTTGCCCAGGCATTCCCAGGCCTGCGGGGATTCCCATGCCGCGACTACGCCGTTGCGGTGCGGGCAAGCGGCCGCTTGGCCGTGGCGTTTGGATTCGCGCCCCGCCCGAGAAAAAGCCCAAGGTGTTGTTGAAGTATCCGCCCGTGTTGTTCATCAGCGTTCGTGTGCCACTGCGAACGGGTTGTTGGCCCGCTTCGTCCTCCAGTTCGTTGCCGAGAACTTCGTTGGCAATCCGTAAGTCGCGGAACTCATTGCGAAACTGGCTAGCATCTTGCCGCCGGGCAAACTCACTGCGTGTTCCCAGAAAGTAGTCCAGACCAAAATTGATTGCGTTGGTCTGATTGCCTCTTGCCTGGTTGCGCTGCAAGTTCAGGTATGGGCTAATGTTCGGACGATAGCCTGGGCCATAGTTGGGAGGGTTGATCTGTCCGAACTGTGCAAACCCCTGGTTGGCGAGAACCATTAAGCCGACCAGACTAGCTAGATGCCAGCGTTTGTTCATCGCCGTTACCTCCCTCTTGGAACTCGGAGCGAACCTGCTGTTCGATCTTACAGGACAGTATAGCTGACTGAGAGCAATTGTCGCTCGTCAGTCAGCTATTCTATCCTTGTTTGCCGCAACCGTTATCTCTGATTTCTCTGGTCGCGAGGACTGCCACTAGCCTGTTTGATGGAGTTCACTGTTACCGAAGACAACAAGGTCACCCCTAGCAATCGTTCGATCGGAGAAATCGCCTTGGCGAGGAAACTGTCGGTGCGGATCAGCGGATCCGAATTGACGTAGATGCGATCGCCCGGATAAATCTGGTAGTTGGTTGCGGAACTACCGCGCTGGGTGATGCTGCACCAGTCCACTGGCAGAATTTGTGGGTGAGCATGATCGTGAGGGGTGGCTCGAGCGACCCAGATCTGCTTCTTGCTGGCCACCACCGGAAGCCCTTGAATCTGGGCGATGGCATCCAGCACAGTTTCATTACCTGTGCAGGGAAGCCGAACCACGGTTTCGCCATAGCCACCCCCATCGGCGATCACATAGTAGAACTTGCTGTTGAACGCGAGGACTTCTACTTTCAGAGCTTGCCAGATGTCCTTAAGATTGGCATTGGGTTGGCGTTGTTCCCGAATGCGTTCCGCGATGGCCAACTTGGCCTGATCCAGAGTAAGGCCAGCCACGAAGACCTGGCCAAGCGATCCCAGACCGATATGGCCATCTGGTTTGACCAGATGTGGCCCGGTGATCGGCTGGGCAGGATCATCAGCCGAAGGGGCCAGTTCGACCTGAAGCACATCGGGCGGCTCAATGATGTACATCGACAAAGCGCGCTTCTCGAACTCACGCGGAGCGACCGGAGGATTGGTCACCACAGGAGTCGGCAAAACGGGATAGTTATTGTTCTTTTCTCCCGCCTTGTCCTTGGTTGCTCCCTTGTCTGTCTCCTCGCGCGGCTTCGGCAACAAGCGACTCTTACTCTTTGCTTTATCGAGATCTTTTTTCCCTTCCAAATCGGGAATCACGGGTTGCTTGTCTGCGTCATTCAGAACCAGCGGCATGGGGGTCAGACGCACTTCCGGCCCACTGTTGGTCGGTTGAATGAACCCGCCGGCAGTTTCGACCGAACCCGCCGTGTTGATGGTTCCCTGCTGGGTATTGAACCCTTGAACACTCACCCGCTGCAAACCAGAACTGTCACTCGCCAGATCGTGCGTCGGTCGTTCAATGGGCACCGGACGCAGCATGGTGCAGGCCGGCGCTGTGCAGACCGCCGACGGATCGGTACTTGCCAGTTGTGGTTCGCTCGTGTTGCATACGTTGCGGGACAGGTTGAAGAGCGGTCGAGAAACCGCTTGCCCGGTGCAGCGTGGGGTCAGAAGGCGGGCCACCGGAGTTCCCGAAGCAACACAACTACTACAGTCGCCACAAGACCATTTGGTCTCAGTAAACCCACAGCCGGGACTTTCCTTGCAACAATAAAGACGACCCGGCCCACACGACTGACATCCTGAACCGGCCACGCCTAGAGCGATCAGCGCGGCCAGGGTTGCCAGGAGCTTAGCTCGGCTTCTGACGGGCATGCTACATCTTCCTTGAACTGGAACCCACGGCCAGGGTGGGTGCTGATTCGGCGTTTCGCGTCCAGGCAAGTCTATCTCAGTTGGCAATGCGGAACAACCAGCTCCTCGACCTTGCTTTATCTGAAGCGACCAACACGGCCCTTCCCATCGGGGTTATCGGAACACTTGGGTTTGCTGTCGCAGCCATCCTTTCCTGCATCTCCGTCTCTTGCCTTCTTTACCCCCGCACACTTCCTACCCGTTTCCCATTTTACCTCGTCGCTTGCTTATTCAGCTTGCCACCGCTTTGGCTTCCACTTCAACCACGCCAGTAACATGGCTTGACCGCCTCGCGCTGGCAATTGTAAGATCTCACCTCACGGATACCATCTGCTGAGGGCTGATGATCTCGACTGGACTGACTGGATTGGAACCAAACGTGTTGCGAAGGATGCTTCGCGTCGGGATTCACGAGCCTTACCCTTGATAGGGGGCTGCCTTTGTCAGCATACGAGATTCGGGGTAGCTGCTGACAACGTCGATCTTGACGGTCAACTGGTTCCGCAGGGAAAGGATGCCATGACTACCACTTCCATTGTCCAACCTCGCGCCTCTGCCCAACTGCAACTCTGGGGGCCGCTACTGGCAACGGTTCCCTTTCTGCTGTGGTCTTACTGGCCCACCTTGATGGAACTGGTGGCGACTTGGCAGCACAATCCGCAGTATCAGCATGGCTTTCTCGTACCGCTTTTTGGCGCTTGGTTCCTCTACATGCGTCGAGAGCGATTGGATGTGTCAGCGGTTCGGCCGAGCATTTGGGGACTGGTGGTACTCGGTGCGGCACTGTTGCTGCGAGTAGTTGGAGTAATGGCCGCCTTTGTCTCCGTGGATGCTTTCACATTGGTGCCATGCTTGGCCGGTCTTGTGCTGTTAATCGGCGGCTGGGCAGCTTGGCGTTGGGCTTGGCCGGCCTTGCTCTTCTTATTCTTCATGATTCCCTTGCCTTACTTCGCCTCGGTTGCAATGGCTGGTTCGCTTCAGCGCATTGCCACTCTGGTTAGCACCTTCTTCCTACAGATGTTGGGACTGCCTGCCTTGGCAGAAGGCAATATCATCCTGCTCAATGAACATCAAATTGGTATCGTTGAGGCATGCAGTGGTCTGCGAATGATGGTCGTCTTCTTCGCACTAGCCACGGCCGTGGTAATGGTGACCAATCGCCACTGGATTGACCGCGTGATCATTATCCTCAGTGCGGCACCGATTGCCATGATTGCCAACATTCTCCGTATCGTTGCGACCGGGATTCTCTACGACTTAGGGATGAGTGATTGGGCCAATCATTTCTTCCATGATGTGGCAGGCTGGATGATGATGCCTCTAGCACTAGGCATGCTCTGGCTTGAGGTGGCTTTGTTGTCCGCACTGATCATCGAAACTCCGGTTTCCAAGCGGCCATACGCTGCAACCAGAAATCGAGTCATTCAGCGATCGCCTATTGCCCGCTCTCGTCGCCAGCAACCATCCGCACAGGCCGACCAGGATAACTCTGTGCCCTCGGAAGTGGCGACGCGGAAGTAGAAATATTTGCAAATTCATAACCGATGGGTTGCTTTGCTAACTGGCACGCATAATTTGCCGCGCCATGAGTTATCTCATCCTGTCAAGTTACTTTGGCACTGGGAGATTTTCACCGTGCTACCTCATGATGCCATGCCCAATAACAAAAGCTCAGCCGCTCCAGTTGAATCCGAAACCACTTGGTTAAATCCGGTCGCGAACCAACTAGATGGGCGTATACCGAATCGAATAGCAGTTCCTGGTGTGGGTGGGCCGCTGTCACTGGCCGGTGGGCCAGACACGCTGGCTATGTTGGCAGCTTTGAAACGCCGTTGGGTCACGATTGTGCTGCTAGGATTGACGCTGGGATTGCTGACCGCTTGCGCTTGCTGGTTCGCACTAAAACCGCGATATACGGGATTCTCGCAGATCAGCGTTTCCTGGGCTGATCCCTCGATTATCGAGCCACTAAAGCCCGGAGATTTCAAAATCTATCTGCAAACCACAGCAGGGAAAATCGCTTCTCGAAAGGTGATCTCGGCGGCACTCAGAAGAGATGAAGTGAAACGGATCAATCTGCTGTATACCGATCCTGATCCCACGCAGTCAATCCAGGATGACCTCCGCGTTGAGTTCAAAGAGAACTCAGAATTGATGACCATCTACTTCACGCATTCCGATCCAGTGGTGGCTCGAACCGTTGCGAACGCCATCAAAGAAGCTTTTATGGAGGAAGTGGTCTATGTAGAGCGCAATGCTCGGACTTCCAAGGTCAATGAACTGGAAAAATTTCATAGTGAGGCTGTGAAGCAGCTAGAGACCAAGAAGGAAAATCTGCGAAAGGTAGCCCAAAATCTCGGAGGAGTAGATCCGCTGCTGGCTATGGATCAGCGACAGGAAGCCCGAATGGCTCTTCGAGATGCCAAGGCAGAATCGACCCGGATTGGCTATCGTCTAATCGAAACTCGATCAAATCTGGAAGCCATCGAGGCTCGCATCAAAGAAGAAGCCGCACGCGCAGCCAATAGGGGAATGACCGGTGCCCCAACTGGGCCGGATGAGAATACGCTGTACGAGGCTGCTCTGGAACAACTTGTGGCAGCAGATGGACAATATAGCAAACTCGAAGCAGCCGCCGTCGCAATGGAAGAAACGATTGCCAGTTATCAACGTAAGGGATTTCCAGAGGATTACCTTGCGATCCGAAACTCCAAAGAGAAGCTATCCCATATTCGCAATCTGTTAGACAGGCGAATGGAATATCTCTCCGCCCGCGCGCGAAAAACTGTGGCAGCAGAAATGGCACGGGCGAATAGACCAGACCAAGCGGTTGTTCCTGGTGGACGGCCAGGGGAAGACCTCTATGCTACACGGATTCGGCTTCAAAAAGAGCTTGAAGCTCTGACAAGACTTGGAGAAAATCTGGATAATAGTATCAAGGAATTAACAGCACAGGCTGTGAAAACTCCGTCGTTGTCGGCCGAATATGAAACCCTTTCTGAATCAATAAAGATCTTGGAAAAGGGAGTAAGTGATCTATACGCAAAGCTGGAGCGAGAAAAGCTGGAATTGCGTGCTGCTCCACGAATTACCAGTTATCAGCATGCGGAATTGCTTCGCCTTGATAATAGAAAGCAACTTCTTGCGACAGGAGTCGGATTCTTCGCCGTCTTCGGGGTAACAGGCCTAGGAATAGCTTGGATGGACTGTCGCAAGCGGCGGATTTGCAACCTAGGAGATGTGAGTCGTGGTTTGGGTCTTCGTGTTATCGGTGTGGTGCCGCATACTCCAAAGTTGCAACAGCGTATCCTGAACAGTAAAGGGGAGTCCGACCTGGAAGGAACTCCTGTAATGGAATCGATTGATGCCATTCGAACGCGTTTAATTCGCGAGGCACAACTGAATGGCACGCGGGTGATAATGGTCACAAGTGCAGGATTTGGGGAAGGTAAAACTTCTCTAGCGATAGGACTAGCTTCTAGTTTGGCACGGGCTGGTCGCAAAACCTTGCTATTTGATGGCGACTTACGTCATTCGAGTATCCATACGCTCTTTGATATTCCTGAACAGCCAGGCTTGAGCGAAGTATTGATTGGGGAAACAGAAATAACCGAGGTAGCCTGCGAAGGCCCCTTGAATAATCTGTCGGTGATTACTGCTGGGCAATTAGATCGCGAAGTTCTTCTCTCACTGTCACGAGATGGAATGGAAGGTATATTTGAGAAGCTCAGTCAGGAATTCGATTTTATCATCGTAGATTCCCATCCAATTCTAGAGGCCAACGACTCGCTGCTAATTGGCCGACACGTCGATGCCGTACTACTTACCGTGTTAAAAGAAGTGAGCGAATTGCCACGAGTATATGCAGCACAACAACAGATGATGTCGCTCGGCATTCGCCTAATGGGTGCTGTAGTGTGTGGTGCTAACCCAGAAGATCTATGTCTGACCAATTGACAGGATTGATAAAAATAGGAGAGACTAAGGAAATGACACGCTGGCTCTATTCGCTCCTGGCCTGTCTCGCCTTGATTGGAGTTGGTTGGGTTCATGGTTCGTGGAGTGATCGATGGGGTACCGATGTCGATCTGATACAAGCTGCCGAAAGGCTCGAACAAATCCCCATGCGCTTGGGTGATTGGGAAGGAAAACCAATAGCCACAAAAATAGGACAAAATATTCCTGGAGTCGTAGGCAATCTGCAACGCATCTACACAAATTCTCGCCTAGGTGTGTCGGTTACATTGGCATTGGTGAATGGAAGACCTGGCCCAGTGGGCACCCATACTCCAGAAGCATGTTATGGAGGAGCTGGATTCGTACTCACTCGCAAGGAGTTATGTACTCTTCCCGGTAACGAGAATGTCTGCCTTTGGACAAGTGATGCAGTACGCTCACGAGTAGGAGAAGAAACCAATCTAAGATTATTCTGGGGCTGGAATGGAGGCGACGGTTGGAGAGCTGCCCAAGATGCACGCATGGAATATAATCGATTCAAGTATCCCCTACTTCACAAATTATATGTACTTCGAGAATTGAACAGACCGGAGAAAAATTCACTAGACTCTAGAGAGCCGTGCATTAGCTTTCTCAACGAACTTATACCTGCTATGGAACAAATACTAAAATTGCCTCCTGGTTGAATAGGATTGAATGAATTGCCTGGCCCAAATTTCGTAAAGCAATTCAAGGATTTGCAAGGAGGTATATCTTGGCAACTCAATTGAACTCGTTATCCTGGACGAAAAATAAGTATCCAATCCAAGAATTAGCCTACTCTGGATTAGGATATGAGCGAATGGCAAGTGTGCAAACAGTCATATCGCCTCATCATTCATGGTATCTAAGATGGAAGCGGGTATGTGATATTTGCCTCGCACTGCTACTGGCTATTCCTGCATTGCCACTGATCGCGATTGCAGCAATCGCAATCAAATTAACATCCCGCGGGCCAATCTTCTATTTGCAGACACGAGTTGGCTTAAATGGACGACTCTTCACAATATTTAAGTTACGAACAATGATCGATAACTGTGAAGCTATGAGTGGGCCGAAATGGGCAGTCCCAGGCGATCCTAGAATCACGCCCGTTGGGTGGATTCTGCGAGCCACTCATATCGATGAACTTCCGCAGTTGCTAAACGTATTGGTCGGTGATATGTCTCTTGTTGGACCGAGACCCGAGCGGCCAGAATTTTTGCCAGAACTGGAGCGAGCTATACCTGCATACCGCAAACGTCTAAATATTCGACCAGGGGTAACAGGCTTGGCTCAAGTTCAGTTAGCACCTGATACAAATGTGGACAGTGTGCGACGGAAATTAATCCACGACCTATACTATATCAGGTATCTGTCGCCATGGTTGGATATGCGATTAATTATCTGCACTTGCTTCTATGCAATAGGAATCCCATTTTGGGTATTGTCAGCATTACTGAGAATCCCAAGTAGTTCTACGATAGAGCGGGAATATATCGATCAAGAGATTATGCGATGCAGCGGTATCTCGTATCGGCGAGTTGCATAGATGGCTTTCGGTCGCAAGAATCACCCGAAGGTTGGATAATTCATATGGTTGTTAAAGAGAGTACTCAAACTCATCGATCTGGCAATAAAGAGAAGCATAGAAATTACCCATTCATTTCTGTGATAGTTCCTGTGCGTAATGAAGCAGAGCAAATCGGCACAACGCTATCACAACTTGTCAATCAGGAGTATCCTTCTGATTCCTACGAGATCATCGTAGCAGATGGCAGATCTACTGATGATACAAGAGATCGAGTAATGCAACTTGCGAGTCGGCATCGCATAATTCGTTTGATCGACAATCCTCGCCGATGGTCAAGTGCTGGTCGAAATGCTGCGATTCGTGCAGCACGAGGAGATTATGTGTTGCTTATTGATGGTCACTGCGAGATTCGCAACAGGAATTATTTATCAGATTTAGCTGATGACTTTATGGCAACAGGTGCTGACTGTATAGGGCGACCACAGTCGTTGGAGGTTACTGGTGCATCACGAATACAACAAGCCATTGCTGTTGCTCGATCTTGTTGGTTGGGGCATCATCCAGCCTCACATATTTATTCACATCAATCTGGATTTGTACCACCAGAAAGTGTAGCTGTGGCATACCGACGCAGTATATTTACTGGTGTGGGATTATTTGACGAGAGATTTGATGCCTGCGAGGATTATGAATTTAATCACCGGATAGCAAAAGCTGGAATGCGATGCTATTTC
>Ga0308411_10001481_pt1 | contig 15992 bp, 9 predicted proteins | sample HotsprottomLayer_2_FD_203530 | JGI IMG/M metagenome (GOLD analysis project Ga0308411, IMG submission 203530) | Hot spring phototrophic mat microbial communities from Octopus Spring, Yellowstone National Park, Wyoming, United States -... | ecosystem: Environmental > Aquatic > Thermal springs >...
CACGGCCGCGCCCTCTACCGGACTAGAAACAAACAGTCAAGCCTGACTGTTCATTGCTCGGGGCACAGGTCCAGCGCTAGCACGAAGAGGTCCCCCCCAGCCGTCCGGCGTTCAGCCAGCACGGACACTCGCTGGTCCGGACGCGCGGCTGCGAAGCGCTGCAGGACATCCCGTGGGCCCTGCAGCACGAACCGCCCACCTCGAGGCGGGCCCTGCTCCAGGTCCTCGAAGCCAAACACGCGGAATTCGCCGGGCGCGAAGCGGTACTCGCGTCCGAGCGCCACGAGGACGAGGGATGAGCCAGCGGGCTCGCCGTCGACCTTGTGTCCCGTCAGCCGCACGATCTCCCGCTGGGTCCCGCGTGGTGGTGGGTGGGCCAGGGAGGACGCGGCGCAAAGGACGGTTGCAAGCCCGAGGACGAGACAGCGCATTCAATGCTCGTGACGCGGAAACCCCTCGCTGGCCACGTGGCGGACCCGCTCGTCGGGGTGTGTCGTGCGAATCCGCTCGAGGAGGGGATCGTCGTGCGCGATGCCGCTCACCAGCAGGAGGGTAAGCGCATAGATCTCGGCCTCGCGCTCGCCGCGAAAGACCAGCCTGCCCAGGGCCTCCTGCGCGGATCGCCCGCCGAGGGCGAGGAGGGCGCGACCGGCAGCCTGACGCGCCGGCCAGTCCGCCCGGGGGAAGATCCGTTCGAGCGCGGGCACCGCCTCCCTCGCATCGGCCTTCCCCAGCGCCTCGGCGGCTGCCGTCCGCACCGCTTGCTCCCGGTCCTCGAGAGCCACCCGCTCGATCTGGCGGACGGTTCCAGGCTCTCTCGTCAGGGCGAGCGCCCGGACCGCGGCCTCCCGGATGGTTGGATCCGCGCTCGCGAGGCGACCTTGCAGCTCTCGGCTCCGCGGCGGCTCGCCGAGCCGCCGGAGCGCCTCCCAGGAGGCCTCGAGCACCTGGGCGTCCGGATCCGGCAGAGCCCGAATCGCCGGCACCAGCGCGACGAGACCGGCATCGCCGATGCTCTCCAAAAGCCGCACGCGAACCCAGGCCGGCAGGTCGGTGCGCGCCAGCGCTGCCGCGAGCGTCCGCTGCTCTGCGGGCTCGAGCGTCGCCGCCAGCTCTGACAGCTCCCCGAGTGCCGCCGCACCGTCGGCGACCAGCGCCGGATGCCTGGCCCCGATCCGCGCAAAGACGAGCGCCCGCTCCTGCGCGCGACGCCGGACGCTGTCGGGCTCGGGCGCCCTGCTGGCTGCGACGAGACGCCGCACGATGTCGGCCACCTCGCTCACTTCAGGCGCTGACCCGCTGATCGCCCCATGCCGCCCGTCCGTGGGCTCGAAGTACCTGCCCTCGGGAAGCGCCCGCAGGAGCGAGGAGCTCCGCCGGCCCGGCTCGAGAAAGAGCACGACCCGATCACCGCTCTGGAACAGATCCGGCGCGGACGGCAGATCGTGGCGTTCGACGACCGCGACCTCGCCCTCGTGGCTGCCTTTGAGCACCTCGTCAGGTCGTACCCGCGCTACCGCGAGCAGGCCGGCCTCGTAACTCTCGACGGAGGTGACCGTCCCCACCAGGACGAGACGGGAGCGGGCGAGGAGCGCCGGCAGGCTCGGCACCCCCGCCGCCGCAGCGAGCGCGACGGCGAGGGTCGCGAGCAGCCCTCCTGGCAGGATGCGCAGCCTGGAGCTCAGGGGTTGATCTGCAGGCCGGGGGCCGTCCAGCCGCCGCCATCGACATCGACGAACAGCGGGTTGGTGAAGGCGAGCGCGGTCATACCGTCCTCGCCCAGGTTGCCGTCGATGAGATGCGCAAGCGTCGTGTTGGTGCTCTTCTTGAGGCTGTTCGGCACGACCGGGAACAGCGGACGCGACACCCCGTCGGTGCCCTTCACCATGACCACGACCCAGATATCCTCGGTCAGCCCCGTCAGGCTCAGCGTGGTCGAGGCCTGGAGGCGCTGGCCTCCCGGGAAGGGATGCACCACGACGGGCGTAGGCGTTACCGCCTGCACGTAGTCCGGCGTGATGGCGTAGCGGTAGACCGTCACCGGGCCCGCTCCGGATTCCTTGACCGACGACGACCGCGTCGTGGTCGAGTTCACGTAATACTCGACCGTGTCGAACTCGGCCCAGACGGGGCTCTGGATATCGACCTGGATGTCCACCGCGCCATCGGTCGTGGCGATGGTCGTCGGCAGCCCCAGCTCGAGTCCGCCCGTCTGCCCGGTCGACGCGGCATAGCTCTGCACGCGGACAAATGGGGCGTTGGTCCCGAAGGCGCGCCCCGCATTGACATTCCCCGCAAGCGTATCGGCAATCGCCGCGAGCGCCCCCGGCGCGTCGGTCGGCGAGGCCACCATCGTCCGCGGAATGCCCGCCTGGGTGACCACCTTGACGTGGGTGTCGGAGTCGGCGACGCCAGTGCGCACGATCCCCTGATTGAGCAGGTTGAACCAGTCGCCCGCGTTCTGGCCGAGGAAGTTGGTGTACACCTGCGGCCGGTCGTCCCCGATCCACACCTCGAGGGCCGTGAAGGAGTCGTCGAAGTAGTTGCTCACTGCCGGGTCCAGCCGGCGCGCGGCGCCCGGGACGGCCGACTGCGGCGGGACGACGCCGGTATCGATGGCGAGGCCGGAGTTCCCCTCGATCCCGAAGAAGCTGTGGATGTGGTTCACCTGGACGGTGTCGGTTCCGGGATCGCTCGCCGCCGCCGCGATGATCTGCGCGGGCGTGAGACTGTAATTGCCGAACGAGGGGAAATCCTGGCCTGCGGGCGCCGCTCCGCCATGGTCGACGCTGCCGCCGTTCACCTGGGAGGGATCGATCGTCATCGGCCAGGCGTTGAAGTGGCCATAATCGAAGGAGGTGATCTCGCCGCTCGTGGCCGAGGAAATGAGGCTTCCCGCCCCGAGGGCGAGGATGTCCGGCTGGAAGTCGGTGCGCATGTCGTGGTCCGAGGGCGTGAAGAAGTCGACGCCCTCGGCGAGCATGGTGACGACCCGGTCACGCCGGGAAACCTTGCTGTCGGGACTCTCGATGGAGTGCACGTGGAAGTCGCCGGCGATGAACCCCGTCGAATCGACCACGCGTCCGATCTGGGCGTTGACGGTCGTCGTCGCGCTCGGGGCGAGGGTCACGTCCTGCGTCGCGATCGAGTACTCGGGGCCGCGTGAGACGACGACCCGGTAGCTCCCCGGCTCGACCTCGACCGGGCCGCTCGTGCCGCTCTGGTCGAAGAACACCGTTCGCGTGAGGCCGAAGGGCTGCGACTCCGGTCCGTAATCGTTGAACCAGCCGGTGTTCACGTTGATGAGCCCGAAGATATTCTGCGTGTTGCGCGGATCGCTGCTGGGATCGAAGCCCACCACGCTGACCTTGCCCGGGATCGGCGTGCTGCTCTCGTCGACCAGGTTCACGACCAGCGTGCTCGTCGCGGGCAGGGCCATGTTGCGTACCGTGGTCGCGCCCGCCTTGACGAGGACCGTGTGCTCCAGGGGGGTGGATCCGCCGCCTTCGTAGGGCCATCCCTCGCGATTCGCCGCAACGGTATACGTCCCGGGCGGCAACGTCAGGGCGTACTTGCCCGTCGCGTCCGTCAGCGCCTGCGTCACGACGTTGCGGGCAAGACCGCTCGGCCCGTCAGCGCTCTCCCCGAGGATCGTCACCTGGATTCCGGCCGCAGGCGATCCCCCGGCGGTCACCGTGCCCTCGAGCCGCCCCGTTTCGAGGCACAGGGCCGTGTTGCGCGCATCGTGAATCGACGACACCGACCCGTCGCCGACGAAGAAGTAGCGGGTGAAGGTGAGCGCGTCGCCCGGGGATCCGCTGGCCGCCATCGTCCAGGGCGGGCTGGCGGCCCCGATCAAGGCCAGGACGACGTTGGTCCCGATGAGCGGCACCGCCACCCCCGAGGTCGAGAAGGCCGTGGTCGAGGGGACCTCGTTCGTGTAGCCGTACGACACGCCGGCGCCGTCCTGCACGCCGGCGTAGGCGATGACGTTGCAGCGATTCGCTGCCGTCGCGGGACAGGCCTGGGTCACCAGCGGCTCGCCGAAGCCGTACGCCCCCTGGAACTGCTGCACCTGGCCCGAGCCGTTCAGGAACTCGCCGAAGAAGATGCTGAGCGGCGTCGCGCCCTGGTTCTTCACCGTGGTCTCGACCCGCACCCAGTTGCGTCCGGGCTCGAGGATGTAGTCGGTCACCACGTCGACGGGCAGGTCGGTATCGTTGGCCGCCGCCGGGAAGGGGAAGCCGAAGGAGGCCACCACGGTGCTCGGATTGAGGAAGTCGAGGAGATCGTCGACCCCCGTGGCCCGGATCACGGCGGCCCGGCCGTCGCTTCCGTCGTTGACGATCTGCACGGTGGTGTAATGGGCCGTGTTCTCGATGTTGAGCGAGGTCGACCACTCCTCGAAGTGATCGCGATCGGGATCCATGCCAACGCGTACCAGATCGGCATCGATGATCTGGCCACCGAACTGGCCGATGCCGAACAGGTTCCGCTGGATGTCCTGGATCACGACCCGGATACGATCGTTGGCCAGCAGGTAGTCCCCCGTGCGGCAGCGACTGAGCGGTCCCTTCACGCATTGGGTCGTCGGGTTCGTGATCTGCACGGCCGTCGCGGTGGTGCCGCTCGCGCCCGAGCCGTACTCGACCGCGATCAGCTCGTCGTAGCGATAGCCGAAGCCGCAGAGGAGACAGCCGGTCAGCGCGGACACCGTGCTCGTGCCCGTGCACGGCGCACCGAAGCTCAGGCCGGCGAGACTCGGACAGCGCGTGCTCAGCCGGGCCGTGCTCTTGGTGCTCAGCGCGGCCACCTGGGCCGCCACCGACGCGGCGCAGTCGGTGGTCGGGGGCAGGAGCCCTGTCTGCACCTTGGTCTTGCAGGCAGCGATCAGCTTGTGCCGCTTGTTGAAGTACCCCCGCGTTTCGCGGGCGATGGACGCCTGGCAACGCTGCGCATCCGGCGCCAGCGCGCCCGGCGTCCCGTACGCGGTGTCGATCACGTCGTACGCAAGATCGCGATGGGTATCGATCAGACAGCTCGCCAGCTGGGCACCGGTGGTGCTCCCGGCACAGTCTCCCCCGAACGGCAGGCCGGCCACCACGCTATCCAGGCACGCGACAGGGATACGCGCGTTGACCCGCGCCTCGGCTCTGCTCAGCTTGCTCGCCGTCGTCGGCTCGAGCGTGCAGTCGGTGCTCGGCGAGAGCAGTCCCTTGCTGATCCGGTCGCGGCAGCGTCCGAGCGCCCGTTCGACGTTGAGCACCAGCGCCCGGCCCTCCTTCGCCACGCGCCTACGACATCGCGCCTCCTCGGCCGACAGTGCGGCCCGGCCGGCAGCCGGCAACACGAGGGGCAGCAGCAGCAACACCAGGAGCAACCAGCCGCGGAGCGGCGAGGGACGCGCGACATCCATGCGGCCGCATGTCGCAGAATCGACATGCGCTGGTCAAGCGATTTTTACGCTCAAGTAACGAAAAACTCTCGGGATTGTCAACGGAAATGTCATCCCGGGCCGCGCACCCGAAAGAGCCTGGCGGGGGCCGCGCTGCCCTCGAGCGGGCGCGCACCCCGGGGCAGGATCGTGCCGAGAAAACCGTCCCACCACGGCGCGCCGAGCACCACGTAGTGCAGGCCTAGGTGCGCGGGGATCTCGGAGAGGTCGCGCCGTTCCGGGGGGAGGCAGCGGCCGGTGGCCGCATCCACAAGGTATCGCTCGATCTCGGGATTCGTAAGACCAGCCAGATCGACCACCGGTTGGTGAAGCACGGACAACGCCTGGCCGATATCGGAGACCCCGATCCGCTCGCCGGCGGCCGCGAGCCGGCCAACGTGCTGCAAGGTCTCCTGGTAACCGCGATTGATCCAGCGGAAGGTCCACACCCAGTCGCGAGCCATGGTCAGGCGTTCGCCCTCCCCCCGCACGCTGGCGAGCACCAGGCCGAGGAGCATCGCCACGGTCACTGCCCTCGTCCACCGCGACCCCTGCGCGACCCCGCGGATCGCACGCGAAAGGCCGATGCCCGTCAGGACGACAAGGGCTGCGTAGAGCGGCATCGCGTACCGCCAGAACTGATAATCCGGCGGCACGCCGCGAAGGACGAAGAGCCCGACATAGCCCGCGACGACCAGCGCAAGCGCCGTGACCACACGACGCCGTCGTTGCTGGAGCACGCCTTCGCCTCCGCTCTCTGGGATCAGCGCGAGCAGCACCAGGGGCAAGGTGATCGGCGCCTCGCCAACGAGCGCCCAGAGATCGCGGACGGCCATCCAGAGCCGTTCCCCGACGAAGCGACCGTCCCAGCAGTAGAGGAGGATGCGGGCGCTGATGGAGTTGGCCACCGGCCGGCCGAGGTACAGGGCGAAAAGCCCCGTTTGCGCGAGAGCCACCAGCGCGAGCGGGATCAGAAACCTGCCGAGCCTCGCGCTTTCGGCTCGCCAGGAGAACGGGGGCTGCCACGCGAGCTGCAGCATGGTCGCGACGACGAGCGCCGCGGCGAGCATCGCCCCGTCGGGGCGAAGCGCCGCGAGCAGCGCGGCGAGCCCCCCACTCAGCCATCCTGGCCCAGCCCGCATCCACGCAAGACAACATGCGAGCAGCACCGCCACCGCGAGCGTCGTCTCCATCCCGCTCAGCGCGTGCATGGCCAGGGTACCGGACCCCGCAAGCACGAGCGTCGCCAGCAGCGCTGCCGGGCGGCTGGCCCCCATCGTCCGCAGGAGCACCAGCAAGGCCACCGTCGCCGCCACGCTCGAGGCGAGGCTCGTCGCCCGCGCCAGGCGCCCGGGGGCGAGGGCCATGCCTCCCGCGGCGAGCAGGACCGCATAGAGGGGCGAGGTCAGGCCCGCGAGCGTCTCGTGGTGCGGAGACACCGCGAGCCGGCCGGTCTCGCGAAGCGTTCTGGCCGCCGCCACGTAGATGTAGGCGTCGTCCAGCAGGGGCGCACCATCGAGGGCACCGCCATTGACCCACCAGGCCACCCCGAGCGGCAACGACGCCACCAGCACGGCGAGTGCGACCCCGGTCGCGCGCTGCGCTGCACGCCGCCCGGCGCTCATCGGCGGGGCGGGAAGCCCCGAGAAATTGACACCCGGGGACGGCTCTGGGAACATCCGGCCCGCGTGCATTCGACATCCCTATGCGCACGCCAGGAGGATCTCGTGATGCGGAAATCGGTGTGTCTGTCGATCGCCAGCCTTGTCGCCTGCGCTTGGCTGAGTGGCTGCGGAGGCGAGGAACCGACGGCGGTCGCCACTCGCCCCGCTCCGCCGACAACGGCCGGCTCGGACGCGCCCGGCACGCCGCAGCCGACCGCCCCCCCGGTGCAACTCCGTCCAGACCAGGGACAGGACATCTTCCCCTTTCTGGTCGTCGCGGACGTCGAAGCCGACGAGGGCGCCGCCCCGCTCACTCTGCGCTTCAAATCCGAGGTCAAGGGCGGGGTTCCTCCGTACAAGTTCATCTGGAACTTCGGCGACGGAACTCCGGAGGTGACCGAGCGTAACCCGACGCACACCTTCACAACGCCGGGGGCCTACCGAGTCGACCTCATCGCTCGCGATGCGCAGAACGAGGTCGACAACGACTACGTGATCATCGAGGTCAAGTAGCACGACGTGCGAGGGGGCCGGCCGTCCCGGCCGGCCCCCCCTTCAGGCGCACGGGGCCGCTCAGCCTCGGCACCTGGGCGTCACGGGGTGGGCGTGCGCAGGGTCAGGGTGCCGACGAGCGTCGTCGCGCCGGGCCCCGGCAGATTCGCCGCACCGTTGACAAGCGAGGACGAGGTCGCCGGGATACAGAACACTGACGCCAGCTTGACCGGCCGCGGATCGTTCTTGCAGATTCGCCCCGCTGGCTCGCCTTGCTCGGTGATCTTGGCACAGAGCTTGTTCTCTCGGCTCGTGACCGAGCTCCCGAAACAGCCCTGTGTCGCCGCGCTTTGCCCGACGCTGCTGCACATGCGCCCCGCCTGATCCGCCAGCGTCACCGTTCCCGTGCCAAGCGGCGTCAAGTTCACCGGGATCGAGCCGAGGGCCAACACTCCGTCGGCGCACTCGCCCGTCACCGGGTCGCATGGCTGCTTGCCAGGGAGGCAATCTTTCGTCAGGCCCTGCGGGTTCGTCGAGGTACACGCCTGGTCCTCGTTGCGCCCGTTGAGGCACGTTCCCGTTGCCGGCGCCTCGGGCGAGCCGTTGACCGGGTTGCCGCTTCCATCCACGCACGGCGGACAAAGCGTATCACCGTACGTCCCGCCGACCAGGTAGATCTCCGAGTTGAGGGAGACCGCCAAATTCTCCGTGGTGCCCGTGCTGAGGTTCATAGTCCCCGAGACGGGCGCTGCGAAGGTGTTCAGAACGCAGGTCGAAAGGCCGCCATTCTCGATCGGGAGCGGCGTCCCGAAACGGCAGCCCGTGTCGCTACAATCGACAAGCCCACTCGCGGCGGGAACCGGGCCGATGGTGCAGGTGCTGTCGGGACACTCCGCATCGCCGTTCGGACACTGCACGCGGAAGCGGCTGATGGAGCCCGCGGGGACCGGCCCCTCGAGCACGGTCGACTGCCCACCGCCGATGTTCAGCCCCCCGCACGTCAGGTTGCGGATGACTCCGTCATCGGTCCCACGGATGTCGCCACAGGTGCCGCCTGGCGTCGTGACCACGAAATCCAAGTCGAGCGGCACGCCAGGGATCGTTGTTGTTGTCGTCGTCGGTGTCGTCGTTGTCGTGGTGGTCGGAGGCGGGCAGGCGGTCGTCCGCGGCTGGCAGACGAACTGGAACGTGTCCGTGTCTGCCCGCGGCCTCGTCCCCTTGGGCGCCTTCGCCAGCACGTTCAGCGTCACCTTGCCCGGCTTGTCGCCCTTCTTCTTCTTCTTGGTCTGCACGCTGACGTCCACGAACGCCCCGCACGCCGACCCCTGGAGCGAGGAAGGGGCAGGAACACTGACTTTCCCTCGCACCCGGAACTGCTGCAGCGCTGCCGGTGGCGTGCAGCCCGCCAGCCCCGGCTGGTTGATGCAGCCAGCCACCGGGAAGGTGCACGCCTTGTCGCCGCAGGCCCCCGCGTCACACGGATCGCCGTCGGTGCACGTGATCGTCGTCGTCTTCCCGCGCGTCGAGACGGACGAGCTCCCGGCCTCGACGGTCTGCACCGACAGCGCCCCATAACACTCGCTCGGGCCTGTCCCACCGAAGAGGATCCCGGCTGCCGCCGGGCTCGCCCCGAGGGCCGCGATCAACGCTGCCATGCCGGTTCCCACTGCGATCCGCCTGCTCGTGCTTCGTATCATGCTTGCTTGCCTCCCTCGGGGTTGCCTCCGCGCGGTCGCTGCCGTGTGGCCTGAGAGATCGATCGCGTCTGTTCCCCGACTGTGCCCGTACTACGGGCAGCCCGCGAACCCTGTCAAGGTCCAAACTTCTTTTCCCGCGCTACAAACAGCGCGGCGGACGGGAGCAGCCTGCCCCCGTCCGCCGCGCTTCACTGCGCGCTCGCGTCGCAGGCGGTCACTGCACGCGCACGTTCCCCACCAGCGCGATCGCGCCCGGGCCCGGCAGGTTCGCCGCAAAGTTGATCAGCACCGACTGCGACTGCGGAATACAGAACACCGACGCCAGCGTGATCGGCTTCCACTCCCCGCCCAGCAGATTCCCCGCCGGCGCCCCGTTCTCCTCGATCCGCCGCACCAGCTGCCCCCCGGTCCCCCCCGCATTCACCGTGAAAAACGCCCCGTTCGCCGTCTGCCCCGGACAGAACCGCGTGAACACCCCGCCCGACAAGTTCAGGCTCGCATTCACGGCCACCGGCGCCGTCGACAACGGCCCCAGCGTCACCGGCAACACCCCCGCCAGCGACGTCGGCGCATTCCCCCCAGGCGCCGTCTCCCCCACCTTCGGCTTGCAGTCGTGCGACAACCCCTGCGGATTCCACGTCGTACACGGCTGATTCTTCCGCTCCCCCCAGTCACACGTCCCCGTCCGCGGATTCGTCGGGCTCGGCGGATCCCCGCCCCCGCTTACCACGCACTTCGGACACGGCTGGATCGCCGCCGTCGTCAGGTACGTCGCCGAGTTCAACGCCACCCGCAGCGTCTCCGTCGCTCCCGCCGTCGGATTGAACTCCCCGCTCACCGGCTCCCGCATCGTGTTCACCACGCACGACGACGTCCCCGCGTTCGGAATCGGCAACGGCACCCCAAACGGACACCCCGTGTCCGTGCAGTCTACCCGCGGCGGCAACCCCGCCGCCGTCGTCGGGCCGATCGTGCACTGCGTCGGGCTCGTGCAGCTCAACGCAAACCGGTTCGTCGCCCCGTCCGGCGTGATGTTCTCCAGCACCGTCGAGGTCCCGCCCCCGATGTTCAACCCCCCACACGACAACTGCCCCAGCACCGGCCCATCCGCTGCCGCCACGCTCCGCGTCACCCCGCACTTCGTCGCCCCCCCCGCCGTCGTCAGGAAGTCCAAGAACGTCGGTAGCCGGGGCAGCGTGGTCGTGGTTGTCGTCGTGCTCGTGGTCGTCGTGGTCGTCGGCACGACCGTGGTGGTGGTCGTGGTCGTCGTCGGCGCCACTGTCGTTGTCGTCGTCGGCGCCACTGTCGTTGTCGTGGTTGTCGTGGTCGTCGGCGCCACCGTGGTGGTGGTCGTCGTGGTGGTAGTCGTTGTCGTCGTCGGCGCCACTGTCGTGGTCGTGGTTGTCGTGGTCGTCGGCGCCACTGTCGTTGTCGTCGTCGGCGCCACGGTCGTGGTCGTCGTCGGCGCCACCGTGGTGGTGGTCGTCGTGGTGGTGGTCGTTGTGGTCGTCGGCGCCACTGTCGTTGTCGTGGTTGTCGTGGTCGTCGGCGCCGCTGTCGTGGTGGTCGGCGCGGGTGGGCAGGTGCAATCCGCACGGCACTCCGCCGGGCGGCAAAGTGGCTCGGCCGCCTGACTGAACGCGCCCGCGGGCGAGCCCGGATCGCACTCCTCCCCCGGATCGACCACGCCGTTCCCACAGGTTGGCCCTACCGTGGTCGTCGTGGTCGTGGTGGTCGTCGTGGTCGTCGGCGCGGGTGGGCAGGTGCAATCCGCGCGGCACTCCGCCGGGCGACAGAGCGGCTCGGCCGCCTGAGTGAACGCGCCCGCGGGCGAGCCCGGATCGCACTCCTCCCCCGGATCGACTACGCCGTTCCCACAGGTTGGGCGCGTCGTGGTCGTCGTGGTCGTGGTGGTCGTCGTGGTGGTCGGCGGCCTCGTGGTGCTCGTCGTGCTTGTCGTCGTCGTGGTCGTCGTGGTCGGCGCGACGCCGCAGCTCGGGCTCGGCAGTTGCACCGTCGCCCGCCCCAGGTGGATCCGCGCCGCCACAAAGTTCCCCTTGAGACGGCTCGCTCCGCCGACGCGGAGCTCCGCGGCAGGCGCACAGAGCTGCAAGGAGGCCTTCGTCCGACGGGACATGCGCACCTTGCGGCCCGCCACAGCAAGGTCGAAATCGCACGGCGAGAGGTTGCTCGCCTGCGGCCCCAGAACCGCCTCGTTCGACACCCGGACATCGCCGGTCACCACCACCTGCACGGCCCCGCTCGCGACCAGCCGTGCCCGCCGCCCGAGCCGTACGCTGCAGAACACGTACGATCCGCCCGCCAGGTTCAGGGTCCCCGGACCGCTTCCGCCCCCCCGGACGATCAGATCTCCGTAGACCCCTGGAGACAACGTCCGGCTGTCGCCATGGCCAACCTCGACGGTTCGCCCCGGAGCACAGGCCGGAAGTGGCACAGGCAGTCCGCACGCTGCCGCCAGGTCGGAAAACAGCGGTGAAGCCGCTCCGCCGGCTTCCGGACATCCCGGCGCATCGCCCGAGGAGAACCCCGCATACAACCCCGCGCAGGTGGAGCCCGGCGCGAGGCGCGCCGCCGTGGCGGCCACCTTGGAAAGCCTGGCGTTCAGCTTGCGCGTCGACACGAGCGACCCGTCGTTGACTCCGATGTCGCCGCTTCCCACCGACACTCCAGCGGCGCGCAGGGTCCGATCGGCGAGCAGCACGTAGTCATCGACGACGGTGCTGGGCCCGGTTGGCTGCGAGCGTCCCACCGTGACAGCGAGCCCACCAACGAGAAGCGCCATCGCCAGGATCTGCTTGCCGAAGCCGAATTTCATCACGAACCCCTCTTTCGTGCCCTGCGAGCGAAACTCGTGCGCCTCGGCATTCCCCGAGGGTGCACCGGGGGTGAGCGCTAGCACGAAGCGCTTTCCTTTGGGAAGCCAAAAGTCACCCCATCTTTTCCACCTCGGCGAGCCAGCGCGCCGCTTCGGCGTGACCGGGATCCAGCTCCAGCGCATGTCGAAAGGCTGCTTCTGCGTCCGCCTGCCGACCCTGCCGCAACAGGGTCACCCCGAGCAGGGTAGGGATTTCCGGCATGCGGGGCAGGAGCTGCTGTGCCGCGCGCAGCATGCGCTCGGCCTCGTTCCAGGCTCCGGCCTGGAGGAGGTCCGAGGCCATCACCACCCGCAGTCGCCCCTCGTCGCGCTGGCCCGCCGCCGCCTCGTTCCAGCGGGCGGCGGCCTTCGCCGGCTCGCCTGCCTGGAGGAGCACATGGCCGGACAGGAGCTTCACGGTGACATCGCCAGGGGCCAGGCTTGCGGCCAGCTCGAGCAGCTCCCGGGCTCGAGCATGGTCGCCACGCTCGCTGGCGATCAGACCCCGCCGTGCGAGCGTCAATCCGCGGTGCGTGCGAGCGATGTGATCGTCTGGCCGCGCTGCGGCAATGTCATCGACCGCCCGATACTGCACCTCGGCATCCGCGACGCGGCCGGCTTTTTCGAGCGCACGTCCGAGATAGTAGCGAGCGGGAGCGCTGTCGGGCACGGTCGTCACGGCATGCTCCCAGAGCGTCACGGTATCTTTCCACACGGCGATCTGACGCACGGTGCTGGTCGCCAACCCGATGACCACCACTGCGACAGCCCCGAGAACTGTCCATCGCAGCCCTGGTCGCAGCCGAGCGAGCCCACGAGCCATCCCCCCAGCGACGAGCGCCAGAATCGGCAGCGTGCTCAGGTACGCGTAGCGGTCGGCGACCAGCTGCGGGCCAGCCTGGCTGAGCCCCAGGACGGGACCGAGAATGGCTGCATACGCAGCCCCGGCCGCGAGGCCAGCCGGCCACCGCCGGCGGGCGGCCACGAGCAATGCCACGACAGCGATCACTCCTGTCAGGTATCCGACCCAGGGCCAGGCAAAGGGATCGATCCGACCGCGGAACTCGACGAGGGGAACGAGATCGCCGGGCCAGACCGTCTTGTACAGGTAGAATGCAAGCCCGAAGGCCGCCTGCCCGAGGCGCTCCCCCGTCCAGTGGCTCTGCAGGTCGTGCACGTAGGGGTGCACGGCGCGCCACGCCAGCGCCACCGAAGCCAGGCCGAGGAGCAGAAACGGCACCTTTTCCAGCAGGATCCGCCTTGCGGGCTCGGCCCCCCAGCGCCGCAGCGGCCAGGTGTCGAGAATCAGGAGGACGACGACGAACGACATCCCCCACGACTTCGAGAGCAGCGAGAGCGCAAGGCAGCCCACGGAGGCGGCAAGGTACCCGTGCCTCGCGCCGAGCCCTGCACCCAGATCCTGCGCGCGAAGGTAGGCGAGGACAGCGAGAACCCAGAACAGGCCCGAGAGCACGTCCCGGCGCTCGGTCACCCAGGCGACAGACTCCACGCGGAGGGGATGCAGGGCCCAGAGCAGCGTCGCCATCAGCGCAGCGAGCCGGAGCGGGCGGGCAGCAGCCAGGCCAGGAAGGCGCTCGAGCAGGACCACCAAGGTCCCGAAGACGGCTGTGGCGGTGAGCGCGTGCAACAGCACATTCGTGAGATGATAGCCGGCTGGATTCATGCCCCAGAGGGCATGGTCCACGGCGAACGAGAGCCAGGTCAGCGGATGCCAGTGGCCACCGAGGGTCGCGGTGAGCATCCAGCGGAGGTTCTCGAGCCCGAACCCCCGATACGCCTGGTTTCGCAGGAGGTTCGCCGTATCGTCCCAGTCGACGAAGTCGTTCCTCACCGCAGGCAGGAAACAGGCCAGGGTCACCAGCGCGACCGTGAGCGGGGCCGCCGGCCATGGCCAGCGGGTTCGGTGAGCATCGTCCACGGGACCGAGAACGTATGCCGTCCAGCAACAACACCGCAACGCGCGACCGTCGGCGGCCTTTCGACGCCGTCCTGGCGGGGCTAAACGGGCCATTCGTGCTCGAAAACGCGCCTCGCTTGCGGAGTGCCCCGACCGGACGACCTTCCACCCGTGTCGTCGCCCCGCTGGTGATCGCCGGGCTCGCGGTGCTCCTGTTCCTGCCGCTCTGCGGCCGGCACCTCTATCCGGACCAGGACATCCCCATCGGCCTCGCGCTGGCCGACCTCGCACGCGGTGGATGGAGCCCAGCAACCCTCGTCTACCCCAGCGCCTGGACGAACCTCCTGCGAGGAGTGTTCCGCCTGTGGCTTCTCGTCGCTCCGCTCGACAGCGGGACAGTGGATGACCTGCTCGCGCTGTGGTGCAGCGATCCCTGGCGACTCCGCCTCGTGCCCCGCGCGCTCGCCGCCCTCGCTGGCCTCGCCACCCTCGCCGCCACCCTGCGGCTGGGCACCATCGCTGGCGGGCCGTGGGGTGGTGTCCTTGCGACGATATACCTCGGGACCGCCGCTGGCTTCGTGCGCGAGCACGCGCACGGAATGCTCGACGCACCCGCCGCAGCCGCAGGCATGTGGGCGCTTGTCTTCGCCGCGCGACACGTGGTGACCGGTGCCTCGCCCTCGGCACTCCTCGCCGGCTTGTGTGGTGGTCTGGCGTTGTCCTTCAAGTACAACCTGGCCCTGGTGGCGCCCGGCATCCTCGCGGGGCTTCTGCTCGCGCCTGGTACGCGGAGGACGGGTCTCGCCGCGGCGCTCGTGGGCGGCCTACTCGCGGTCCTCGCCACCAGTCCTGGCCTGGTTCTCGAGCCCCTTCGGGCCTTGGACGAGCTTACGACCTTCGCTGCGAGGCAGGCGAGCGTGCTACGGGCCGCCACCACCGACGGCAACCGCCTCCGTACCGCCTTTGTGCTCGGGCTGGGCTGGCCCGTCTTGGTGCTCGCCGGCCTCGGGGGAGCGGTCGCGATCTGGAAACGCGAGCGCATCCTCGCGCCGCTGGGCGCGTTCGTGCTGGGGTACGGGACGCTCCTCGCAGCGAGCCCGCTCGTCCTGAACCGCTACGCGCTCCCGCTCATGGCCCCAGTGGCGGTGCTCGCAGCACGCGCAGTCGTGGCAATCCCCGCGCGCTGGGCGCGCCTGCTGCTCACGGCCGCCGCGCTGGCCACCGGCCTTCCCGAGACCATCGGCCAGGTGCGCCTCACCCTGGCCGAGGACACGCGGGTTGCAGCGGCCCGCTGGATCGAAGCCCATTTGCCCGGCGACACGCCCCTCTACCTGACGAGCGGCCCGTACGCTGCGCCCGATCTTCCCGCTGCGGCCCTCGATCCGTTCAGCCAGATCCCGGGTGGTCTCGGCCGGCCTCTGCCCGCACGTTGCACGCACCGTCGCCCGCTGCGGGCGATCCCCCTCCTCCCCCGGTCCGGTGGGCAGCTTGCTGCCATGGTCTCCAACGGGGTGGTGATCACCGCCGAGCCGCCGGCTGCCGTTTTCACGCCGCTCAGCACGCCGTCAGCTCTGCTGGATCTGCTCCGCGCCCACGGAGAGGAGATCGTCGCCTTCCGCTCGCACGAGCCAGCCGGGAGGCGACTCGTCTGGGAGCCCTTCGATCAGAACTATCTCCCGGTAGCAGGCGCGATCGCCCTCGATCATCCCGGCCCCACCATCCGCCTCTGGAAAATCGCTCCCCCATCTCCCGATCATCCTCGCTCCTCGATGTAGGCCTGACGCTTCGCATAGAGGGCTCTCCGCTCTTCGATCTCGGAGGCCAGGTCGTCACGCCCGGCCGCGCGGGCGGCGCCCGCTGCCCCGGCGGCGGTTTCGACGGCAGCCTCGAACCGGCCGGGGGGGGCGGGACC
>Ga0308411_10001484_pt1 | contig 15965 bp, 12 predicted proteins | sample HotsprottomLayer_2_FD_203530 | JGI IMG/M metagenome (GOLD analysis project Ga0308411, IMG submission 203530) | Hot spring phototrophic mat microbial communities from Octopus Spring, Yellowstone National Park, Wyoming, United States -... | ecosystem: Environmental > Aquatic > Thermal springs >...
GCAGTGACCTCGGTCAGATGGACGTTCTCGTTGTCCCAGGAGATGACGTGGCCGGTGCGAGTGATGAGAACTACTAGCCGAAAATTGGCATGCACAATCTGTCGCCGTGCCTGGATGTCGAACAGTTCCGGGTGAAGAGGGCGGCCGTACACCTGAAAGGTGAGGTCGGCAACAGGGGGTCGGACGATGGATATTGCCATACAATCGAGACCAGCACCGCAGGTCTGGCCACCTCCTTTGGAGAAACGCATCCCAATTCTCGAATGCGACCGCCAGCTCGCATCGCTGCTGGGATTATAGCGATGCGCGTCGCTATCACAATGGAGTTTCATCTATCGCCGTTCGCCGCTCGCGCCTGGTACAATGACCGGCATGGATGCTATGACTTTTCTCGAACGACTGGACAAGGCCACCATCCAGCCGGTCTATGTCCTGCATGGCGACGAGGAATTCCTCAAGCGTCAGGCACTACGCGGCATTCGTCGGCTCGTGCTGGGCGAAAACGACGATGGCTTTGCCGTCTCCGGCTATCCCGGCGACAAGGCGGAGTGGTCTACTGTGGTAGGCGACTTGCAGACCCTGCCGTTCCTGGCCCCCCATCGCCTGGTCGTCATCGAGCAGGCCGATCCGTTCGTCAGTGCCAACCGCGAGAAACTGGAGAAGTGGTTCAAGGAGGCGGCCAGCAAGCCGAAGGTGGCTGGTGTGCTGGTTCTCGAGGTCAACACCTGGGTGGGGACGACCCGATTGGCCAAGTTGACCAACGATGCCTGGTTGCTGACCTGCAAGACTCCTGGCGGACAGCAGTTGCCCAATTGGTGCATCGACTGGTGTTCCAGCCAATACGGCAAGCAACTGAGCCAGCCGGCGGCGCGTCTGCTCGTCGAGTTGATCGGCCCACAAATGGGGTTGCTCGATAAGGAACTGGAAAAGTTGTCCACCTACGTCGGCGAAGCCGCTAGGATCGACACCCGCGACGTGGACGAACTGGTTGGCCGCTGTCGCCATGAAAACACCTTCGCCCTGTTCGATCTCATCGGCGCGGGCAAAACGGGCGAAGCCCTGACTTTGATCCAGCGGTTGCTCGAACAGGGCGAGGAGCCGATGAAATTGCTCGGGGCTTTCTCTTGGCAGTTGCGCAATCTGGCCCGGACGGCTCGGCTCAACGTCCAGGGAGTGCCCTTACAAGAGGCCATGACCCAGGCCGGCATTCGCAACTACCCGGCAGCCCGGCAAAGTGTCGAGCAACAGTTGCGTCATCTCGGACGGCGACGGTTAGATCGGCTATACGATTGGCTGTTGGAAACCGACCTGCTCATGAAATCCACCGATGCTCCAGATCCCTCGTTGTTGCTGGAGCGACTGGTAGTTCGCCTGGCACGGTCGCGCACGAGTACCTGATGTGAATACCTCTCTGCCTCGCTTGTTGCTGACCCTCGGAGATGTGGCGGGCATCGGCCCGGAGATCATCGCCCGAGCCTGGCCGCAACTCCACTGTCTGTGTCGCCCCATCGTGGTCGGAGATCCCGGCTGGATACGTCGCGGTCTGGAACTGGCTGGTGTCGTCGCTCAGGTTGTCTCTGTCTCGGCTCTGGACTATGCGGAGTCGAAGCCGGATCGAGTGCCGTGCCTGTCGGCCTCACGAGTGGACCTGTCGGTCGTCCGCTGCGGCGAGGTATCAGCGGCTGCGGGACAAGCCGCTTATGATTTCCTGTGTGCAGCCATCGATCTCACTCACGCCGGGCAGGCGGACGGCATTGTGACCGCGCCGTTGCACAAGGAAGGCTTGCACGCCGCCGGATTGCCCTATCCCGGCCACACAGAGATACTCGCCGAACGCACCGGCACTCGCGAGTTTGCCATGGTTCTCTACGGCGACGGGCTGGCCGTGGCCCATGTGACGCTGCACATGGCTCTACGCGACGTGTTCGCGCATCTGAGTATTCCCGCCGTGGTGGAAAAAGCTCGATTGCTCGACAGCCTGCTGCCGGCCCTCATCGGTCGTAGACCTAATCTGGCAGTCGCCGCTCTCAATCCACACGCCAGCGATGGTGGTCTATTCGGCGACGAAGAACAGACCATTTTGCGTCCAGCCGTCGAGCAGGCGCGAGCCGAGGGCTTGCAGGTGAGCGGCCCACACCCTGCCGACACACTGTTTGTCCGCGCCCATCGAGGCGAATTTGACGGCATCGTGGCCATGTATCACGACGAGGGACACATCGCCATGAAACTGCGCAGCGGTTGGCGGTGCGTCAACATTTCCGCCGGCCTGCCCATCGTCCGCACTAGTGTGGCCCACGGCACCGCTTACGACATCGCCGGCCGCGGCGTGGCCGATGCGTCGAGTCTTGTCGAAGCCGTCCGCGTGGCGGCTCGTCTGGCCGCAAACAACCATTCGCTTTGAACGGGAGCTTCCATGTCTCTGACTGCTGAGCAAGCTTATGCCGATCTCATTCGTCGCACGCGGGAAGCCAGCTTGCTGGCCTCCTGCGGCAGTGTGCTGAGTTGGGATGAGGCCACGTACATGCCCCGGCAGGGATCGGCCTTTCGCGGAGAGCAGATGGGATTACTCGCGCGATTGACGCACGAGATGACCACGGCTCCTATCATCGGCGAACTCCTTGCGGCGGTCGAAGGGTCGTCGCTGCTGAGTGATCCGCTGAGCGATGCCGCCGTCAACGTCCGCGAGATCCGCCGCACTTACGACCGAGCTGTCAAGGTGCCCGCTGCGCTAGTGGAGGAACTGGCTCGCGTCAGCACGCTCGCTCAACAGACTTGGCGCGATGCCCGAGCCAAGAGCGATTTTGCCCTGTTCCGCCCGCACTTGCAGACGTTGGTACGCCTGCTGTGTGAAAAAGCCGATGCCATCGGCCACAACGGCACCCGCTACGATGCGTTGCTGGACGAGTACGAACCGGGAGCCAGCAGTGCCGAGATCACGCAGGTGTTTGCCGGCCTGCGGCGGGAGTTGGTGCCGTTGCTGGCCGCCATCCGCGACAGCGGCAAGGTGCCCGATCGCACCTTGCTGCAACGCGACTTCCCGGTAGACCGCCAGAAATTCTTCGCCGAATCCGCCGCCGCCGCGTTAGGGTTCAATTTCGAGGCGGGCCGACTCGATGAATCGACGCATCCGTTTTGCAGCGGCTTCGGCCCCGGCGATTGCCGCTTGACCACCCGCTACAACCCGCGACGGTTCAATGATGCATTCTTTGGCGTACTGCACGAAGCAGGCCACGGCCTGTACGAACAGGGACTGCCGGCCGAACACGTCGGAACGCCGTGCGGCACCTACTGCTCGCTGGGCATTCACGAATCGCAATCGCGGTTGTGGGAGAATCAAGTAGGCCGCTCTGCCGCCTTTTGGGATCACTTTTTCCCACGCGCCCAACAGACCTTTCCCGCTGCATTGCGCGGTGTATCGCCAGAAGCTTGGCTGTTCGCCATCAACGATGTCCAGCCGTCGTTCATCCGCGTCGAGGCCGACGAGGCCACTTACAACCTGCACATCATCCTACGCTTTGAACTGGAGCAGGCGATCATTGCGGGCGATCTGGCCGTTGCCGACATCCCTAGTGCCTGGAACGAGAACTTCGAGCGATTGCTAGGGCTGAAGGTCGAAAACGATGCCCAGGGCTGTTTGCAGGACATTCACTGGAGCTTTGGCGGTATGGGCTACTTCGCCACCTACACGCTAGGCAACCTCTACGCCGCGCAGTTCATGGAGGCGGCGCGAGCGCAGTTGCCTGGTCTGGACGACGATTTCCGCGCCGGACGATTCAACCGCCTGCATCACTGGTTGGGGGAAAAGATCTACCAGTCCGGGCAACGCCGTCGTGCGGCGGATCTGTGCCAGCACGTCACCGGCAAGCCTCTCGATGCAGCTGCGTTGCTGAACTACTTGCGGAGCAAGTACGCCCCGTTGTTCGGCCTGTGAAGTCAGAGTCCATTCGCGCGATGTCGGTCGAGTACCTGACGATAGATCCGGCGGATCTGGGCGCGATGTCGGGCCAGCAGACCCAGAAAGTCCTCTGCCGAATCCAGCCCCAGACGACGAGCGAGTTTTTCGATCTCTAGGGGGGCTTCTGGTACTGTGTCCAGAGTGCGGTTGTGAACCATTCGCAGGCGGTTTTGTACCCGCAGCAGAAAAGCATGACTGCTTTGCAACTCGGCGACTTCGTCGCTGCTGAGGAGATTGGCTCGCTCGACTGCCAGCAGGGCTTCTCGGGTGTTCGCTCGCCGCAAGTCGGGTCGCTCACCGCCGTACTTTAGCAATAACAGTTGTAAGAGAAACTCCACGTCAGCGAGTCCTCCAGGGCCGCGTTTCAGATCGCGTGGCGATCGACTGGTTTCCAGACGATCTCGCATCGTCGCGATCTCGTCTACCCACTCGCTGTGCCAAGCCAGCCCATACGCTGCCGTCTGGAGAGCGGAGCCGACCTGTGCGGCAAATTCTGACTCGCCCAACAGTACTCTTGCCCGCGTGAGCGTCTGTCGCTCCCACAATTGCGCCCCGCGTTCCTGAGCCGCAAAGTACCGGCGAAACTCGTCCAGGGGTACGGTCAAACTGCCGGACTTGCCGGTCGGTCGCAATCGCAAGTCCACCTGATAGAGTCGCCCCCGTGGTCCTAGGTGACTGAGAGTGCGAATCAGCCGCTGCGTCAACTCCGTGAAATAGTGCGAGTTATCCGTCGATTCACAAGAACCTTGGGGCGCAACTGTTCGGCCCTCGCCCTCGTAAATCAGGAGCAAATCCAGATCGCTGTGGTAGCTCAACTCGCGCGCCCCCAGTTTGCCAAGCCCCACCAGCACAAACCGACAGGGTCGGCCATCTGCGAGCGTGGGGCTGCCATAGCGAGCCGACAGTTGCATCTCCAGCATGGCCACCACCTGAGCGAGCAAGGTTTCTGCCAGATCTGACAGCGCGGCCGTCGTGTCGTACACCGTGCCCTTGTCGAGAATGTCGCCAACACCGATGCGCAATAGCTCTTTATCTTGAAAGCTGTGCAGGATCGGATCGAAATCTGTGGCCCCTCGGCACAACTCGTTCAGTTCGGCGACCAGATCCTCTTTTGTTCTTGGTTGGTTGAGTACGAGGCTGTCGAGCAATTCGTCGATCATGCCGGGATTGTTGATGAGGATTTCCGAGAGGAACTCGCTGGAGGCACACAGTTCGACGTAGAGCTTCAAACTCGGGGGATTGAAACTGAACAACTCCCACAGCACAGACTTGGCTCCCAGAGACCGGGTGACTTTCTCCAGGTTGAGCAGAGCCATATCGGGGTCAGGAGTCTCGGCGATGGCCTGCAACAAGGCGGGGGCGATGCTGGCCAGGAAGTGCCGACAGCGACGCGGGGAGAGAAAGGGAGCTTCCTGAGCGAGTTGCACCAGATTGGCATGAGCGGCCAGCACGTCGCGGAAGGGATAACGCCCCAGCACGGATCGAACTGTTTCCGGATCGGGATTGGGGTCCAGCAGCAAGTCGGACTCCGGCTCAGCCGTCTCGGCACTGCCGGGAAACGTCTGGTGTAGCAGGTGTTCGAGAATGTGGCGAGTCGGCTCAGTTTTGTCGTGGTAATCGCGGAGGAACGCCTGCAACGGATCAGTAGGCGGTGTGCCGGCGACAGTGGCGCGAACTGCATCCTCGTCCAGTCGCAGCGATTGGGGCTTGTTCCAGCCGACCTGTAGGGGTTGCCATCGCAAGCCCTCGGTCTCCGGTTCGTGGGCACTGTAGCCCATGCGGAGAGCGAGTTTGCGCAACTCCGGTTCGGAGTCGGGCAAGCGATGCGTTTGCAGATCGAACAGCAATTGCAAGCGGTGTTCGATACGCCGTAGAAAGCGATAGGCATCGTCCAGGACACGATATTCCTGATCGGTCAGGCAGCCGGCTTGCTCAAGAGCCGACAAGGCCGCCAGGGTGTTGCGACAGCGCAACTCCGGCAAGTCGCCGCCATTGAGCAATTGCAGAAACTGGATGGTAAACTCGATGTCGCGGATGCCTCCCCTGCCGGTCTTGACCTCGCGAGCATCGATGCCCATCTGACGGGCTTTCTGCTCGATTCGCCGTTTCATGGCCTTGATCTCGTTGATCTCGGCGAAAGTTAGATATTGCCGATAGATGAACGGCTCGATGGCCTGAAGGAACTGATGGCCCAGAGACAGATCGCCCGCCACGGGGCGAACCTTGATGAGAGCTTGCCGTTCCCAGGTTCGGCCGAGCGTGTCGTAATAGGCGAGCGTGGATCGCAGCGACCGCGACAGCGGACTGCGATGGCCCTCCGGCCGCAATCGCAAATCCACGCGAAAGGCCTGACCTAGATCGGTATGTGCCGCGAGCAGACGAACGACCTCGCTGACCAGCCGCGAAAAGAACTCCTCAGCGGAAAGGCCGGTTCGCGTGGTTCCTTCGTGGGCATGCACGAACATCAGGTCGATGTCACTGGAGTAGTTCAGTTCCTCTCCCCCCAGTTTGCCGAACGCCAGCACCGCGCAGCCGATGGGGTTGCCGTCTGGCCCGGTCGGCTCGCCGAATTTTCGGGCCAGGCGTTGCCGTGCGACCTGCACAGCCACATCCAGGGCGATGTCAGCCACCCGCGAGATGTCTTTGGTCACTTCTTCGAGTGTTCTGTCCCAGATGATGTCATTGGTGCCGATCCGCAACAACTGACGATGGCGAAACCGGCGAAAGGCGCGGAGCAGCCCGGCTTCATCGCTAGCCGCTTCAACCTCCGCTTGTAGGGTCTCACGCAGTTCGCGACTGTCTGGACTCCTACGCAGCGGGATGCGAAGCATGTCGAGATAATCCGGGAACTGCACTAGCAGATCCGAGAACATCTGACTGGCCGCGAACAAGTTCAACAAGATGTCCAGCGTTTGCGCCTCGTTTTCCAGCAACGAGGGGATTCGCGCCCGTCCGCTTGGGCTGGCTAGGAAGCGTTCCAAGTTGTTCAACGCCCGGTCGGGATCGGCACTGCCAGGCAGATACCGTTCTAGCAGGGGCAACAACGGTGCCAAGCCCTCCTTGCCCAGATGCCCCATCAGGGCCAGCAGGTTTCGCTGACCGCATTCCAGATCGACCAGTTGCCAGTTTGTCAGCAACGCTAGCCTGGCATCGGCAGTTTCCGGAAATGGCACGGATGATTCTATGTGCATAGCGAGCGGCTCGTTGGAGGAACGGCGTTCTGTCAGTAGGGGGTGTGTCCACAGAAGTGGGCAACCGGCTGGCGAGTTGGCCTTTGACAAGCGGAAATCGCCAGCAATCCTAAAGAGAAAAAGCCTTCCCTCCCCACCCCCCCAGGGGGAGGGAGACAAGTCTGTTAGTGGGCATACGCCATACCGCCGGCTTTCGCTCTCTGTTAAAGGGATGCCGTCAATGCGGCAGGTTCACCGCGACGGAGCCATCTGCGAATCCCTTGGCGGCCCAGTAACAGACAACAGCACTTCCTCTATAGTATCTAGCAGGGCGAAACCTTTTCCAACTGCCTGTAAGAGTGAAGGACATGCCTCTGACACAGGGAATGCACTCCCAGGGATCGACAGCTACCGTGATTCTTCTGACGGGAACTTCCAGCTATGTGGGCAGGCGACCGTTGCTGTTGTTGGAACAGTAAGCCGTGGTGATGCGGTGTCTAGCAGGTGACAGGTTCCAAAAATGGCGAACAGGGGAGAGGAACTCTCCCCTGTGACAACCCATCGCTCCCCCCAGCGAGGCTGTCTACGAAGACCGTCGTCTTCGTTCGCCAAACAGGCTCATTGTTTCTCGTTGCTTGATTTGATAACCGGAGGCTTCTGGTCGTATTCCAGTTCTCGCTTCAACTCTTCGATTCGCAGGTGGACGTTGTCCTCGTCGATGCTGTCGGCGGTGACCACGGGAGGCGGCGACTCCACAGGCGAGGTGGTGATAGGTTCCGTTGGCTGTCCCAGAGTCAGACATCCCAGTCCGGCCAAGAGAGGCAGCAGGAGCAACCAATTTCCTAGCTTCATCGCGGATCCTCCTGACGACGCGACCACTGCGAATGGCCTTCCCTACGGAAGCGAGCAGGCAACGGTCCTTCCAGAGATGGCGCTCGTAGTGCCTTGCCGGCATCCTGTACGGGTTTACCGGCTCGTTGCTCGGGTTCCAGACTTGCCGACTTGATCCCCAGCAGACGATTGGCCTGTTCGTAGTAAAGTCTCCAGGCTTGCTCTTCGAGTTCGGCGGCCTGTTGCTCTAGGCGTGGATCATCCTTTTGCAAAGCGATTTCACGAAGGCGGTCGCACACTTTTTGGCGGCGATAGAAGATGCGTTCGAGTCGTTCGCGTTCGGCATCGCGTTGGGCGACAGTCGAAGTGGTGGCAGCGTTGTTGGTTGCCGACTTGGCGGTTGATTGGCGTGAGGAACCCAACAGCCCTGCTAGCCAGTTCCAGGAAGAACTGGCCGAATCGTCGTGGCGATCCGGAGACTGGGCCACCGCCAGGGATGCCAGCAATCCCAGGGCGAGGGCGGCCAGGCAACTTGCCCCCACTATGCGCATCTTCCCCTCCCCGTGCGAGCAGTCGTGGATCGCGCTGGTCAACGAGGCAACTCCCCTCTGCTGCCTCGTCCTGACGGCAACCGCGTTCCAACCGAAAGTTTGTTGTCGTGTGTGGGCGGCTCTATGCCAGAGTCTCTGGCAGAAGTCCAGAGCAATTTTCTTCCGACCAATGCCGCGTTGCTGATAGATGCGAGCAGGCAAATCGCACAAGTGGGGAAAGGGTAGTGAGCCAGTCGGCCAGCGAATCGCTCAGATACCTCCCCATTGCTCCAGAACACACTGCGTGGCGTAGTGGGTCAGTCGCGTGCCATCAGCTAGACCCAATTTCCGACGAATACGATCGCGATAGGTTTCCACAGTCTTGATACTCAGGTGCAGTTGCTTGGCAATCTCGGAGGTTTTCACGCCCTGGCCAATCAGTCGAAACACCTCTAATTCGCGGTCGGCCAGCACATCGAGCGGCGATCCCTGGTATTCTCGGGGGTCGGTGCCCACCGAGCGTTGTAACAGCCGTTGGGCCATCGTCTCGCTCAACCAGATCTTGCCGTCCAACACCTGACGGATCGCCTCGACAATTTTGTCGGTGGCCTGATCTTTGCTGAGGTAGCCTAAGGCACCGGCGCGAAGAGCCCGTTCGGCATACAACGACTCGCTGTGCATCGACCAGACCAGCATGCGAACCGAACGATTGCGATCCTTGATGCGCTTGATGAGTTCTAGGCCGTTGCCCGTCCGCAGGGAGATATCGACCACCGCCACATCGGGTTGCAGTTGCGAGACCAGTTGCAGAGCCTCGGCCAGATCGTCGGCCTCCCCACAAATCTGCATGTCCGGCTGCCGGGCGATTCGCAAGGCCAGGGCTTCGCGAATGGCCGGATGGTCATCAACGATGAGAATCCGGGCGACCTGGCTGGTTGACGGGTTGCTCATGGTACATCCTCCGCAACGTGCAGGTGATTCGAGTGCCAGTCGGTTTGGCTGGCTCAAATTCGAGTGTGGCTCCGAGAATCGCGGCGCGATTGCGCATGATGCGCAGTCCCAATCCGGGATTGGTGATAGTGTCCTGCATGCCGATTCCGTCGTCCTCTACGCAAAGGCTGAGTAGCTCGTTAGCTTCCAGGCGGATGCGAATGCGGCGTGGGTGGGCATGTTTGATGGCGTTGTGAACCGCCTCCTGAGCGATCAGGTACAGGTGCGTAGCCGTGGAGTTGTCCGCCACCACTATGGGCCGATCATACTCAAAGGTGCAGTCGATCTTGCTCTCTTGAGTGGCACGTTCGGCCAGGTCGGCCAGAGCTGCCATCAATCCCAGGTTGTCGATGGGAACGGGAAGTAACCCGCGGATGACCGCGCGAAGGGCTGTCTTGCAGCGCGACAGGCCGCTAATGATTCGCCCGATGAGTTGGGGAATCAAGGTCGGGCTACTCTGCAAGGTGTCGAGCAAATCGCCCGCCAGCAACTCCAGAGCGGTCAATTCCTGGCCGATGGTGTCGTGCAGATCCTGACCGATGCGACGTTGCTCCAGAGAGGCAATTTCGACCACTTCATATTCCAGTTCTCGCCGACGAGTGAGATCGCGAAAAATACCGGTGAACTGCTGACCGGGACTGCTTTCGCTGAGAGTCACCTCAATCGGTATGATGTTGCCATCCTTGCGTCGGCCCTGCATTTCCAGACCTGAGGCAACCAGGGACTTGTCGCCGCTTTGCAGATAGCGTTGCAGGACGCTATCGCCATTTGGTGGAGAAGGGGTATGCAGCAGTAGATGGATGTTTTGTCCCACCATCTCCGCTGCCTCATATCCGAACATCCGCTCAGTGGCCGGATTGACCGACTGGATAATCCCGGAGCGATCGAGGGTAATGATAGCATCGGCGGCCGTGTTGAGGATGGCGGCGAGTCGCTGTTGCTGTTCGCGAAGAGCCTGTTCCGCCAGGACGCGAGCCGTGATGTTGGTGTGCGACACCACGATACCGCCACGAGAAGTGCGAAGCGGCGTGGCCTGCATCAGGAACCAGCGTTGCTGATCAGGGGAATGGCAGGGGTACTCCAGCGTGAATTCACTCGACTTGCCATCGAGAATGTCTTGCAAGCCGGCCGCCACTCGCTGGGCCAGTTCGTCGTCGCTTGCGGCACCGTGACGAACTTGCAGATAATTGGCTCCAGGGCCACACTTGTCGCTGGCTCCACCATTTTCGAGAGCAAACTGGTTCCAGGCCGGATTGACGGTAACGATCCGGCCATTGCGGTCGAGGACGGCGATGTGCGCCGATAGCGAAGCGAGAATGGCAGGCACGAACTCCCGGCTCTCGCGCACCAACTGTTCGGCCCGCTTGCGTTCGGTGATGTCCTCAACGCAGACAACAATGCCCCCGATGTTTCCTGCGCTGTCTCGCCAGGGACGAACTTCATAGCGTGCCCAGTGAATCGTCCCGTCGGGCTGCTGCCAGGTTTCCTCCTCGACGCACACAATCTGTCCGTCCAGTCCGCGCCGCAGCGAGGCTTCGAGGCCATCGACCGCACCAAAACCAGGAGAAACTCTCATGAGTTCGAGGAGGTTGTTGCCCAGTAACTCGTCTGGCCGGCTCTGGAGAGCCTTGGCATACTTCTCGCTCACCGCAATGATGGTGAATGCCGGATCGAGAACCAGATACAATCCGGGGATGCACTGGAACAGGCTCTGCAACCAGGGGGCCAGCACTGTGCCGTCCATTCGTTACCTGACAGATCCCTTGGAATTGCTGGTATTCGTGTATCAGAAGCGTCGCTGATTATTGTACCCCACACAGACGAGCAAGACCAATAGTGGGAGTCCGGAATTGCTGTGGGGGTTTCCCTGACAAGAGTTGTTGCTGTCTACTGACTTCGCACTTTCCTGTCGTCTGTTAGAATACGCTCATCTGACAACCTGCCCTGCTCCTCTGGGTTGTCGGGATCTCCGTCCTCTTTCTCAACAACGCTGCTCAGAAAGGCTGGAGGATGCACATGAAACCACTGCTGCTGATAGCGGAAGGCGACGCGGGATTGTGTGAGGTGTACCGGTCGGTTTTGACCCAGCTAGGCTACGAGGTGGAAATCGCACGCGACGGCCTGGATTGCCTGGCAAAGCTCCGGCAGCGCAGGCCAGCGGTTCTGGTTCTGGATTGGGAACTGCACTGGGGCGGCGCGGCTGGCGTACTAGCTTGCTTGCGGGAGCAGAACGAGGATTGGCAAGTGCCGGTGATTCTAACGGAAACAGGCGAGTTTTCTGCAGATGATCCGATCGATCATGACGCTCCCGTCCGGCAAGTGCTGGCCAAGCCGTTCACGCTCTCGACGCTGACCGAGTGTCTGAATAGCACGATGGCTTTGTCGCCAAACCGTCCGCCGTACTGTCGCAAAGACAGCAAGCGGCAGATCGAATTCGTCATCGGCTAGAGTGGTGGCTTGGTATCGAATGCCCACGCTACAGGAAAGGACGAACGCTCCATCAGGGAGAAACACATGGCACCTTTCTCATCGCAAGAGCCTCAGGATCGGCCACCCCGATCGGTAACTCTGCGTGCCGACGACAAGTTGAAAGAAGGGCTAGCCTCACCGCACCCACGTTCGCTTGGCCAATCGGTGACCACTCACCTCTGGAATAAGCCCGGCATTCTGTTGATCGAAGACGATCCCCATGTGCGAACCATGATCCAGTTGGCTCTGGAGTTGCAACAATTTGAGGTGTTTGTTCCCGCCAATAGCCGGGACGCTGTCGCCTGCTATCGCGACAACCATAAGCATATCGCCGTGGTCTTGCTAGAGGTGCATCTGAACCAGGGGAACGGTCTGCAAACTTTGGATGCCTTGCGAAAGGTGAATCCTAAGATTGCTGCCTGCTTCATGGCTAGCGATCTTGGAAGTCACGAACGCCAAGAGTTCAGGGATCGCGATGCCTATTTGCTCGCCAAGCCCTTCGATCTGAAGCATCTGATCGATGTGCTGCAATTGCTCGCTCTGGGAGTGCCGGCACACCTGTTGCCTGGCGAACAACGGTATTCCACCTGACGACTCGTCGTGCCCCTCGACCTCTCCTTGGCCATTCCGCTGCCTGCAACCGGCTCGGATTCCCATGAAATCCTTTGCCCCTCTGGCTGTCGGCTGGATAATAAGATAACGATACGGTTTCCACCGAATTGCCTCAGGACAATGATCGAGGAGGTCTCCATGCCAAATTCGCGCGGGGAACAGGGGACGGGCCACATCAGCAAAGTCGAAACCCTCTGGCCGCTCTTGGAACAGGCGCACGGTGGCGGGTCTCCCGAAGAGATACGCGCTGCCCAGGAGGCGATTCTGGAACGCTATCGGCCGGCCATCTATCGCTATCTGCTGGCGTGTCTCGGAGATGCCAACAAGGCCGATCAGTTGATCTCGGATTTCTATCTGAAGTTCTTGCGCGGCGATTTCCGCAATGCCAACCCCGAGAAGGGCCGCTTTCGCGATCTGCTCAAGTCGGCCCTGTGTCACCTCATCGCCGACTACCACAACCAGGAAAAACGCAAACCCAGGCAGTTTGCAGAGGATGGCCCCGAACCGGTCGCCCCGTTCGACTCGACGCTCGAGTCGGATCGTCAGTTCCTCGAAAGCTGGCGCGCCGACCTGCTCAACCAGACTTGGGAGCGACTCGCTGAAGAGGAACGCAAAACGGGTAAGCCACTTCATACCGTGCTGCACTTCAAGGCTAACCATACCGAACTACGTTCTGCCGAGATGGCGGAGAAACTCTCGCAGCGGCTTGGCAAGGACATCACGGCAGATTGGGTACGCAAGTGGCTCAGTCGCGGCCGGGATCGTTTCGCCGAGTTGCTGCTTCAGGAAGTGGAGGGATCCATCCGCAATCCCACGCCCGAGTTGGTCGAACAGGAACTGATCGATCTGGATCTGTTCCGCTTCTGCAAATCGGCCCTGGAGAAGTATCGCTCTAAGTCGTCCCATTAAGAGAATGCTCTGATGATGCTACCTCCTGCGGAGGATCGCCCTTCTAGTCGCTCCTTTGGCCTGACGGTTGTCTCTCCAGCCACCGCTCGCGATCCGGTCTGTGGCATGCAGGTAGACACCGCCCGGCCAGCCGCCACTTCAACGCACGCAGGCATCACCTACTATTTCTGCTGTCCGCATTGTCGGCAGAAATTCGATGCCCATCCGACCGCCTACCTGGAAGGCAAACCGCCGCCGCGACCGGCTGCGGTTCCTGGTGCGGTCTACATCTGCCCCATGCATCCCGAAGTGGAAGCCCCTGGCCCAGCCGACTGTCCGAAGTGCGGCATGGCTCTGGAGCCGCGCGACATCTCTTTGGAGGAAGGCCCCAGCCCGGAACTGCTCGATTTGCGCCGTCGCTTCTGGATTGGCCTAGTGCTGAGTGTGCCCGTGGTGCTGCTGGCCATGAGCGATGTGCTGCCGGGCAATCCGCTGCACGGCCAGTCGAGTTGGGTCAATCTGGTGCAACTGCTGCTGACCACGCCGGTTGTCTTTTGGGCCGGCTGGCCGATCCTCACCCGAGCCGCTGCCTCGTTCCGCCATCGCAGCCCCAACATGTTCACCCTCATCGCCCTGGGCGTTGGCGCAGCCTATCTGCACAGCCTGGCGGCCACGCTCGCTCCTGGACTGTTTCCCGAGGGCTTCCGCACCGAACACGGCGTGCCTGTGTACTTCGAGACGGCCGCCGTCATTCTGGTGTTGGTGCTACTAGGGCAATGGCTGGAGGTGCGCGCCCGCGCTGCCACCACTAGTGCTATCCGCGGTCTGCTTGCCCTAGCACCGCGCACCGCCCGTCTCGTTCGCGACGATGGCCGAGAAGAGGATGTCCCCCTGACCGACATTCATCCCGGCGATCGCCTGCGCATCCGGCCGGGCGAAAAGGTGCCGGTCGATGGCGTAGTGTTGGAGGGCCGAAGTGCCGTCGATGAGTCGATGCTGACCGGCGAGCCGATCCCTGTGGTCAAGGCACCCTCGGATCGGCTGATCGGCGGAACGCTCAACGGAGCGGGCGGACTGCTGATGCGTGCCGAGCGGGTCGGCTCCGACACGTTGTTGGCCCAGATCGTTCAACTCGTCGGTGCTGCTCAACGCACCCGTGCGCCCATCGAACGCATTGTGGATCGCGTGTCCGCTTATTTCGTGCCAGCAGTGGTGGCAATCAGCGTGCTGACCTTTCTGGCCTGGGCCATCTGGGGGCCAGAGCCGCGCTTGGCCTATGCGCTGCTCAATGCCGTCGCTGTCCTCATCATCGCCTGTCCCTGTGCCTTGGGATTGGCCACGCCGATGGCTATCTTGGTCGGTATCGGACGCGGCGCACAACTGGGCGTTCTCATCAAGGATGCCCAGACCTTGGAGGTCTTCCATCGCGTCGATACCCTTGTTCTCGACAAGACCGGAACACTGACTGAGGGCAAGCCGCGTCTGACGGCGGTCGAACCACTGGGTGGATGGAGGGCGGCCGAGCTACTTCGCCTGTCGGCCAGCGTAGAACGCGGCAGCGAACATCCCTTGGCTGGTGCCATTGTGCGTGCGGCCGAGGAGCGTGGCCTGCAACTGGTTGCCGCCACCGACTTCCGCGCCGAGTTCGGCAAGGGAGTGCAGGGAGTGGTCGAAGGTCGCCGTGTGCTGCTGGGTACAGTAGCCTATCTGCACGAACAGGGCATCGATGCGAGCGGCATAAGCGATCGACTCGACGCGTTGCGCCAGCAAGGACAGACTGTGTTGCTGGTCGGCATCGATGGCCAACTCTCAGGCTTGCTGTGCCTGAGTGATCCCCTGCGGGCGGGTAGTGTCGAGGCCGTCGCTCAGTTGCGCGCTGAGGGCTTGCGGCTGGTGCTGCTCACCGGCGACAGCCAAACCACCGCTCAGGCGGTGGCTCGAAGCGTGGGCATCGACGAGGTGATCGCTGAGGTCTTGCCGACCCAGAAACACGAGGTGATCCGTCGTCTGCAACAGGCTGGGCATCGCGTGGCGATGGCGGGCGATGGCAGCAACGATGCGCCGGCTCTAGCTCAGGCGGATGTCGGTATCGCGATGGGCACGGGCACTGATGTGGCTCTGCACAGTGCCGGCGTGACCCTGGTAGGCGGCGACCTCCGCGCCCTGGTGCGTGCCAGGCGACTTAGTCGAGCCACTGTCACCAACATCTACCAAAATCTGCTGCTGGCCTTTGCCTACAACACCCTGAGCGTCCCGCTGGCTGCCGGCCTGCTCTATCCGCTCACCGGAACGCTGATCGGCCCGATGTGGGCCAGTGCAGCGATGAGCCTGAGTTCGCTGTGCGTCGTCGGCAACGCCTTGCGATTGCGCCGAACTGTCTAGAAGAGCAAACCTCCACCCGCTAACGCGGGGTGGCTCGCTAGCGAGCCGGGAGCGTCAGCGACCGGAGTTTCCCAGCCCCTCCATCCGCTGACGCGGGGTGGCTCGCCAGCGAGCCGGCCCAATCAGGCCAGGATGTCG
>Ga0308411_10001486_pt1 | contig 15962 bp, 13 predicted proteins | sample HotsprottomLayer_2_FD_203530 | JGI IMG/M metagenome (GOLD analysis project Ga0308411, IMG submission 203530) | Hot spring phototrophic mat microbial communities from Octopus Spring, Yellowstone National Park, Wyoming, United States -... | ecosystem: Environmental > Aquatic > Thermal springs >...
CCGCGAACGCCACCAGCCAGCCCTGCAGACGCCAACGGCGCCGCGGCCGGAACAGTGTCGGTCGACGCGATCGGAAGCCGCCCCAGCGCATCGGCCCACCATCAACGCTTCGAGTGAACCTATCCTTGCCGTCAGCCGAGCGCAGGGCGGAACGCCGCTGCGATCCCGCCCTCGTCGGGCAACTCCCCGCGAGGATAGAGCCGGGTCACATGCCCCATCTTCCGGCCCGGCCGGATCGCCGTCTTGCCGTAGTGGTGCGGGATCAGGCCCGGCGTCGCCAGCAGCGCCGGCAGCGCTTCGATCTCGTCGCCGATGAGGTTCTTCATCAGCGCATCCGCATGCCGCGCCGGATCGCCGAGCGGCAGGCCGCAGATCGCGCGCACCTGCTGTTCGAACTGGCTGACCGCGCAGGCCTCGATCGTCCAGTGCCCGGAGTTGTGCGGCCGGGGCGCGATTTCGTTCGCCAGCACCGCGCCGGGCCCGGTGACGAAGAACTCGATGCAGATCAGCCCCTCGAGCGCGAAGGCCTCGGCGATCGTGAAGGCGGCGTCGCGCGCTGCCTCCGCCGTCGCGGCATCGACGCGCGCGGGCGCGATCGAGAGATCGAGGATGCCCCGGCGGTGCCGGTTCTCCACGAGGTCGAACGCGGCGCGGTTGCCGGCCGCGTCGCGCGCCACGATCACCGAGACCTCGCGCGCGAACGGCACGAAGCCCTCGGCGATCAGCGCCGGGAACGGACGGTCGGGCGGCGCGAGCGCGGCGAGCGCCGGCGCGATCTCGGACACGTCGCGCACGACCGCTTGGCCCTTGCCGTCATAGCCGAAGCGCGCGGTCTTCAGCACCGCCGGCAGACCCACGGCGCCGAGCGCGGCCTCCGTCTCCGCGCGCGACCGGATCGGCGTCCACGGCGCGGTCAGCACGCCGATGCTGTTGAGGAACGACTTCTCCAGGATCCGGTCCTGCGCGGTCGCGAGCACGGTGCGCGAGGGCCGGATCGGCGCCCGCGCCTCCACCACGTCGAAGGCGTCAAGGCCGACATTCTCGAACTCGAAGGTGACGACGGCGACGCGCTCGGCGAACTGCGCGAGTGCGGCGCGGTCGTCATAGGCGGCCACGGTCGTTTCGGCCGCAACCTGGCTCGCCGGTGCGCCGGGCTCGGGCGTGAACACATGCGCCCGGTAGCCGAGCCGAGCCGCCGCGATCGCGAGCATCCGACCGAGCTGGCCGCCGCCCATGATGCCGATCGCGGCTCCGGGCGCGATCGGCTCAGTCATCCGCGGGCGTCTCGGGCACCGCGCCGGTCTGCGCCTCGCGGAACGCCGCCAAACGCCGCGCGAGGGCGGGATCGGAGAGCGCCAGGATCGCGGCCGCAAGGAGGGCGGCATTGACCGCGCCGGCCTTGCCGATCGCCAGCGTGCCGACGGGCACGCCGGCAGGCATCTGCACGATCGAGAGCAGGGAGTCGACCCCGTTCAGCGCCTCGGAGGCCACCGGCACGCCGAGCACAGGCAGGGCGGTCATGGATGCCGTCATGCCGGGCAGATGCGCCGCCCCCCCTGCGCCGGCGATGATCACCTTCAGCCCCCGCCCCGCCGCCGCGGCGGCGTAGTCGAAGAGGCGCTTCGGCGTGCGGTGCGCCGAAACGACGCGCGCCTCGTAGGCGACGCCCAGTTCGTCGAGCGTCTCGGCGGCGTGACGGAGTGTCGGCCAGTCCGACCGGCTGCCCATGACGAGACCGACAAGGGGCGCAACCGGCACGCAGCTACCTCAAGTTACGATGTGGCCAATGCGGCGCCCGCCAGCGCGCCGGCCCTGGCCCATCCAGCGGTGCTGAGACGCTCCGCCTCCAAAAGCCACCGCTGCGCCCGTCATCAGGCGATGATGTCGGGGATCAGCCTGTTCTCGATCCAGGCGATCTCGTCCTTCAGCTTCAGCTTGCGCTTCTTCAGCCGGGCGATGTGGATCTGGTCAGCCGGGCCGCCGCTCGCCAACCGGGCGATCACCGTGTCCAGATCGCGATGCTCGATGCGAAGTTCGTTCAGCCGGGCGAGCAGCGCCTCGCGATCGTTCGTCATCATCCAGGGCGTGTCCCTGTCCTGGCCCGCCTGCACGCCGGGCAGGCCTTTGTCGGAATACGCCGGGTGCCGCCCCGCCATCAAGGGCGACGCGGCCGGCCCGGCGGCCTCCCGTCCATCTGCCGTGCTCATCCTCCCAGCTCTCCTTCTCGGTGAAGCCCGGGACGGCGGATGCTAACCGCCCGGTGGGGTTGCCTCGCCCGCCGGGCGCACCGCGTCGCGCTGCGGCGGTTGCGGCGCCGTGCCGGACCCCCCTGGCACGCGCCCGGGCGCGATGATGGATGTCGTTCTGGAACGGAGGCAAGAGCGGCCGGTCGGTCCGCTGCTCCGCCGGGATGCGCCTGTGGCGGTGCTCCAGGGTCGCGCCGAGCGCCGGCCCCCGGGGCGAGGGCGGCAGGGCCGAAGTCAGCCGCGGGTCAGCCGTCCGGCCGCTCGTCGAGCCCCACCAGCGAGCGGGCGAAATCGCGCGGATCGAAGGGCCGCAGATCCTCGGCCTGCTCGCCCACGCCCACCGCGTGCACCGGCAGACCGTAGGCCTCGGCCAGCGCCACCACGATGCCGCCCTTGGCCGAACCGTCGAGCTTGGTGACCACGAGCCCAGTCACGTCCACCATCTCGCCGAACACCTTCACCTGCTGCAGAGCGTTCTGGCCCGTGGTCGCGTCCAGCACCAGCAGCACCGAGTGGGGCGCGGTCGGGTCCACCTTGCGGATCACGCGCACGATCTTGGCGAGTTCCGCCATCAGGTCGGCCTTGTTGTGCAGCCGCCCCGCCGTGTCGATCAGCAGCACGTCCGCGCCGTCCGCCTTCGCCCGCGTCAGCGCGTCATAGGCGAGACCGGCGGCGTCCGCGTTCGCCGAACCCGACACCACCGGGCAGCCCGTGCGCTCGCCCCAGATCTGGAGCTGCTGCACGGCGGCGGCGCGGAACGTGTCGCCCGCGACCAGCATGGGCTTCAGCCCCTGGCCGGCCCAGAGCGCGGCCAGCTTGGCGATCGTCGTCGTCTTGCCGGTGCCGTTGACGCCCACGACCAGCACGACATAGGGCGCGCGCGTCCGATCGGGGATCAGCGGCACGGCGACGGGGGCCAGGATGCGTGCGATCTCGTCCGCGATCGCCTCGCGCAACTGCTGATCGGTGACCTCCTCGCCGAAGCGGGCGACGCGGAACTGATGCACCACCTTGCGCGCCACCGCCGCGCCGAGATCGGCCGCGATCAGCAGCTCCTCGAGCTCGTCGAGCGCCGCGTCGTCCATGCGCCGCTTGCGGAACAGCGACGAGAGGCTCTCGCCGATCCTGGCCGAGGAGCGCGCGAGCCCGGCCTTTAGCCGGCCGAGGAAGCCGCGCCGCTCCTCCTCCGGCAGCGGCGCGGGCGGCGCGTCCTCCTTCGGGCCGCGCCGGAACAGATCGCGCAGCGCCACTACACCGCCTCCGCCAGGAGGCCATCGTCGTTGGCCGCGGCGATGCGCACGCGCCCGATGGTGCCGGGCGGGATCCGACCCGCGATCAGCCGCGCGGGCGCGAAGTGCTCGGTATGGCCCTCGCCGCTGTCGCGCTCGGCGAGGAGATCGGCCTCGCTGCCGACGCGCGCGGCGTAGAACGCGCGCGCGGCGCGCGCCCCGACCTCGCGCAGGCGCGCCGCCCGCTCGCGGACCAGCGCCGAGGGGACCTGCGGCATCCGCGCCGCCGGCGTGCCCGCGCGCGCGCTGAAGGGAAACACGTGCAGGAAGGTCAGCCCCGCCTCCTCCACCAGCGCGCGCGTGTTCGCCGCCATCGCCTCCGTCTCTGTCGGGAACCCAGCGATCAGATCCGCGCCCAACGCGATGTCCGGGCGCAGCCGCCGCGCCCGTTCAGCGACGCGGATCACGTCCGCGCGCAGGTGCCGCCGCTTCATCCGCTTCAGGATCAGGTCATCGCCCGCCTGCACCGACAGATGCAGATGCGGCATCAGCCGTGGCTCCTCGGCGATCAGCCGCCAGACGTCCTCGTCGATCTCGACCGGATCGAGCGACGACAGCCTTAGCCGCGGCAGGTCGGGCACCAGCGCCAGCAGTCGCCGCACCATCTGGCCGAGGCTCGGCCTCCCCGGCAGATCGGCCCCGTAGGCAGTGATGTCCACGCCCGTCAGCACCACCTCGCGGTAGCCCGCCGTCGTCAGCGCGCGCACCTGGCGGACGATCTCGCCGATGGGGACGGAGCGCGACGGGCCGCGGCCATAGGGGATGATGCAGAAGGTGCAGCGGTGATCGCACCCTCCCTGCACCTGCACGAAGGCGCGCGCGCGGCCGGCGAACTCCGTCACCAGATGCCCGGCCGTCGCGCGCGCGGCCATGATGTCGCCGACCGCCACGCGCGGCCCCTCAGTCGCCCACGTCGCCGCGTCCAGTTTCTCCCGGTTGCCGACCACGCGATCGACCTCGGCCATCGCCGCCCATGACTCGGGCCGGATCTGCGCCGCGCAGCCGGTGACGACGATGCGCGCGTCGGGGTGCTCACGACGGAGCTTGCGGATCGCCTGGCGCGCCTGGCGCTCGGCCTCCGCCGTCACCGCGCAGGTGTTCACCACGATCGTCTCGCCGCCCGCGGCCGCGAGATGGGCGCGGATCACCTCGCCCTCGACCGCGTTCAGCCGGCAGCCGAAGGTGACGACGCGCCCGCTCATGCCGCAAGCGCCGCGAGATCGAGTTCGCCCCGGAACGACTCCGCCGCCGGGCCCGTCATCAGCACCCGCCCGTCCTCGCCCCAGGCGACGGAGAGCTCGCCGCCGTCCAGCATCACGGTGGCCGCCCGTCCCGCGAGCCCGCGCCGATGCGCGTTCACCAGCGCCGCGCACGCCCCCGTGCCGCAGGCGAGCGTCAGCCCTGCGCCCCGCTCCCAGACGCGCAGCCGGATCAGGTCGGGCGCCAGCACCTCCGCGAAACCGATATTCGCCCGCTCGGGGAACAGGGGATCGGTCTCGAGCGACGGCCCGAGCCGTGCGAGGTCCAGCGCCGCCACGTCGGGGACGAAGAACGTCGCGTGCGGATTGCCCATGCTGCACGCCGCCGGGTCCTCCACCCCCTCGCGCGCGAGCGGCAGATGCAGCGTGTCCACCGCGCGGGCGAGCGGGATCTCTGCCCAGCCGAAGCGCGGCCGCCCCATGTCCACGGTCACGAGCCCGCCCGGCGCGCGCGAAGCCCGCAGCACCCCACCCGGCGAGCCGATCGCCACCGCCTCGGCGCCGGTTTCGCGCAGCAGCAGGTCGGCGACGCAGCGGGTGGCGTTGCCGCAGGCCTCGGCAAGCGAGCCGTCCGCGTTGACGATGCCCATCCAGGCGACCGTGCCGGGCTCCTTCGCCGGCTCGATGAGGATCACCTGGTCGCAGCCGATGCCGCGCCGCCGGTCCGCCACCGCGCGCGCCACCGCCGCGCCGAGCGACACGGCGCCCTGCCGGGCGTCGAACACGACGAAGTCGTTGCCCAGCCCGTGCATCTTCCGGAAGGCGGTCATGGAGTCGCATATAGGCGGGCGGGTCGCCCGAACACAATGCACGGGGCTCCGCCCCCTGCGCGCCCGCCAAGGGCCGGTGGCCCTTGGAACCCGCCAATCAGCGCCAGAATGCCTCGGCCAGCGCCCGCAGGGTCGCATGGCCCATCCGCGCATAGGTCAGCGGATGCGCCCTCGCCGGGTCCTGCTCTGCCCTCACCACCAGCCAGCCCACGTGGCCCGCCGCGGCGACAGGTGGCAGGAGACGCCGTCGGCGGCGCGCCGGAGCTTGCGCAGCCCGTCCGGCAGCCCCCCGCGGCGCAGACGACCATGCCGCACGCCGGCATCGCCCGGTTCACCGCGCGGAGCACCACGGCATCCCTCGGCGAGCCCCCGCGCGGCGCGGTCAGGCGATCGACCCTGCGATGCCAGCGTGCAGCCGCTGCGGCCTCGGCCTCCGGCTAGGGCTCCGGCGTCGCCCAGCCCGTCAGCGCCCCGCCGAGCGCGGCGATGCCGCGCCCCGCAGCGGCGGCAGCGCGCCATGCTTGGCCGCATCCAGGCCGCGACGTTCAGAGCGACGAGGCCGGTCTTGAGAGACAGCGCGCGATCGGTGGTGAAGTCCCGCAACCGCGTCCCGATCGCCACCACCAGATCGGCACGCTCGCGACGCTGACGGAGAACACCGCGCCCGCGCGCCGCGCTGCCGCGGGCTTGAGCGCGGCCGTCATCGGGACTTAACTTTGCATCGTCGAGGAGACCGGGCACTCAGGCGCGGCACGGACAGGGAGAACACCATGACATCCAGACGCGTCTTCGCCGCCGCAGTGTTCGCAGGCGCGCTCGCCGCCCTCCTGCCCGGCGCCGCGCGCGCCCAGGGGCAGCTCACCGTCTACTGCTCGGTGCAGGAGGAGTGGTGCCGGCCGATGATGGCGGCCTTCGAGCGCGCCACCGGCATCCGCGTGGCGATGACGCGCAAGAGCTCGGGCGAGACGCTGACGCAGATCCGCGCCGAGGCGACCAACCCGCGCGGCGACGTCTGGTGGGGCGGCACCGGCGACCCGCACATGCAGGCCGCCGAGGAGAGCCTCACCGTCGAGTACCGCTCGCCGCGGCTCGCCGAGCTGCACGACTGGGCGGTGCGCCAGGCGCAGCAGGCGAACTTCCGCACCGTCGGCATCTATGCCGGCGCGCTCGGCTACTCCTACAATCTGCCGGAGCTGCAACGACGTCGGATCGAGGCGCCGCGCTGCTGGTCCGACCTGACCAAGCCCGCGTTCCGCGGCGAGGTGCAGGTGGCCGACCCGAACACCTCCGGCACCGCCTACACCATGCTCGCGACGATCGTGCAGCTGATGGGGGAGGAGCCGGCCTTCGAGTACCTCAAGGCGCTGCATCGCAACGTCAACCAGTACACCCGTTCCGGCGCCGCACCGGCGCGCGCGGCCGCGACCGGCGAGTCGCTGGTCGGCATCACATTCCTGCACGACGCGGTGACGCAGAAGGTGAACGGCGCGCCGGTGGAGCTGGTGGCGCCGTGCGAGGGCACCGGCTACGAGATCGGCTCGATGTCGATCATCCGGGGCGCGCGCAACCTGGAGAACGCCAAGCGGTTCGTGGACTGGGCGCTGTCGGCGGAGGCGCAGGCGATCGGCGCCGAGGCCAAGGCGTACCAGATCCCCTCCAACCGCAACGCGCCGATCCCGCCGCAGGCGCCGCGCTTCGAGAACATCAAGCTGATCGACTACGACTTCGCGCGCTGGGGCTCGGCGGCGGAGCGCAATCGGCTGCTCGCGCGCTGGGAGCGCGAGGTGCGCGCCGCCGCACGCTGAGCATCCGACAGCGCGGGGAGACGCGTGGGAGCGCTGAGCGTCGCGCGCATCGCCCTGGCCTGCGCGGCGTTCGGGGTGCTGGTCCCGCCGTGGTACGGGCTTGAGCGCGGCTTCGCCGGCTGGCCGGGCGCCGAGGCCGCGCCGCTCGCCGTGCTGCTGGCGGGCGGCAGCGCGTGGTGGCTCTGGCCGGTGCCGCTGCTCCTCGCCGCCTGCGCACCGACGCTGGTCGCGCGCCGCGCTGCCGGAGGCATGCTGACGGCCTGCGGCTCGACCGCGATCGGCTGGGTGTTCCTGCAAGGCTGGGCGATCGGGCTGCCGGGCACCGTGTGGAGCATCGCCGCCGCCTTTGTCGGCGACGCGAGTCAGCCCGCGCTCGGCTGGGGGGCCACCTTCCTGCTCGCCGGCGCGGTCGGGCTAGTCGCCGCCGGGCTCGCCGCGCGGGGCCTTTTCGGCGGCGACGCCTTCGTGTCGTTCCTGGTGATCGGCAGCGCCGCGCTGCTGATCCTGTTCGTGTTCGCCCCATTGCTCACCATCCTTTCAGCTGCGGCGGTGGAGGACGGCTCGATCGCGCTCGGCGCCATGGTCCGAAGGCTCGCCGCGCCCGAGGCCTGGAGCCTCGCCTGTGTGGCCAGTTCGCTCGGTTGCGGCGTGGTGTGGAACACGCTGACGCTGGCCGCACTGACGGGCGTGCTCTCGGCCCTGCTCGGGCTTGCCTTAGCCCTGCTCGCCGCACGCGCGAACCTGCGCCTGCACGGCGCGTTCCGCGCGCTCGCGATCCTGCCGCTCATCACACCCCCCTTCGTGGTCAGCCTGTCGCTGATCGTGCTGTTCGGCCGCACCGGTATGGTGACCGAGGCGCTGAGCGCGCTCCTCGGCATCCCGCGTTCGCGCTGGATCTACGGCCTGCCGGGAGTGCTGATCGCGCAGCTGCTCGCCTTCACGCCGATCGCGTATCTGCTCCTCGAAGGCGCGGTGCGACAGATCGCGCCGAGCCTGGAGGAGGCGGCCGCCACCATGGGGGCGCGGGGATTCACCGTGTTCCGCACCGTCACTTGGCCGCTGCTCCGTCCTGGCCTCGCCGCGGCGTTCCTGCTCGGCTTCGTCGAGAGCCTGTCGGATTTCGGCAACCCGCTGGTGCTGGGCGGGGATTTCGACGTGCTGGCGACGCGCATCTTCTTCGCGATCGCGGGCGCGCGGCACGATCCCGGCCGCGCGGCGGCGCTCGCCTTGCTGCTGCTCGGTCTCACCCTCGGCGCCTTCGCGCTGCAGACCGCCTGGCTCGGCAGGCGCCGCTACGTCACGGTGACGGGCAAGGGCGATGCCGGGGCGCCCACGCGGTTGCCGCGCGGGCTGGCGATCCTCTGCGCGGCGGTCGCGTTGCCGTGGATGGCGTTCACCGCGATCGTCTATGCGATCATCATGCTCGGCGCCTTCGTGCACGACATCGGCCGCGGCGACATGACCTTCACCTGGCGCCACTACCTCACCGCTTTCGAGATCGAGTGGTTCCAGGGCCTCGCGTTCCGCGGCGCGGCCTGGGACAGCCTGTTTACCACCATCGAGGTCGCGGCGATCTCGGCACCGCCGACCGCCGGGCTGGGGGTTCTGCTCGCTTGGCTGCTGGCGCGGCAGTCCTTCCCGGGGCGGCGCACGCTCGAGTTCATGACGATGCTGTCGTTCGCCATCCCCGGCACTGTCGTCGGCGTCTCCTACATCATGGCGTTCAACGTCCCGCCGCTGGAGCTCACCGGCACCGCGCTGATCCTGGTGATCTGCTTCGTGTTTCGCAATCTTCCGGTCGGCGTGCGCGGCGGCATCGCCGCCCTGGCGCAGATCGACCGTTCGCTCGACGAGGCCTCGGCGACCATGGGCGCCGGCGCCGTCGCGACCTTGCGGCGCGTCATCCTGCCGCTGATGCGCCCTGCCATCATCGCGGCGCTGGCCTACTCCTTCGTGCAGGCGATGACGGCGGTCTCGGCGGTGATCTTCCTGGTCTCGGCGCGCCACAACCTCGCGACCGTCTATATCGTCGGGCGCGTGGAGGCGGGCGAGATCGCGCTCGCGATCGCCTATTCCTCGGTGCTGATCCTGATCATGCTCGCGGTGGTGCTCGGGATCGACAGGGTGGTGGGCCGCGCGCAGATCGGCCGGCGCGTGCCGGCAGCGCGGATCCAGCCCGCACCCGTTCCGGTCGCCGCCTGACCATGCCTGGCCCGGCGATCCGCTTCGAGACCGTCACGAAAGCCTTCGGCGCCGTGCGCGCGGTCGACGCCGTCAGCTTCGAGCTGCCGCGGGGCGCCTTGGTCACGCTGCTCGGCCCCTCGGGCTGCGGCAAGACGACGACGCTCAGGCTGATCGCGGGGCTCGAGTTGCCCACCGAGGGGCGGATCGAGATCGAGGGGCGCGACGTGACGCGCCTCGCCGCGGCGGAGCGCCGCATCGCCATGGTGTTCCAGTCCTACGCCCTGTTCCCGCACATGACGGTGCTGGAGAACGTCGCCTACGGCCTCTCCGTGAACGGGGCGCGGCGGGCGGCGGCGGAGGCCGAGGCGCGGGCGATGCTCGCCTCGCTCGGGCTCGAGGGGTTCGAGGCGCGGCTGCCGTCGGAACTCTCGGGCGGGCAGCAGCAGCGCGTGGCGGTGGCGCGCGCGCTCGTGCTGCGACCGCAGGTGCTGCTGTTCGACGAGCCGCTGTCGAACCTCGACGCGCGGCTGCGCCGGCGCGTGCGCGAGGATATTCGCGACCTGCAACGACGACTCGGCCTCTCCGTCGTGTACGTCACGCACGACCAGCAGGAGGCGCTGGCGGTGTCGGACCTCGTCGTCGTGATGCGCGAGGGGCGAATCGCGCAGATCGGCACACCGACGGAACTCTACGAGGACCCGGCGGATGCGTTCGTGGCCGACTTCATGGGCGAGGCGAATGTGATCGCGGGCGAGGTGCTGGCGGCGGAGGGGGGCCGGGCGCGGCTCCTGATCGGCGGGGAAGAGGTGGAGGCTGCGATGCGGCCGCACCCGCCGGGCCCGGCCACGCTCGCGGTGCGGCCCGAGGCAGTGACGCTGATGGAGGCGGGCGGGCTGCCGGGGCGCGTCGCGCGCGCAGCGTTCTTGGGCCAGACGCGGGAGTACGAAGTGGAGACGGCGGCGGGGATGCTGTTCGTGATCGCGCCCGCTTCGGCGCGGGCGTTCGCGGAGGGGACGGCGGTGGGGTGCCGCCTGGAGCGCGCGATTCCCCTAGCGGACGGGAAGTGGCCGTAGGGTGTCCGCAGACGAAGAAGACGTCTGCGAAGCACGGGACCGGCCGCCTCGCGCGGCCCGATCCGCCCCAGCATGTCCACGGCGGGGAGCCCGATCGAGCGCGGGGGGTGGAGCTCCCGCCGCTCCCCCGGGTGCGCCACATCCGACCGCCGTGCTTCAGCGCTTTAACGCCCAGATCAGAATGCCGGCGGCGACCGACACGTTCAGGCTTTCGATCCGGCCCGACCCGCGCAGCGTGACGCGCGCCTCGCAGACCGCGAGCGTCTCCGCCGGGAGCCCCTGCTCCTCGTTGCCGAGCGCCAGCGCAACGGGGCGGTCGCGCGGCAGCGCGGCCGGGTCCACCCCGCCCTCGGCCACCGCGCCGGCGACCAGGAACCCCGACCGGATCGCCGCGAGCGCCGGCGCGAGCGGCGCGGCGCGGTAGAGTGTCACGTGTTCGAGTCCGCCCTCCGCAACCCGGTGCGCCGAGTCCGACGGCCCGGCCTGCTTCGGATGTCCCGACAGCACGATCCGGTCGAGGCCGAAGAACGCCGCCGTGCGCGCAATGGCGCCCAGATTGTGCGTGTTCGCGATGCCGTCCAGCACCAGCAGCAGCGGCAGGCGCTCGCGCGCGGCGAGCACGGCGGCCGGATCGAAGGCCGGGATCGCCTTCGGCCGCGCGATGGCGACGATGCCGCCGTGCTGGACGGTGCCGGCGACCCGGTCGAGCTCGGCGCGCGGCAGCATCCGGTAGGGCCGCCGGGTCGCCGCCAGCACCTTGCAGAAGGGCCCCGCCGCCTCGCGCAGCGCCTCCTCGTAGAACAGCCGCTCGACCCGCTGCGGGGCGCGCGCGAACAGCGCCGAGACGGCGGGCAGGCCGGCGACGCGGACCACGTCTGGGGGGTCCTCGCGGGCCGCGCGTTCGGCGCGGGGGGCAGGCGGGCGCGGCGGGCCGCGCCGGTCGCGCGGGGGAGAATCTCGGCGCATGGCGGCTGCGTGCCATCCCCGGGCAGGCTCGGCAAGGGGCCGGATGGACGCAAAGCGGACGTCGCGACCCACGCCGCCGTGTCGATCTGTATTTGGGCCGGCAGCCGCATTCCGGGGCGGTCGGCAGCCCAGGTCGCCGCGGCGACGAGCGTGACGGCCTGGACGGCACGCCTCACCGGGCCGTACGCCGTTGGACCGAGGGGCCTCCCGCGATCACCGGCAGCGGCGGAGTGCGCTGCCGGGTGGTCGGGCGCACCGGCAAGCGCGGCGCCGGCGCTCGCGGCAGAGGCCGCAGGCAGGCGAACGGGCCCGCGCGCCCCGGGGGCCGGCCGGCGCGGTCATCACGGTGTCGCTGCCAGGACCTCGGTTCGGGCCGGGCGCCGCGCCGGATACGGCCAATCCGGTTCAGAGCAGCCCGAGCTCCGCAAGCTCGCGGCGCATGGAGTCCGGCATCGCCGCGAATCCCTCCTGCGGCTCAGCCAAGCCCGACGGCCGGTCGGTCGGGGCGTCGGCGGCCGGCAGGTAGCGCCAGCCCTGGAACGGCTTGGCCGGCCGGAGCTCAACCGGGACGAGCACCGGATCGAGATGCAGCGCACAGCAGGGCGAACCGTCGGCCATCGTGTCCGGGACGATGGCAACGATGCGCTGGCGCACCTGCACGAAGCCGGCGATCACCCAGTAGATCGAGCCGCCGGCGAGGATCTCCTCGGCGCGCCTGGGCGTGGCGCGGGTGCGATGGCGGAGCGGCGGGTGCGTCTTCGCCCGCTGTGCCTGCCATTCGGCAAGGTCATCCACCGAAACGCAGCCGGCCGCGAGCTTGATCAGGTGCAGCATGGCGCGACGCAGTGTGGTCCCGGCGCGCGGCGGCGCAAGAGGTCAGGCCCCGGCCGGGCGATCCGGTACCGGAGCCGCCGCGCTCTCGCCCGCCGGGCCCGGCGGCTTGCCAGGGTCGGCCGCGGCAGGCGGCGTCGCCTCACCCGCCGCCAGCCAAGCGGAGAGCATCGCCGCCCAGAGGGTGGAGATCCGGTGGCTCGTCATGGCGGAGAGCATGCCCGCGGACCATGGCGAAGCCCGGGCGGCAGCAAGGCGATCCCGCGCATGGGATGAATTTGCGGTGAGTCGCTACGACCGCGCACGTGCCGCGTGGCATAGCAGCGCGCCATGCGGACAGCCCTTCGCTGGTCCCGGCGCCTTGCGGCGGCGCTGGCGCTGATCGTCGTCCTGCTGGCGGGCGCCGTCGCGCTTGCCTTCCGCGTCACTCTGCCGCCGCCATCCAACGAGGCGCCGATCCCGGGTCTCTCGGCGCCGGTCGAGATCACGCTCGATGCGCGCGGCATCCCGTGGGTGCGCGCAGGCTCGGCCGAGGATGCCTGGGCTGCGCTGGGCTGGCTGCACGCGCGCGACCGGCTCTTCCAGATGGACGTGATGCGGCGCGGCGCGGCCGGGCGGCTCTCGGCGCTCATCGGCGCGCAGGGACTCCGGGTCGACCGATTCTCGCGCCTGCTCGGGCTGGAGGCCCGGGCCGAGCGGGACCTCGCCGACCTGCCGGCGGAGACGCGCGCCGCGCTCGCGGCCTATGCGCGCGGGGTCAACGCCTGGATCGACCAGCGCGGCACGCGCGCCGCACCCGAGTACCTGCTGCTCGCCACACGGCCGGAGCCCTGGCGCGAGACCGACTCGCTGCTTTGGGGCAAGGCCATGGCGCTGTTCCTGACCGGCAACATGCGCACCGAGCTCGCCCGGCTCCGGCTCGCGACGGTGCTGCCGCGCGAGCGCGTCGACGAACTTTGGCCGCATGACACGAGCCCCTACCAGCCGATCGCCGCGCCCGCGCTGCCGCCCGGACACATCGACCGCGTGCTCGCCGCGCTGCCGGTGTTCGGCGAGGACGCGCCGCTGCCGGCGACGGCTAGCAACTCCTGGGCCGTGACGGGTCCGCAGAGCGCCACCGGCAAGGCGCTGCTCGCGAATGACCCGCATCTGGCGCTGGTGACGCCGACCCAGTGGCACCTCGCGCGGGTGGAGGCACCGGGGCTGACGCTCGCCGGCGCCTTCGCCCCCGGCGTGCCCTTCCTGGTGCTCGGCCATAACGGCCACGTCGCCTGGGGCTTCACCACGACGCATTCCGACACGCAGGACGTGTTCATCGAACGGCTGGTGGATGCGGAGCATTATCTCACCCCCGACGGACCGCGCCCGTTCAGGATCCGCGAGGAGGTGATCGAGGTCCGGTTCGGCGAGCCCGTGCGGATGCGCGTGCGCGAGACGCGGAACGGCCCGGTGATCTCGGATCTCGATCCGGTGCCCGGCACGCCGGACGGGCACGTGCTGGCGGTGGCCATGGCGATGCTGGCGCCTGGCGATGCGACGGCGACGGCGATGCACCGGCTGAACCGCGCGCGCGACTTCGCGGCGGCCGAGGACGCCGCGCGGCTGATCGCCGCCCCGCAGCAGAACCTGGTGATCGCCGACACCGCGGGCCGGATCGGCATGCTGGTGCCCGGGCGCGTGCCGATCCGGCGGGCCGGCGACGGGTCGTTCCCGGTGCCGGGCTGGGACGGCAGCCACGACTGGCTCGGCTTCGCCCGTTACGAGGCGCTGCCGCGCTTCGTCGATCCGCCGACGCATCGCATCGTGAACGCGAACAACCGCATCGTGCCGGACGACTTCCCGATATGGCTGACGCGCGACTGGTGGGGGGATTTCCGCCACCGCCGTATCCTCGCCCGGCTCGATTCGCACGGCGCGCCGCACGACGTCGCGAGCTTCGCCGCGATCCAGATGGACATCGTCAGCGAGGCCGCGCGCGATCTGCTGCCGCGGATGCTGCGCGGCGAGCCCGCCGGCGGGACGGCCGCGCGCGCGCATGCGCTGCTCGCGCGCTGGGACGGCACCATGGCGGCCGACCGGCCGGAGCCGCTGATCTACACGGCCTGGATCCGCGCCTTCGGCCGGGCGCTGTCGCTCAGGATGCTGGGCTCTGACGCAGAGGCGTTCAGCGAGACCGTCGCTGAGTTCCTGCTGTTCGTGCTGAGCCGCGGCGGGCACTGGTGCGGGGACGGCCCCGACCCCTGCCCGGCGGTGCTCGCGCGCGCGCTGGAGCAGGCGGTGGCGGAGCTTGTCCCCGCCTTCGGCCCCGATCCGGCCGCGTGGCGCTGGGGCGAGGCCCACCGCGTGCGTTTCCCGCATCTGCTGTTCCAGTTCCTCCCCGGCATCGGCCGCTGGTTCGGCACCGAGCTTCCCACGCCCGGCGACGCCTACACCGTGCTGCGCGCGGGCGTGCGCCTGAACGGACCGCGTCCGTTCGAGAACGTGCACGGGGCGAGCTTCCGCGGCGTCTACGATCTCGCCGATCTCGACGCCTCGCGCTTCGTGATCGCGCCGGGCCAATCGGGCCATCCGCTGAGCCGGCATTACCGCGACTTCGCGCCGCTTTGGCTCGCCGGCGGCCATGTCACGATCCCGGCGCGGCCGGAGAGTGTCGTCGGCACGATCACGCTCCGCCCAGGGTGATCCGCGATTGACCGTTGCGGTCCGGTTCCGCTTCATAGGCCGCTCACGCGAGCCTCATGGCGATGCTGCAGAAACCGGCCAGACGCCCTCAGTTCTTCTACACGACCGCGCCGCTGCCGTGCCCGTATCTGGCCGGCCGCACCGAGCGGAAGATCGTCACCGAACTGACTGGGGCGGATGCCGAGGCGCTGCACGACCGGCTGTCGCGCGCAGGCTTTCGGCGCAGCCACAACATCGCCTACGCGCCCGTCTGCCCCGGCTGCCGCGCCTGCATCCCGATCCGCGTGAACGCCGCGGCGTTCGAGCCGAACCGCACCCAGCGGCGGCTGATGGCCGCGAACGCGGGGATCGAGGGGTTCGAGGTGCCCGCGCGCGCCACGTCCGAGCAGTTTGCGCTGTTCCAGCGCTACCAGGCGGCGCGCCACGCCGACGGCGACATGGCGGCGATGGGGTTCTACGACTACCGTGCCATGGTCGAGGACACGCCGATCGAGACCATGATGGTGGAGTTCCGCGACCATACCGACGCCCTGCTGGCGGCCTGCCTCACCGACCGGCTGGCGGACGGGCTCTCCGCAGTCTATTCCTTCTTCGATCCGGCGTTGTCGGCCCGCTCGCTCGGCACGTGGATGGTGCTGTGGCTGATCCGGCGCGCGGCCGACCAGCGCCTGCCCTTCGTCTATCTGGGCTACTGGGTGCCTGAGAGCCGCAAGATGTCCTACAAGGCTCGCTTCCGGCCGTCCGAGATCCTCTGGGGCGGGCAGTGGCGCATGCTGACCGACGCGGAGATGGAGACCGGCCCGCTGACCGTGCCGGCCGCGGCGGCGATCACCGCGGGCTAGGCAACGGGCCGAGGT
>Ga0308411_10001488_pt1 | contig 15958 bp, 13 predicted proteins | sample HotsprottomLayer_2_FD_203530 | JGI IMG/M metagenome (GOLD analysis project Ga0308411, IMG submission 203530) | Hot spring phototrophic mat microbial communities from Octopus Spring, Yellowstone National Park, Wyoming, United States -... | ecosystem: Environmental > Aquatic > Thermal springs >...
TGGCATTAAGTTCGTTGTTTTGTGCACTGACCAGGTCATTCTGAAAGGTTACGAGTTGAAAGTTTGAAGACCTCCCAGCCTTGAGCTTTTCAGTCTCTATGGCAAGTTTTTGCTCTGACAGCCTGCTTGATTGCTCTGCGAGTCTGACCTGCCTTAGTTTCATCTCTACATCACGAATCGCATCCTGGGTCTCTATCGCAATATTGTCACGGAGTTTATTGAGTGCCAATTCTGCCTTATCTACAGCCACCTTTGCACCCAAATACCTCTGGTGGATCGTCAAATCCCTTAGGGGTATAGTCAGCTTCAGGCCCACATTCCAGTTCTTTGAATTAATGGTGTTTTCTGTCTGCTTCAGTCTGTCTTCACCATAACTGCTCGTAAGGGAGAGGTCCCAGAGCTTATTGTTCTCTGCCAACATCAGGTTTATCTTTGCTACCTGCAGGTTTAGGAGGGCACTGAGGTAATCAGTCCTATTCTGAATCGCCACTGCCTTTAAACCTTCATAATCAAGTTTGACAGGCTCTATTACTACCTTTTCTGTAGGGACAAGCCTTGTGTTTTTATCTATGTCAAGGAGTTTCATCAGTGCAAGCCTTGCAGAATCCGCATCGTTTTCGTTCTGTAAAAGGTCAAATTCCTTGCTTGCTACATCGGCCTCTGTCTGCACGAGTTCCATTGGTCCCAATCTTCCTGCGGCAATCAGTTCTTTGTTGACCGCAACGAGCTCCTTTGCCCTTTCAAGGGACCTCTTGCTTATCTCAAGCTGTCTTACTGCCTGAAGGTATGTGAGATAGGCATAGATGACAGAGGTAACGGTGTCAATCAGGGTTGATTTCAGAGACAGGACATTGTTTTGTTCGTTGATGCGGGCTATCTTCAAGGGGGCTGTGGCTACATCAATGCCTGCGCCCTTTAGCAGGGGTTGGGTCAGTGAAATATCCCACCTCCTGTCTTTTTCTGTGGTTGAAAAATTGATGGAAGACGAGAGGTTTATAGTAGCCCCAGTCGGTAGTGCCTCTGTGACGGTAGCAACAATAGCCTTGTTTGTGGTTAAAGTGCTTACACCAGATGTGGTCATAGAAGATCTCTGCACAGAGGGGGTGAGAGTGACTTTCGGGACAAAAATATCTTCTGCTACCTTGAGGTCAAACTTCTGTGTTATTCGGTCAAGATAGGCACTCCTTATAGTGATGTTATTCCTTATGGCAAGTAATATGGTCTCCTGAAGGGAGAGTCCCTTTGCCTCTGGATGGTGTCTCTCTTGGGCATAAACAGGGTGAACAAAAACAAGGGCAAAACAGAAAATAATCCAGAAAGTGGTCTTCGTATAGTATCTATCAGAGACTGGTAATATGATTGTCATTGGGCGACTCTGTGATTATTTGTTTCATAATAGACCTCTGAAAGTCCGTGGCTTATATGACAAGACCAAAAACAATCCGAATTGCCAGCATTATTCCCCGTTTTGATAAAAATGTTTTGTGCAGACTTTCAAATGACTGTAACACATAAGCCCAACTTCTAACTTTTTACCGAATACAGCCCCATTTTGGCCCTTTTCAGTCGTAAAATAAACAACATAGACTGGACTTGACAATAAAGTTATTGTTATCAGATAATACTGAGATTGTTATTTCCCCGATTTTGAGCGTAAATAAAATATCAAGGAGGTGAGACAAAACAGATGAAGAAGCTATTTGTAGTATTGCTCTCATTAATGATAATGGTGGCTTTTACTTTCTCAGTAGGTTGCAAGCCTGCAGAGGAAAAGAAGCCTGAGCCTGCACCCGCACCAGCTCCTGCTCCTGCTCCTGCTCCAGCACCAGCTCCAGGTACTGATGCAAAACCTGCAGAACCAGCAAAGCCGGCTGAGGCTCCAAAACCTGCCGAGGCACCAAAACCTGCTGAAGCACCAAAGAAATAGTATAACTCAGGTGTGATGTAGTTTGGGTGAGCTGTAGGAAGGCTTTATTATTTGAAGTACTTATTATGAAGAGTGGGTACCCCCCACTCTTTTATTTTATAGCAGAGGCTTTTAGAGGAGGGCATGTGTCTGAACCCTTGGAGAGGATTAGACAATTGGCATCGGAGATTGCTGATGACTTAGGGGTTGAGTTGGTAAGAGTAACCTTTAGTGGCAGAGGCAAGAAAGGCCTCCTTAGGGTCTTTATTGACAAAAGAGGCGGTGTAACCATTGGGGATTGCGAAACTTTTAGCAGGAGGTTTGAGGCATTACTTGATGTGGAGGATATGATCAAATCCTCCTATGTGCTTGAGGTATCTTCACCAGGGTTAGACAGGCCTATCCAGGCAAAAGAGGATTTTGAGCGATACACAGGAAGGCTTATAAGGATTGTGACTAAAGAAAGGATAGAAAACCAGACCTTTTTTGTTGGTCGCTTGATAGAGACTGGGGAAGGATGGATAAGGGTGCTCTTAGAAGACAGAAAGGCACCTAAACATATATACATACCTTTTGAGGCAATCTCAAGGGCTCACCTTGAGGTTGAGATGAGGCAGGAGTGATAAAGATGTCAAAAGAGCTGAGTTTTGTCATTGATCAGATAAGCAGGGAAAAGGGGATATCCAGAACAACCCTAATAAGTGCCATAGAGACAGGACTTATAACTGCAGCAAAAAAGAGATTTGGTGGCAGGGATAATATTGGCCTAAAGATAAATCCTAAGACAGGCAGTGTAGAGATCTTTGAGATCAAGAGGGTGGTGGAGACCGTAAAGGACATAGAGACCGAAGTGGCCTATGAGGATATAAAGGACAAGTATCCTGATTATGAAGTGGGAGACACAATAAACATACCTCTACAGATAAAGGATTTTGGGAGAATAGCAGCACAAACGGCAAAGCAGATAATCATCCAAAAGGTCAAAGATGCTGAAAGGAATTCAATTTATGGGGAATTCAAAGACAAGATTGGTCATATTGTCAGTGGCAATGTCCTTAGGAAGGAGAAACATGTTTATTATGTGGGCATAGGCAAGACAGAAGGCATGCTTATGCAAAAGGATGCCTTGCCCTCAGAGTCCATAAAGAGGGGTGATAATATTAGGGCCTATCTTGTCCAGGTGAAGCAGACTTCAAAGGGACCTGCCCTTATACTCTCAAGGACAGACCCAAATTTTGTCATAGAACTTTTTAAGATGGAGGTCCCAGAGATACAGGACGGTACAGTGGAGATCAAAGGGATTGCCCGTGAACCGGGCGAGAGGACTAAGATAGCCGTATTCTCAAAAGACCCTGCAGTTGATGCGGTAGGTGCCTGCGTGGGTATGAAGGGCACCCGTGTCCAATCAATCGTTAGGGAATTAAAAGGTGAGCGTATTGACATTATACCTTGGAGTGATGATGCAAGGGTCTTCATTGCAAGGGCCCTTACCCCTGCGGTGATTGACAGAATTGGTCTTAATGAAGAGGATAAGACTGCAATGGTTATTGCCGATGACCAGCAGTTGTCGCTTGCCATAGGGAAAAAGGGGCAGAATATAAAATTAGTGACAAAGCTTACAGGTTGGGATATTGATGTGATAAGCGAGAGCGAGTATTCTTCCCTTAAGATTGAAGAGGCTGACAAACACTTTGGTGAGGTCCTTAGGAAAAAGACTTAGGCTACGGTAAGGGGAGATAGAGATGCCTCGCAATTTACATCCAATTACTGACCATGACTCCCTGTGACCTCGCCTCGCCGATACAGTATGTAAAGGGTGTTGGGCCATCCCGTGCATCACAGCTCGGGAGGCTCAATATCCATAGTGTGAGGGACCTCATCTACTATCAACCCATTCGTTACGAGGCAAGGCCTGCCCTGTGCAGCATTAGGGATATAAAGTTAGACCAATGGCAGGTCGTGTGTGGAAAAATTGTCTCCGCACAGTTACGACAAACTATTTCAAAGAACCCATACAAGGGCAAGAGACTTGACATATTTGAGGCCCAACTGACCGACGGTAGCGCATGGCTACAGGCCGTTTGGTTCAATCAGCCCTATCTCAAGAATACCCTTAAAAGTGGGATGAGGGTGTTACTGAAGGGACAGGCAAAAAGGGGCCTTAGCGGTCCTATCCCACAGATGCTGAACCCAGAGTTTGAGGTATTAGATGAGGATGAAACCGTCTCTGATGATGCCTCAAAGGGTGCTGTGGTTCCCATTTATGGCCTGACCGAGGGTTTGACCCAACGGAGGCTCAGGGCTATAATTAGCACCGTTTTTAACCAATGCGACCTTCAGATCACTGACCCAATCCCTGGACATATCCTAAAGGCACACAACCTCCCCACCCTAAGAGAGGGCATCTATAGAGTGCACTTTCCACCTGAGGGCCTGTCTGTAGAGGAACTCAATAGTTACTCAACACCCTATCAAAAGAGGCTTATCTTTGATGATCTCTTTTTTATGCAGCTCGGACTATGCGCCCTCAAGCACAGGCTTACAGCTCAAAAGGGCATAGTCCTTAAGGGCAATGGTGCAATTAGGCAGAGGCTCTTAAATAACTTACCCTTTGCACTCACAAGGGCCCAAAAGAGGGTTATAGAGGAAATATTAAGGGACATGGACTCACCACGCCCTATGAATAGATTAGTGCAGGGCGATGTGGGTTGTGGCAAGACCATAGTCGCACTTTTGTCTATGCTAAATGCCGTAGAGTGTGGATATCAGGCCGCACTTATGGCACCAACAGAACTGCTTGCTGAGCAACACTACCACAACATAAAGAGTCTGCTCGGCGATATGGATTTGCCCATATCTCTCGTTACTGGTAGCAGGAAGGACAAGGGGGCACTGACGGTTACAAAGTCTGAGGCCATGCTCATAGTGGGTACCCACGCACTAATTCAGGAGGCCATATCGTTTGAGGCCTTGGGTCTGGTAGTTATTGATGAACAGCACCGCTTTGGTGTCCTTCAAAGGGCATCGCTCAGGAAAAAGGGCAACAACCCAGATGTGCTTGTTATGACTGCCACCCCTATACCGAGGACCCTTGCAATGACCCTTTACGGAGACCTTGACTACTCTGTAATAGACGAACTGCCGCCCGGAAGGACACCAGTCCACACCATGCTCTTTTTTGAAAATAGAAAGCATGAGATATACAAGATACTTGAAAGGGAGATATTAAAGGGGCGTCAGGCCTACATTGTGTATCCACTCATAGAGGAGTCTGAAAATTCTGATCTCCGCTCCGCAATAAAGGGCGCAGAGGCGCTTCCAAAGGCCTTCCCAAATCTGCCAGGTCTGAGGGTAGGACTCATCCATGGCAAGATGAGACAGGAAGAGAGGGAGACGGTAATGCGAGAGTTTAAAGAAGGGCATATCCATATCCTGGTTGCCACTACAGTTATTGAGGTGGGTGTTGATGTCCCCAATGCCTCAGTGATGGTGATTGTCCATGCCGAACGCTTTGGGCTTGCCCAACTACACCAACTTAGGGGAAGGGTTGGTCGTGGCAACAGCGAATCTTATTGCCTGCTCCTGTGCTATGGCTTTTCAGAGGAGGCAAAGAGGAGGCTCATGGCAATGGTCAAGACCACCGATGGTTTTAAGATTGCTGAGGAGGACATGAAGATCAGGGGTTATGGAGACTTTTTTGGTACAAGACAGTCAGGTATGCCTGACCTCAGATTTGCCAATCTACTTAGGGACGGTGCAATGGTAGAGTTGGCCCGTCAGGAGGCCCTTTCGCTACTCAAAGAAGACCCTATGCTGACAAACTACCCCCTTTTGAGGTCAATGGCCCAAGAGTTTTGGGGCGATAAGATTGATCTCTTCAAGACGGCCTGATGACATTCCTCACATCGGTTCAGAATGGCATCCCCCTTAGGTCCGTTCACAAAAACAACAGAATTGTATAGGTATAAAATCACACAAGTTAGGTAAGTTCTGACCCTGTCTTCAGATCATTTTGATATTCTTTATGGCCCTTCATGTTAAACTACTTACCATGACACCAACTGCCGAGTATTTAATAATAACAATCTTGGGCCTCATTGTGGGCTCCTTTTTAAATGTCTGCATCTACAGGATGCCAAGAGATATGAACATCATAAGGCCTCGTTCATCATGTCCCTCCTGCGGTGGCCTTGTGAGGTTCTATGACAATATCCCTATCTTGAGCTTCCTCTTACTTAAGGGGCGATGTAGGGACTGCGGTAGCCCGATATCCATCCGTTACCCGATTGTGGAGGCACTAAACGGGATCATGTACCTGTTTGCCTATATGCGTTTTGGTCTTGATTACTCACTGCCAATTGTCTTAGCACTACTTTCCTCAATGGTGGTGATTACCTTTATTGACCTTGAATTTCAGATCATCCCTGATCAGATAACCCTTCCGGGCATACTAATAGGTTTGGTTGCCTCTTCTTTTGTCTTTCCCGACCCCTTTGAACCTGCCCAGATTACAGGCATGATCAATGCCGTGGTTGGGCTATTTGTGGGTGGTGGGCTCTTTTTGGCGATTGCCGTATTGAGCAAGGGAGGCATGGGCGGTGGTGATATTAAAATGATGGCCATGGTCGGTGCCTTTATGGGATGGAAGGGGGTCTTGTTGACTACACTAATAGGCAGTGTTGTTGGGTCTGCAATTGGTATTGGCCTCATGGTCTTTAAGGGAAAGGACAGAAAGACCAAGATACCCTTTGGCCCCTTTCTTGCGTTCGGTGCGGTGGTCACGCTCTTTGGTGGTGCTCTTATACTTGATTGGTATCTCGGAGGGCCATTACTGTAATAGAGTTATTAGGTAAGGTGAGGTTTAGGTTATAATGCTTAAGAGACTGCGGACTTAAGGGGTGTTGTATCCCAGAACTCCACTATAACTGCATCTTTAGGGTTAATGAGATTACACCATGAACAAACAAAAGGTACTCATCGTTGATGATGTAGCACTCAATATCCATGTGCTCTCTGAGACACTTCAGGATGAATATCAACTCTTCTTTTCCACTGAGGCTACAGAGGTCTTAAGTATAGCCGAAAGGGTCAATCCTGATATTATCCTCTTAGATGTCATGATGCCCAAGATTGACGGCTATGAACTGTGCCGTCGCCTCAAAGCACAACCACTTTTAAGAGAGATACCAGTGATCTTTATTACTACCCTTGGTAGTGACGAAAATGAATCAAAAGGTCTCCAGATAGGGGCCGTTGATTATATAACTAAGCCCTTTAACCCTGAGATTGTGAGGCTTCGCATAAGGAATCATCTGGAGCTCAAGAGGAACAGGGACTTTTTGAAGAACCTCTCAAGGATTGATGGTCTCACTGGCATAGCCAATCGTAGGGCCTTTGATGAGGCCCTACGCCGTGAGTGGTCAAGGGCCAAGCGGTCCGATAGCCCTCTATCTGTATTAATGATTGACATAGACTACTTTAAGAGATACAACGACACCATGGGCCATGCCGCTGGCGATGAGTGCCTAAAGACCATTGCCCTCTCTATAAAAAAGTCACTTACCAGGCCTTCGGACCTTGTGTCTCGCAATGGTGGTGAGGAGTTTGTATGCATCCTCCCCGATACCGATGAAAGGGGTGCTATTCATACCGCCAAGAGGATTCAGGAGGCAATAAGGGGGCTTGGGATTCCGCATCCATCCTCTGAGGTGGGTGAATTTGTAACGGTCAGTATAGGATGTGCCTCAACCTCTCAGATTGACGCCGATAGTGCAACCCTACTTGAAATGGCTGATAAGGCACTATATCGTGCAAAGCAGCTTGGCAGAAACAGGATAGAGGCCTCTACTTTAGACAATGCAGCACCTCAGGTTTTACCACCAACGGACTATACAAAATCTAAGCCTGATTTGGGCGATTTAAGACAGTATTATAGCCTCTTTATTGAGGAAAACCTACATCCTGTACTGATTGTCAGTAAACAGGGGATCGTGCTTCATAGCAATAGGGCTGCCTATAAGGTCTTTAGAGACTGGTTCAAAGAAGGAGACCGGTGTGTTCATCAATCTATCTATGAGGCCCTACAGAAGGGGGATGCCAAACAGGCCATAGAGGTGTCTATTGAAGGCCGTTTCTATGCTTTTGATGTGATGGAGTTAAGTGGCAAAGATGTCATCTTCCTTTATGGTAACGATATAACCGACAGAAAGGCCACCGAAGCTGAGATAAATAGGCTCAAACAGGTTATTGATGAGAGCATCAACATCGTATTTATTACCGACTACAACGGCAATATTGAATATGTGAACAATACCTTTGAGGCCATTACTGGTTATAGCAGGCAGGAGGCACTGGGGAAAAATCCGAGGCTCCTTGCCTCTGGAGAGACCTCGCATGCAAATTACAAAAATCTTTGGGATACGATCAAGGCAGGCAAGACCTGGCGGGGTATCTTTAAGAATAAGAAGAAAAATGGCGATATCTATTGGGCTAATGGATTCATTTCACCTATCAAGAACGAGCAGGGGCATATCACCCATTTTATGGCGATCCAGGAGGACATCACCCATAAGATGCTTGCCGATGCCAAGCTCCACTTCCTTACCAACTTTGATCAGACCACAGGGATTATAAACAGGAGTAGGTTTGTGGAGGTGCTGAGGGAGGCCATTTCATCTACAGAGGATCAGGTCAAAAGCGGTGTGCTTCTGCAGGTCAACATTGACGCCTTTAAACTCATTAACGATAGTTACGGACACAGCATAGGCGACCAGTTCCTCAAGACCTTTGCAGACTTCCTGCGTGACTACCTATGGGAGATTGACGCAAAAAAGAGACCCCCACGGGAGGGTATTATTGGCAGGCTCGGCGGTGATGAGTTTGCCCTTTTTCTATCTGATAGAGACGAGCACGAGGGCATGCTTATTGCGGAGGAACTCAGGCGTAAGATAGAGAATCACAGATTTCTTAATGACATGATAAGGGTCACAGCGAGCATAGGCATCACTGTTTACCCTGATCAGGGCCTCACGGTCTCTGAACTCCTCACTAAGGCCAATGTGGCTACCACAAGGGCAAAGGAACTCGGGCAAAATAGATGCTACCTGTATAGCGATGCCGATAGCTACCTAAAGACAGCCCCCACAAGCCTTGAAGAAAAGCAGATGATTATATCTGCAATGGAAGAGGACCGCTTTGTGCCATATTTTCAGCCCATACTTGATATTAAGCAAAACAAGGTCCATCATTATGAATCCCTTGCGAGGCTTATTACCCCAGATGGTAAGGTGTTGCTCCCAAGTTCCTTTATATTCACTGCCGAGAGGTATGGCCTGGTTTCGGGAATTGACAAGATCATAACCTATAAGACTATGCAGATTCAGGCCCAACTAAGCAGTTTGGGTAAGGCAATATCTTTTAGTATGAACCTCTCGGGCAGACACTTAGGTGACGAGAGTATGCTCGATTACATAAAATATGCACTCAAAGACACAGGTGCCAACCCTGGATACATCGTCTTTGAACTCACTGAGACCGCTGCTGTAAGGGACTTTAAGAGGGCTGCCGAGTTTGTAAGGGAACTTAAGGATATAGGTTGTAAATTCTCCCTTGATGACTTTGGGGTTGGCTTTACCTCCTTTGTCCACCTTATTGAGATGTCGGTAGATTTTGTAAAGATAGATGGCTCCTTTGTGAGGAACCTGCCTGATAGGGAAAAGGACAGGATACTCGTAAGGGCCATGACCGATATGGCAAAAGGGCTTGGTATAAGGACCATTGCGGAGTTTGTGGACAGGGAAGAGACCTTAAACATTCTTAGGGAAATGGGTGTTGATTACGCACAGGGATACTACATTGGCAGGCCCTCTCAACACCTCTTGCCCTAAACCCTCAGTTTTATATCCTCTACCACATCCTTGAGAGCGGCCTTTTTTGAGGGATCAGTCTCGGTGAACTTCAAGGCAAACCTGACCTTGTCTGATATAAGTGTGATGTCTGTGGCCTGTATCCTAATTACAAGGGCCTCCACATCAAGTCTCCCTTCAGGACAGAGGGGCGTTGTAAAAGACACCTGTATCTTTTCAAGTATCTGGGGCATTGGAAACTTGTTTGACAGGTTCACAAGCACGCCTCCATAACTTATATCTATGATCTCAGCAGCAACAGAGTTATCACCAAAGATAAAGGTCAGACTGCCAAGGGCACCCTGCCTTGCAAACTCTCGCCTGTCAAACCTATCATCAAACTCGGCCAACTTTTTAAGGACACCCTCTGCTGTATAGGGTATGGTGATGTAGCCGTCTGCGCCTTTCTGTAAGGCAGCAATAAAGGACTCTTTGTCATCCTTATGTGCAATAACGAGGATGTAAACTTTATAAGCGCCCTGTCTCTTTCGGGCAAGTTTGATAATATCCATGGGCTTAAGTTCGCTCTCGGTAAGGTTCAGAATTATGAGGTCATAATGCTTTTCCTCTAATTTCATTACGCCGTCAGTGTAATCGGCAGAGTCGTCTATATCTACATCCCTGTAAGACCTCTCAAGGGCAAACTTCAGGTAGTTCCTCTTTTCTGCATCGCTGTCAATAATAAGGAATCGCATTTTTTCCACTACTTGTGTCTCTCTACTGTGAAGCGGAATATCTCCACATCGGTGTCATTGGGGTCTATGCCTGCCTTGATCTTTGTGATCCTGAGTTGTTCTTCCACAGTATTTACCCCTTCAAGGGCAGGCAGTAGCAGTCCTCTCCTCAAACCCTTAGCAACAATTACCCCATACCTCTGGGGGTCTAACTCTGAGAGGCTATTTACCTTCTCGGGTTCAGAGAGGATATCTACCGATAGGGTTATATCAGGCAGTTCGGAGGGATGGACCTTTGGGAATCGGGGGTCCTCAGTGGCTGCAGCAATGGCATTTCTGACGATCTCCTCATGGAGATTTTTTTTGGTGGGCAAAAAGGTGCCTATACAGCCCCTTAACTGTCCGTGTTTCTTTAATGACACAAAGACACCGGCTGTCTTTTTGAACTCTTCAGGGAGTTGCTCTGGGGTCTCTAAGACAGTGCCTCTTAGAAGGTACTCTTCTATTGCCTTCCGGGCTAATGCGGGGTACGGTTCATGGCTCATCGCTGCCTCCTTAGGGAGTATTCGGCAAGGGTAATGAGTCGCTCTTTGTAGTCTGAGGGCTCAAATATGTCAAGCACATCCTTTGCCTCTTGAACAAAATTAGCGGCTATCCTCATGGACTCATTGATACAGTCATATTTCTCTAAGAGTTCTACCACCCTCCTTAATTGACCTGCCCGCCCTTTGCCAGAGGAGGCCTGTCTTATAATTTCTCTGATCTGATCCTTTTCCTCAGGCGATGCCCTTTGTAGTAGCAGTATTAGAGGCATGGTAATCTTCCCCTCTTCCAGGTCTTTGCCTAACTTTTTACCCAATTTTTCCTGCTGGGCCGAGTAGTCAAGGACATCGTCCACTAATTGAAAGGCCATGCCTGTTTTTAGGCCAAAGTCAGCAAGACGCCGCTCTATCTCGGGCCCATTTTTTGAGATTATAGCACCTATCTTACAGGCTGCCGAGATCAAGACCCCTGTCTTGCCTGCTATGATCTGGAAGTAGTCGCCAACTGTCATGTCTGGATTGGTAGTCCTCTCAAGTTGGAGGATCTCTCCTTCGGTCATCTTGGTAGTTGCCTCAGCAAGGGCCTCCATTATTGCCTGATTGCCTTCTGCCACTGCCAGACGCAGGGCGTTAGAATATAGGTAGTCGCCTACAAGTATCACTGTCTGATTGCCCCACTGGTAATTGGCAGATGGCACACCACGACGGGTCTTTGCGTTGTCAATCACATCGTCATGCAGGAGTGAGGCCGTATGTATTGCCTCTATGATTGCTGCAAGCAGGTATCTATTATCACCCTTTGCCCTGCACAGGTCTGCACTTGCAAGCAGAAACATTGGCCTCAGCCTCTTGCCTCCGCTCTTGATTATGTGGAGCCCAATAAGGGACAACAGTGAAGATGCCCCCTTGAAGATACCGATCAGTTCCTCCTCAACCCTAAGGAGGTCACACCTATAGTATTCAAATATATCTGAGTGGTTCATTGCCCTCCTGCAAGGCCTTTAAGTTCCTCTGGTCTGAAGACCCCCTTTTCGGTCAAAAAGGCGGTCACATACCTTGAAGGCGTCACATCAAAGGCAAAGTTTAAGGCCTTTACCCCCTCAGGGGCTATCCTCACACCCTGAATAGTAGTAACCTCTTCGGGGCTTCGCTGTTCAATGGGTATCCTGTCTCCAGAGGCCATATTAAAGTCTATACTGCTTGTGGGTGCTGCTACATAAAAGGGGATGCCATGCTCCTTTGAGAGCACTGCCACTGTGTATGTGCCAATCTTGTTTGCCACATCACCATTTAATGTAGTCCTATCGGTGCCAACAATTACAAGGTCTATGAGCCCCTGTCTCATAAGCCACCCTGCAGAGTTGTCGGTAATCAGGGTCACATCAATGCCGTTTTGCATAAGCTCCCATGCCGTTAGTCTTGCCCCTTGTAGTACAGGTCTGGTCTCATCGGCATACACCCTAAACCGCTTCCCCTGTTTCTTTGCATTGAGCATAGGGGCCGTTGCAGTGCCATAGCCCCCTGTGGCCAAGACCCCTGCGTTACAGTGGGTTAGTACCGAGGCCCCATCCCTGATAAACTGGGCCCCATACTCGCCAATCTTCTTATTTGCCTCAAGGTCTTCCTGATAGATCTTTAGGGCCTCCTCCACAACCATTGCCTTTAAGCGCTCTATGTCTAATTGATGGTTTGACTGTAGCAATGTATCCATTCGCCTCATTGCCCATTGGATGTTTACTGCTGTAGGACGCGTGGCAATCATGGTATCCATTACCCTCTTGATAGCCCTATAGAAGCCCTCAAAGTATGAGGCCTTCTGCTGTAGGGCTGCAAGGGCTACGGCCATAGCCGATGCAATCCCTATGGCAGGGGCCCCTCTTATGGCAAGGGTTCTAATTGCATCGGCAATAGCGTTGTGTTCACGGCATTCTATATAACGCACCTCCAGAGGCAATAACCTTTGGTCAAGTATTAGTACACTGTCGCCCTTCCACTCTATTGCCTTTACCACTGAACTAATCCCTTATCTTAAAGCCTGAGACTGACTGATTGAGCAGTTCTACAACCCTCGTGAGGTTATTTACCTCTTTCATCACATCCTGTGACATGTTCTCCATATCCTGTGCAATGGCCGATGTCTTTTCAATATTCCTTGCAACCTCCTCTGAGGCAGCGGACTGCTCATCCACAGCGGTGGCTATCTGGGTTATCTGGTCTCTTACCCTCTCAACGGCAACGACTATGTGATTGAGGGAATCTCCAACTTCTCTGATATAGTCTGTGGCCTTTGTTACCTGCCCTGAGGCCTCTTCCATAGACCTCGTAGTCTGGTCGGACTCTGTCTGCACAGCACTTATCTTTTCTGAGATCTCGGCCGTTGCCTTTATAGTCCGTTCAGCGAGTTTTCTGACCTCGTCGGCCACCACCGCAAAGCCTCTACCCTGCTCACCTGCCCTTGCGGCCTCAATAGCAGCGTTGAGGGCGAGGAGGTTAGTCTGGTCAGCAATGTCTTTTATGACCGTTACGATGTCGCCTATCTCACCAACCCTATTATTTAGCCGTTCAACCATTGAGGCGAGTTCTACTGTTGATGTGTAAACACCATTTACGGTGTTGACCGCACCATCTGCCACCTCTTTGCCCTTGTTGGCGATCTCCATTGCCTCTGCAGAGGTCTCTGAGGCAACCGATGCATTTTTGGCTATGTCTGTGATAGTCTGACTCATCTCCTCTGCAGCTGTAGCGATCTGCGATGCCTGTAGGGACTGGTTCTTCGCCCCTTCAGCGGTCTGTACAGACCGGTCTTTTAAGACGGCAACACTTGAGACCACATTCTTGGCAGATGAGGTAATACTACTGATCATTTTGCTGAAAGAGTTGGTCATAGAGTTCATCTGCGTAATGGTTTGTCCAATGTCATCGGTGCTGTGGGTATCTAAGGTAACGGTGAGGTCGCCTGAGGCAATTCTATGTAAGGAGTCCTTTATGTTTCTGACGGGGATGATCGCAAGCCTCTTTACGAGGGTATAGATTAGGACTATTAGTATCCCAATGATCACCGTCCCAAGCACGCCTGTCTCCAGGATTGTTGAAGTTATTGCCGCCTGCATGGGTTTGAGGTCTGCAAGTATCTCAAAGGCTCCCCTCTGCTCACCCACGGCCCAGCCTTCCATCTTTATACCAAGGGGGTCGTATCCCTTTCCCTCAGGGTAGTCTTTTTCAGTGCCGTGGCACATCATACACTCTTGGGTTAGGGTAATTGGCCGCATGTATCTTAGGACATTTTTTTCCTTGTCAATAAGCCAAAGCTCTTCAAGCCTCTGAGAGGACATCTTCTGAAGCATGTCTCTTTCCACAGGGTCGGCCTCGTTTGCCTTATTGCGGGCATTTATCCTTGGCACTCTGAACTCATAGCCTACTTTTTGCGATTCACTACGGGCCACTGACCATGAGGCGACTATGGGGATTGTGTAATAGTAATCAGCGGTACGGGCCTTTTGAATTATCTCTTCCTGTCCTTTGGCACCAGCGACCTTTTCACGGAGGTCCTTTAGAAGCCTTGCATCATCAAAGGCGTTGTGTTTTGCCCTAAGCCTTGCAATAAACTGTCTTGTATTTTCAGACTGCATGGTAACTGCCCTTGCCTTTGAGATAATGTTGTCCATCTCTCGCTCTTCAATCTTAGACTTTACAAAGAAAAAGTTGATTGTGTAACTAACTATAAAGCTTACCACCACAAGGATAATAATCTTTGTCCCGAAATTCATACTGCCCATGATTGAACTCCTTTGCTCCATTTCCTACTGTCCTCCTGTGTATCTTAAACTTTTGGGTCAATTGCCCTAATATCACTCTTAGGATCATCAAACCAAAGAGAACTTTATGGGGAGTGTAAAGACTCAAATCTTGCCCCTTTTATGTAGGGCTACAGTATATACTTTTTTTACCCTTTTTTTCATTACCCAAAAGGGGAGGGATTATCCCCAAAAGGGTGAAAGTGTTCCCGACTTCTTGTCTCCTTACTTTTACACCGTAGTTAGTTTTTTTGCCAATACAAAGGGTTTACCTTAGGCACACCATTTGCTGAAAGCACTTTTGAGGGCATCGCCCCACCGCAAATCAATACTGATGGAGGGTTATCATGGTGAAAGTGTTATTTATATTATGCTGCCTAATTCCGACCATAATTGAGGCATCGTCTTTTAGTATGGAGACAATACCACCACCATTACACCTTGACAGTCCACCTACAGTAACTGTAGTTCCACACCTTGAGGAATATGTGTATGTAATACCTGAGGTATCAGGCATCTACTTTTATGAAGGTCATTGGTATAGACATTACGGAGGAAGCTGGTTCAGGTCTGCCTCTTATGATGGCCCATGGGTATATATCTATTTGACCGATGTGCCTGTGGTGCTGATAGAGTTACGCCCATATTCCCCATCTACGGTGGTCCATTATCGGATACATTATTACGAACTATCAAGGAACTGGAGACATTGGGCCCATAGCAGGCATTGGCACAGGCACGACTGGTATAGGTGTGGAGGTGATAGACCAGATAGAAGGGTCAGATTTGAGGTCTCAATCAGGGACAGAAATGAGGCCCATTGGTATCGGCCAGTACCAGTTGAGAGATACAACAGGTCACCTCACAACCCTCATCAACGCTATTATAGATCAGGCATAATCCCAGAGCAGAGAAATAGGGGTTATCAACAGAGCCGCACTGGTAATGAAAGTTTTGATTTCCAGATACAGGATGTCAGACCAAAAATGGGTCATTAATACCCTTTGGCACCGCAACCACGCACATTGGTGACAGACTCCAGTATCTGCCCCTTTCAAGATAGTAGTATTCCTCAAGCCCTATCTTTATTAACAGTGGCACATTAAGGGGCAGAAGCGGCGAGCACTCGGCAACGTCA
>Ga0308411_10001490_pt1 | contig 15942 bp, 16 predicted proteins | sample HotsprottomLayer_2_FD_203530 | JGI IMG/M metagenome (GOLD analysis project Ga0308411, IMG submission 203530) | Hot spring phototrophic mat microbial communities from Octopus Spring, Yellowstone National Park, Wyoming, United States -... | ecosystem: Environmental > Aquatic > Thermal springs >...
CCATGATCGGCAACTGGGTCGTCACCGACGAGACCACCGCCTTGAGCGTGACGCCCTGCGGCAGCCCCGCTTCCGCAAGCAGTGCCCGGGCCCGCGCCGGGTCATGCGGATAGGTCGGCACGTCGCGGATCGCGCCGAGATAGCCGGGCGGCACCGGCGAGGGCCACAGCTGCGCGACGTCTGGGCCGACGAAGCGCACGATCGCCGGCACGTCGATCGCGTGGATCACGGCGCGGCGGACGCGCACATCGTCAAGCGGCTTGCTCTTCGTGTTCAAAAGAAGCGTGCGAAACTCGCCTGGGCCGAACACCTCGACCACGGTGTTCGGCATCTGGCGCATCCGCTCCACCCAGCGCTGCTCCCGCCTGCCGATGAAGAGATCGAGCTCGCCAGCGGCATAGGCGAGTTCGCGCGTCTGGTCGGAGGGGATGAAGCGCACATGCACCCCGGCAAGCTTCGGTGTGCCCCGGAAATGCTGCCGGTGCGCACTCAGCCGAAGCCCGCCTGGCTCGACCGCCTCGAACTGGAACGGCCCGGTGCCGACAGGGCGACGCGAGAAGTCTTCCGATTCGGCTGCGCGCCGAGAGACAATCATGCCGCCATGGTAGTTCGCAAACAGGCCGAGCCCGTTCGGCACGGCCTGGCGGAACACGACCCGCACCGTGCGCGGATCGACAACCTCCACCGCAGCGAGCTCGCGATAGTCTCCGGCGAAGGCGGAACTCGCAGGGCTCGCCGCACGGCGCAGCGAGAAAGCGACATCCTCGGCCGTCAGCCTGCCCATGCCGTGGTGGAACTCCACACCGTCGCGCAGCGTGAAGGTCCAGGTGAGCCCATCTGCGCTGCGCTCCCAGCGCTCGGCGAGATCCGGCTCTAGCCGCGAAGGATCTGCCGAGCCTGGCGGGAAGCGCACGAGCCCGTCGAACATCCAGCTCGCCGGCCCCTTGTCGTGGGTTGCCGTTGCGCGATGCGGATCGAGCGTGCCCGATTGCTGGCCGATCTGCCCCACCCGCAGCGTCTGGGCCGCCGCCGGCGCGGCGAGCAGGGCGGCGGCGAGAACTACCCGCAGCATCCGTACCTCCGCTTGCGAACCTCCGCGTGCGATTCTCCGCAGTGCGGACCCGAGACTTGCAGCCTATCCCGGAGCGGCGGATACTGGAAGACGATGACGGATCGATTTGACGTCGCGGTGATCGGCGGAGGGATGGTCGGCTCGGCGATCGCGCTGGGCTGCGCGCGTCTCGGCGCGCGTACGGCTCTGTTGGACGAGGGCGATGTCGCCCTGCGCGCGGCCCGCGGCAATTTCGGCCTGATCTGGAGCCAAGGCAAGGGCGATGGCATGCCGGCCTACGCCGCGTGGACGCGCGAGAGCCTCCGTCGCTGGGATTGCTTCGCGGAGTCGCTCTGCGCGGCAGCCGGCTGCGACATCGGCTATCGCCGCAGCGGCGGCCTGATCTTCGCTCTCGGCGAGGAGGAGTGGGCGCAGAGGCAGGAGGACGTGCGGCGCCTGCACAACCAGGAGGGCGGCCCCTCGACGCCCGTGCGGCTGCTCGACCGGCGCGCGCTCGAAGAGCTGCTGCCCGGCACGCCGCTCGGGCCGCGCGTGTTCGGCGCCTCGCTCGCACCTGAGGATGGTCACGTCAATCCGCTGCTCCTTTTGCGCGGCATGCACACGGCCTTCCGGGCGCTCGGCGGCGAGCATCGCCCGGGCCCCGCCGTCACTGCCGTCCGGCCCGGCTTCACAGTCTGCCGCGGCGAGGAGAGGATCGCGGCCGACCGCGTCGTGATCGCGGCGGGGCTCGGCACGCCGAAGCTTGCCGCGATGCTGGGCATGCAGGTTTCGGTGCATCCGGTGCGCGGACAGAACATCGTCACCGAGAGGCTGCCGCCGCTTCTGCCCCTGCCGGCGAGCGCGATCCGCCAGACCGCCGAGGGCGTGGTGCAGATCGGCGTCAGCTACGAGGAGAATGTCTGGGAGACGGCGACAACGGTCACCGAACTCGCCCGCATGGCGGCGCGCGCGGTGCAGGTGCTTCCCCCGCTTGCGTGTGCGCGCGTCGTGCGCGCCTGGGGAGCGCTGCGGCCGATGACGCCGGATCGGTATCCGATCTATGCGCAGTCGCGCGTCAACCCGGGCGCCTATGTCGCGGTCTGCCACTCCGGGGTGACGCTCGCGGCTGCGCATGCTGGGCCTCTGGCCGAGGGGATCCTCTCCGGCCGGCTGCCTGACTCTGTCGCCGCGTTCCGGCCGGAGCGGTTCCTTGCTGACGCGGCCTGAGCGGGGTTCGATCACCATCTTGTTCGAAGGGGCGCCGCTGCCGGCGCGTCCGGGAGAGAGCGTGGCATCAGCGCTTCTGGCAGCCGGTATACTCGCGTTCCGTACCACCGCCCTCTCCGGAGCGCCGCGCGGTCCGTTCTGCCTGATGGGCGCATGTTTCGACTGCCTCGCCGTGGTCGACGGGATCAGCGGCGTGCAGTCTTGCCTTGTGCCCGTGCGCGAGGGCATGCGCATCGAACGCCAGCGCGGCTGCGGCGATCTTCCGGGCGAGGCGGCTGCGTGACCGTCGACCTTGCCATCATCGGTGCGGGCCCTGCGGGACTCGCCGCAGCGACGGAGGCGCGCGCGCTTGGCCTCTCCGTGCTGCTGCTCGACGAGAACCCAGGCCCCGGCGGGCGTATCTGGCAGGCGATCGAGACGCGTCCGGCGAAGGACGCGGCTGACCGCGCGGCGCTCGCGGCGGTGCGGGCGTTTCGCGCAAGCGGCGCCGAGGCGCGGTTCGGCGCCACGGTGTGGTGTGTGGAGCCCGAGGGGCGCGTCTTCTGGAGCGAGGGGGGGCGGGCGCATGTTGCGAAGGCGGAACAGATCCTCATCGCCACCGGCGCGATTGAGCGGCCGCTGCCGATCCCTGGCTGGACCCTGCCAGGGGTGATGACGGTCGGCGCCGCGCAGATCGCGCTCAAGACCGGCGGTCTCGTCCCGTCCGACCAGGTCTGGCTTGCCGGCCAGGGGCCGCTGCTGCTGCTCTACGCGGTGCAGGCGCTCGCCGCCTCCGGAAGGATCGCTGGCGTGCTCGATCTTGCTCCGCGCGGCGCCTTCAGGCGCGCGCTTGCGCATCTGCCGCGCGCCCTACGCGCCCCTTCCTATCTCGGCCGCGGCATCGCCTGGCGGCTTGCGCTGCGTCGCGCCGGCATTCCCTGGATCCGCGCCTCCCGGCTGCGTGCCGAAGGCGAGGGGCGGCTCGAGCGGATCCGCTTCGTCGCTGCCGGCGAGGAGCATGTGCGACCCGCCCAGATTCTGCTGCTGCACGACGGCGTCGTCCCCTCCGTGCAGATGACCCGCGCCCTCGGCTGCGCGCATTGCTGGGACGAGAGCCTGCGTTGCTGGACGCCGAAGACCGATCCCTGGGGCCGCTCCAGCCTGCCCCGGATCGTCATCGCCGGCGATGGCGCGGGGATCGGCGGGGCGGCCGTCGCGGCGCTGTCCGGCCGCATCGCTGCGCTCGGCATCGCCGAGGCGCTCGGCCGGCTCGGCGCGGCGACGCGTGACTCGGCTGCTGCGCCGCTGATCGCGGCGCGCGCGCGCCACCTCGCGGTGCGTCCCTTCCTCAACGCCCTGTTCGCGCCCCTGCCGGTCGAGCCTGAGGACGACACGATCCTCTGCCGCTGCGAGGAGGTCACGGCCGGGCGCGTGCGGGAGGCGGTGGCGCTCGGCTGCCTCGGGGCGAACCAGCTGAAGGCCTTCACCCGCGCCGGGATGGGGCCGTGCCAGGGGCGGATGTGCGCCGCTGCAGTTGCGGCCGTGATTGCGGCGGCGCGCGGCGTGCCAGAGCGCGAGATCGAGCCCTACCGGCTGCGCTTTCCGACCAAGCCGCTCACCCTCGGCGAGCTCGCAGCGCTGTACGACGAGGCCGAGCCGGCGGCGCTGCAGGCGACATGAGGACGCGGGCGATCGTGATCGGCGGCGGGCTGCACGGTCTGTCGACGGCGCTGCATCTCGCGCTGAGCGGCTGGTCCGTCACGGTGCTGGAACGGCGTCATGTCGGGCGGCATGCGTCGGGCAGCAACGCGGGCGGGGTCAGGCGGCTCGGGCGGGATGTGCGCGAGATCGCGCTGTCGCAGGTTGCGGCCGAGATGTGGCGCAACCTGACGGCGCTCGTTGGCGACGACGGCGGCTTCCGCCCGTCCGGACAGGTGCGGGTGGCCGAGAGTGCCGCCGACCTCGCCGCGCTCGAACGCCGCTCGGCGTCGCTGCGCGCCCTTGGCTGGACGCACGAGGAGCTGATCGATCGCGCCGAGACGCGGCGGCTTGTCCCGGCAATCGCTCAGCACGTTGTCGGCGCGCTCGTGGTGCGCGACGACGGTGCCGCCGATCCGGTTCGCACGGTGCTCGCATTCCGCCGCGCCGCGCTCCAGGCAGGGGCGGAGATCGTGGAGGGAGCGGGCGTTGTCGCGCTCGACCGCAGCGGCTCGGGCACGCTGCGTGTGGTCGCCGACCGCGGCGTCTGGGAGGCGGAGCGGGTCGCGAACTGTGCCGGCGCCTGGGCGCCAGCGATCGCGCGCATGGCGGGCGAGCCCATGCGCTGCGGCGTCAAGGCCTCGATGATGATCGTGACCGAGCGGCTTCCGCACTTTGTTTCCCCGACTGTGAGCTCTGCCTCGCGCCCGCTGTCGCTCAAGCAGACGAAGCTCGGCACGGTGCTGATCGGCGGCGGGCACCAGGGACGCGCCGACGTCGCGGCAGAGACCGCGGTGGTGGACTTCCGCAACCTCGCCCGGGCAGCGCGCATCGCCGCCGAGCTTTTCCCGCTGATTCGCGGCGCGCGCATCCTGCGCAGCTGGTGCGGCATCGAGGCGCGCACGCCGGACGAGATCCCGGTGATCGGCGAGAGCACGACCTGCCCGGGCCTCGTCCATTCCTTCGGTTACTCTGGCCACGGCTTTCAGCTCGCTCCGGCAGCCGGGGCGGCGGTTGCCGAGATCATGATCCGCGGCACGACGAACCTCCCCGTGGCCGCGTTCAGCCCGGGGCGGCTCCTCGAGAGGGCGGCTGCGTGAGCGCGCTCGAGGTGGCGGGGCTGCGCACCGAGTTCCGCATCGGCGGCGCATGGCATCCGGCAGTGAAGGACGTCTCCTTCCGCCTCGCGCGCAACGAGACGCTGGCTCTCGTCGGCGAGAGCGGCTGCGGCAAGTCGATGACCGCGCTCTCCATCATGGGGCTCGTGCCGGCTCCGGCGGGGCGAATCGCCGCCGGGCGGATCGTGCTCGAGGGCCGCGACATCACCGGCCTTGCCGAGCCCGAGCTCGAGAAGATCCGCGGCAATCGCATGGCGATGATCTTTCAGGAGCCGATGACCAGCCTCAATCCCGTGATGACGATCGGCGACCAGATCGCCGAGCCGCTGATCCGGCATCGCGGCCTCTCACGCAGGGAGGCCTTGAAGCAGGCGCTCGCCCTGCTCGAGGAGGTGAAGATCCCCTCAGCGGCGGCACGGCTTTCCGACTACCCGCACCGGCTCTCCGGAGGGATGCGCCAGCGCGTGATGATCGCGATGGCGCTCGCCTGCGAACCGGCCGTGCTGCTCGCGGACGAGCCGACGACGGCGCTCGATGTCACCATCCAGGCACAGGTGCTCGGCCTGCTTGCCGATCTGCGCGCCCGCCACGGCATGGCGGTGCTGTTCATCACCCACAACCTCGGCGTGGTGGCGCAGATCGCCGACCGGGTCGCGGTGATGTATGCGGGCGAGATCGTCGAGGAGGGGCCGGTGCACGAGATCTTCACCAATCCGGGCCATCCCTACACGCGCGCCCTGTTCGCGGCCATTCCGCGCATGGACCGCGCGCGAGGGGAACTCGCCGCAATCCCCGGCCGCGTGCCGGCCCTCGATGCGATGCCGCAAGGATGCCGCTTCGCGCCGCGCTGCCCGATGCGCCGCGAGGGATGCACGCGCGCGCAGGCGCTCCTGCCGATCGCCCCAGGCCGTCGCGTGCGCTGCCATGTCACCACAGGAGCGCTCGCAGGTGCTTGAACCGGATGGTCGCGTCGTCATGGTCTCGGGCGCGGCGCGCGGCATCGGGCGCGCGGTCGTGCGCCGGCTGCTTGCGAGCGGCTTCGCCGTCTCTGCCGGCGTGCGCGACGCGCACGACCTCGAGGCCGAGGACAGGCTCTTCGTGCATCGCTACGATGCCGAGGATCCGGCCTCCGCGGACGCCTGGGTGGTTGCCACAGCCGAACGTTTCGGCAGGATCGACTCGGTCGTCGCCGCCGCCGGCATCAACCCGATGGCACGGCTGCTCGACCGGGACGACACGGCGCTTGACGCACTCTGGTCGGTGAACGTGAAGGGACCGAAACATATCGTGCGCGCAGCCTGGCCGCATCTCGCCGCCTCGGGCAGCGGACGGGTCGCGATCCTCGCCTCCCTTTCCGGCAAGCGGGTTGCGAACGAGAACATGGGCTACGCCGCGAGCAAGTTCGCTTCCCTTGCCCTTGCGCATGCAATCCGGCGCGAGGGCTGGGACCTCGGCATCCGCGCGACCGCAGTCTGCCCGGGCTTCGTCGACACCGACATGACCGCGCATGTGACCGCCTATCCGCGGTCGCAAATGAGCCGGCCGGAGGATATCGCGGCTCTGGTCGAGACCGTGCTCCTTTTGCCCGCGCATGCGGTCGTTGCCGAACTCCTCGTCAACTGCCGGCTGGAGCCGATGCTGTGAGACTGGTGCGCTGCGCCGGCGCGGACCGGCCGCGGCTTCGCTTCACGCTCGACGGCGCCCCGGCGGAGGCGCTTGCCGGCGACGCTTTGCTGACCGCGATCCTGACGAACGCCGGCCATGTCCGGCAGAGCGAGTTCGGCGACGGCTTGCGCGCCGGATTCTGCTGGATGGGGGCATGCCAGGACTGCGTCGTATGGGTCGAAGGGGTCGGACGCGTGCGCGCCTGCACCACGCCGGTCGCGCCCGGGATGGTCGTGAGGCGCGCATGAGGGTCGCTGTCGTCGGCGGCGGGCCTGCTGGCACGCGCGCGGTCGAGGTGCTGGTGCGGGCCGGATACCGCCCGCTCTGGCTTGAGGAGGCGGCGGCGCATGGTGGGAGGATCTACCAGCGCCCGTTTGCCGCAACCGCCCTCGGCGGCGATCGCTACGGCCCCGATTCGGCGAAGGCGGCGGCGATCCACGCGCTCGGCGACCGGCTGCGTGCGGCCAGCGACTGGCGCGCTGAGACCCTCGTCTGGAACCTGCGCCCCGGCCTCATCGACACCTTCCGCGCAGGCAGGCTCGAGACGGAACAAGCGGACCGGGTGATCCTGTGCACGGGCGCGATGGACCGGATCGTGCCTCTGCCGGGCTGGACACTGCCGGGCGTGTTCGCGCTTGGCGGTGCGCAGATCGCGCTCAAGGTGCATGGTGTCGCGATCGGTGCGCGCGTTGCCTTCATCGGCACCGGGCCGCTGCTGTGGCTCGTCGCGGCGCAGTATCTCGCGGCGGGGATCTCAGTCGCGCTGGTGCTCGACACGACCCCGTTCAGCACGAAGGCGCGCGCAGCCGCCGGCCTGCTCGCCGCACCTTCGACCTTCGCGCGGGGCCTTGCACTTCTCGCGCGGCTGCGCCTTGCTGGCGTGCGGGTGATCGAGGGCGGAACACCGGTTTCGATCGAGGGCACAGAGGCGGTCGCGGCAGTGCGGGTGCGCGATCGCGCGGGCCGCGAGCTCACGCTTGCCTGCGATGCGGTCGGGCTCGGCTTCGGCCTGAAGCCTGAGAGCCAGCTTGCCGATCTCGCTTCCGTGCCGTTCCGCTTCGAGCCGGCCCAGCGCAACTGGGTGCCGGAGCACGACGCTTCTGGGCGCACGCCGGTCGGCGGCGTCTATGTCGCCGGCGACGGTGCCGGGATCGCCGGTGCTGTCGCAGCTGAGCTTGCCGGGGCGCGCGCAGCCTGGGCTGCGATCGAGGATTCGGGCGGTGCGGTTGCGGCGGAGGAGGTTGCCCGGCTCGATCGCGCCATTGCGCGGCTGAAGCGATTCCGCTGCGCTCTTGATCGCGCCTTTCCCTACCCCGCGTGGCTCGCCGCGCGCACGCCGGATTCGACCATCCTCTGCCGGTGCGAGGCGATCGCCGCTGGTGCGCTGCGCAAGGCAGCGGAAGCGGGCCATGTCGCCGGCGGCGCGGACGAGCTGAACCGCGCCAAGGCATTCACGCGCATCGGCATGGGGCGCTGTCAGGGGCGGCTGTGCGGCCCGCCCGCCGCCGAGATCCTCGCCGAGGCGCTCGGGCGCAGCGTCGCCGAGATCGGGCGGCTGCGCAGCCAGCCGCCGGTGAAGCCGCTGCCGATCCTGCCCGAGGCGCCGAGATGAGCGCGACCTGCGACGTGCTTGTCCTCGGCGGCGGCGGGGCAGGCTGTTCGGCGGCGCTGCATCTCGCGCGGCGCGGCGCGCGCGTCGCCCTGTTCGAGCGCGGCAAGGTCGGCAGCCAGGCCTCGGGCGTGAACTATGGCGGCGTGCGCCAGAACGGCCGGCATCCCGCGGAACTGCCGATCGCGCGTCGGTCGCGCGAGATCTGGGCGCGGCTTGCGGAGCTCGTCGGCACCGACGCCGAATTCGACGCAACCGGCCACCTGAAGCTCGCGCGCAACGCGGCTGAGGAGGCGGAGCTTGCCAGCTACATGCAGATCGCCCGTGCGCACGAGCTGCCGCTCGAGCTGATCGGCGGCAACCGGCTGCGCGAGCGTTGGCCCTGGCTCGGCCCCTCGGTCGTCGCCGGCGCTTTCGCGCCGCAAGACGGCGCGGCAAATCCCCGCCTGCTCGCGCCGGCGCTGGCGCGCGCGGCGCGCGAGGCGGGCGCCGAGATCAACGAGGACACGCCCGTGACAGAGCTTTCGCGCGAGGGCGGCCGGTTCGTCGTCAGAGCGCGAGGGCGAACGTGGAGCGCGCCGGTTGCGCTCAATTGCATGGGCTACTGGGGCGGCGAGATCGCGGCACGCTTCGGCGAGCCGGTGCCGGTTGCACCGCTCGCTCCGAACATGCTGGTGAGCGAGCCGATCCCGTATTTCCTCGGGCCGAATCTCGGCGTGGTTGGCGGTGATGTGTATCTGCGGCAGATACGCCGCGGCAACGTCATCTTCGGCGGCGGCCGCGGCAGCTGCGACCCTTCCGTGCCCTGGGCAAGGCCGCTGCCAGAGGCTGCAGCCGCGGCGATGGCGCGTGCGGTCGAACTCGTTCCCTGCCTTGCTGGGGTGCAGGTGATACGGAGCTGGTCCGGCATCGATGGCGAGATGCCGGACGGGCTGCCGGTGATCGGGCCGAGCCGCACCACGCCCGGGCTGATCCACGCTTTCGGCTTCTCCGGCCACGGCTTCATGCTGGGCCCGGGCATCGGCGCGGTCCTCGCCGAGCTCGTGCTGGATGGGCGCACCGACATCCCCCTCGATCCGTTCCGGATCGATCGCTTCGCGCTTGGCAGGAGCGCGTGAACCGCCGATGATCCCCAGGCAACAAATGACAGGAGGCGGAACGATGAGGCTTCGTGCGGCATGGCTTGCGAAAGCCGCGGCGGCCGGGCTTGCGGCGCTTTTCGGAACGGCGGCAGCGCAGCCGAGGACGACGCTGAATGTCGGCATGGCAGCCCAGGATGTCGGGCGCCTCGATCCCCATTTCGCCGTCTCAACGATCGATCGCGTTGCCGTGGCCTGGATGTTCAACGGCCTCGTCCGCTTCAAGCCGGGCAGCATCAACCCTGCCGAGATCGAACCGGACCTTGCCGAGCGCTGGGAGAGCAGCGCAGACGGTCGGACCTGGACCTTCTTCCTGCGCCGCGGCGTGCAGTTCCATGGCGGTTTCGGCGAACTGACCGCCGAGGATGTCGCCTTCAGCCTGCGCAAGGCGGCTCAGCCTTCGACCTCCTCCTTCTCTGCCGACTTCAGGGCGTTCGAGTCGGTCGATGTGGTCGACCCCTACACGGTGCGGATACGCCTGCGCGAGAACGTGCCGAGCCTGCTCGGCCTCGTGACGAACTACGCGGGCGGCTACATCGTCTCCAAGCGCGCGGTCGAGCAGAAGGGGGACGCGTTCGTGCGCGCGCCGGTCGGCTCCGGCCCCTTCGCCTTCGCCTCAGTGACGCCGAACCAGTCGCTCGAACTCGTCGCACACGAGGGCTACTTCCGCGGCGCGCCGCAGATCAAGCGGATCTCCTACCGCTTCCTCCCCTCCGACGCCTCGCGTGACCTCGCCTTCCAGAACCGCGAACTGGACGTGAACTACGGCCGCGCCCAGGCGAGCTGGATCGAGCGCACGCGCCGGCTGCCGAATGTGATCGTCGACGTGTTCGAGCCTGGCGAGCTCGCCATCCTCAACCTCAACACGAGGCAGCCGCCGTTCGATGACATCCGCGTCCGGCGGGCTGTTGCGCACGCGGTCAACCGGGCGGAGCTCGTGCGCTGGCGCGGCGAGAGTGTCTCGCGCGAGGGGCAGTCGCTCGTCCCGCGCGGCTATCTCGGCTTCACGGCGGAGGTGCCGCTTCTGCCGCACGACCCCGAACGCGCGCGCGCCCTGCTCGCCGAGGCAGGCCACCCGAACGGCTTCACCGTCCGCGTCATCCACACGCAGCTGCCGGAGATGCTGAGCGCGATGCAGGTCGTGCAGCAGCAGTTGCGCCGCGTCGGCATCAACCTCGACCTGCAGGTCGTCGAGCACGCAACCTTCCACCAGCAGATCCGCCAGGATCTGAGCCCGGTCGTCTACTACGCCGCGGCGCGTTTCCCGGTTGCCGACATCTACCTGACGCAGTTCTTCCACGGCCGGTCGATCGTGAAGACGCCGACAGCCGTGACCAACTTCAGCCACTGCGCGATGGCGGATGCCGAAATCGACGCAGCGCGCGTCGAGACGGACCTGCAGAAGCAGCTCGCCCTCTGGGCCGAGGCGCAGCGCAAGCTCGTGGCGGCGGTCTGCGGCGTGCCGCTGTTCGAGACGCTGCTCGTCTTCGCCCGCCACGGCCATGTCGACTACGGCTATGAACTGAAGGGCTCGATGTCGCTCGGGCCCTTGATCACGGAGACGACCCGGTTCCGCTGAGGGCCGGCCTGCCAGGGTTGGGGCGCGCATGATCGGCTTCGTCGTGCGGCGGCTTCTGAGCGCGGTGCCGACGCTGGTTGCCGTGTTGACGCTCGTGTTCGTGATCGTGCGCATCGTGCCTGGCGACCCAGCGCTGGTGATCCTCGGCGATCAGGCAACGCCCGAGGCGGTTGCGGCGCTGCGCGGCCGCCTCGGCCTCGACCGGCCGCTGCACGAGCAGTATGTCGACTTCCTGCTCGCGTCGCTGGCCGGCGACTTCGGCACGTCCCTGGTCACGGGGCGTTCGATCATCAGCGAAGTGGCGGCCGTTCTGCCGCACACGCTTGACCTCACCGGCGCGGCGATGGTGATCGGCACGATCCTCGGCGTGCCGGCGGGGATCTGGGCCGCGCTGCACCGCAACCGAGCGATCGATGTCGCTGCGCGCATGCTGTCGCTGCTCGGCCTCTCTTTTCCCGTCTTCGTGTCGGGGATCTTCCTGCTCCTGCTGTTCGCCGTGCACTGGCGGGTGTTCCCGGTGATCGGCAATGCCGATCTTTCCGACCCGGCGGACCGTCTGCACAAGCTGATCCTGCCCGCGATCACCCTTGGGCTGGTGATGGCGGCCTACATCACGCGCGTGACACGAAGCGCGATGCTGCATGTGCTGTCGGAAGACTTCATCCGCACCGCGCGCGCGAAAGGGGTGCCCTGGCAGGTGGTGGTCTGGAAGCACGGGTTGCGCAACGCCCTGATCCCGGTCGTCACCGTGGTCGGGCTCTATGTCGGAATCCTGATCGGGAATTCCGTGCTCACCGAGATCGTCTTCAACCGGCCCGGTCTCGGCAAGATCATCGTCGGCGCCCTGAACCAGCGCGACTACACCATGCTGCAGGGGCTGATGGTGATCTACTGTTTCCTGATCGTTGTCGTGAACCTGCTGACCGATCTCGCCTACGGCCTGATCGATCCTCGGGTGAAACACGCATGAGGGTTGATGCTGCGAAAGCATCGCCTTTGGCCGTGGCGCCTGGGCGTCGTGCTGTCGCGCGCTTCCTCGCCAACCCGACCACCCTCATCGGTATCATCCTCTGCACCCTTGTGGTGCTGTCGGCTGTGCTTGCACCGCTGATCGCGCCGCACGACCCGATCGAGCAGAACGTCGTCGAGCAGCTCAAGCCCCCGACCAGGGAGTTCCCGCTCGGCACCGACTACTTCGGCCGCGACGTGCTGTCGCGCATCCTCTGGGGCGGGAGGATCAGCCTGATCGTGTCGCTGAGCGCGATCGCAGGAGCGATTCTGGTCGGCGGGGCGATCGGGATGATCTCGGGCTATGTCGGCGGCCTCCTCGACACCGTCGTCATGCGCGTGATGGACGTTCTCCTGTCGTTCCCGAGCCTGATCCTCGGCCTGATCGTGGTCGCTCTGCTTGGCCCCGATCTTGCCAACCTGATCGTCGCGATCGGGCTCACAGCGATCGCGCCCTTCGCGCGGATCGCGCGTGCGCCGGTTCTGGCGCTGAAAGAGCGTGCCTTCGTCGAGGCGGGCCGCGCGCTCGGCTTCTCCCATCTGCGCATCCTGTTCGTGCACATCCTGCCGAACATCGTCTCCGAGGTCCTTGTCATGGGCAGCCTCTGGATGGCGACCGCAGTGCGCACGGAGGCCTCGCTCTCGTTCATCGGCCTCGGCGTGAAGCCGCCGACGCCAACCTGGGGCGGAATGATGCGGGACGGCTTCGAGAACATCCTCGATGCCCCCTGGCTCTCGATCTTCCCAGGCATCGCCATCCTTCTCCTGATGCTCGGGTTGAACATGGTCGGGGACGGACTTCGTGACGCTGCCGATCCGAAGCTGCGCACGGAATGAAGCCGCTTCTCGAAGTCGAAGGCCTGGTGAAGCACTTCACCGTCACGCGCGGTTTCCCAAGGCCGGTGACGACCACGATACGCGCCGTCGACGGCGTCTCCTTCGCGGTCCGGCGCGGGGAGGCTTACGGGCTCGTGGGCGAATCAGGCTGCGGCAAGTCGACGGTCGCACGGGCGGTCCTGCGGCTGATCGAGCCGGATGCCGGCGCGGTGCGGTTCGACGGCGTGGATGTGCGCAGAGCCCGCGGCGAGGCGCTGGCGCGGCTGCGGCGGCGGATGCAGATCATCTTCCAGGACCCGTATTCTTCACTCAACCCCCGTCGCACCATTGGCCAGGCGCTGATCGAGCCGCTGCGCGTGCACGGGATCGCCTCGGGCCGGGCCGCGCGCGACCGAGCCGCGGCACTGCTCGATGAGGTCGGCATGCCGGCCTCGGCGCTCGACCGCTATCCGCACGAGTTCTCGGGCGGCCAACGGCAGCGCATCGGCATCGCACGCGCGCTCGCCGTCGAGCCCGAGCTCCTGATCGCCGACGAGCCTGTGTCGGCTCTCGACGTCTCCGTCCAGGCGCAGGTGCTTCTCTTGCTGCGGGACCTGCAGAGGCGGCGCAACCTCGCTTTCGTCTTCGTCAGCCACGATCTCGGCGTAGTGCGCTGGTTCTGCGACCGGGTCGCGGTGATGTATCTCGGGCGGATCGTGGAGGAGGGGAGCGTCGATGACGTGTTCGCCGCACCGCTGCATCCCTATGCGCGGATGCTGCGCGACGCCTCCCCGGTGCCGGACCCGTCGGGCCGCGGCGCTCTGCCGCGAATTGTCGGAGAGATCCCCTCAGCCGCGAACCCTCCCGCAGGCTGCCACTTCCATCCGCGCTGCCCTGAGGCGGGCGATGCGTGCCGAGCCGCCTATCCGCCCTGGCGTCGGCGTGGCGAAAGGGGTGCAGCCTGCGTGCTCGTCTGAGCGTCGCGGCCAGCTTTGCCTTGCAGGTGGAGCGCAAGGATCGGCGACAGGCGCGGGGTGCCGGTACGCTTCATTGGCAGGGGCGCGCCGGCGCCACGAGCCGGGGCGGGACGCGGCGCGACCGGGTCTGCCCGCCGCGCCTTCCGACAGAACAGAAGGCCACCCCGCCAGAACCGCCGCCGGCTGAGTGGAACGGGTAACGACGGCAGTTCGGCAGCGCCGATCGCGGACGACTCCGCGCTGAGACGTTCTGCGACCGGAAGGTCGCGCAGCGGCATGGTGAACCACGCCCGGGCAAGGCTCCGCGCGCGGCGCAAGACGCGCCTCGCTCGCCCCGCTCCGACGGGCAGCCCCTGTCGAACGCGCTCCAGGGGCGCGCCCTGGGAGATGCGCCAGGACGCCGCAGAAGCGCACACACCGCGCCGCGGTGGTCAGTGTAGCTCCGCAACGAGTGCCGCAAGCAACGGTGCGTCGTGAAATGGATCACGGCCAAGCAGCGCGGCAACGGCCATGATCTCGCCCGAAAGCGGGCGATCCTCCTCGAGGAAGGGCGAGACGGAACGGACGCGCCCGACAAACCAACGGGAGGCAGCCGAGAACCCGGGGCCCGAGTTCCTGCGCAGGGCATGCGCCTGGTCGAGCACCAAGGCTTCGATCGCCGCCACGTGAAACGCATCCTCGATCGGGGCGGCGACCTTGCGCGCGGCGATCGTTCCCATCATCACCACGTCCTGGTTGTTCGCATTCGTCGGACTCGACTGCGTCGAGGCAGGGGGTGCGGCAGCACGCATTTCCGCTGCGAGCGCCGAGGCGGTGACCTGCGCTCCCATGAAGCCGCGGTTCAGCCCCGTGGCCCTTCCCTGCAGGAAAGGGGGCATCCCGCCGTTTCAAGAGCGGGTCGGTCACGCGGGCGACGATCCGTTCGAACAGCACCGCAAGCTTCACCACGACGGGGGCGAGCGCGTCCGACGCGAAGGCTATGTGCTGGCCGTGGAAATTGCCGCCATGTGCGATCGCCTCGCCGTCAGGATCGCCCTCCGGCCCGGCGGTGAAGACGAGCGGATTGTCGGTCGCGCTCGCCAGTTCGCGCTCGACCACATCGCGGTGAAACCGCGCGACATCGACAGCCGCGCCGACGAGTTGCGGCAGGCAGCGCAGCGTATAGTGATCCTGCGGCATCGCCCGGTTGTGGGCGACGCCCTCGTCGTCGAGCGTATCGGCCTCGATCACCGGCGGCAGCGCTCCCTCCTCGGCAAGGCGCGGCGCAGCGGCAGACAGGCGATGGAGGGCGGCATGCACCGCCGCCTGGCCCGGATGCTGCCGCGCTCGCCCAAAGCGCGGATGCGAGGCACGTGACGCGCCCCGCTGACCTCGGCGTGGCGCAGCCCGATCAACAGCGAGAGGTCGACAAGCCGCGCCATGTCGACCGCCGACAGAGCGGCGATCCCGGCCATCGCTGAGGTGCCGTTGACGAGTGCGAGGCCCTCCTTGCGCCCGAGCATGAGCGGCGCAAGATCCGCCCGGGCGAGCGCGACGGCAGCGGGAAGCCGCTCGCCGTCGAGCATCGCCTCGCCGTGGCCGGTGAGCGCCAGCGCAAGATGCGCAAGCGGTGTGAGATCGCCCGATGCGCCGACCGTTCCCTTGCTCGGGACGACCGGTGTGATGTCGTGATTGAGGCATTCGGCGAGCAGAGCCAAGTCTCGAACCGCGCCGCCGAGTAGCCCTGAGCGAGAGCGGAGAGCCTCGCCAGCATGATCGCACGCGTGGTCTCGCGATCGAAAGCCGCGCCGAGGCCGGTGGCGAGCTGGCTCAGCAGGTTCCTCTGCAGCCGCTCCGACTGCGCAGGCGTGACCTGCTGGCACGCAAGCGGGCCGAAGCCCGTGATCACGCCGTAGATCCGGCTCCCGTGCTCGATGAGGCGATCGAGCAGCGCGGCTGCTGCCCGCACGCGCGCCTCTGCCGCCGCGCCGATCCTGACGCGCCTGCCCGCGCGCGCAACGGCTGCGACGGCATCAACGCCACGCGGGCCGCCGACAGAGACCGCATCGCACGGCGCGGCGACGCCGCCCACGTGCC
>Ga0308411_10001491_pt1 | contig 15939 bp, 13 predicted proteins | sample HotsprottomLayer_2_FD_203530 | JGI IMG/M metagenome (GOLD analysis project Ga0308411, IMG submission 203530) | Hot spring phototrophic mat microbial communities from Octopus Spring, Yellowstone National Park, Wyoming, United States -... | ecosystem: Environmental > Aquatic > Thermal springs >...
TAAAATATTGGAAGATAGATTCTTCCCTCATCTAACAAAATTTCATTTAACTAATTTACCTAACTGGGTTGCTTATGTAAGTACACTTGTAAATGGTCAGAGCATTCCACCATTTAATATTGAAACAATTATTGACACCAAAGAATATTCGCATGAGGTTGTAGATAGGATTATAAAACAATCAAGAGAAAAATATTCAACACAAGCATCAGAAATAAAATTTGAATGAGTTAAATTAAGTCTCTCAAAAGTTATGAAAGAAAATAAAATAAAAGTTTACTTAATCGATGACCACGATTCAGTTCGTCAGAGTTATATTCGCTGGCTTGAAAATGAAGATATTGAAATAGTCGGTGACGAAAATTCTACTAATGTCTCCATAAAAAAGATTGTTGACAAAAAACCTGATATAGTTTTGCTTGACATTGATTTCCCTAATGAACACCTTGGAGGGTTTAAGATCGCTGAGGAATTACTAAATAAAACAAAAGGGAAAATAATTTTTATCACCCACTATGATGAACCAGAAATAATATTTGAAGCTTTTAAAATTGGTGCATCAGGTTACTTTAACAAAAGAGATAACTTAAAATTTCTTATTCAGATTATCCATAATGTTTCAGAAGGATGTCTTGCAATTTCACCCAATGCTCTTTCAAATTTGATTAAAATTAATTATGTCAGCAACAATTCATTAGTCCATAAGAACTTTGCTCTTACGGATCAAGAACTTAAAGTGCTTAAATTTATTTCTGATGGTTTGACAAACAAAGAAATTGCAGGAAAACTTTCTTTAACAGAAAAAAGAGTTAAAGATATTATTTCGAATATTATGTTAAAGATGGACGCAAAGAATCGAGCTCATGCTGTTGCAATTGCAATTAAAAATAACTTAATCAATATATGACATGTCTCCAGCAGACTTCATTTAATTCGAAAAATTATTCAATTATTATTTCAAGTGTTTGGATAGAAAAAGTGAAAGACAATGGTATATCAGGACTTTTGGGTGTCCTTTTTTCTTCTTTGAGTCTCTTGACTATAAAAAATATTTTTAAGTTTTTTGTGATGTAATTTGAAGATTAATTTTATGTTTATTCAATTACTTGTAAATGGAATTTGTTCAGCAAGTCTTCTGGCAATTGCCGCTATAGGTTTTGCTCTGGTTTATAACACAACCAATTATTTTCACTTTGCCTATGGTGCAATTTATACTTCAGCTGCGTATTTAATTTACTGGTTCTATTTGATATTAAAACTGCCACTTATCATATCATTGTTATTAACTTTTTTAATTGTCTCTCTTTTAAGTTTATCAATCGAACAAATTGTATATAAACCACTGGAGGCTCGATATAATTCATCAGTTGCAATTTTGATTTCATCGTTCGGTGTTTATCTCTTTATAATAAATTTCATTGCAATGATTGCGGGTAATGAAGTGAAAATTTTATCACCGGGAATTGAAAAAACCTTTCAATTTGGTTCTGTAATAGTTACAAGAATACAACTAATTGGTGTCTTTGCATTTATTATTGTTCTTATCTCTTATGTTCTTTTCTTGAGAACAAAATCTGGATTGCTCTTAAGAGGATATTCTATAAATCCTAATTTAACTATTGCCCTCGGTTACAATCCTCATAAAATTCGATATTTTATTTTTATTGTAAGCTCAATTTTGGCAGCAATTGCTTCAATTATCTCTGCTTTTGATGTAGGATTTGATCCAAATATTGGCTCGAATGTTGTTTTACTCTCAGCTGTAGCTTTGATAATTGGTGGAGTAAAAATTTATGAAAGCCCAATCTTAGGTGCGTTTATCATTGGTATATTGCAATCGATTATAATCTGGCAAATTTCTGCACGATGGGTTGATACATTTGTTTTTCTTTTACTCATTCTCTTTTTGCTCTTTAAACCAACTGGTATCTTAGGTAAAAAACTTAGAGTTGAAGAGGTACGATGAATTACTTATTTCATATTTTAATAATGATTGGAATTTACTCGATATTTATCCAGTCATTAAATATTGTAATGGGTTACACTGGACTCGTTTCTCTTTCTCAGGCCGCATTTTATGGAATTGGTGCTTATGCAACTGCTCTTTTAATGATTAATTTTAATGTTAACTTTTTTATAGCTGTTCTTATTTCAATTGTGATAACTGTTCTTTTAAGTTTTATTGTCTCAATTCCATCTTTAAGATTGAAAGGTGATTATTTTATTTTAGCTACACTCGGTTTTCAGATAATTATCTTCAGTATTTTATACAATTGGGTTGAACTCACCCGTGGACCTTATGGCATTCCTGGAATACCTTCACCTCAAATTGCTAACTTTAATTTTGACAATCCATCTAAGTTTTTAGTTCTTTCAACAATTTTTGCTTTACTTGTGAATTACATACTTTATCTCATCACTTCAATAAAATTTGGATTAATACTTAAATCCATTCGTGAAGATGAAATTGTTGTTTCAACTTTTGGAAAGAATACAACCAGATTTAAGATAATTTCTTTTTCAATTGGAGCAGGAATTGCCGCAATCGCTGGTTCACTTTACGCTACTTATGTTACTTACATTGATCCCACAAGTTTTACTCTCAATGAATCAATTTTACTGGTCACAATTCTCTCTATTGGTGGAAGTGGAAACATCATTGGTCCAATTGTAGGTACACTAATTTTAATTCTTCTACCTGAATTTTTGAGATTTCTTGAAATACCAGATTCAATTGCTGCTAATATCAGAATTATGTTATATGCCCTTGTTTTAATTTTAATTTTGATCTACAAACCACAGGGTATAGCAGGAGAATATGAACCGGAATAATTACGATATACTAACATTAAAAAATCTTACTAAGATCTTCGGTGGAGTAGCTGCTGTTGATAATGTTAACATTGGCTTTAGAAAGAATTACATTACTGCTTTAATTGGTCCCAATGGTGCTGGCAAAACGACGATCTTTAATCTAATCAGTGGAATTTACAATCCAACATCTGGCGAAATATTCTTTAATAAAATTAAAATAGATAATCTTCCACCATATCGAATTGCACAACTTGGTATAGCAAGACTTTATCAGGATATAAGAGTTTTTAGAAAATTAAGTGTCCTTGAAAATATACTTGTTGCATTTTCTGATACAGAAGGGGAAAACTTTTTAGATGGAATTCTTAAAAGAAGAAAAGTTCTTGATTTTCAAAAACAACAAATTGAGAAAGCAAAGGAATATATAAATTTTGTTGGATTGGATGGATATGAAAATCAATTAGCAGAAAATTTAAGCTATGGTCAGCAGAAACTTTTAGCTATTGCACGTTTAATGGCAACTAATGCTGAATTATTGCTTCTGGATGAGCCTGCATCTGGAATTCATCCTGAGTTAATTAATAAGATTTCTAATTTGATTTTGGACTTAAAAGAGAAGGGTAAAACAATAATTTTTATTGAACACAATATTAATGTTGTTTTGAACATAGCCGATTGGGTTTATCTCTTTGATGAAGGAAAAGTTGTTGCTTTTGGTTTGCCAGAAGAAATAGTATATGATAAAACAACAAGAGAAGTTTATTTAGGTGTATGATGTTATTACAATGTAAAAATATTTATGCTTCTTATGGTAAAAAAGAAGTCTTAAAAGATGCATATCTAAATATTGAAAAAGGTTCTATTGTTTCATTGATTGGTCCTAATGGTTCTGGTAAATCGACTTTTCTTAAAGTGATTTCTGGTTTCTTGAAGATTAAAAAAGGAAACATAATTTTTAATGGAAAAGATATTACAAACCTACCTCCTCACAAAAGAGTAAATCTTGGAATAGGTTATCTTTTCCAGGGTGGTTCAATATTTGAAAATCTTACTGTTAAAGAAAATTTAAGATTATCGAATGAAAAATTTGATCTTGTTTTTGAGTTATTCCCTGAACTGGAAAAATATTCAGAAACTCGCGCTGGATTATTAAGTGGTGGATTAAAACAAATTCTCTCAATTTCTTTAATTCTTTTGAAGGAGCCAGAATTACTTTTGCTTGACGAACCATCTGCAGGACTTTCACCAGCACTTGTTGAAAAACTACTTCAGAAAATTCGAGAGATAAATAAAAATTTTGGTAAAACAATTTTACTTGTTGAACAAAATATAATGCAGGCACTTAAAATATCTGATTATGTCTATTTAATGTCAGCTGGTAAAATTAAAAAGGAAAGTGATGACCCATTAACTTTTCTCGAAACAGAAAAATTCGAAAAAATATTTTTTGAAACTTGATTTAAAAGAAATTAAATTTATAACAAAAGAAAAGAGGTAATGAAAATGAAGAAGAAAATCACAATATCACTCATAATTCTCGCTGTAATTGTTGCTGGAATTGCTATTTATTTCGCTCAAAAACCCAAAGAACCAGAAACAATAAAAATCGGCGCGATATTGCCATTGACAGGACCTTCATCTGAAATAGGAACTTGGCAAAAAAATGGGATTGATCTTGCCATAGAGAATATAAATAAAGCGGGTGGAATAGAAGGGAAAAAATTAATAGTACTATATGAAGATAGTAAGGGGGATCCCAGAAATGGCACAATGGCATTTACTAAATTAATTGCAAGTAGGGATATTTACTGTGTATTCTCTTCGTTAAGTTCAGTTAGTAGTGCTATACTTCCTATAGCGGACAAACAAAAGATAGTACTGGTAATGTTGGCTGTTTCTCTTCCTGGTATAGCTGATCGCAGTGAATGGGCTTTTCGTTTTAATGTGGGAAGCGATGACGAAGCTCATGCAATGGCGCAATTTCTTGCTACCAAGATGGGCACGCCAAAAATAGCTATTTATTATATTAATGACGAATTTGGTAATGGTGCTTTACAGACTTTTCGCAAAACATACGGAGGATATCGGGGTGATATTGTTTGGGAACGATCTTATGAGAAGGATCAAACGGATCATAGAAGTAATTTGGTCTCTTTGAAAAATATTAAAGTTGACGGAGTGTATGTAATAGGGTATGTAAAATCTTCGGTTCTGGCTATTAAGCAGATGAGAGAGATGGGAATTAAAGTGCCTATATACGCTAATATGGCTCTTACTGTCCCTGTATTTTTGACTCTTGGAGGCGAAGCTGTTGAAGGAGTTCATTTTACCACAAATTTATTTAATCCTGATTCTAAAGAACAAGTGGTGAGGCAATTCGTAAAGATGTATGTTCAACGATTTGGTGAGACTCCCAATTTTTTTAGTGCCTTTGCATATGATGCTGTAAATATTGTAGCCGAAGCCATAAAAAGAGGTGGGAATATTAATATAGGGATAAAAGAAGGTATACTTTCTATTAAGGACTATGATGGGGTGACGGGGAAAATAACCGTTGAGCCTAATGGGGATGCGGAATTTCCCGTCCGTATCGTAAAGGTAGAAAAAGGGAAAATTGTAGAGGTGGAAAAATGAATTCAAATTCTCAGCGGACACTTGCTCAACTACGGTATAATTTTTTGGAATTTATGAAGAGCCAGGGATATCAGATAATAAAACCAGATTTATTAATAAGCGATGCTTTTCCAACAACTTTTAATGTAAGTGGTGGTCCCAATTTTGCAGATGATTACTTAGACAAGTTTGAAAAACAAAGTGAAAATATTGTTACAATCCAGCATTGTATTCGGCATTGGGACTATGATAAAGTAGGTGATGGTTTACATCTTTCATTTTTTGAAATGGGGGTAACAACAGCTTTTAATGGATATAACCAGAAAGAACTTTTTCAAAGTCATATGAAATTTTTGGTGGATACCCTTAAATTTCCGGTAGAATCTCTTTATATAACAGTTTTTGGTGGAGGAAATATCAGAGGAAAATATTTTAATGAAGACATGGAAACTATGAACTCTTGGAAATCTATAGGTATCAGAGATGAAAACCTTGTTTTAATTCCACAAGAAGTTCCGAAAGAGATTGCTGATAAAATTAGGAACGAGAAAGGAGAAGACTTCGTGGAAAGAGAAGCATTTGTAGCTAATGCTGTAGAGCCTGTTGGTGGTCCGAGAACAGAGATTTTTTTTGATACAGGGAAACCAAGTATTTGTGAGCCCAAATGTATTCCTGGCTTCTGCACTTGTGGGAGATTTATAGAATTTTGGACAAGTGTTCATTATATTTGTCGGGTTACACCTTTACCCGATCAAAGAGATAGGCAAGGAGAGGTAATCCTTAATTTTGAGGAGTTACCTCAAGATACAAGAATATATGCTGCTGGTTTCGGATTAGAAAGAGTATTAATGCTTCTGCTCAATAAAAACAACATTTGCGAGATCGAGCCTATTCCAGAAGTGGCTTCGATTATCTTAAATAGAATTGAAGGTACATTTAACAAGGAAATCGAAAAACACATATGGGCAATAGCCGAACATATTCGTGGGCTAACATTTCTATTAGTTGAGAACGTTCATGAACTCACAGGGAAAATTAATAGGAGTCGTAAATATCAATACAGAAGATATATAAAAAGCCTTTTATCACATATTAACTACTTAAACGTACAATTTGATTTCTCCTTACTCAGGCAGTTAATAGAAAAAGTTCTTGATACTTATCTAAAAGATTTCCCCTATAATGAGCTTTATGCTAGAGATACAATAGATATAAATGCTATTACAAATGAATTAATAAATAGAATGCAAATGATAAATGAGGAATTTTAGATATGTGCGAAGAGAAAATTAAAATTATAATAACACAGTATTTAGAGAAAGAGTATATTAGTATTGAACAAAAATTAAGTGATCTATTTTTTGGAGAAGAAGTTAATTTTAAAACAGCGGTTTATAGAAATAGTATAGAAGAATTTTTTAAAAATAAAGAATGCAAAAATAGTGAAATATCAGAGTACAGTAAATATCCTGTATTATATGCCATATTTAGTACTTTATTTAAATTACTTATTGAGAATGAACTTATCATATGGGGAGGTATCAATTTCTGGGACAACTTAAAAAATGATTTTTATTCAGAACAATTCGTTAAAAAAGATATGCAGTATATACCAAAGGTAATGCAATGGTTAGTTTCGTCCGAAGGAAAGAATTATGTTCTCCCACTAACAACATTTGTATTTGAGAGACTACCTTCTCCGCCACCTATTATCTTGTTTTATAAAGGATATGAAGAAGATGATGGAAAAGAAAATATAGTCGGTTTTAAAATAGAATTAAAAGAAGAAGGAAAAAATGTTCCCAATTTAGGTGAAAATTTCCAAAGTTTTGACACGATGAAAAGTAGTTTAGAAAAATTTTTAAAAAAATTTAAAGTAACTTTTAATCCCCATCCTGAACTTACAGATGAAGAGATGAAAAAATTTGAAAATCTTTTTAAAATTTTTGAAATGGTTACTCAGGAAGAATGGAATTATTTGTATTACATTTCTTCTCTTCTTAAACCACAAGCGAAAGTTGCAGGGCTTCTTTTGATTTCAAAGGAAAAGTTAAATAATATATTCATAAATTTTCTTAGGCTCATATTAGGTCGAATTGTGGCCTTTTATGAGTTCGCAGTTTCTTTGTATCAAACACAGCTTCACGCCCTCCGCTCCGCCGTAGCCACAATTATGTCAAGAAATATGTCTCATAACATCGGAAGCCATGTGTTGAATTATCTATCAAACCCAGAAGAATTAGATAGTTTCTGGATAATTTGAAAGGAAATATACACGAGACATTTGATAAATTATTTGATAACGTTTACAAAATGGATGAATTAAAAAGAAAATTAGTTGCCAATCTTCAGGGTTATTTAAGAGAGAGAATGGATTTTATTGCATCTCTTCCTACAATGGATCCATTATGGACTGCCCAGATTGATATAATTGATAATTTAATAAATCCAATATTAGATGATATTAGAGATGAAAAATTAAATCCTTTGTACAAATGTCCCAATCTTTTCCTACTTTTTGATGGTATCTTGCGCTCTGAGGGAATAAGAGCAGGAGGTATAGCATTTGAGATAAAAATTTTTAAAAGCAATTCCTCAAAACCTGATTATACATGGACATCGGAATTTAATTTTGAGTATAATCAAATAAAGTATAAAATTAATAAAGGGGGTAATGAAACTGACTTTCCTATTGCGATTTCATTAGGGACTTCCGGGGTTCAAGCATTTTATGGAATATTAGAAAATATAATTAGAAACTCCGGAAGGCACTCTGATAAAAATGAAATAAAAAAAGTTGTGGAATATAGTGATGCAATAAAAGAAAAGAAACAACCTTCTGATAATTCACACCCATTAAAAATCACTATTGAATTTCATTATGATTGGAATGATGACTATAAAGAATACAAAGATGATTTTATTAAAGTAATAATTTACGATAATATAAGAATTTGGGAAAGAGAAAGAGAAGGAGATAAATGGGTCAAGTATGATAACAGCATAACTATTGAAGAAATAAAAATCTTATTAAGTCCCGAAACAAAAGAATATGAAAAGGATAAGGTTAATAAAATAGTAAGGGATGGTAGAATTATTGATGATACAGGAAGCATTGTCCAAGGCAGCTGGGGTTTTAAAGAAATGCGAATTTGCGCATCCTTTTTAAGAGGAATTAAAATTCCAGATTATGAAATGCAACACACTCCACATGTTATAACAGCAATAGCAGTTCCTAACGAAAACAATAAAAATGAAGCAAGTTTAGGATTTGAATTCTATATTCCAAAAGTAAAAAATTTATTAATTGTGAGTAAATATTTGGATTCTAAAATAAATAAGGAAGATTTGAAAAAGATAGGGATCTACATAGAAGAAGACATAAGTAAAATTATAGATTTACAAAATAGAGGTGTTTTTACCCACGAATTCGTTGCAATTGATATAGATGATGATGAAAATAAAAAATTTATTCAAGAAAATTCACTTCTACTTCCATATAAATTATTTTTTATAACAAAAAATACAGATAATTTTGATTTCTCATTATTTAAAAATATAAGATTTGACTTCTATTTAAATGCCAAAAATCTTGAGAATGAGAAAGAAAACTTAAAAAATCTTATCATTTCTAAAAATGAGCTTCAGCAATGGCTTACTCAAAATGGTAATTTTACCATAAACAATGTTCAATATCAAAATTGCCCACCAGCAGAAAGAGTGTATTTAGAAATATATAAAAGATGGATTCTTTATCTCTATTCAAATAAAGAAACGCAACTACCAAAGATGGGTTTGTGTTATGGGGAACTTTACACAAATTTAAGACATTTGTTGATTGATTTCATTAATTCTTATAAAGCAGATGAAATTATTACTGATAATAAAAGATTAATTCTTCTATGGCATAGATTTGAGAATTATAAATATGTATTTGAAAAATTAAAGTCAATTTTAATTTGTGCTTCTCCTTACGCTCATGGAATTTCTTCAAAAGCGACTAAAATAGCAGTACATTTTGAATCAGCTACAAACTATCAGGATAAATTTGCCATTATAAATTACTTATCAACTCTGGAAATTGGATTAGCAAATATAATTATCATTGACGAGAGAGTTTTTGATGAGGCAAAAAATAGAAGAAATATTTGTGGTATATCAGATATTAATTTTGCTTTAAATTGGTATCTTCAAAATGTTGCCATTTTAAATCTTGACAAAGGAGATAAGGTTAAACCTTTTAAACTAATAAGTTATTTAGTTAATCCAGAAGGTGAATTAAATCAAACATTTACCAAATACGATGAAATAAATTTCGGCAGATTAAATACCGCTAATAATATATCCAAATATCTATTTGAGCATTTACCTCAGCATTTTAAAAATAGAGTTCATTTTATGATAGTTCATCAGAATATTATCTCACCAAAAATAGGAGGAAGGGAAAAATTTGAGGAATTTATAAAATCTTTACCCGATGAATACAAACCATGGTATGTTATTATAACTTCGGGAAGAGGTCATCCACCACAAAATGAAATACCAGAGAGAACAAAATTTCTTGATTTTTCTACTTTAAGAAGTGTTGTAATTGACTATCCTGATAAGTTCTTATTAACAAAAGTTTTCACAGCCCTAAAAGAGGAGAAAAAGGGAAAATGAAAATTTATTTGCTAGCTTTGAATAGACAACCATTTAATAGTCTATCATTACATCAAGATTGGCAAAAAAAATGTGATACTAATGGAAATTCAATTATATATTTTAGGAAATTCAACGACATTATTATTTGCATAACTTATTGCCCTATCCAGTTTACTCCTCAGGATTTATTAAAATATTTGGAAGTGAACCAAGCCACTATTGTCATTATTTGCAGGCATTCATCTGACTTAAATAACAGGGATTGGGAAAATATTGAAGACAAAATAGAACTCTCTACCAAGCCTATCGATAATTGTAAATTTGTAAAAGATCTTGTGGATAAGAGTTTTAATGGAAAAATAAATTGGACGAGGAATCTTGACCCTTTAATTGTAATTTTCACCCATACTGAGCATAATGAGTGGTGGAAAGCATTAGAAAGTAATAAGGCAACTTTTTATGATGATAACTTGAAGGTACTTAAACCAATAATTGATGCCGATAAAGAAAAAATAAGAATTGCTGAATTTAATGTTGATAACAATTACACAGTTCTTTTTGTAAAGGAGAATAATTATGGAGCTGATGAAGGAGGTATAAATGATTTACTATCACAAATCCTTAATCAAGAGCAATGGAAAAATTTTCCGAAAGAAGATATATATGTTGCTGTTCACGCTCTTTATGATTATGCAAAAGACGGAGATGTTGATGGTTTTAAAAAGGAATTCAAAGATCAGGTAAATTACATATGCAATTTTCACCATACAGATGATGAGCCTCTTTATAAGCAATTCTGTGGTAATGAAGGAGCTTTAATTAAATTTTTTGATGAATTAAATAAGAGTGATGGAAGCAATAAAGCAGAAGAGTTATGTAATGATTTAATTAAATTAATTATAAAAATCAGCGGTAAAGACATCAGAGATATATCAATCCTAAAACATCAAATTATTAATTATCTTGAGCCTTTAAGAGTTGATATTGATGGGTTAATAGACAAAAACTTTGAAAATAAATATTGGGATGAAGTAAGTAAATACTGGACAGGGGAAAAAGTGGAAGAGATTTTTAAAAATATTAATAGAGTAATTTATGATTTTTTAGCCAAAAAGAATTCAAAAAAAGAAATAAAAGATTTTGTTGAAAATATTAAACATAGAATAAATGAAATTGAAGATTTATTTAGGGTATCAGAATTGTTAAATGCATTAAAAAATAATGATAAAAAAACAGCCCAAAGTATATGTAATCTTCATGGTAATATTTATAAAAAATGGATGGATGGCTTAATAAATGAATTTGAAAAAATGAAATCTAATTTAGAATAGTAAAAAATCAGGGGCAAAAATGGGGATTTTTGTCTATCCAAAAAATACGTATCAAAATTGTTCAAATATATTAGAAATTAAAAGTGCTATCGAAAGAAACCTGTATATTCCACAGGATATAAAAATTTTACTAATTCCTTTATTTGAGGATGATATATGTAATGTTGGAGTTAATAAAAGTCCATATGAAATATTTTTTGAAGGAATAATAAGTGATGATTTAAATTTCCTTAATGACTTTAATTCTCTTATTTTTTATACTTCAGAAGAAATTCCCCGTGGTGATTTTCCTGATTCAGTCTATAATAAATCAAGAATGATAAGAAACTTCTTTGAAAATACTTCATATGCAAGAACAGCTAATTACAATAACATTATCGAAAAAATAAAAGAATTAATTGTTGAGATAAAAAAAGATAAGAAGAAGAAATTAAAAGATGCAATTGGTTTATTAAAACAATTAAAAGAACAGGTTTCTAATTTAGATTTAGTTAAACCATCATTATCAGATCTTTCAGAAATTTATACTTACCAAAGCTTCCATACAAGAATAGCTCATGGAAACTTAAGGGAGTTTAAGAAATTTCTGGATATGAATAAAGGTGATTGTAATGTTATGCTTAATAAGTTTAGAGATGATTATTACTTAGCACGTAAAAAACACGATATTGCTTCAATTATTTCAGTAAACCCAAAGAGATTTGGCAAACTTAAAATTCTTGTTATAGATGATAACCCAGATATCGAAAATGACCTTAAAGAAATTTTACCATTTCTGCCAGATAGTACAGAAATATGGATTACAGATAGTAGCGAGTATAAAAAATTTATTCATAATCCAGAGTTTATTAGAGATTTGTATAAATGTAAGGGTGAGTTAAAAACTAAAAAAATTGGTAATAGTGCTAATTCTAATGATTCTGATGGAAAGCTTTTTGATAATAATAAATTTAATTTTGATTATATAATAGTTGATCTTTTACTCGGTGATTATAATGAGGGAAATAAAATAATCAGGCAACTGGTTAAGTTAAGGGATTATTTAGGTTATGAACGAGCAAGCTTCTTTATATTAACTTTTTCACAGAGTGAGGATGTGGATGATATTTACAGAGCATTTGCAGAGGGTTCGCTCGGATATGCTTGGAAATTTAATAGAGTTTTTCACATTCCTTTTTTAATTGGTGAGTTAGAGACAGCAAGGCAGAAGTTCAGTCAGGGTATAGGAACTACAATTTCTCACGCTAATTCCCGTAACTTTGAGAAATTATATCACCTCCCGCCAAAAGTAATAATGAGACTAAGGACTGAGAGCTTTTTACCTTACAAAGAAAAGGAAAATAAAATAGATCCATTCTTTAAAGATGTTGCAAGAAACTGGATTAAGAAAATTCCTAAAGCTGATCTCCATTACCACTTAGGCGGTTCAATGGATGATAAGATGATCTTTTATTTGGCAGTTAATTCATTATGTTATTTTGATCCTTCTAATACAAATATCCTTCGAACACTAATTGGTGAATTTAAAGAAATTTCGGATAGAATTAATCAAAAAAGAGATTTTTATGATGAATTCTTTAAGAATAAGAATAGCTTTTATAATAATCTAACTAAAGTTAAAACAATTTTGGATAAAGGTAAAGAAATAAATGAGGCGAAAAATATTTTATCTTTTAATAGACAACTTCTAGTTAAAATTATTGAATGGTTAAAACAAACATTTGGTCGAGACGATAAAATAAAAGGATACATTAAGAAAAATATAGACAAACCAGCGGAACTGTATTTTGATTTTCTTGCTTATAAATATAAATATGAAAAAATCAGTAAAGATGATATTATAACTTTGTTTATTGTTTATGTTGGCTTGCTTGAAGGCAGAACAATTGAAGATGCAAAAAGTTTTTGGTCAATCAAAAAGAAAAATATTGAGGAAATTGCAAAAAAGGTCGAGGGAAATAATAAAGAAAATAAAAATGAAAGCATTAAAGTAATACTTGATAAACTAAGCAAATTTAAGCCAAAAATTTTGAATCCTAGGACTTCAGATTGTTCAAAACCATTTTCACAAATATTTAAGGTTTCATCTACCAATTACAATGGTTTATTAAAATCTTTGCTCTTAGCTCCAGAAAAGGCTACAAGTTTGGCAGAAATGTTTAGGGGCGATTGTTTCTTTGGAGCTTTGCATTTGCAATATTATGAGAATATAGTTGCCTGTATTTGGTATTTAGCGGACCAAGCTGTTGAGGAAAAAAATAGATACTTAGAAATAAGAGTTTCACCTTCAGGTTATACTAGTAAAGATCTGGGTCTTAAGGAAGCTGTTGAAGCTTTAAAAGATGGGGCTAATTTTGCATCTCTTTATTATTTTATGAAAGGTGAATTTGTCTGGATTAACTTCATCTCAACTCTCAAAAGACATAAAACTTCAAAAGAAAGAATTGAAGAGTTAGTTACTGCATTAATAGAAGATGAAAAAACTTCCAAAATGCTTGAAAGTAATATAAACAAAGTTATCTTAGAAACAGCCAGTCCAAAATCAACATATCTGCCTTATGATTGGAAAGCCTCGAGATTTGTTGGAGTTGATTTAGCAGGTTATGAAAGCGAATTTCCACCGGTGAATTTTATCGAGGATTTTACTCCAGCGTTTAAGTTAAATACACTTATAACAATACACGCTGGCGAAGAAGCTGGGCCACAATTTATTTGGGAAGCTCTTTATAAACTTCAAGCTGATAGAATTGGTCATGGATTAACAATTTATCAGGCACCGAAGTTAATGGAAAAAGTATGTGATAAACAGACTTGCATAGAATTATGTCCATTAAGTAATGAGATTACAAATTTTCGAGGGAGAAGTAATAAATATCCATTGTTTAGATACTTAAAAAAAGGATTGAATGTAGCTATAAATACAGACGATAAAGCTCAAACTGGAGGGAATATTAATGAAGATTTTATTAAAGCTGCCGAGTATTTTTATTTAAGTGAAGATAATGAAAAGAAGATCCCTTTAACAAAATGGGAAACATTAAGACTTGTTAAAGCTGGATTTGATAATGCATTTATACATCGCGAGGAAAAGAGAAACCTGCTCCGCTGGGTTGAAGAAGAAATTTATGAGATCATATTAAAAGATTATGAAATCGAACCATATTACATAGTTGATAAATAAATCTATGAAAAAGAAAATACTTATAGTTGATGATACTATTCCGTATTTAGAATCATTAACTCGTGTTTTAAGTGATGAGTATTTTGTTGAAACAGCAATAAACTTTAATGAAGCTCTTTCAAAAGCCAAAGGTGATGTAGATCTTTTTTTAATTGATATTTGTCTTGATCCTGAGAAGCCCGGTATAGATAAAACAGGGATTGAGATATTGCGATGGGTTAAGACAAACCAGCCAGATAAACCTGTTATAATGATGTCAGCATTTAGAGATTTTGATGCAGCAGTTGAGGCGGTTAATTTAGGTGCAGAGAAATTCTTAAAAAAACCTATTAACATTAGTGAATTACGAGAAATTATAAGGGGGCTAATAGAAAATGGTTGACGATAAAACTTTTTTTATGAGAATATTATTTTCAATGATTATAGGTAGTGTTATAGGTTATGAACGACAATTTCGGAATCGTCATGCAGGTATAAGAACATTTGCATTAATATGTGTTTCGTCTTCTGTCTTAACAATGATTGGTTTGCATATCATTTCAATATTTAATCAACTTGATATATCCTACTTTTTATTAGGATTAATCTTAAGTATAGGTTTCTTAGGGTCTGGTCTTATTTATAAAGAATTTATTAAGGGTAAAAATATAGTTTTTGGTTTAACAAGTGCTTCGGTTTTAATTATAACATCAATCCAAGGAATTTTAATAGGACTAGGATTATATATAAAAGCTTTAATTCTAGTTTTGGTTGTGATGTTTATTTTATTGATTTTGAGGGGAATTGAATTAAAGTTAGGATTGAAGCAAGCTTTTTATCCCGAAAAGAGTGAAGAGGAGAAAACAGCAGGTTAGTTATTAAATCAGACTTAATTTTCATTCCAAATATTGTTTCCCTGAAAATCTGTGTAAATCCCGTCAAAATCCGTGTCCAACCATATCCCATTTTAGATTGTTTGATTACATGCAGATTTACAGAGATTTTAATCAAACGCAGAGGCGTAAAGATTGCAAAGGAAACGCAGAGGGATTTTTTTGCGTTCTCTTATAATTCTCTGCGACCTTTGCTTTTATATTTTTTTATCCGTGTAAATTCAAAAATCTGTTTTATCATTAATCGTCTACGACGATTTTTTGTTGGTTTATGGAAATGTAGAGCAGAATTATAAATTTAAAGTTGGAACTCGACCTGAACATTTTATAGAAACTCCACACTATCAAAAATTAAATCAAATTTACGAGGCTCTCCAGAATTACAGGGACTCCAAAGAATTTGTTAGATCAGAAACTCTTCCAAACTGCGATTTCTTTATCCCAAATCCAGGATTTATTGTGGAATTCGATGAATCACAACACC
>Ga0308411_10001493_pt1 | contig 15938 bp, 10 predicted proteins | sample HotsprottomLayer_2_FD_203530 | JGI IMG/M metagenome (GOLD analysis project Ga0308411, IMG submission 203530) | Hot spring phototrophic mat microbial communities from Octopus Spring, Yellowstone National Park, Wyoming, United States -... | ecosystem: Environmental > Aquatic > Thermal springs >...
TTGAGTTGTGAATGTTGAATGATGAATTTTGAATGTTGAATGACGAGTTGTGAATGTTGAGTGTTGAATGTTGAGTTTCGAATTTGTTAAAAGTGAAAGGTTGCTTCACTGCGTTCGCAACGACAATGATACAGTCATTGCGAGAGACGAATTCTGAAGCAATCCGTTTCATTGATGTTATAGTCATTGCGAGAAACGAAGTTTCGAAGCAATCTCTGACATAGTTAAAAGAATTTTGAATGATGAATTATGAATGTTGAGTGTTGAATGTTGAGTTTCGAATTTGTTAAAAGTGAAAGGTTGCTTCACTGCGTTCGCAACGACAATAATGCAGTCATTGCGAGAAACGAAGTTTCGAAGCAATCTCTGACATAGTTAAAAGAATTTTGAATGATGAATTATGAATTTTGAATTAATAGACGGATTACTTCGCTTCGCTCGTAATGACTTTTAAAACAAGAAAGTCATTGCGAGCGACGAAGTCGCGAAGCAATCTTTGATATAGTTTAGTGAATTAAGAATGTTGAATTATGAATTTTTAATTGAAAAAAGAAATCGTTTGCTCCGCTTGCGCTCACAATGACTATGTGACGACAGTTACTCTGCTACACGGTGTTCTCGATACGCAAGCTACTCGAACACCAAACAGAACCCGGGTTTCGAGTAATCCTGAGTGAAGCGAAGGAATTGTCGAGAAAAAAACTACATTTCTTTTTATGCGGATTTAAGGGTATAATATTATTTCTTGTAACGATTAACGAGATAGGAAAAGGTAAAATACTCCTATCTCAATCAAATAAGATTTATCAAATCATTTTAAATATTTTAAGAGGGCATCAATTTCGTCTTTAGTCAACTCATCTGAGGTTTTGAATGTTTTGAGAGTTACATCAACTTGTTGAATGAGTGATTTTTTCTCATAACGAGGTGAAAAAACAGAACCATCCAGCAAGTAAAGACGATTCTTCTTAGTATCAAGAAAAACATAATTCACAAATGGTCCACCCATACTATAATCATTCATACGCCACAAACCTTGCGTGAAAATCGCATATTTACCATTTAAATTTACTTCGGTCTGATTGAGGTATTCTTTCGCAATTTCTACATAAGCTTTATCATCAGTTGTCCTTAAAAATTTTTGAGTTATTCTATTTCTAATCTCAATAACACTATCTTTGTTTAACCATCTCGCATCAGCAGAATCTATCCAATGAATGAAAATCCATCTCTCCATATCTGAATTTGGTGAGCGTCTCAACCAGACAAAATTGTTTTCTTTGTTATTGATGGCTTCAAGAAAATCTGCTTGAATGTAAATTTTCCAGCCATATTCTTTCAAATATTTCGCCTTTAGGTCTTTCTTCTCATAAGTTGGATTGTATAGATTTTTCATTACTCTTTCATCTGAAGCAGATTGAAAATAATAAAGCAAGTTATCTTTGTTTTTGAATGCTTTTATTCTCAATTCCTCAAGTGAATTTGAAACAAGAATTACCAATACCTGATTTTTCGCCCAAACATCTTTTTTCTTTATTACGAATTCCTCTCCACTCTTAATAAGATTTAATGCGGAGCTATCAATAATAGATTTCACATAATTGGTGACTTCATTATCTTTATCAAGTGTTGTAACAATCAAAATATTTTTTCGATTTTGATATTTCTTAAAATTAGAGAAGTCGATTCGAGTGAGATAAAATAGTTGTTCAGGTTGCGGAGTAATTATTTCTTTTTCGAAGATTGCAGAAAGAAAATCATAGTAATCGTTCCAGACGGTGGAATCAGCAATGACAATAATTTCATCTTCTTTACCAAATGCTGGTTTAAGATTTTGTTGGCAACCTGTGTTGATAATCAAGTAAATTAGAACTGAAGTTAAAACAAATAGTTTTTTCATTTTTCTCACCCGAAATAATAGACATTAATTTGTGGTAGAAGTAAGGTGTAAAGTATCCACATTACAGTCCCAATTGTTATGGGAATTGATAAATTGTCATCAATTTCAAATGACATACTTTCAGCTAATGTACCAAAGAATGCAGCTATAATTCCAATAACATATTCAAGAAAATGATGTTCAACTTTAGGAGTAAAAAAGACAACGATCGTGGCTGAAATGAAAAATGCAGTTGCACCCTCGAGGCTCTTCGCAAAAAATTTTCTTCTGCCAAATTTTCTTCCAATTAATGCCGATGAGATATCAGAAATGATCAAAATTGAAAAAGCTGTAACGAAAATTAACTTAGGAAAAAGAATTACACAGAATAAAGCTGAAAGTAAAACATTAGTTGCACCATTTAGTCTTTTCTTTTTTTCATCTTTTTCTTTGTCTCTAAGAAGAAATCCAAATAATTTGTAAAACCAATCTGCAATCTGTGGATTGTAATAACGAATAATATCAACAACTAAAAAAGCAAATGTGAGTGGAATTAATATTATTAACGCAAGTTGTTTATCAATGTGATAATAAATTACTGGAATTGAAAGAGAGTTCAAGTGAATTAACTTTCGAATTATTTCAAATTTGTAATCGATGGTAGCAGCTTCGTGAAGCACGGGATCAGTTTCCTTTGAAACTTCCACTATCCGCATTTTTCGGAGTGTCTGTTTCACCATCGTTCTTTCCTTTTCTCATTCCCATTAGCTTTTTGACATGTTCTGGTAATTCTTCTTCTATCAAACGATTATTATTCCTTCTAACTGGAGGAAGTTCCTCTCCACGAATTATTATATCAATTTCTTCGTTATCAAGAATTTCTCTTTCAAGTAAATTCTTTGCAAGTCTATGTAATGTGTCAATATTCTCTCGTAAAATTTTTACTGCTCTTTCCATGCAACTACTAACGATATTTTGAATTTCTTCATCAATCAACTGAGCAGTCTTTTCACTAATTTCCTGATGACGAGTAATCTCTCTCCCTAAGAATAATTCCTCTTCTCTACTTCCATAAGCAATGGGACCAAGTTTTTCGCTCATTCCCCATTCGCAGACCATCTTTCTCGCAATTTGAGTTACTCTTTCAATATCATTACCAGCACCAGTTGTCAATTCATCAAAAATTAAAAGCTCTGCTGCTCTTCCACCAAGTGCGTATGTCATCATTGCAAGCAAGTAAGACTTTGAATAAGTATGCTTTTCATCAATGGGGATAAAAGTTGTTACTCCAAGAGCTCTTCCGCGAGGAATTATTGTAACTTTATGAACTGGATCAGCTTCAGGAATCTTTTTAGCGACAAGAACATGCCCACTTTCATGATATGCAGTCATCTCTTTCTCTTTTTCAGAAATTATTAAACTCTTACGCTCCATTCCCATCATTACTTTATCTTTAGCCTCTTCAAAATCTTCCATATCAACATGCTTCTTATTTTTTCTTGCGGCAAGAAGAGTTGCTTCATTAACAAGATTTGCTAAATCCGCACCGGAAAGTCCTGGTGTTCCTTTAGCAATCACAGCAAGGTCAACATCTTTTGCTAACGGAATTTTTCTTGTATGAACTTTCAAAATACCTTCTCTACCTTTTACATCAGGACGATCAACAACCACCTGACGGTCAAATCTTCCTGGTCTTAATAAAGCCGGGTCAAGAATATCTGGACGATTTGTTGCAGCAATTATTATAATACCATTGTTTGGTTCAAATCCATCCATTTCGATTAATAATTGATTTAGCGTTTGTTCTCTTTCATCATGACCACCACCAAGACCTGCGCCTCTCTGCCTTCCGACAGCATCAATTTCGTCAATAAAAATTATACAAGGTGCATATTTCTTCCCTTGTTCGAATAAGTCACGAACTCGACTTGCACCAACACCAACAAACATCTCAACAAATTCAGCACCTGATATCGAAAGGAAAGGAACACCTGCTTCACCTGCAACAGCTCTTGCTAGAAGTGTTTTTCCAGTTCCTGGAGGTCCAAGCAATAAAACGCCTCTTGGAATTCTTGCACCAAGTCTTTGAAATTTAGATGGCTCTTTTAAAAATTCGATTATTTCTTGTAATTCAAGCTTTGCTTCATCACAACCGGCAACATCTTTGAAAGTGACTTTTGGAAGATTTTCAGTAAAGATTTTAACGCGACTCTTACCGAAATTAAATATACCTTTTGTTCCGCCACCGCCGCCTTGCATTCTTCTCATAAAGAAGATCCATAAACCAAAAATTATAATCCATGGAAGCAATGTTAATATCGCATTCCACCAAACTGAATCTTTCTCTTCGAAAGTGAACTTAATTCCTTTTTCATTCCATATTTTGATATTCTCTGGCGAACCAGCTTCAGGTAGGAAAACAACAAATTTCTTTGTCCGAATTGTTCTTCCAGTTCCAACATTTAAAGCTTCTTCTGTTTTAAGTTTACCATGGAAGTAGTAGTTATTAATCTCCGATTTTTTAACTACAGCACTTTCAATTTTATCTTCATTTAAAAGACGTTGATATTCATTGTAAGTAATTTCCACCTCAGCCATATCACCTGAACGAAACATTTGCATTACAATAATTGCTGCAATAACTACCCCACCCCAGCCAAAAACCATTCGAAGAATTTTTGACCAGTCGAATTCTTCGTTGTTCTTATTAGGTTTCTTATCGCCTGGGTTAAATTTTATGTTTTTCTGTCCTCTGTTTTCCATAAAATCTCCAATTTCAACTTTTAAGAGCGTAAATTGATCTCAAATTTCTATATTTCTGAGTATGGTCTAATCCATAACCGATTACAAATTTATTTGGAATTTTAAATCCAATATAGTCAAGTTTAATGTCATATTTTGTTGCCTCAGGTTTATGAAGCAATGTAACTATTTTTATACTACTTGGATTTTGAGATTGAATTAATCCTCTCATATAAACAATTGAAAGTCCCGTATCAACAATGTCTTCAACTATAATTACATCACGACCTTTAATATCAGCATTAAGCTCTTTTATTAATTTTACATTTCCACTAGAAATTTTTGAATCACCATAACTTGAAAGTTTAAGGAAGTCTACTTCACAATCAATTGAAATGTTTCTAATTAAATCTGCAAAGAAAATTACAGAACCATTTAATACCCCAATGAAAATAGGAATTTTACCCTTGTAATCGTTGCTAATTTCGTCACCGAGCTCGGTTACTCTCTTTTGAATCGATTGTTCATCTATCAAAATTTCAAAAGTCTCACCATTAACTTGAATTTCCTTAGCGTCAAATTTCAAAGTCATAATTAATTCTCGCTTTGATTACTTTCTTTGTTTCATTTGTAACTTTATATTTCTCTGAAAGTCTAATTCCCACGAGCCATATTATTTCTGGTCCATCGCATAGAACAAGTATTTGTTTTTTAAAGACGAAAGGAACTTTTGCATCGGTTAAAATATCACTTACTTTCTTGGAGTATTTCATACCAAGTGGAACAAATTTATCGCCCGGCTTCCAGTTCCTTAAAATTAATTTGTGCTTAACTTTATCAGCATCAAAGAATTCAACTAGAGGATTATCAGACAACTTTGCTTCCTTTACAGATGCACTGCTTATTTTAAATTCAAAATAACTACCATAATATTTTTGAAGTTTAGAGTCGTAAGTAACTGAAAAATTAATTTCCTCAAATTCTGGTTCGACTAAAATTAGAATTGAATTTCTTTCTTTCAATGCAATAGTTTTTTCGTTGATCTGAATGGTCGTTCCTTTATCTTGTTTAATTAGATTAACAATCTCTTTGGTCTTTTCGTAACCGACTTGAATATTGAAAACTGAGTTAATCCTTTTTCGAATTAAATCCAACATTAAGTAATTTTTATAATCAATATTATCTTCAATTTTAATTTTAAGAAATTTATCCGCTTTCTTTGTTACGAATAATTTTTCAAACTTAGCCTCTTCAACCTGAATATATTTTTCAAGCAATCTTAAAAGATCTGAGGTAATTGATAATGTTTCATATAAAGATGGATTAATTTCGGACAATAAAGGAATAATTTTGTTTCTTATAAAATTGCGTGTGTAATCTTCTTCAAGATTTGTAGAATCAACACGGAAAGGGACATTTTCTTTTTTAAGAAAATCCAGAATTTCTTCTTTTGTTAAACCAAGTAAAGGTCTGATAATGTTGTCTCTTTTCACAGGAATCCCTCTCAAACCAGAGACACCGCTTCCTCTAATAAAATTAAAAATCATAGTCTCGGCGTTATCGTTTAAAGTGTGACCAGTGGCTATTTTATTCGCTTTGAATTTTTGTAAAGCTTCGTTAAAAAGTTTATATCTCTCTATTCGAGCAGTTTCTTCTATACTTTGTTTCTTCTCTTGTGCAATTTTTCTGATATCTTTCTTGTCAATCAAATATTCAATTTTATTTTTCTTACAAAACTCTTTTACAAATTCTTCATCTGCGTCTGCTTCCTTGCCTCTTAATTTATGATTAAGATGGGCAGCGTAAATTTTTATGTCAAATATGTTTTGAATAATTAAAAGTAATTGTAGTAAAAATGTGGAATCAGGACCTCCACTAAGTCCAACAACAACAGAGTCACCATTTTTCAAAAGCTCTTGTTCTCTAATAAATTGTAATGCTTTTTGAACAACTGCTGATGAAATTAATTTTTTCATAATCACTCTATCATATAGTCATAGATATGTTTCGAAATCTTTGCAATAGTTTCCTTTCCATTTTCGTTACTATCAAGATTTTTCGATAAAATCACAAGAACATATTTACGACCATCTGGCAGAAAGATTATTCCACCATCATGTTCAACTTTAGAAATGCTTCCCGTTTTGTGCGCCACCTTTACATTTTCTGGTAAATATTTTGGAATTTTATCCTTGAACTTTTGATTAAGTAAAATCATTATCATCTCATTGCATACCTTTTCATTAAAAATTTTTTTCATCGCAATTAATTCATACAACTTCATTAAGTCAATTGCCGTTACTGTATTATTCAAACCTAGTTCATAAGCCTTTATGTCTTCAACTCCCCTTAAAACCTTAATTCTTTCTAAACCAAAATCTCTCATCGTTTGATATATATTTGAGGGACCAACAAACTCGATTAAAATATTTGTTGCGAGGTTACTGCTAACAGTAATCATATCATAAACTAAATCATAAATTTTTCTCTTTTGACCAATTAAAGAATAGATTTTATCATCACCATCATCTTTTACATCTAAGGAAAAAGTTGATTCGTCAGCAATACTTTTAAATTCATTTTTAATAAGTAGTGAATCTTCAATTGAAAATCTCCCAGAAAGAGATTGTTTGAAGACTTCAACCATTACAGGAGTTTTCATTGTGCTGGCAGCATGGAAAACTTCATCGCCATTTATAACGATTTGATTTTCATTATTGTTGATTTCTCTAAAAGCAACAGCGAAGGTGCCCCTGACTGAGTTGATTTCTTTTTCAAGTTTTTCTTTCAAAGCAGAAAGGTCGGAAGTATGAATTTTGTTTTGTCCATTCACTTCATTACCAATAAAGAAAAGTAAAATTATTAAAACGAAACTTTTCATATAAAGAAAATAAGATTACCTTGAAATCTCCAATATCTCCAGTTCAATCAATCCTGCTGGAACATTTACTTTAACAACATCACCAACTTTTCTTCCTAAGAGTTGGCGACCAATAGGGCTGTTAATTGACATTTTGCCATTTTCAAAATCAGCTTCCTCAGGAGAAACTAAATGATAGATTTGGATTTTATTTGTTTTAAGATTTTTGACTTTAACTTTTGTCAGAACTCTCACTTCGTCGGTTGAAATTGAATTAGTATCAATTATTTTCGCACGAGCTAACATACTTTCAAGTTTTGCAATTTTAAGTTCCAGCAATCCCTGTTCTTCTTTAGCTGCGTCGTATTCAGCATTTTCAGATAAGTCGCCATGAGCTCGTGCCTCAGCAATTTTTTGAGCTATTTCTTTTCGACCTCGAATTTTCAGGTCATTTAATTCTTTTTCTAATTCTAAAAGTCTTTCTCTGGTCATATAGATATAGTCATTCATAAGCACCTCTTAATTTCTTGTTACTTTCTATTTTTGATTAAATAGATAATGATATAAAAAAATTAGCCACTTCCGTTTTGGAAATGGCTAATTCTCAATACAAACTTAGTGATTGAATATTTTTTAAGCAAATGAATTATTGAGTCTTTATAACTGTAAATTAATACTTGTTTTTTATCTTTAACGCTAACCATAAATTACTAGATAATATCTAATCTTTTATAAATAAGACTAATTGATTATAGGAATTTTAATTTAGAATTCAATACAATTTATTCTAAAAAAGTTCAAATTACACTTTTAATTAAATCCACATTAAAATAAATTTGAGATACACATAAGTGCTTATAATAAATCGAGTTAAAAAATTATGGGAAGATCTACAGTTCATTACACTGATAAAAATACAAACAACATACTAAAAAGACTTCATAACAAATTAAGACCTGCAGGAACACCAGTCCAGAGAGTTGAATATATTATTGAGCTTTTATTGCTTCGCATTTTTGAAATTAAGCTTAGAAATGATTTAGAATTTAAACCTTTGAGAGAAATTTTTTCGGGCGATAATGATAAATATCTATTTTCTTATCTACAGAGATTAACGGGGGAACAAATAAAATCACATCTAAATAAAGAAATATTTCCTTTTTACGCACAGATACTTTCAAAAGCAAGAAATGCCTTTGAAAACAATTTACCCCAAAAGGTTTTGGATAATTTAGTTTTAATCGAAGAAGTTTTTGCCAATTCAAGTTTCACTACAAATGTTCAGAGTGGAAATATGTCTGAAATTATTGGTCTCATTTCAGAAATAGATGAAACTACGATTTTAAAGACAGATATTTTAGGTGATGCAATTGAGTCTGCTTTATCTGAAACAGGAGGAACACAAGATATAGGACTTTATAGAACCCCAGAGCATATTAGACAGATGATGGTAGCAATTACAGATCCTACTTTTGATGATATAATTTTTGACCCTGCTTGCGGAACAGGTGGTTTCCTTTTTGATGCTTATCATTATTGTATTGAAAAAATCACTCAAGATAACAGATGGCCTTCTCCAAAATGCCCACCATCTCATCCTGAATTGAATGAATACTTCAAAAAATACTTTTCAAGTTTCAATGGAGAAATGCCTGATATTGATACCGCAAATAGATTTTATCGTGAAGGCATAAGTGGTATTGAGTATCTTGGAATGATAAGAAAAATGGCCGCAATAAATTTATACATAAGGGGATTAAATCCAGCAAACATATTACAAGGTGATTCATTACAGCATTACAAACCTGAAACAGATGCAAACTCAAAAACACTTATTTTAAGTAATCCACCATTTGGTGCAGAAAGAGACCAACCAGCATATCCAAATGTTTGGCAAGAATATGCAAAAGAATCTGAAACAACAATTTTATTTGTAAAACTTATGTTTGACTTACTTAAAAAAGGTGGCAGATGTGCAGTGATTGTTTCAGAAGGATTTTTGACTTGGGATAAATCTTCTGCACGGGCAATGAGAAAAATCTTACTTGAAGAAACCAATTTGAAAGCAATTATAAGTTTACCTCAGGGAGTTTTTGTAAGTAAACAAGGACAGGGAGCGAAAACATCCATTCTTTATTTTGAAAAAGGCGAGCCAACAAAATGGGTATGGTATTACAAAATTGAAAACGATGGTTTTACAATGGGAGTGAATAGAAAACCAATAGATGGATGTCAGATACCAGAAATCATTGAAACATTTCACAAATATGTAAAACACGGACACATCCCACCTGAAACAAAAAATAGTTTTGTAATTCCTGTTGAATGGATAAAAACACTTGATGTGCGATTAAAAGAAAGAATAAGAAAGACAACAGGAGATAGAATAATTTTAAAAAGAAATGCAGAGCGAGAAAAACTTCAGAAACAATTACAGGAAAGAAAAGAAAAAGGCAGATTAACCGAAGATGAATATAAAGAAAAATTAAAAAGTTTTGATTTAATAACTCAAAACAAAATCCAGAACGAAACATCAAAAGAAATAGAAAAGGCATATTTATACTCATTCAATTTCCAGACATATAAAAGTGATTTAACAGACGAGCAAATTAAGGAATGGAAAGAAGTTTTGAGAGATATTGAACCCGAGAATAACTCAAGTTTAGATGAGAAATACGAAAAATTAAAAACATTGGATGTAAACAATTGCTTAAAAATTTTAGCAAGTTTCAATCCTGAATATGCGTTAGAGATGGACATTACAAGGGATATTTTGAACAAGTTACCTCAGGAAAATGAAAAGATTAAGAAATTACAGGAGATTTTGAGGAAAGGACAGAAATATCCGATTGTTCCTTTAGATGCCTTTATAATTGCGATTGACGATAAAATGAAACCATCACAATATCCAGATGACGAATTTATAGTTTTGGGTGTGGCTAATGACAAAGGAATCTTCGTTAATGAAAAGAAAAAGGGAGAAGAAATTAATCAAAGTTATTACATAGTTAGAAGAGGCTATTTTTGCTATAACCCATACCGTGTTAATGTGGGCTCAATTGGTTTAATCGAGTATGATTATGATAATCAAATTATAAGTGGTGCTTATAATGTTTTCAAGGTAGATGAGAAGAACATTGAACCGAAATATTTACTCGCTTTATTTAAAAGCAAAAGATTCTTAGATTATGTAAATGAATTGGCGACAGGTGGGGTAAGAATGGATTTTAAGATAGATTATTTGAAAAAATGGAAAATCCCCCTTCCCCCACTTGAAATTCAGAAAGAGATTGTAGAAAAAATTGAAAAACAAAAGGCAATAATTGAAGGTGCAGATAAAATTTTGGAAAATTGGGAAGTGAACGAAAAATTATTTGAAGGATATCCCAAATATTTATTATCAGATTTATTGGCCGAACCATTAAAGAACGGGGTAAATTTTACTGAGGAGCAAATGGGTAGGGGTACAAAAATTGTAAATGTAAAAGATATATTTGTTTATAAATATGTGAATCACGATGAATTAGATATGGTAGAAATAGATAAAAATGTAGTAGGTATTAACAGACTTAGAAAGGGAGATATTTTATTTGTAAGATCGTCAGTTAAAAAAGAAGGAGTTGGTTATTGTGCATTGATAAATCAAGTAAAAGAAGATGTAGTTTTTTCAGGTTTTTTAATTAGAGCAAGATTAAAAAAAGAAGTTTTGCCGGAATATGCACTGTATTATCTGCGAACGAAAACTGTGAGAGATTATATTGTTAGTGATAGATCTCCAGTATCAATTACAAATATTAACCAAGCAAAACTTGAAAATATTAAAATTCCTCTCCCTCCCCTTGAAATTCAGCAAAAGATTGTAGAAGAACTGGACAAAGAAATGGAAGCACTGGAAAAAGTTAAACTCCTCAAAGAAAAAGCAGAAAAAAGGATTGAAGAAATTATTTATGAAATATGGGGAAAATAATTTCTGTACAAAATGATGAAAGTATATGGAAATTATCAAACTTGAAGATCTGAAGAAAACTTTTAAGAGACTTAAAAATAATACTAAGAATTTTTCATTACTAATTGTAAGAGATCCACTTGACTATGTAGATTATATTGAAAATTTAGATAACAATCTTAGAAATTTAATATACAGCGTCAATAACTATAAATATCAACCACAAAAACCCACAATTTTAGAATCTCCTAAAAGTAAAGGAATTAACCGAGCTACGATCGTTTACTACATTAACGATATGTTAATTTATCGTTATTGTATTGAACAGATAGAGGAAGAACTTCTCAAAAGAGTAAAAAATAAAAATATAAGAGGAGGAATAAAAATAAAAGCTATTCAAAACTCAAGTGATGAAACATACTATGAAAAATGGTTCAATGATTGGCTTGAATACAATAATTCAATAAAAGAAAGTTTAAAGAGAAATAATTATGCTGTTTCTACCGATATAGCATCTTATTTTGATAATATAAATTTAGTAACGCTTAAAAATCTAGTAACGAGTGAAGTAACCCCAGAAAAGAGAGATATAGTCAATTTATTATTTTATTTTTTAGAAATATCGAAATTAAGAAATAAATATGAACCTAATACTTCTGTAGGCCTTCCACAAGAAGATATTGATTGTTCAAGATTATTAGCATACTTTTACTTATATCCACACGATATTGAAATGCAAAATTTATGCAAACATCAAAAAAATTTTGAATATTATCGATATGTTGATGATATGACCTTTATTGTTCCAAAGGAAATCGATGGTAGAATAGCATTAAAAGAAATAACAAATTCATTAAGAAAATTAGGTTTAATGTCAAGCATAGAAAAAACCTTAATTTGTGGTTCTCAAACATTAAAAAAAGAACTTTTTATAAAAGAAAACGATAAGCTTTCAAAATTTGAAGAAAAAATAAAACAAGAATTGAAAAAAAATAACGAAGTATCAAATAAAATAATTTCACAATTAGTATGGTATTATAAAAAACTATCAATAGAAAGATCCAAAGATAAAAATTGGATTAAAGTGCTTAAACGTTTTTATACTTTGTTTTCTTATTGTAAGGAAAACATTCCTTTAAAAGAATTAAAAAATCACTTGATATATTTTCCTTCTCTGTTTATGGGAAATAAATTCGTTAAGTATTTAATAAGGATAAAGAACAAGAAGCGAACATTTAATAATGCAATTAAAATAATAATTGAATATTTATATTCTAAAGAAAATCTTTATCCAGCCTTAGAAGCTAATTTAATAGAAACAATTTTATACTTTGATTCACAAGACTTTTACCCAAGTACTTTAAAAAAAATCAAAAAACTTTCAGAAGATATTTTTTTCAAGAAAAATAACTATAAGCCTCTTTCTGAATATGCAAGATCATTAGCAACCTTATTAATATTCAAATTCTTTAAAGACAATGTAAATAAGTTAGCTGCGTTTTATATTAAGAACAATGTTAATGATACATTATTAAAAAAATATTTAGTGATAGTTTCAATGACATCAACTGAACAAATTCTACGAAATGACGTTTTTAATAAGGCAAAAAGAGAAGGTGATGTTAGTTTGTCTAATTTTATCGATTTTATCTCATTAATTAAGAATAGAAAAAGATATCTAACTAATAAATTTATTAATAAAAATTATGATGAAATTTATATTATTTACGATACAAAAAATGAATTAATCATAAAAGAAAAATATTATTCTGTAAGACATTTATTACTGAAAGAGCTAATTAATATATATTCTAAATAAAGTCCACAAATTAAAGATAGTATTTCTAAAATAAATTAAATTTTGATTTTAATATGGGTATAAACGAAGCAACATCAACAGATTTAAAAATTATTAATGAACTCCAAAAACTGGGTTGGAAGCTTGGCGATACGCTTTTATATCAGCCACAGTATAAACTTACAGAAGAACAACAAAAGGAATTTCAAGGAATTAAAAGTATTAAGCCCGATATTGTTCTACAGGATTTACAAGGAAATATTCTTGCCGTCTTTGAAAATAAACTTGATGATGAGAAAAAGGCATTAAATAAATTAAGGACAATTTACTGGCGAATTCTTAAGCCAAGATTTTTATATGCCTGCTCTTCTGAAAGAATTCTTTTTTATGATACCGCTTGGCGTGGACTCGATGCAGGTGAGTTCAGACGTGTTGATGTGTTAATGAGTTTGGAAGAAATGAAATTAAAAATTGAGCAGGAAAAACAGAAAAATATTCAAAAGGAAATCCAGATTGATAAAAATATAGTTGGTGGTTATGACCCAGCAGCAGGAAAAAAGAGATATTTCCAGACTGAATGTGTTAAGATACTCATTGAAAAATACAAGCAGGGTAAACAAAAAATGCTTGTCCATATGGCAACAGGTCTTGGTAAGACAAGAATTGCAGTCGCTTTAGTTAAGGCATTGCTTGAATATAATCTTGCTAAAAGAGTTTTATTTGTTGTAGATAGAATTTTACTTGCAAAACAGGCGAGAGATGAAAGTTTTAGTTTAATAAGTAAGGATTTCCCTTGTGCTTGGATTCGTTCTTCAAACTATAAGCAATACAGAAACTATAATGTTCACATAGTTGTGATTGATACTCTTGAAAACATTTTTCAGGATATACCAAACAATTTTTACGACCTTTTAATTGTTGATGAATGTCACCGTTCAATTAATATCAATCGCAAACTTATATTTGACCATTTTCTGTGTCCACGAATTGGATTAACTGCAACACCTAAAAAGGCAATTTTGGATAAAAATACAAAAGATATAACAGAAGAGGATTTGGAAATTTTAGACACCTACAAACTCTTTGGTTGTGAAACTGGAGAACCTGATTATCAATTTGATTTATCAAGAGGTATAGAGGAAGGATTTTTAGCACCTTACAAAATTCTAGAAATAAAAACATACTTAACAAGAGAAGCAGAAATACATGGAATAGAGTTTGACTATGTATTTGATATTGATGATAGAAAAAAAATTGAATTAGACCACACTGAAAAAATTAAACTTGAACAATTAGAAAGAAAGTACTTATCTGAAGAAAGAGCATTAAGAATAGCTGAGGAAATAAAAAATAATACTGATTATGGTGAAAAAATGATTTTATTTGGTGTAAGTCAAATGCACTGTTTAATGCTTGCCAATGCAATTAATAAAGTTTTTGGAGATTATGAAGAAGTCGCACCAAGATATGCTGAAGCAATTATCTCTGATAATAGCGAATTAAATATTACATTAAAAGAATGGTTTAAAAACCCAAATCGAAAACCTTATGTTGTTGTCTCGGTTGATATAATGAGTACGGGGGTTGATATTCCTTGTGTAAGATTTATTGGTTTTGCTGCTTTAACTAAATCAGTTGGTAAATATATTCAAATGCTTGGAAGGGGGACACGACTTGATCCAAGAACGGGTAAGTTCAGTTTTACAGTTCTGGATTTTGTTGGCCTCTGCAAAAGGATGGATGATAATGGCAAAGGAACACCCAAAAGAAACGTAAGAATTATTAAAGAGATTGGAGCAAAACAAAACATCTCAATAACAAAAGAACCCCTCGTTGGATATTTTTTAATTCCTAATCCTGACCCAAAAAATTTAATTCAGCGTGTATGGTTTCACGGAGATAATATTAAGATTATAGACAATATTCCCATTGACGAGGCGAAAAAAATTTTTGAAGAAGAAGCAAATCAACCAAAAAGGGCTGATGTTGTTCAATTAAAAAATAAGACAAGTCAAATTCAAGATTATATTCCTGATGAAAATGACATAGAAATATTAAATGATTGGATAAAAAATCCTGAAATATACCTTGATGAAGAACAATTGAAAAAAATATATAACTATCCTCAAGGTACTATATGGGATTTCTATTTGCACGCAATTGGAATAAAGAAGATACCCGCACCAGAAGAGCGAATAGAAAAAGGATTTTCTGAATATATTAAAAGAAATAATTTCAGTGATGATCAAATAAAAATTTTAAACAGAATTAAAAGCATATTGGCACAAAATTATATTAAGAACAAAAGATTAAACTCTGTTGATATTTTTTCATTTCCAGTATACGAAAAAATAATTGGCACAAAAGAAGAATTAGAAATTTTATTTGGAAATGATATTGATATAATATTAAAAGAGTTAGAAGAATCTGTATCATTAAACATCTATTGAATAAAAATTTCATAAATAACCCTTAAACTAATCATTTATTTAACTGGCTTCATTTCCTAAGATATTAATTAAACTGTAAATGCTCATAATTGAGCCTTCAACTTTTTCGAGCAATCAAATTTTCATATTTTTGCAATGTTTTTAAGCGGAAGTGGCGGAATTGGCAGACGCGCTAGACTTAGGATCTAGTGAGGCAACTCGTGGGGGTTCGACTCCCCCCTTCCGCACATAATTTGAAATCAACTCTAAAATTTAATAAGAGG
>Ga0308411_10001495_pt1 | contig 15923 bp, 15 predicted proteins | sample HotsprottomLayer_2_FD_203530 | JGI IMG/M metagenome (GOLD analysis project Ga0308411, IMG submission 203530) | Hot spring phototrophic mat microbial communities from Octopus Spring, Yellowstone National Park, Wyoming, United States -... | ecosystem: Environmental > Aquatic > Thermal springs >...
CGTGCTCCACGGCGCCGGCGATCAGGAACAGCGATCCCTTGAATGCGGCGTGGTTGATCACGTGCAGCATCGCGGCAGCCATCGCGGCCGGCGTGCCCCACCCGATCAGCGCCACCGCCATTCCCAGCGCACCGACCGTGGAATACGCGAGCAGGGCCTTCAGGTCGCGCTGCACCAATGCCAGACCCCCGCCAGCGACCATCGTGAGCAACCCGACGGGGGTGGTCACGATGGCCCACAGGGGCACGGCGCCGAGGACCGGGAGCAGCCGTGCCAGCAGGTACACCCCCCCCCAGACCATGGCAGCGGCGTGAAGGTAGGTGGAAACCGGCGTGGGCGCGACCATTGCCGACGGCAGCCAGAACTGCAGTGGCAGTTGCGCCGACTTGGCGACGGCACCCACCAGAATCAGCCCCAGGGCGGCAGGCGCCCGCGGATCGGCCGCCACGGCACCCGCATTGGCCGCCAGCGCGCTGATCTGTCCCGCGCCGCCGATCTGGGCCAGCAACACGAACCCCACCAGCATGGTCACACCGCCCGCCACAGTGACCACCAGGGCCTGCATCGCGCCGCTCCTGGCCGCTTCGTGCTCGTCGTCGTACCCGATGAGGAAGAACGACGTCAGGCTCGTGAGCTCCCAGAACACGTAGAGCAGCACCAGGTCGTCCGCCAGGACGATGCCGAGCATGGCGCCCATGAACAACAGCAGGTAGGCATAGAAGCGACCCAGGTGCGTCGAACGGTGCAGGTAGCCGATCGAGTAGACGACCACCAGGAGGCCCACCGCCGCAATCAACCCCGCGAACAGCAGTCCCAGGCCGTCAAGCGTCAGCGCGTAGCGCACGCCGAGGTCGGGGAACCAGGCGATCGAAACCTGCACCGGCTGTCCAGCGAGCGGCTCGGGCCCCAAGCGAGCGATGGCCGCGAGGAGGGCTGCGGGCACGAGCGCAGCTGGCCACCCCGGATGGATGCGACTGCGGCCGAGCATCGGCAGGCACGGCGCGGCCAAGAGCGCGACGAGCGGGAGGACGGCGAGGATGGTGGGCACGGATCGGCCGTGTGCGCTCCAGAGGCCGGACTATGGGGCGTGCGCGCGCATGCGACTACGCTACACGACGTGCTTCCCGCCGGTCAAGATGGCGCTACCGGATGCTACCGGATGCCCGCCAGGCCGGCGGCCAGGATCCCGGCGATCGTCGCCGGAATGACGACGCGGACGCTGACCGCCCACACGCCGGCTGCTCGAAACCGCGGGCTCCCGGCGCGGAGCTCCTGCAGCGCCGACCCGATCCCCCACACCCACCCCACGAATACGGCCGTCAGCAGCCCACCGAGGGGCAGGAAGAGGTCAGAGGTCAGTGCGTCGAGCCCGCTCAGGAAGTCGCGGCCGAGCAGGTGGATCGGCCGCGCACCCTGCGAGAGCGCCGACGGGACGCCCAGGCCGAACACGAGGGCGGCTGCGGCGACGGTCGCCTGCCGCCTGACCATGCCGAGGCGCTGGACGGCGAAGGCCACGACGACCTCGAGCAGCGCCACGGCGGAAGTGAGCGCGGCCATCGCGACCATCACGAAGAAGGCGAGCGTCAGCGCCGCTCCCAGCGGTATCTGGCCCAGTAAGGCCGGGAGGGTGACGAACAGCAGGCCCGGGCCTCCCTGGATCGGCAAGTCGAACGCGAAAAGCGTGGCGATGACGATCATCCCGGCCAGCAGCGCGATGGCGGCGTCGGCGGCGGCGACATACGCCGCGCTTCGCGGGATGTCCTCGGTCCGTCCGAGGTAGCTCCCGTAGGTGATCATGACTCCCATACCGAGGCTGAAGCTGAAGAAGACCTGCCCGGTCGCCCGGATGACCGCGGGCCACGTCAGCAGGTTCCAGCGCGGGGTGAAGAACCAGACCGCGCCCTCGCGGGCGGCGTCCAGCGTCAGCGCTCGCACCCCGAGGACCACCAGCAACGCGACCAGCGCCGGCATCAGGATCTTCGCCCAGCGCTCGATCCCCCTCCGCACACCTCCGGCGACGACGGCTACGGTGAGCGCCATGAAGACCCCGTGCCAGAACACCGGTCGCCAGGGGTGGCTGGCCAGGCTCGCGTAGGTCTGTGCGAGCGCCGCGGCGTCCAGGCCGATCAGGTCGCCCCGCACCGCCATCAGGGCGTACGCCAGGATCCATCCGGCGATCACCGAGTAGTACGAGAGGATCACGAACGACGCACACACGCCCACGGCGCCGACCAGCGCCCACCGGCTGCGCGGGCGGAGTGTCGCGAAGGCGTCCACAGGATTCCGTCGCGTCCGGCGTCCCAGCGCCATCTCGGCCATGAGCGCCGGTACCCCGACGAGCAGGAACAAGAGGACGAACGCGCCGCCCCCGTTCTCGGCGGCCACCGACGGGAAACGCCAGATGTTGCCCAGTCCCACGGCCGACCCGGCGCTGGCGAGGACGAACCCGAGGCGGGAGCCCCACCGATCGTCCGCGGGCGACTGCGGGGGTGGTGCTGTCACCGCTACCCGCGGGCGGTGGCTGGCAGGAACGCCGCGCCGACGACCTTGACCTGGATCGCGCGCACCAAATCAGTCTTGCTGACGATCCCGACCATCTCCTGCCGCGCGTCCACGACCACAAGCCGGCTGAAGTTGTTGGCGCTCATGACCTGGAAAGCTTCCAGCGCCGTCCCGGTCTCGGGGATCGTCACGACGTCCGTCGACATGACCTGTTCGACGGTGGCATCGGGCTGCGCGCCCTGGACGTGCTTGAGGTCCACGATGCCGACCAGACGGCCGGCAGCATCGACCACAGGGTAGCCCAGGTGGCGTTCGCGGAGCATCTTCTGCAGCAGGTCGCCGATGGGCAGTGCGGGCGGGACGGACTCGACCTCGCGGGTCATCACCTCACTCACCCCGATGTCCCCCAGCAGGTCGCTGATCAACGTGCTCTGCGTCTCCGCGCTGCCGGCCATGTACACGAAGAAGGCGATCAGCATCAGGAAGATGTTCAGGGTCAAGAACCCGTAGAGCCCGAGCAGGATCGCGAGCCCGGCGCTCAGACCTGCTGCGATCTGGGTGGCGCGCAGATAGGGGAGGCGCAACGCCAGCAGGGAGCGCAACACGCGGCCGCCGTCGAGCGGCAGCGCCGGCAGCAAGTTGAACACCGCCAGGGCCACGTTCATGTAGGCGAGGTAGCCGAAGACGAACTGACCGCTGGCCGACCACGGGAAGAGGATCAGCGCCGTGCGGCTCGCAGCCGCGACCGCCAGGCTGGTCAGCGGGCCGGCGATAGCGATGACCGCCTCGGCGCCCCGCTGGCGCGGAATCTCCTCGAACTGTGCCATGCCGCCCAACAACCACAGCGTGATGCGCTTGGTGCGGACACCGTAGTAGCGGCCCACGAGCGCGTGGCCGAGCTCGTGGATGACCACGCTGGCGAACAGCCCCACCGCGGCGACCAGGCCCAGCGCGTACGCCTGTCCGCTCGCCTGCAAAGCCGCGGGATCCACAGGGAGCCCGAAGAGGCGCACGTAGAGCTCGATCCGACTCCCGATCATCCAGGCGAGCACGGGCAGGATGACGAGGAACGTCGGGTCCAGGTAGAGGGGGATGCCGGCCAGTCGGACCGGTAGGCGGTAGCCTCCGCGCAGCATGGTTTCATTGTACGCACACCCGGCCCGCATGGATAGCGGTCGGGCGCAGGGGTCTGTCGGCGGCGGGTGGAAGGTACACTCGTCGGACGAGCGCGTCAGGAGGTGCGGGGTGGAAGCCAGGGACATCATGATCACCGACGTCGTGACGGTCACACCCGAGATGACCGTGGCCGAGGCCGCCGATGTGTTGCTCCGGTACCGGATCCACGGCGCGCCCGTCGTGGGCCCTGCGGACACCCTCGTCGGCATGGTGAGTCTGGTCGACCTGGTGGGCCGGTATGGCGACACCGTCGGCGACGTGATGTCGACCGACCCCGTGACCGCTGACGAGGACACTCCGGTCGAGGAGGTCGCCCGGCTCATGTTGGACCGCATGGTGCGCCGGGTCCCGATCGTGCGTGCGGGCCGCGTGGTCGGCATCATCAGCGCCAGCGACATCATCCAGCTCTTCCTGACCCTGCACGACCGGCCGCTCGAGCGCACCAGCTCCTAGTCGTCGGGACACGAGCTGACCGATGATCGCGGCGGTCTTCTCGGGCTTCGCGCTCGCGATCGTCGCGCCGTGGGTCGTCCGCGTCGCCGACCGCCGGGCGGGCTGGCTGTTGGCTCTGCTGCCCGCGGGGATCACGGCCCATCTGGCTTCGCTCGTCTCGGCCGTCGCCTCCGGCGAGGTCGTCGCGACCGCGATCCCGTGGATTCCGACGCTCGGGGTGACCCTGTCGTTCCGTCTCGACGGGCTGAGCCTGCTCTTCGGTCTGCTCGTGGTCGGTATCGGGGCGCTCGTGACGGTCTACGCTGGCGGCTATCTGGCGGAGCACCCGCAGCGCGGCCGGTTCTTCGCGCTGCTGTTCCTCTTCATGGCGTCGATGCTCGGCCTGGTGCTCGCCGACGATCTGATTGTCCTGTTCGTTTTCTGGGAGCTGACGAGCATCAGCTCCTACCTGCTCATCGGTTTCGACCACGACCGCCCCGAGGCGCGCTCGGCGGCCCTCCAGGCACTGCTGGTGACGGCCGGGGGCGGGCTCGTCCTCCTGGCGGGGCTGCTGCTACTCGGTCAGGTCGGCGGCACCTTCGAGGTCTCCCGGCTGCTGGCCGACCCCGGACCGGTCCGCAGCCATCCCCTCTACCGGGCGGTTCTGAGCGCAATCCTGGTCGGCGCGTTCACGAAGTCCGCGCAGGTGCCGTTTCACTTCTGGTTGCCGAGCGCGATGGAAGCCCCGACGCCGGTCAGCGCCTATCTCCACTCGGCGACGATGGTCAAAGCCGGGATCTACCTGCTGGCCCGCCTGGCCCCGGTGCTCGGCGGCACCGCATTCTGGACCGCGTTGGTCCTGCCCGTGGGCGTGGTCACGATGTTCGCCGGTGCGCTGCTCGCCCTCCGACAGACCGACCTGAAGCGCATCCTGGCCTACTCGACGGTGAGCGCGCTCGGTGCGCTCACGGCGCTCATCGGCGCCGGCACGCCGATTGCGGCAATCGCTGCCATGGTCTTCCTGCTCGCGCACGCGCTCTACAAGGGCGCGCTGTTCCTGGTCGTCGGCGCCGTGGATCACGAAACCGGGGCACGCGATGTCGAGCGGCTCGGCGGTTTGTGGCGCGTGATGCCGGTCACCGCCGTCGCCGCCGGCCTCGCGGCGCTCTCCATGGCCGGGCTGCCGCCGATGGTCGGGTTCCTGGCGAAGGAGCTCCTGTACGAGGCGGCATGGCCGGCGCCAGGTGGGGAATGGTGGGTGCTGGCAGCGCTGGCGGCCGCGAGCGCCGGGATGGTCGCGGTCGCGGCCGTTGCAGGCCTCGAGCCGTTCGTCGGATCGATGCGCCGGACGCCCAGGGCGCCGCACGAGGCGCCGGCGGCCCTGACGGTGGGTCCTGTCGTCCTCGCCGTCCTGGGGCTGGTCATCGGCGCGGCCCCCGGGGTGACCGTCCAGCCGCTCGTCGGCGCGGCGGCTGGGGCCATGCTCGGCGTGCCGGCGACGCCGAAGCTGGTGGTGTGGCACGGGTTCACCCCCATCCTGGCGCTGAGCGCGCTGACGGTGCTGGCCGGCGCAGCGATCTTCGCGGCGCGTGCCGCAGCACGCCGTGGCGCGCCGTGGCTCGATCGCGCCGGGCGGTGGGGGCCGGCGGCCTGGTACGACTGGGGGGTGCGGGGGCTGCTCGCGGTCGCCCGTGACCAAACCCGGTCCCTCCAGACGGGCTACCTCCGCATGTACCTCCTGGTTGTGGTCGGGACCACGGTCGCGCTCGTGGGGTACGTTTTCCTCACCCGGGTGGGCGTGCCACTGCCCGTCGCCGTGGCGGACGTCTACGCGTACGAATGGGTGCTGGCTGCCGCGATTCTGGTCGCGGCGGTGGGCGCGGTGGGAGCGTCGTCACGGCTAGCCGCGGTCGCCGCGCTCGGGGCCGTCGGGTACGGCATCGCGGTGGTCTTCATCCTCTACGGCGCACCGGACCTGGCCATGACGCAGTTCGCCATCGAGACCCTGACGGTGATCTTGTTCGTGCTCGTCCTGTACCGGATGCCGAGGTTCGCCCGTTACTCCGGTACCGCCGCGCGCCTGCGCGACGCGGTTGTGGCGGTCGCCGCCGGCGGGCTCATGACGGTCCTCCTCCTCGCCGCCACGGGCGAGGCGATCGAGCGCCGCGTGAGCGCGTACTTCGCCGAAGCGAGCGTGCCGCTCGCTGGGGGGCGGAACATCGTGAACGTCATCCTGGTGGATTTTCGAGCGCTGGACACGCTGGGCGAGATCACGGTGCTCGCCATCGCGGGGGTCGGCGTGTACGCGCTGATGAAACTTCGGGCCCGGGCAGGATAACCGTGCCGTCGCTGATCCTCTCGACCGCGGCCCGCTACCTGTTGCCGCTGCTCGTGCTGTTCTCGGTGTTCCTCCTGCTGCGGGGGCACGACGAGCCCGGCGGCGGATTCGTGGGCGGGCTGGTCGGCGCCTCCGCCTTCGTGCTGGTCGGCATCGCCGACGGTATCGACCAGGCACGCCGGCTGCTACGACTCGACCCGCGCAGCGTCGTCGCGGCCGGCCTGCTCGTGGCGGTGGCCAGCGGGCTCCCGGGCGTGCTGTTGGGCCGGCCCCCGCTGACCGGATGGTGGGTCACGCTGCCGGTCCCCGGCGGCGCCAAGGTGGGGACGCCACTGCTGTTCGACGTGGCGGTGTACCTGGTGGTCCTGGGCGCCGTGCTGACCATCGTCTTCACCCTCATGGAGGAGTAGCGTGGAGGTCGTTCTCGCCGTGGTCGTCGGCGGGCTGTACGCGGCGGGCCTCTACCTGATGCTGCGCCGCAGCCTGGTGAAGCTGGCTATCGGGCTGGCCCTGATCGGGTATGCGGCCAACCTGCTGATCTTCGTCGCGGGGCGCCTGGTGCGCGCCCAGGCGCCAGTGATCGCCCTCGATGCCGCGAGGCCTGCGGCGCCCTACGCGGATCCGCTCCCCCAGGCGCTCATCCTCACCGCCATCGTCATCAGCTTCGGCGTGACGGCGTTCACCATTGTCCTGCTGAAGCGCGCCTACCAGACCGTAGGGAGTGACGACCTGGACGAGATGCGGGCGACCGACACGTGATACCGCTCACCCTGCCGATCGCCCTTCCGCTCGTCGCAGCGGCGGCCGCGCTGCTCGCCTGGCGCTCCCGCGCGACGCAGCGCGCCCTCGGCGTGGCCGGCGCGGCGGGGCTGCTGGCCGCCGGCCTCGGGCTACTGGCCCGCGTCGCAGGCGGCGGCATCTTGGCCGTGCAGATTGGCGGGTGGCCGGCGCCGTTCGGGATCACGCTGGTGGCCGACCTGTTCAGTGCGGTCATGGTGGTCCTGGCGGGATTGATGGGCCTCGTGGTCACGGTCTATTCGCTCGCCACGATCGAGGCGCGTCACGAGGCGTTCGGATACTACCCACTGCTGTTGCTCCTGCAGATGGGCGTGTGCGGCGCCTTTCTGACCGGGGACCTCTTCAACCTGTACGTCTGGTTCGAGGTCATGCTGATGGCCTCGTTCGTTCTCGTGGCCCACGGTGGGAGGCGCGCGCAGCTGGAGGGCGCGATCAAGTACGTGACGCTGAACCTCATCGCGTCGGCGTTCCTGCTCGCCGCGGTCGGGATCACCTACGGTGTCGCCGGGACGCTCAACCTGGCCGATCTGTCGCGGCAGTTCGCCGCCGGGGTGCCCACGGGTTTGACCACCACGGTGGCCATGCTCTTCCTGATTGCCTTCGGCATCAAGGCGGCCGCCTTCCCGCTCTTCTTCTGGCTGCCCGCCTCCTACCACACGCCGCCGGTCGCGGTCTCGGCCATCTTCTCCGGGCTGCTGACCAAGGTAGGTATCTACGCGCTGATCAGGATGTTCACGCTGCTGTTTACCCAGGACGTCACGTTCACCCACACGCTCATCCTCGTCGCCGCGGCGGTCACGATGGTGACCGGTGTGCTCGGTGCGGTGGCGCAGTCCGAGGTGCGGCGCCTCCTCTCGTTTCACATCGTCAGCCAGATCGGCTACCTGCTCATGGGGCTCGGGCTGAACACCGCGGCCGCGCTGGCCGGGGCGATCTTCTTCATGGCGCACGTGATCCTGTCGAAGGCAGCGCTGTTCCTGGTCAGCGGTGCACTCCATCGGCTGCGCGGCACCTACGACCTGTCCGGTCTGGGTGGCGCCTACCGCTCGCACCCTGGCCTGGCCGTGCTCTTCCTGGTGCCGGCGCTGTCGCTGGCCGGCGTGCCGCCGCTGGCGGGATTCGCCGCGAAGCTCGCGCTGGTGCAGGCCGGGTTGGCGAGCGGCCAGTACGCTGTCGTGGCTGCCGCGCTCGGGGTGGGCCTGCTCACGCTGTTTTCCATGATCAAGATCTGGACCGAGGCGTTTTGGAAGCCCGCGCCCGGCGGCGCGCCCGCGCCCGCGCCGCGGCTGACGGCCGCGCTTGTCGGCCCCATCATCGCGCTCGCCGCGCTGGTCCTGCTGCTCGGTGTCCTGGCCGAGCCCGGGATGGCGCTGGCGGTCCTGGCGGCCGGGCAGCTCCTCGACCCCGCTGGCTACGTCCACGCGGTCCTGGGAGGAGGCCCGTAGGGATGTTGTTGGCCAACGTGCTGCTGGCGCTCGCCTGGGTTGCGCTCACCGGGCACTTCTCGGCCGCGAACCTGGGGGCGGGATTCGCGCTCGGCTTTGCCATCCTGTGGCTGGGGACGCGCCTGGGCGGGCCGACCCGGTACTTCCGTCAGGTGCGCGAGGTCATCGGGTTCGTGCTGTTCGTCGCATGGGAGCTGGTGCTGGCCAACCTGCGCGTGGCCTACCACATCCTGGCCCCGCTGGACCGCATGCGCCCGGGCATCGTGGCGGTCCCGCTGGACCTGCGGTCGGATGCCGAGATCACCATGCTGGCGAACCTCGTCACACTCACGCCGGGCACGTTGAGCCTGGACGTCTCGGCCAGCCGGCGGGTGCTCTACATCCACACCCTGGCCCTCGGAGACCCCGATACCTTCCGCGCGGGCGTGAAGGCGGGCTACGAGCGGCGCGTCCAGGAGGTCTTCGACTGAGATGCTGCAGGCGCTGGCGCTGTGGGTCGTGCTGCCGATGCTCGCGGCGGCCCTGGCGTTGACCCTCTACCGCATCGTTCGCGGCCCGAGCGCCCCGGACCGGGTGGTCGCCCTGGATCTGCTCACGGTGGTGGTCATCGGCATGATCGCGGCCTACGAGGTCGCGACGGACCAGCCCGTGTACCTGGACGTCGCGATCACCCTGGCCCTCATCTCCTTCCTCGGTACGGTCGCGTTCGCGCGCTACGTGGAGCGCAGCCGATGAGTCCGCGCGAACTGCTCACCGCGGCGCTACTCGCCATTGGCGCGATCTGGATCCTGATCGCTGCCGCCGGCATCGTCCGGATGCCGGACCTCTACCTGCGCATGTCGGCGTCCTCGAAGGCCGCCACGCTGGGCGCAGCGCTCATGTTGCTGGCAGTCGCGGTGCACTTCCAGGCACTCGGCGTCGTCAGCCGCGTCGGGGCGACCGTGGCGTTCATCGTGTTGACCGCGCCGGTGGCGGCTCACATGATCGCCCGGGCCGCGTACGTCACCGGGGTGCCCCTGTGGCAGGGGACCGCGGTCGACGAGCTGCGCGGACGCTACGCCCCAGACACCCACGAACTCGCCGACCCCGACGCGTCGGAGCTCACGGTGCGCGACCGGGACAAACACCCGTGGCCCACCTGACGCCCCGAGCCCGCCGCGCGTCAGTCCAGGACCGGTGTCGGCAGCGCCGTCATGCCCCAACGCACGGGGGTGCCCGGGGCGGATACGATGGGGCCATCCTGTACCGCCCCGCGCGGCGGGCTGGCCTGACCGCCGGCGCTCGTCGGCACGCAAGGGGGCGAAGCGCATGAGTGCGAAGGGTTGGTCCCTTTCTATGCGGGTACGCTTCGTCGGGCTGGCCCTCGCGCTCGCCGCCGCGGCCGCCTACCTCGCGGTCCCGCGGGGCCGGACGCACGACGACCGGATCGAGGGCTCGGGCACCATCGAGGCCACGCAGGTGGACGTGGCGCCTCAGGTCGCCGGCCGGGTGGTCGCCCTGCGAGTGCGGGAGGGCGCCGCGGTGCGCGCCGGCGACGTCGTGGCGGAGATCGATGCCGAGACGCTCGACGCCCAGGTCGCCCAGGCCGAGGCCGCCGTGGCCGCGGCCGAGGCGCGGCTGCGCCAGGCGCAGAGCGCGCTGGCGGTGCAGCAGGCGCAGAGCGTCGCCGCCATCGCGCAGGCCCGGGCCGCGACCGAGGCGAGCCGGACGCGCGTCCCGCAGGCGGGGCAGGCCGCCGAACTCCAGCAGGCGTCGGTGGACGCGCAGGAACGTCAGGCGGAGGCTCAGGTGCGCGCGGCGCGCGCCGCCCTGCAGGCGGCCGAGGCGAGTGTCCGCGCGGCCGAGGCGGCCCTGGCGGCGGCCGAGGCACGGTGGGAGCAGGCGCGCGCGGACGCCGCGCGGCTGGAGCAGCTCTCCCGCGAGGGCGCGGTGGCGGCGCAGCAGCTCGACGCGGGGCGCGCCGCCCTGGCCGCGGCCGCGGCCCAGCGCGACGGCGCGCGCGCCCAGCGCGACGCCGCGGTCTCGCAGCGCGGGGCCGCGCTGGCCTCGCAGGCTCAGGCCGACGCGGCGCTGGAGGCCGCGCGCGCGAACCGCCGGACGGTGCCCATGCGGGAGCTCGACGTCGCCGCCGCCCGGGCGCAGCTCGCGCAGGCGCAGGCCTCGCTGCGCAGCGCCGAGGCCGCGGCCGGGCTGGTCACCCAGCGCGCCCGCGACGTGGACGCCGCCCGCGCGCAGCTCGCGCAGGCCCGGGCCGCGTTACTGGTCGCGCGCACGGCGCGCGGGCACGCGACCGTGCGCGCCCCCATCGACGGCGTGGTGGTGTCGCGCAGCGTCGAGGTCGGCGACCTGGTCGCCATCGGAGCGCCGATCGTCACCGTCGCGGACCTGCGTCGCGTGTTCCTGCGCATCTTCGTGGCCGAGGGCGACCTGGGACGTGTGCGCCTGGGTCAGCCGGTCGAGGTCCGGGTGGACGCCTTCCCGCGCCGGGTGTTTCCCGGCGCCGTGGAGGAGATCGCCAGCCGCGCCGAGTTCACCCCGGGCAACGTCCAGACCCGCGAGGAGCGGACGAAACTCGTCTTCGCCGTGCGGATTGCCCTCGACAACCCGGACGGCGTCATGAAGCCGGGTCTGCCCGCCGACGCGACGATCCTCGCCGCCGCGGGCGCACCGTGACGGCCATCCGCTGCGAGGGGCTCGTGCGCCGGTTCGGCGACCTGGCCGCGGTGGACCGGCTGGACCTGGAGGTCGCCCGCGGGGAGATCTTCGCGCTCGTCGGACCCGACGGCGCCGGCAAGACCACGCTGATCCGCGTGCTCTGTGGCGCGCTGCGGCCCACCGCCGGGACGGCCGAGGTGCTGGGCTGGGACGTGGGCCGCGAACCCGAGCGGGTCAAGGCGCACCTCGGCTACATGCCGCAGCGGTTCAGCCTCTACGGCGACCTGACGGTCATGGAGAACCTGCGTCTCTATGCCGGGCTCTACGGCGTGCCGGCGTCCGCGTTCGACGCGCGCGCGGCGCGGCTGCTCGGCGACTTTCGCCTGTCGGCGTTCGCAGGCCGACCGGCGCAGTTCCTCTCCGGCGGCATGAAGCAGAAGCTCGCGCTCGCGTGCACGCTCATTCACGAGCCCGAGCTGCTGGTGCTCGACGAACCGTCTACCGGTGTCGACCCGGTCTCCCGCCGGCAACTCTGGCGCTTCCTCTACGGGCTCCACGCGCGCGGGATGACGATCTTCGTCAGCACGCCGTACATGGACGAGGCGGAGCGCGCCTCGCGCGTGGGGCTGATGGATCGGGGCCGGATGATCGCAATTGGCGACCCGGGGACCCTCAAGGCGACGATGCGCGGCGAGATTCTCGAGGTCGTCGCCGCGCCGCAGCAGGAGGCCAAGCGCGTGCTGCGCGACCACCCGCTGGTCGAAGGCCTCGAGGTGTTCGGCGACCGCCTGCACGTGCTCGTGACCGCGCCCCAGGCCGCGACGGTCTTGCCCGCGGCGCTCGCCGCGTCGGGCGTGCGGGTGGCGGGAGTGCGGTCCGTGCCGCCGTCGCTCGAGGACGTGTTCGTCTCGCGCGCCCGCGCCGCGGAGGCACCGGCCGCGGGCCCGCCGGCCTGACCGTGGCGTTCTCCGTTCGCGCCGAAGGCCTGACGCGCCGCTTCGGGGAGTTCGTGGCGGTGGACCACCTGTCGTTCGAGATCCAGACCGGCGAGATCTGGGGGTTCCTCGGTCCCAACGGCGCCGGCAAGTCCACGACGATCCGCATGCTGTGCGGCATCCTCGACCCCAGCGAGGGGACCGCCGAGGTCCTGGGGTTCGACGTGCGCCGCGCGCCCGAGGAGATCAAACGCCGCATCGGCTACATGTCGCAGCGGTTCTCGCTCTACCCCGACCTGACCGTGCGCGAGAACCTGGAGTTCTACGCAGGGGTCTACGGCCTCGCCGGCCCGGCGCTCCGCGGCCAGGTGGACAAGTGGCTCGACCGGTCGGGCCTGGCCGACCGCCAGCGCTCCCCGGCCCGCGAGCTGGCGGGCGGCTTCCGGCAGCGGCTCGCGCTCGGCTGCGCGGTCCTGCACCGGCCGCAGATGGTCTTCCTGGACGAACCCACCGCGGGCACAGACCCCACCTCCCGCCGGCAGTTCTGGGACCTGATCGACCGGTTCTCGGACGAGGGCACCACCATCATGGTGACCACGCACTACATGGACGAGGCCGAGCACTGCGACCGGCTGGCCTTCATCTCCGACGGCCGCATCATCGCCCAGGGCGCCCCGGCGGCCATCAAGCGCGAGCAGATGCCTGGCGTCGTCCTGGAGATCCGGACGGACCGCGTGGTCGAGGCGCTGCCGGTCGTGGAGGCCCTGCCCGCGGTGCGCGACGCCGCCCTGCACGGGGCCGCCATCCACGCCACCGTCGACGACGCCGCGGCGGCCGGGCCGCTGGCCCGCGCGCTGGCCGACCGCGGGTTCCGCGTCGAGGCGGTAGCACCGATCCTGCCCGCGCTCGAGGACGTGTTCGTGGCGCTGGTGGAGCGGCGCGAGCCGGGCGGTGCACCCCGATGAGCTGGGGGCGCCTGTGGAGCATCATGCGCAAGGAGATCACGCAGCTCGTGCGGGACCGGCGCACGCTGGGCACGCTGATCTCGTTGCCGATCATCCAGCTCATCCTCTACGGCTACCTGTCCAACGAGGTGCTCCACCAGCCCACCCTGGTCTGGGACCAGTCGCACAGCGAGGAGAGCCGGGCGCTGGTCGCCGCGTTCGAGAACACGCGCTACTTCGCGGTCACGGGCGTCGCGCGCAACCTGGCCGAGATCGAGCGCGCGCTCGACGGCGGGCGGGCGAAGATCGGCGTCGTGATCCCGCCCGACTACGCGGCGGCGCTCCGGGCGGGCCGATCGGCGCAGGTGCTCGTGGTGGTCGATGCCTCCGACGCGACCAGCGCGCGGGTGGTGCTGTCGGTCGCCGGGGGCATCGGCGCCCGGGTCTCGCAGGACGTGCTCGTCCGCGTGCTGGAGCGCCGGGGGCAGCGGCCGCCCCCGGCGCCGCTCGAGGTGCGCACCCGGGCCTGGTACAACCCCGACCTGAAGTCGCAGGTGTTCATCGTGCCCGGTGTGCTCGCGGTCATCCTCCAGTTCACCACCACGTTCATGAGCGTCGCGGTCATCGTTCGCGAACGCGAGATGGGGACGCTCGAGCAGCTCGTGGTCACGCCCATCCAGCCCATCGAGCTGATGCTGGGGAAGGTGCTGCCGCTCATCGTCGTCGGGTACGTGAACATCACCTTCATCCTGCTGCTGGCGTACGTCTGGTTCGGGGTGGCGGTGAAGGGCAGCCTGCTGCTCCTCTACGCGATGACGCTGGCGTTCTTCTTCTCGTCGCTGGGGATCGGCACCCTCATCTCCACGGTCTCGCGCAACTTCCAGCAGGCACTCCAGCTCTCGCAGCTCACGCTGCTCCCGAGCATCTTGATCTCCGGCTTCCTCTTCCCGCGGGAGTCGCTGCCCGTGGCGCTGCAGTGGGCGGGCCAGGTGCTGCCGCTGACGTACTACATCATCGTCGTCCGGGGTATCCTCATCAAAGGCGTCGGGCTCGAGCACCTGTGGGCGCAGACCGTGCCCCTGGTGGTCCTGGCGCTGGTGGTCTTCGGGCTGGCAATCACGCGCTTCCAGAAGAAGATCGACTGACCGACGGGGCGGGGGTGGCGCGATGCGGCAGATCGTCGCGGTGGTGCTGGGCCTGGCGCTGGCGCTGACGGCGCTGGGCGGGGCGTTCGCGGCCGGGTTCGGTCTCGGCACGGTCGTGGGGGCGGCCGGCGGCAGGGCGGGCGCCGTGGCCGGCCTCGTGCCGGGCGGGCCCGAGCGCAGGCTCGGCGGTGCCGGACCCGACAAGGTCGCGGTGATCCGCATTGTGGGGCCGATCACCCGCGAGGGGTTCTCGGGGCTGCCGTTCGACTCCGGCGGGGCGGCCAGCCGGCGCATCGCGGCGCTGCTGGAGCGGGCCCGCCGCGATCCGGCGGTCAAGGCCGTGATCGTCGAGCTCAACACGCCGGGCGGCTCCGTGGTGGCGAGCGATGAGATCGCCCGGGGGCTGCAGGCGCTGCGGCGTGCGCGCAAGGTCGCCGTCGCGCTCATGACCGAGGTCGCGGCGTCCGGAGGCTACTACGTCGCCTCCGGCGCCGACCACATCGTGGCCGATCCGACGACCATCACCGGGAGCATCGGGGTCATCGTCACCCTGGCCAACATCCAGGAGCTCTCGCGCAAGATCGGCTGGAGGACGATCGTCTTCAAGAGCGGCGCCTTCAAGGACTTGGGCAACCCGAACCGGCCGGTGACCCCGCAGGAGGCCGCGATCCTCCAGGGGTTCGTGGACGAGGCCTACGGGCGGTTCGTGGACGTCGTCGCGCAGGGCCGCCGCATGGATCGGGCGCGGGTGCGGGCGCTGGCCGACGGCCGCATCTACTCGGGCGCCCAGGCCCTGCGACTCGGTCTGGTGGACAGTCTGGGCGGCTTCACGGAGGCCGTGGAGGCGGCGAAGCGGCGCACCGGGTTGGCCGACCCCCTCATCGTCGAGTACGGCGGCGAGGGGCTGCTGTGGGCGCTGCTCGGATCCACCGGCCGCCGGGTGCGGCTGTGGCTCGGCGGACCGCCGGTGGACGAGCTGGTCCGGCCCGAGCAGCCGATCGCCGTCCAGTACCTGATGGCCTTCTAGCGCCGCGCCGTGCGGCTGACCTTCCACGGCGCGGTCCGGACCGTCACCGGATCGCTCCACGTCGTCGAGATGGGCGGCGCGGTCGTCTACCTGGACTGCGGGCTCTTCCAGGGCGCGCGCGAGGCGGCGCTGGCCTGGAACCGACGCCTGCCGACGTCCGCGCGCGACGTCGACGCCGTCGTCCTCTCGCACGCGCACCTGGACCACTGCGGGAACCTGCCCACGCTCGTCGCCGCGGGCTTCCGCGGGCCGATCTACTGCACGCCCGCGACGCGCGACCTGACCGCGCTGGTGCTGCGCGACGCCGCGAAGGTATCGCGCCATGACGTGGCGATCGTCAACGCCGTGCGGCGCCGCCAGGGCGCCCCGCCCGTGGCGCCGCTCTACGGCGCGCGCGACGTGGAGCGCACCCTGGCTCGGCTGCACGCGCTGCCCTACGGCCGGACGTTTCGGGTCGGGCGGGGCACGGCGCGCTTCGTGGACGCCGGGCACATTCTCGGGTCGGCCTCGGTCCTGGTCGAGGCCG
>Ga0308411_10001496_pt1 | contig 15920 bp, 16 predicted proteins | sample HotsprottomLayer_2_FD_203530 | JGI IMG/M metagenome (GOLD analysis project Ga0308411, IMG submission 203530) | Hot spring phototrophic mat microbial communities from Octopus Spring, Yellowstone National Park, Wyoming, United States -... | ecosystem: Environmental > Aquatic > Thermal springs >...
TCGATCCGGTCTCTCCAGGGCGCCGTGGCGCCGCCCCTCGCGGTCGGTACGCGGGTAGGGGAGCCGTAGCGACGACAGGTTCAACGGGAAAATGACGCCTATCGACGAACCCATGCCTTCGGTTCCCACTCCCCCCGCCAGCTCTTGACAAACGCTGTGGCGCATCCCGGGCCTCCGGGCGGCCGATCCGGCGGGAGGGGGGAGGGGCGCACGCCTCCGTCGCATCCTCGAACTAGGTCGACGGTCCCGGTGTCCCGCCCGCCGGGCCCGCCGAGTGAGGCATCGCCCCTGGCGATCCGATCCTCGTGAGGATGGCCATGCTCGACCGGGTGCACGATGCGCACTCCGCCACCACCAGCGGCACCTGACCAATCCCGCCTGAAACGATCAAACGGTCGCCGTGACCTTCCGTCGCGCGCTATCCTGCCGACAAGGGGCCCCGGCATGCCGAGGCATGCCCCCTTGAGCGCACCGCGCTGCCGAAAGCGCCGCGGTGGCCTCAGGACCAGGTGTCCCGTTCGGCCACGGCGGCTTACCCGCTACATCAGCCGCGGCAGGGCGAGGCTGAGCGAGGGAATGTACAGGATCACGCCCAAGCGCAGGATGTCGGCAAGCCAGAACGGGGTTACGCCGCGATAGATCGTGCGGAGCGAGACGTCAGGCAGAAGGCCGCGCAACACGAAGACGTTCATGCCGACCGGCGGCGTGAGCAGGCTGATCTCGGTCGCGACGACGACGACGATGCCAAACCAGATCAGCACCGAATCGGAATCGAGGCCGAACTCGAGCACCTGAACGAGCGGATAGAACACGGGCACAGTGAGCAGGATCATGCTCAGGCTCTCGAGCGCGCAGCCGAGCACAAGGTAGATCGCGGCAATCACCGTCACCACCGACCACGGCCCGAGCCCAGACCGTTCGACGATCTCTCGCAAAAGATCGGGAAAGCCGGCGACATTGACGAGGTTGCCGAAGACGAGCGCGCCGATGATGACGGTGAACAGCATCGCGGTGGTGCGCCCGCTCTCGACCAGAGCCTCCAGGAGCTCCCGGGCCCGAAGCGCGCGACGCGCGAGCGCCATCCCGAGCGCGACCATGGCACCGATGCCGGCCGCCTCGGTGGGCGTGAACACGCCGAGATAGATTCCGCCCACGATCACTGCGAACAGTCCGAGCGTGGGGGCAACACCGCGCAACGCGCGTAGTCTTTCCTTCAGCGGATGTCGTTCCCCCGGCGGCCCGAGCGATCGACTGATCGCGGTCGCGACCGCAGCCGCTCCGACATACATCGCAATGCCGAGAAGCCCCGGCAGAATGCCGGCAATGAACAGCTTGCCGATGTCCGACTGGGTCAGCAGGCCGTAGATCACCATGATCACGCTCGGGGGGATCAGGATCCCGAGCGTGCCACCCGCGGCGACCGCGCCGGCGGCGAAGCCGGGAGCGTAGCCGTAGCGTCGCATCTCCGGCATCGCCACCTTGGCCATGGTGGCGGCCGTGGCGAGAGACGATCCGGAAACCGCGGAAAATCCGCCTGCGGCGAGGATCGTCGCCATCGCAAGCCCGCCGCGGCGATGGCCAAGCACGGCATAGGCAGCGCCGAAGAGTTCGCGGGACACGCCGGCGCGCGTCAGCAGATTGCCCATCACGATGAACAGCGGCAGCACGGAGAGGGTGTAGGAGCGCGCTGCCTCAAACACAGTTGTGCCCAGCATCGCAAACGCCGCCCGCCAGCTCACAAGCTCGGCGAAGCCGACGAGGCCGACCGCGAGCATGGCGCAGCCGATCGGCATGCGCAGGAAGATCAGGGCGAACAGAACCCCGAAGGCGGTCCACATCTCGCCGATCACGCCGACGCCTCAGCCGGTCCGTACGCTGGAGCGTTCCCGTAACGAAACCCCTGCCAGGATCACCATCGCGGCCGCAGCGAGAGCCGTGAAGGCGGCCATCAGGAACGCTACCGGCGCGAGCGGGATGGCGAGAAGGTTGGTCGTGGCATGCTCAAGAGCGAGGCGTTCGCCCCGAAGCCAGAGCTGCCAGGCGAGCACGGCAAGTACGGCCCCCGCGGCTGCCTCGGTGACGGCGCGCTGCAGCGCAACGAGCCGCGGCGGCAGCAGATGATCGAGCACATCCACCACGACATGCTCCCGCCCGAGTGTGGCGAGCGGCAGGGCGGCGAAGACCGTGATGGCGAGCAGAAGCCCGACCAGCTCGTAGGAGCCTGGCAGCGGCGCGTTGAGCAGATACCGCCCGATCACGTCGAGCGCCGTCACCACGGCCATGGTGGCGAGCGCGAGAGCGACGAGAAGCCCCGCTGCCAAGCGGCCAGGTCCCACCACGCGCTCGGCGGAGGAACGAGCCGTCACGCTGGCGGGCGCACACCGGTCGCGGCGCGGATCTCGGCAAGCAGCGCCGCGCCGTCGACTCCGCGCCCGCGCGCAGCTTCGACCCAGCGTGATTCGAGCGCGGCGGAGGCCCGTTTGACCGCCCGCACAAGCGCCTCGTTTCCTTCGGCGATGGTGATCCCGGCGGCCCGCATCTGCTCGATCGCTGCCCGGTCCGCGGCGTTCCACGCCTTGCCGATCAGCCGAGCGAAGGCTTCGCCGGAGACGGTACTGATCGCCTCGCGATCGCGCGGCGCGATGGCATTCCACTTCGCCTCGTTGATCACGAAGAACCAGGATGTGTTGTAGATCCCGCCCGGCAGAGTGGTGGTGAAGCGCACGTGTTCGGTGAGACGGAACGAGGTGATCGCCTCGTAGGTGATGGTCACGCCATCGACCACACCGCGGCTCAGCATCTCGAAGATCTGGCCGGCCGGAGCCTGGACCGGGACCCCGCCGAGCGCCTGAATGAGGTCGGACGCGTGCCCGCCCGGAACACGGAACCTGAGACCGGTGAGATCACCGGGCTGCATGACCGGCCGTGGTTTCGTGTGGATGTTGCCGGGCCCATGGGTGAAGAGGCCGAGAACGTGCACGCCGCGATGCTCGTCGGCCTTACGCAGTGTCCTTTCGAAGGCGTTCCAGTACGCGACCGAAAGCGTCTCGGCATCGTCGCCCAGGAAGCTGAACTCGAAGGCGCGCTGCAACAGGAAGCGATCGCCTGGGATGAAGCTGTGGAGGCTGTAGCCGAGATCCGCGACGCCATCGCGCACAAGGTCGAAATGCGCGGGCGGGCCACCGAGCGGCTGGGCAAGAAGCCGCACCGTGACGCGCCCGTCCGTGACCTGGCGGACCTGCTCCATCCAGGGGCGGAAGGCATTCTCGACGATCGGGTGGCGCGGCGGAAGCCAAGAGGAGAAGGAGAGGGTGACGCCCTGTGCTGCGAGAGGGCGGGCGATCGAGAACAGCGGCAGGGCGCCGATCGCGCCGAGGAGCATGCGGCGAGGGGTGCGGCCTTCCATGAACATCCTCCCTTCTGTGGTTACAAATGAAAATGTCAGTCCGGCACCGCCCGGTCAAGCCTCGCCGTGTCCAGGGCCTCCGCGCGCGCCGCGATCCGCCCGAGCATCGCGCTGAGCGCGGCGCGGTCAGCCGGCCCGAGCACTGCCATCAGGTCGGCCTCCAGGCGCCGGGCAAAGGGCACGATCTGCTCGTAGACACGCCGCCCTTTGGCGGTGAAGGCGAGCAGCCCGAGGCGGCGATCGGCCGGGTGCGGGCCGCGACGCACCAAGTCCTTCGCGAGCAGCGACGCGACGGCGCGGCTGACCTTGACCTTGTCCATCGCCGTCCGCTCCGCGATCGCAGTCGCCGCGACCGGGGCATAGCGGCCGATCACCGCGAGGCAGCGCCATTCCGGGATCGAAAGGCCGAACCTCTCCGCATAGAAGTGGGCGAACAGGCGGCTGACCTTGTTCGCCGTCACGGAGAGCTCATAGGGAAGGAAACGCTCGAGCAGGAATGGGGCGGTCTCGTCGCCCGCCTGCCCGGCGTCCCCCGGCTCGCGTCTTGACAACCGTTGCATCTGAAACAGTATGTTGGGAACGCGAACGTGACGCAAGGCGGCCGGGCGAGAGCGGGCATGGCAGGCCGGTCGCAGGGAGGGTTGCGATGAAGCACTACATCCGGTTTCCCCGCATGGAGGGGCAGACGAGCCGTCAGGCGCATGCCGATCTCCCGGCGGGCACGTTCGAGCGCGAGCTCGGCAAGGAGGGGTTCTTCGGCCCGGCGACGCACATGTACCACCGCCATCCGCCGACCGGCTGGTCATCCTGGGAGGGGCCGCTGCGCCCCCGTGCGTTCGACCTCGCCCGGCTGAACGCTCAGCATGCCTCGCCGTTCGAGGCCGCCGAGATCCTGTTCAACCAGCATGTCCGGCTGCGCTTCTGGCGTGCCCCGCAGGCGATGGACCATCTCGCCCGGAACGCCGATGGCGATGAGCTGATCTTCGTCCATCAGGGGTCCGGCGATCTCTTCTGCGACTACGGACACCTGACCTACAAAGCCGGCGACTACATCGTTCTCCCGCGCTCGACGATGTGGCGCATCGAGAGCCGCGAGCCGACCGTCTGCCTGCTGATCGAGGCGACGAACTCGACCTATATGCTTCCTGACAAGGGCATGCTCGGGGCGCATGCGATCTTCGACCCCGCGGTGCTCGAGACGCCGCAGATCGACGAGGCCTTCCGCGCGCAGCAGGGCGAGGCGGAGACACGCGTCGTCATCAAGCGTCGCAACGCGCTGTCGGTCTGCACCTATCCGTTCAACCCGCTCGATGCGGTGGGCTGGCATGGCGATCTCGCGCCGGTGAAGCTGAACATCGAGCAGATCCGCCCCCTTGCATCGCACCGCTACCATCTGCCGCCGTCGGCGCACACGACCTTCGTGGCGAACCGGTTCGTGATCTGCACCTTCACGCCGAGACCCTTCGAGACCGACCCGGGCGCGCTGAAGGTGCCGTTCTTCCACAACAACGACGACTATGACGAGGTCCTGTTCTACCACGCAGGCGACTTCTTTTCGCGCGACAACATCCATGCCGGGATGATGACGCTGCACCCCTGCGGGTTCACCCATGGGCCGCACCCGAAAGCGCTCGAGCGTGCCTTCGTCCAGCCCAAGCCCGCCACCGACGAGTATGCGGTGATGCTCGATGCCCGCGACGCGCTCGAGATCGGCGCAGCGGCGCAAGGCGTGGAGGTCGCGGGCTACGCCGACAGCTGGAAGGTCAAGCGCGCCGCGGAGTGACAGCTTGAAGCTCGCCACCCTGTCCGAAGGCGGGCGCGACGGCCGGCTAATCCTGGTCACGCGCGATCTCGAGCGCGCCGTGCGTTCCCGCACGGCGCCGACGCTCCAGGCCGCGCTCGATGACTGGGCACGCGTGGCACCGAGGCTCGAGGAGGAGGCCGCGGGACTCGAGGCAGGCGTTGTGGAAGGCGCGTTCCCTTTCGATCCGCGCGCCTGCAGGGCCCCGCTGCCGCGCGCCTATCAATGGGCGGACGGCTCCGCCTACCTCAACCATGTCGAGCTTGTCCGCCGCGCCCGCGGCGCCGAACTGCCGCCCGCTCTTCGCGACGACCCCCTGATGTATCAAGGCGGATCGGACGGCTTCCTGGGCCCGACCGACGACATCCCGCTCGGCGACGAGGCCTGGGGCCTCGACTTCGAGGCCGAGATCGCGGCGATCCTCGATGACGTTCCACAAGGCCCGACGGAAGAGGAGGCGCGCGCCTCGATCAGGCTGTTCGTCCTCGTGAACGACATCTCCCTGCGCAACCTGATCCCGGCTGAGCTCGCCAAGGGATTCGGCTTCTTCCAGTCGAAGCCCGCCTCGGCGTTGTCGCCGGTGGCGGTGACGCCGGACGAGCTCGGCCCGGCCTGGGATGGCGACCGCGTGCATGGCGCGGTTCTGTGCACGTTGAATGGGACCCTTTTCGGCCGACCTGACGCCGGCGTCGACATGGCCTTCGGATTCCCCCGCCTGATCGCGCACGCGGCGCGCACGCGAAGCCTCGGTGCCGGAACGATCCTCGGCGGCGGCACGGTCTCGAACCGCCAAGGCGGGCTCCATGGCGCAACCGTCGCGAACGGCGGGCGCGGCTTCGCCTGCATCGCCGAGCTGCGCATGTACGAACAGATCGAGACGGGAGCGGCACGAACGCCGTTCCTGCGCGCGGGCGACAGGATTCGAATCGAGATGGTCGATAAGAGTGGCCGAAGCGTCTTCGGTGCGATCGACCAGCGCGTGGTTCCGTTCCGGCGGTGGGTTGGATGAGCAAAGGCTTCGCAAGCACGGCTGATCTTGCCGAAAAGCGCGTGAGCTTCGACGAGATCGGCCCCGGTCTTTATGCCTACACGGCAGAGGGCGACCCGAACTCGGGCGTGATCATCGGCGATGATGCGGTGATGGTGGTCGACGCCCAGGCGACGCCCGCAATGGCCGCCGACGTGATCGCCCGGATCCGTACCGTCACCGACAAGCCGATCCGCTGGCTGGTGCTGAGCCATTACCATGCCGTTCGGGTGCTCGGCGCGAGCGCCTACCGCGCCGATCACATCGTCGCCTCCGCCCCGACGCGCGGGCTCATCGTCGAGCGCGGAGCGGCCGACATGGAGAGCGAGATCGGCCGCTTTCCGCGGCTGTTCCGGGGGCGGGAGACGATCCCCGGCCTGACTTGGCCGACGCTGACCTTCGCACGCGAGATCACGCTCTGGCTCGGCCGCCGTGAAGTGCGGATCCTTCATGTCGGGCGGGCGCATACGGCCGGCGACACGGTCGTCTGGCTGCCGCGGGAGCGTGTTCTGTTCGCTGGCGACACGGTCGAGTTCGGCGCCACCCCTTATTGCGGCGATGCGCATTTCGGCGACTGGCCGGGAACGCTTTCGGCGCTGCGCGCGCTCGATCCGGCAGCGATGGTGCCAGGGCGCGGTTCCGCCCTGACGACACGGGAGGACTGCGCCTTGGCCATCGAGGGAACGGAGGCGTTCACCACGCGGCTCTATGCCCTCGTGCGTGCCTATGCGGAACGCGGCGCGCCCCTGAAGGAGGCCTACGACGCGGCGATCACGGCGATGCGACCGGAGTTTGGCCACTGGGTGATCTTCGATCACTGCATGCCGTTCAACGTCAGCCGCGCCTATGACGAGGCGCTCGGGATCGATCGCCCGCGCGTCTGGACCGCGGCGCGCGACCGCGCCCTGTGGAACGCGCTCGAGGGCGATGGGCAGGCCAAGGCGTGACCGCCATGCTGAGCCGCTGGACCCCGCCCCGCTATCCGTTCCGCCCGCCGCGCGAGCTCGAGGCCGAGGCCCAAGGGACGGCGCCCGTGCATCATCCGGTCGTGATCGTCGGCGCCGGGATGGTCGGGCTTACGGTAGCGCTTGATCTCGCTCGGCACGGCATCGCAACGGTGGTGATCGACGACGACGACACCGTCAGCATCGGCAGCCGCGCGATCTGCCTCGCCAAACGCACGCTCGAGATCTACGACCGGCTCGGGCTCGGCCAGCGCGTGCTCGACAAGGGTGTGACCTGGAAGGTCGGCAAGGTGTTCCACGGCTCGGCGCTCGCCTATGCCTTCGACCTTCTGCCCGAAGCGGGGCACCGCATGCCCGCCTTCGTCAACCTGCAGCAGTATTATCTCGAGGCGTGGCTGGTCGAGGCCTGTGTCGAGAGCGGGCTCGTTGATCTCCGCTGGAAATCCCGTCTCGTGTCGCTCTCCCGCGAGGAGGACCATGTCCGGCTCGCGGTCGAGACGCCGGCGGGGATGTACACGATGACGGCCGACTGGCTGCTCGCCTGCGACGGGGCGAGGAGCACAGTTCGCGCCGCGCTTGATCTGCCGTTCGTCGGGAAGGTCTTCCGCGACCGGTTCCTGATTGCCGATGTGGTGCTCAAGGGCGAGGTGCCGTTCCCCTCAGAGCGCTGGTTCTGGTTCGACCCGCCGTTCCATCCCGGACAGTCGGTGCTTCTGCACAAGCAGCCGGATGACATGTGGCGGATCGATTTCCAGCTCGGCTGGGAGGCGGACCCGGAGGAGGAGAAGCGGCCCGAGCGCGTGATCCCCCGGATCCGGGCGATGCTGGGCGAGGGAATCGAGTTCGATCTCGAATGGGTGAGCGTCTACACTTTCCGCTGCCGGCGGCTTGAGCGGTTCGTGCACGATCGGGTGATCTTCCTCGGCGATTCAGCGCACCAGGTGAGCCCGTTCGGCGCGCGCGGCGGCAATGGCGGCGTTCAGGATGCCGACAATCTCGCCTGGAAGCTCGCGGCCGTGCTGCGCGGCACCGCGCCGCCCTCGCTTCTTGGGACCTATGACGCGGAACGGATCCCGGCCGCCGACGAGAACATCCTAAACTCGACCCGCGCGACCGACTTCATCACACCGAAGACGGAAGCCGTGCGCGCCTATCGGGACGCGGTTCTGCAGCTTGCGCGCGACCACGCGTTCGCCCGCCGCATGGTGAATTCCGGTCGTCTCTCGAGCCCGCATTGTTACGCCGCGACACCGCTCTCCACGCCCGACGTCGAGGCATGGGCGGCGGGGCCCCCTCCTGGCGCGCCGGCGATCGACGCGCCGGTCGCTGACGGGTGGCTACTCGAACGCCTCGGCGGGCGGCCCGTGCTCGTGCTGTTCGGCGCCGTGCCTGACCCGGCGCTTCCGGGCCTTGCGACACTGCGCCTGCCCGCGGACGGCGTTGCCGCCGAACGCTATGGAGCGCTCGCGGGCGGAGCCTATCTCTTTCGGCCTGACCAGCATGTCGCGGCGCGTTTCGCCGCACCGACGCCGGAGGCCGTTGCTTCGGCGCTCGCGCGCCTGTGGGGTCGCGTCCCGGCGGAAGGACGGATCGCGGCGGCGTGATGCGTAAGCTCGACACAGCCCCGCGTCTGAGCGACCCGGATGCGGTGTTCGCCGCGCTCGCTGAGGCGCATCGCGGCCTCTCGCCGGAGGAGAGCCGCCGCCTCGATGCGGCGCTCGTGTTGGTGCTCGCCAACCACATCGGCGATGCCGAGGTGCTTCACGGGGCGATCGCCGTCGCCCGCGCCGCGATCCACGCACCCGCCGCGTGGGGCGACACGGCGGGCACTGTTCCATGACGCTGCGCCTCTTTACCTACTGGCGCTCCTCGGCGTCCTATCGCGCGCGGATTGCGCTGAACCTCAAAGGGCTTGCCTATCACTCGGTGCCGGTGAACCTCGTCCGCGATGGCGGGGAACAGAACCGGCCAGACTATCTGTCGAGGAACCCGCAGGCGCTCGTGCCCACCCTCGAGGTGGATGGTATGCCGCTGACGCAGTCGCTTGCGATCATGGAATGGCTCGAGGAGACGTATCCGCAGCCGCCGCTTCTGCCGCGCGAGCCTCGAGAGCGCGCACGGGTGCGCGCCTTCGCGCTCGCGATCGCCTGCGAGATCGCCCCGCTCTCCAATCTCGCAGTGCGGCGCTATCTCAACGATCCGCTCGGCATGACGGAGGCAGCGCAAGCGGCCTGGCACCAGCATTGGCTCGCGCGCGGGCTGTCCGCCTGCGAGGCGATGATCGCGAGCGGGGAGGGGCCGTTCTGTTTCGGTACGTCACCGACCATAGCGGACTGCACCCTCGTTCCGCAGCTCTACAACGCTCGCCGGTTCGGACACGACCTCGCCCCCTATCCCACGCTCCTGCGCGCGGAAGCCGCGATGCTCGCCTTGCCTGCTGTGCAGGCTGCCGCACCGGAGGCGCAGGCCGACGCAGCCTGAAGGGAGGGAACCGGGCGCGCGCCCCTCGCCCAATCAGATCCCGAGATAGGCTTCCCGAACCCGCGGGTCATCAAGCAGGGCCCGGCCCGTTCCGGCATGGGCGATCCGCCCTGTCTCGAGCACATAGGCGCGATCGGCGATCGCGAGCGCGGCGGAGGCGTTCTGTTCCACGAGCAGCACGGTCATCCCCCGTGCCCTGAGCCGCACCACCGCCTCGAGGATCTGATCGACGAGAAGCGGCGCAAGTCCCATCGAGGGCTCATCAAGCAACAGGAGCCGTGGTCGCGCCATCATCGCGCGCCCGACCGCGAGCATCTGTTGTTGCCCGCCCGAGAGCCGCCCGGCGGGCTCGTGGCGCTTCTCGGCGAGCACCGGGAAGAGGGCATAGACCTCGCCAAGGGTCGTTTCGGTCTCGGCGCGGCCGCGACGGAAGGCGCCGAGCCGGAGATTGTCCTCGACCGTGAGCGGGGCGAAGACTTGGCGGCCCTCCGGCACCTGGACGATGCCGAGGGCAACCCGCGCATGCGCCGCAAGCCCCTCGATTGGCGCGCCCTCGAACAGGATCCGTCCGGCGGTCACCGGCTGCACGCCGGAGATCGCGCGCAGGAGCGTCGTCTTGCCGGCACCGTTGGCGCCGATCAGGGCGACGATCTCGCCCGAGGAGACCTCGAGATCGACGCCCTTCACCGCCTCGATTCGGCCGTAACCGCTGCGCAAAGCCTCAACCCGAAGCATGCGCTGCCTCCGCGCCATGCCTGCCGAGATAGGCAGCAATCACCTCGGGATTGCCGCGAACCTCGGCTGGGCTGCCAAGCGCCAGCATCCGGCCGTGGTTGAGCACGAGGATCCGGTTCGAGATCCGCATCACGAGCTTCATGTCGTGTTCAACGAGGACGACTGTCGTGCCGCGCGCGGCGATGGCTGCGATCAGCCGGTCGATCTCCTCGGTCTCGACCGGGTTGCAGCCGGCGGCGGGTTCGTCGAGCAGAAGCACGCGCGGCTCGGCTGCGAGCGCCCGGGCGATCTCGAGACGCTTGAGCGCACCATAGGGCAGGCTGCCTGCGGGGTCACGCGCACGGTCGGCGAGGCCGACGAAGGCGAGAAGCTCGCGCGCGCGCTCGCGGGTCGCGCGGTTCTGCCGCGCCACCCACGGAAGGTGCAGCAGCGACCCGATCACCCCCTGCCGCTCGCGCAGGTGGCGCCCCACCATCACGTTCTCCTCTGCCGTCATGCGGAAGAAGACCTGCAGGTTCTGGAACGTGCGCGAGAGCCCCCGCGCGGCGAGGCGATGGGGCGGCAGGCCGGTGACGTCCTCGCCCGCGAGAAGCACCTTCCCCTCTCGCGTCCGATACACACCCGAGATGATGTTGAAGAGCGTTGTTTTGCCCGCACCGTTCGGGCCGATGATCGAAAACACCTCCCCGGGCTCGGCGCTGAAGGAGACGCCGTCGAGCGCGCGCAGCCCGCCGAAGGAGATCCCAATCTCTTGGGCCGCGATCGCGCTCATGCCGGCCGCTTCGCAAGCAGCACCGCGAGGCCCGGCACGATCCCCTGGCGGAGGAAGATCATGAACAGGATGATCATCAGCCCGAGTACTGCATGCTCGTAGTCGTGGAAGACGGTCAGGGCCTGCGGGAGGATGGTCAACACTGCCGCACCGACGACTGCTCCGAGGCAGGACCCCATGCCGCCGATCACCACCATGGTGACGAGCTCGATCGAATGCAGGAAATCGGCCGCCTGCGGCGTGACGAACCGGTTGAACAGAGCAAGCAAAGCGCCGGCGAGGGCGGCATAGACGGCAGCGATCACGAACACAGCGAGCTTGGCGCGGGCGACGTCGATCCCGGCGACGGCGGCGGCGACCTCGCTGTCGTGCAGCGCGCGCAAAGCCCGCCCTATCGGGCTGTCCTCCAGATTGAGCGCGACGAGCACGCCCGCAAGCAGCGTCAGCCCGTTGATCCAGTACCAAGTCTCGGCCCCGGCGACGCGCCAGCCGAACAGAACGAGCCGCGGCACCTGGATCCCGTCCGGCCCGCCGGTGATCGCCACCTCGCTGTTGAGCACGAGCCAGATCAGGATCCCCAAGCCAAGCGTCGCGACCGCGAGATAGTGCCCGCGCAGGCGCAGGATCGGCCGGCCGACGAGGAAGGCGAGCAGCCCGGCGCAGAGCAGCCCGAGCCCGAGCGAGGGCAGGGGATCGAGCCCGAGATGGCGCGGCCCGAGCGCCACCGCATAGGCGCCGATGCCGACGAACCCCGCGTGCCCGAGGCTCACCTGGCCCGCAAGCCCCATCAGCAGGTTGAGGCCGACGGCGGCAAGCGCGTTGATCCAGACGAGAGTCGCGATGCGCAGAAAGAAACCGGACGGGAAGACGAGCCAGAGCAGAAACAGAAGCACCGCGAGCCCTGCCACCGTGGCGAGACGGGGACTGAGACGCCCCGACGGCATCAGACCCGCTCCACCCCGCGCCGGCCGAGCAGCCCCTGCGGCAGCACGAACAGCACGGCGAGAATGACGAGGAAGGCGACCGCGTCCTTGTAGGTCGAGGAGATGAAGCCGGCAGCGAGCGACTCGAGAAGCCCGAGCGCGAGCCCGCCGACCACTGCGCCGACCGGGTTGCCCATGCCCCCCAGCATCGCCGCGGCGAACCCCTTGAGCGCGAGCAATGTGCCAACCGTCACGCTCGTCAGCGTGATCGGGGTGATCAGGATTCCCGCCATGGCGCCGATCGCACCCGAGATGCCGAAGGCGAAGGCGAGCACGAGTGTGGTGTCGATGCCGACGAGGCGTGCGGCGAGGCGGTTCGCCGCTGTCGCCCGAACCGCCTTGCCGAGCAGGGTGCGCTCCATCACGAGCCACAGCACCGCGACGATTGCTGCCGCGCCACCGAGCACCCAGAGGCTCTGCGGCAGGATCGAGGCGCCGAGCACGCGGATCGGCTCCTCGCCAGAGAAGGCCGGGAGCGAGTGGAACTGCCGGTCGAACACGATCTGCGCCAGACCGCGGATCAGGATCGAGGCGCCGATGGTGATGATGATCAGCGTCACAGCGGAGGCACCGCGGGCAGGCTCGATCGCGAAACGATGCAGCAAAAGCCCGGTCACGACCGCGACGGCGATCGCAAGCAGCGCCGCAAGCGGCAGCGGCACGCCGGCGGCAAAGGCGAACACCGTCACCATGCCGCCAAGCATGACGAACTCTCCTTGGGCGAAATTGATCACGTCCGAGGCGTTGTAGATCAGCGTGAAGCCGAGCGCGACGAGGGCGTACACTGCGCCCACGGTCAGGCCAGAAAAGACGAACTGCAGGAGCTGGTCCATGGCGGGCGAACGGGGAGCGGGGCGCCAGTGGCGCCCCGCCGGGGATCAATCGAGCAGGCGCCAGGTGCCGTTGCGGATCTCGATCATTCGGAACGCCGAAAGATCGAGGCCCATGTGGTCGGTCTCGCTCATGTTGACGACGCCGCCCGTCCCGATGAAGCCGCGCGTCTGGCGGATCGCATCGCGGATGCGCGCGCCGTCGGTGCTGCCGGCACGCTTGATCGCCTCGACCAGGATCATCAGCCCGTCGAAGGCATGGCCCCCGAAGGTGCTCACCGGCTGGTTCTGCGTGCTCTCGTAGAGCTGCTTGTAGGCCATGACGACCGGCTTCTGCGGGTCGTTGTCGGGCAGCTGTTCGGCGACGAGCAGGGCCGCGGCGGGGAGCCGCACGCCCTCCGCGGCGGGGCCCGCGAGCTCGATGAAGCTGCGCGAGGCGACGCCATGGCTTTGATAGAGCGGCACGCCCATGCCGAGCTGGGCGAAGTTTCGTGTCACGATCGCCGGGCCCTGGCCGAAATCGGCATTGACCACCGCCTGCACGCCGCCCTGAACGTTGCGGATTCGTGTCAGCTGCGGCGTCATGTCGGTGTCGCCCGGGCCGTAGCGCTCGTCTGCGGCGATGGTGATGCCGAAGGCGGGGGCGACGCGGAGGCACTGGGTGCGCATCGAGGCGCCGAAGCCGCCGGTGCCGCTGATCAGCCCGACGCGCGTCAGCCCGCGCTTGCGCAGGTCATCGAAGATTTTCTCGCACGCCATCTTGTCGGTGTGCGGCGTCTTGAAGGTGAAGGGCTTCACCGGCTCGATGATCTCGATGCCGCCGGCGAGGCTGATGAAGGGCAGGCGCGCCTCCTCGAACACCGGGATCATCGCGAGGCTCGTGCCAGTCGTCGTGCCGCCGACGATGGCGACCACGCGGTCATCCTCGACGAGGCGGGTGGCGAAGGTGCGGGCGCGGTTGGCATCGCCACCGTCGTCGTAGAGAACGAGCTCGAGCCGGCGCCCGAGCACGCCGCCCGACTGGTTGATCCGGTCGATATAGAGGCGTAACGTGCGCGCCTCCGGATCGCCGAGGAAGGAAGCGGGCCCGGTTACGGAGAGTACCGAGCCGATCCGGATCGGCGCCTGGGCGGCGGCAGGGGGCAGGCCGAGGCTGAGGGCGGCGGCGCCGATCAGCATGGCCGAGAACAGTCTCCTGGACATCGTTTGTCTCCCTCGGTTGTGCGTGTTGTTCATGCCGCGATCGGCCGCCGGACGGCGACGACGCGGAAGCGGTTGGCGACGAAGGCGCTGTCGGTCAGGCAGGCATTGCCTGCCGGGTTAAGGCCGGTGACGTGGAAGTCGCTGAACGCAGCCGACTGGTTCACGTAGATGCCCCCGGTGAGATTGACGGAGAGTGGCACGCCGGCGCGGGCGAAGGCCTCCGCGGCGCGGGCGATGAACGCCTCGTCGGTGGCGTAGAGACCCGCGGTGATGGCGCCCTTCGCTCGCGCCGAAGCAGCCGCGCGGGCGAGCGCCTCTTCGGCGTTCCGGCAGCGGATCAGGAAGGCGATCGGACCGAACCGCTCTTCGAGATAGGCCCTGTCGTCCTCGGCCTCGACCGCGACCAGAAGCGGGGTTGCCGTACGCGCCTGCCCGGCATTGGGCAGCGGCGTGCTGTCGCGGACGATCCGCCCCAAGCGCCGCGCCGCCGCGATGCGCTCGAGCGTGGCGGGGCTTGCGATTGCGCCGAGGATCGCAGCGGCACGGGCAGGATCGGCGAGCAGGGAATCGATCGCCTCGGCGATACCGGACGCGACGGCCTCGAAGCTCAGCGTTCCCTGGTCGGTCTCGACTCCCTCTGCCGGAATGAACAGGTTCTGCGGCGCGGTGCACATCTGCCCCGAATAGAGGGAGAGCGAGAAGGCGAGATTGGCGCACATGCCGCGGAGATCCGGCGCACCCGCGATCACCACTGGGTTGATCCCCGCCTCCTCGGTGAACAGAACGGCGTCGCGCACATGTTCGCGAAGCCAGCGCCCGAAGGCCGGGCCGCCTGTGTAATCGACGATGCCGATCGCCGGATGGGTAGCGAGCTACGCGGCGATCGGCGCCTCCGGGCTATCGGGCGCGAGCTGGACCACGTCCGGGTCGAACCCGGCCTCGCGCAGGACAGCGCGCGCGGTGCGGACAGTCAGCGCAAGCGGCAGGATCGCATTCGGATGCGGCTTGACGATCACGGCGTTGCCGGTGACGAGGGAGGCGAACAGAGCCGGATAGCCGTTCCATGTCGGGAACGTGGAACAGCCGATCACAAGGCCGATACCGCGCGGCACGATGCGCCAAGTCTTGGCGAGGAGGAGCGGGGGGCCCTTTCCCTGCGGCTTCTCCCAGCGCGCGGTCGCGGGGATACGCGTCATCTCGTCGACGGCATAAGCCACCGCCTCAAGGCCGCGATCCTGCGCATGCGGCCCGCCCGCCTGGAAGGCCATGACGAAGGCCTGGCCGGTGGTGTGTTCGATGGCGTGCGCCATCAGGAAGGAGTCGCGGTTGAGGCGGGCGAGGATTTCGAGTGCGAGGCCCGCACGCGCCTCGACCGACGCTGCCGCCCAGGCGATGCCCGCGCGTTGCGCCGCGCCGATCAGGGCTGCGACCGATCGCTTCGGATAGGTGATGCCGAGCGGGAAGCCATAGGGCGACACTTCCGCGCCGACTGGCTCTGCGTCGCCATCCTGGTCGAGCGGAAACGGCTTGCCAAGCAGCGCTTTGAAGGCGGTTTCAGCGGCGGGGCGCGCGTCCTCGCCGTAGAAGCGGGAGGCGGATCTCGGCCGCGTGCTCGAGGATGGGTGGAACCCTCTGATCCTGCGCCTCGGCCGGCTCGGCGTGCCGACGGTTGCCGCCGTGCATGGCATCGCCGCCGGCGCCGGTGTCGCGCTTGCGC
>Ga0308411_10001502_pt1 | contig 15900 bp, 11 predicted proteins | sample HotsprottomLayer_2_FD_203530 | JGI IMG/M metagenome (GOLD analysis project Ga0308411, IMG submission 203530) | Hot spring phototrophic mat microbial communities from Octopus Spring, Yellowstone National Park, Wyoming, United States -... | ecosystem: Environmental > Aquatic > Thermal springs >...
CTGTCATGAACGAAGATTTGTTACGGCTGATCGTCTGCCCTCGATGTCGCGCGCCGCTTGAGGCCACTTTGGAGCCCGCCTCGAATGCGACGCTCCGCTGCGCGGCGTGCGGCGGCTCCTACCCGATTGTCGGCGGCATTCCCCGGCTGGCGGGAGAGGACTATTCTTCCAGTTTCGGCCGCCAGTGGAACCGGTATGACGTCGCCCGGGACGACGAGGACGAAGCGACGTTTCGGGTCAAGACCGGGATTGAACCGGCGGATCTAGCCGGCCGGCTCGTGCTTGACGCCGGTTGCGGCGGCGGCCGCTACGCCCGACTGGTGGCCCGCCACGGAGCGCGGGTCATCGGCGTCGATCTGAGCACGGCGGTGGACAAGGCCGCCGGCTTGTGCGCGGGGCGGTCCGATGTCCTGCTTCTCCAAGCCGATCTCCTGAATCTCCCCCTGGTCGATGCGGCCTTTGACCTGGTCTTCTCGATCGGTGTCCTGCACCACACGCCGGACCCGCGAGCCGCGTTTGCTCGGATCGCCCGCGCGGTCAAGCCGGGTGGTCGGCTGGCGGTCTGGCTGTACCGCCGCAACACGCCGCCGCAGGAATGGCTCAACTCGGCTCTCAGGGGGCTCACCACCCGCCTCCCGGCGAGGGTACTCGAACGGCTCTGTGTCGGCCTTGGCTACCTCGGAGCTGTCCCCATCCTCAACCAGACGCTCAACAAGCTCGCCAATTTCTCCCGCCACCCCGATTGGACCTTGCGCGTCTGCGACAATTTTGACTGGTACGCTCCTCGCTATCAGTCGCACCACACCGCGGAGGAGCTGAGATCCTGGTTTGTTGAAGAAGGCTTTGGCGAGCTCGCCGAGCTCCCCCCCGCCCAGCGGGGGAGGTTCTACGACTGGTCTTACCGCCACAACCTGATCATCGGCAGCGGCGTCAACGTCGCTGGAACCAAGTTGTGACGGTCTGACGTCGTCGGGCCAGGGGATGCCAGGCACGGAGATTGGTCGCCAGCAGCCCCAACCGTCATTTCCGAGGGCTTGCTTCCTCCTGGCCCCTGTCTCAGCCTGGTCGGGGAGGCCAGAGGAGGAACCCGGTCAGGTTGGTGCGGATCCTGTAGAGGCTTTTGCCGGCCATGATGTAGAGGGTGCGCCGATCGCCGCCGCCGAATTCGACGTTGGCGGGAGCCTCGGGGACCGGAATCGTGGCCAGCAGCACGCCTCGCGGTGAGAAGATGTAAATGCCTCCCTTATCCCCGGAGCCGGCAGCCGCCACGATTCGCCCATCGATGGTGACGGTCATCCCGTCGATTCCGCGGTCGTCTGGAAAGTCATGGATAACGCGGGGTCGGGAGACGTCGCCGTTTTGGTCCAGGTCCAGCGCGATCAGGGCTCGTCGCTTGCTCCCGTTGTCGGCGACATAGAGGGTCGTTCCATCCGGACTGATCACCAATCCATTGGGTTTGTGGGCGGTGGTCTCCAGGCGGGTGACTCGGCCGTCGGGATCAATCCGGAAGACCCCCTCAAAGTCAAGTTCACGGGGCTCGTCGCCGACGTAGCGGGGGTCGGAGAAGTAGACTCGGCCTCGGCGGTCAATCGCGACGTCGTTGGGGCTGTTGAATCGCTTGCCCTGATAGCGGTCGGCAAGGGTTTTCACGGTTCCGTCTCGGTCGGTGACGGAGATCCGGCGGTTTCCCCCCGTATTGGCCCCCTCCGCCACGATCAATCGGCCGGACCCATCGAACATCATGCCGTTTGCCCGGCCGCTGGGCTCGCGAAACACCGTGGTCTGGCCGCTGATCGGGTCGAAGCGCATGATCCGGTTGCCGATATCGGAGAACAAGATCGAGCCGTCCTCGACCAACGCCCCCCCCTCGGTGAACGTTCCTTCGCTCCAGAGTTTCTCCAGTTTCGCGCCCGCGGAGACGACGTCGGCGTACTCCGTCACCGGTCCGCTTGCGACCGCGTTTGCCACGATGAGGAGAAGTCTCGAAACAACCATGGGCAACCTCCGCGCAGCGGGGTAGACTCCCCGAACCCTAAGAAACCACGCCGAGACGGTCAAGCGGCAGCCGGTGTCGCCGCGAGACCGACGAAAGCGGGGGAACGATCACGCCAGGACGCCGCGGATGACCTTTCCGTGGACATCGGTGAGCCGCCGCTGCGTGCCGTTGTGGTAATAGGTGAGTTTTTCGTGGTCGAGGCCCAGGAGGTGGAGGATGGTGGCGTGGAAGTCGTGCACATCGACCACGTCTTCCACGGCCTGGTAGCCAAAGGGATCCGTGGCCCCGAAGCTGTGGCCTGCTTTCACCCCGGCTCCGGCCAGCCAGGCGGTGAATCCCTTGGGATTGTGATCGCGCCCCTGAGTCCCTTTCTGAAATGTCGGCATCCGGCCAAACTCGGTGGTCCAGACGACGAGGGTATCGTCGAGCAGTCCTCGGGCCTTCAGGTCCGTGAGCAGCCCGGCGGCGGGGCGGTCGAGGATCGGGCCGTGACGGTCATAGTCGGCCTTGATTCGTCTGTGACCGTCCCAGTTCAGCGCCCCCTCTCCCATGGCGAAAGCCCCGTTGAAGAGAGTGACGAACCGAACGCCGCGCTCCAGGAGTCGGCGAGCCAGCAGACAGTTTCTCCCAAACGCGGCGAGCAGGGGATTGGGGTCGTCGAGGCCGTAAAGCGCGCGGGTGACCTGGCTCTCGCCTGTGAGGTCGCCCACCTCCGGGGCGCTGAGCTGCATCCGAGCGGCCAGTTCGTAGGATGCGATCCGGGCCATGAGCTCGGTGTCGTGGGGGTGGCGTTTCAGATGCTCGTCGTTGAGCAGGCGGAGAAAATCGCGAGTCGCGCGGTCATCCGCGGGTGCGATCGAAGCGGGCCGGGCCAGATGGCGGATCGGTTTGTCCGCATTGAACGACGTGCCCTGGTAGACCGCCGGCAAGAATCCGGCGGTCCAGTTGGCCGGTCCTTGTTGCGGATCGCCCCGGGGATCGGGGATGGCCACGTAGGCCGGTAAGTCTTGATTCTCTGTCCCGAGGGCGTAGCTGACCCACGCCCCGATGCTGGGGAACCCCTCAAGGGTAAAGCCGGTGCTCATGAACATCTCGCCGGGACCGTGGGTGTTGGTCCGGGAGGTCAGCGAGTGGATGAAGCAGAGGTCGTCCGCCTTCTCCGCCAGATGAGGGAGAAGATCCGAGACCGGCTTTCCGGATTGGCCGCGCGGTCGAAACCGCCAAGGGCTCCGCGCAAGCGCACCGTTTTCTCCCTGGAAGGTGATCAGAGATTCGACGCCGGGCATCGGCTGGCCATCTCGCCGGATGAGCTCCGGCTTGTAATCCCAGGTGTCGACGTGGCTCACCGCGCCGGTGCAGTAGAGATGGACCACCCGTTTCGCCTTCGCGGCGAAATGTGGAGGCCTGGGAGAAAGCGGTCCTGCGGCAGCCACTCGCTCCGCCGGGCGTGTTGCTGGGATGGCTTCCTGAGCCAACAGCGTGGCCAGCGCGATGCCCCCGACGCCCGTGGCCATATGGGCCAAGAAATCCCTGCGATCGAGCAAATGGCGTCCCAGCATGTCGCCTGGTCCCGTTTGCCTCATGATTGCCTCCTTGAATCTCCCGATGGTGCAGATCTGCCAAACAGTATAACCAATCGGGGTTGGCTTTCAGGCGATCCGTGGGGGGAAACGGCCAATTCGCGGACGCGACGGGGGCGTGGAGACCAAGACCGTCCTCCCCACGGCCGAAATCCCCCACGGGTTGAACGACCACACTCGGTAGACATACCTTCTGCCGCTGAAAGCGGAGCGATCCTCGAAGCTGGTGTGATCGGCCTCGAGCGTCGTCAGATTGGTCCAGGTCCGGCCGTTGAGGCTTCGCTCAATCCGGTATCCCGAGACCTCGCCTTCGGGCGCTTGCCAGTTCAGCAGAACCCGGCCCTGAGGATCGCGGCGGGCTGTCAGTTCGGAGACCGCCCCGGGAGGGCGAGGAGACAAAGTCAGGCTCACCCTCGAGGTCGTTGACGGCTCCGAAGCGCCCGCTGCATTGAACGCTCGGACGCGATACCAGTAAGCTCCTCCGGGAACGACCCAAAGATCGGTGATCGAGAAAGACAGAGGCGAAGCGACGCCCAGCAACATCCAGGCCACCCCATCCGTCGAGCGCTCGATCCGGTACCCCGCCGCCCCCGCGACCTCTCCCCAAGACACCACGACCCGATCCGATCCCACCGGGCTCGCCACCGCAAACGGCGGCGCCAGGGGAAGCGTCGTGGCCCAGGCGGGCTCGGAAGGGTGTGAGACGCCCCCCGTCGCCACGACCGTGACCCGGTACGAATAAGTCGTTGCGGGGGCAACCGACGGATCCTCCAAAACGCTGGAGCTTGGAGGTAGCTCGGCGATCATGGTCCAGCGGATGCCATCTTCGCTCCGCTCCACGCGCAGGGCGACCGCCTCGGAAGTCAGGGGATTCCAGCTCAATCGGATGATCTGGGCAGCCACACCCTCCGCCCGCACCCCCACTGGCGGCGCGGGGGGACGCTCAGCCGGGACTCTCGGCGAAGGCACGCTGGCCTCAGCCATCGGCACCACCCACCCGCTGATCTCGTACTGGCCGACGTTGCCCGATCCTCCTCCGCTGGCGACCTTCAGCAAGTAGGAGCCAGCGACCGGAAGGGTCACCGAAACCCGCGCGCTGAAATCCGCGGACGGACCTGCCGTGGCGAGCACGGACGTGCCGCTGGCGTCAAGCAGCTCAACCCGCGGCGCGAGATTGCCCACCAGCGGGGGGGGAGAAATGACCAAGGAGATGGTTCCTGCCCCCGACGTGAACGAGAAAAAGTCCAGGTCCGAAGTCACATGGATCAACCCCGATCCACTGAGCCGACCGTCGGGCTCGATACGCAGCGGGGTTGCCGTTGCGGCCGAATCCCCTTCGAGATCGGGACGGTAGCCGAATCCGTTTCGCGGGCCAGCAAGGATGCTCATGTCGTCTTGCCAGACCCCAGGACCGACCGAGGACGTCCCCTGCCACCAGAGACTTCGCACCGCGTCGTAGCTCTTTCCCATGAGAGGAGCAGTCCCGTCTCTCGGGCCGGTGCTGTATTCCTCGATCTTTCGGTTGCCCTGGTAAGTGCTCTGATGCTCGAGTCCAAATGAATGCCCGGCTTCATGGCTGATTGCGTCCGCCGTGTAGCGCACGTTGCCCCGCGCGAGGTTCTCCGAGAAGACAAAGGCGACATTGGGAATGGCGGTATTGGTGAAATTATTGACATAGCTGATACCGCCATATTTTGCGCCGGTCCAGCGTCCATCACCGCCGATCACAACGCGGAGCGTCGTTCCGTGCGCAAGCGAGCTTGGAGTCACGGTCGTGACATTGAGTTGAAACGGGGCGAAGTCCTCGGCGACATAGCTCCAGATCCGCTCGATCGCCGTGAGCTCGGCGGAGTTGAAGCTTGACGGATCGCCATCTTGATCAAAGGGGGGAACGACGATGTTGGCATATTGGCCGTAGCGGAGGAGCTCGAATCCGTCAAAATCAAGGTAGAGGGAAGCCCGTGCTCCGGGGAGGCTGCTCAAGGGGGGAATGTCGGAGAGGGGACGACGGACGTCGATCGCGGCCGTTGCCGCGTAAGCCGCGGGGAATGGCGCTCCGGAAGGGAGCGGGGCCGGGTCGACCCAGGTTCCCGGGGGGCAGGAGGCGCAGAGCAAGAGGCGCTCCTCGAAACAGAAAAGGCTGGGCCGCAGCCGGTACGAGCTTCGGTGGAGCCCTTTCGCCCGGGCTCTGGCAGGCCAATCCCACGGCCAGCGACTGGGGCCTCTCGGGGCGACTGTGCCGGGCGTCTCGTGGCCTCCAGCGAGCTCGCGAATCCCCTGGAACCTTCTCCGCATCGTCCGCTGTTTCTCCCGGGTCGTCGTTTCTGCGGCTCAACGCTTTCTCTCCAGGCCCCCCCAACTCGTCCGCTGACGAGAATCGCCGCGAACGCGCGTTGCTCCGGCCCGGCCGCTTGCGCTGAACCTTCCCGCCTCCGCGCGCACGGTCACCCCGCCGCGCTTCGGCGGCTCGGATCGAAATCTGTCAGGGCCTCCCCGTCCGACTGTGTAACGCCTGGACCAGGCCGCCGGCTTGGACCTGGCGACTTACGCGGCGACGTGAATCCGGTTCGAGGCGAGCCTCAGGTTCGAGGCGAGTCTCAGACGATTCAGTCCGCTGCTCACCTCGGTGAGGGGCGATTGAAGATCAACCGGCAGCCAGGGACCGCCGGGGAAGTGCTCGCCAGCCGATTCGTTTCCGGACCCCACGCAACGGCTCATCGGGATCAAAAAGGGCCGGGCAACGGGCTCTCGGGTGAACGTCGCCGGAGCAAACTCGCTTGTTTGCTCGGGGATCGAGCTCCGCCTCCCACTCAAGCCTAGTTCCGGGGGCGGGTTCGGAGACCCGCGTTGCAAAATGGAGACAACGGTCTCGCTCCGGCGGGATTCTGGACTTCAGCCCCGAGGTCCTCGATCGCCGGTGGGAAACGATCCCCAGCCGAGCTTGTCCCGAAGTGTTCGATAAAAACTGTGCTTGGGGATGCGCACCATGGGGAAGGGTGTCCGGCCGCGGCGCACGATGACTCGGTCTCCCGGCTGCAGCGGAATCTGAACCTGACCGTCGATCACCAGAACCGTCGCGGAACCGGGGAGGGTGGGAACCATCTCGTAAGTCTTGTGGGCACTGTCGACCAAGGGGCGTTGAGTCAATGTGTGGGCGCAGAGGGGAGTCACCACAAACATGTGGGCATTCGGGGGCAGAATCGGGCCCCCCGCTGAGAGGCTGTGGGCCGTCGAGCCGACGGGCGTGGCGATGATCAGGCCATCGCCTCGATAGGTCATGACACTCTCGCCGTCGATCGAGAGGCCGATCTCGATGAGATGGAAGAACGGAGCGGCGCGGATGACAGCGTCGTTGAGGCCGCGAAAGGTGCGTGGGGGGCCATTGCGGGGCTTGAGTGTGCACGACAGGGTCATGAGGTTCTCGACCGTGAAACGACGGGCAGCAAGATCGCCCAGACGGTCGAGGAAGGCCGCTGGGGTCAAATCGGCGAGAAAACCGAGTCGGCCGGCGTTGACCCCAAGCACCGGTGTTGGATGGTCATCCATCCGCCGGGCCGTGTGGAGCACGGTACCATCTCCCCCGAGCACCACCGCCACATCCGCCGCCAGCGCGGAAAGGTCTGAGTCGGCCGAGAGATCGACACCCGCCAACGTCATCCCGGGGGCCGCCTCGACGGCGGCCGCCATCCGCTCGGCCTCAGCGTGGATCTCGTCACGGGTGCCGTTGCCCAGGAGAATCAGCCGGAGCGGAAGCGGTGTTTCCGCGACGTGCGGCGCGGCAGCGGGGTGGAGCATGAGGTCGATGGCCCCAAACGCGGGTACGTTCGCAAAGCGTCCTGACGTTCCGGGTTCCATCTCATGATCGGCTGGACGGCCCCCGGAAGGCAACCTTCGACGATCCCCACCAACCCAGATCCCCTCGGAGGAACCGAGAAAGACCGAGGACTTCAGGAAACAACAGCCGCTGAAGCCGTCTTCGACGAACCCCCCAGAGCTCCCTCAGGCTGGCCATTCGGAGGCGACGGGACCGTGCCGATCGCAAGCCCGACCGTTTGCGCCAGCTCGAGCGCCGCGCGGACGATGCCATCAACGTCCAGGCCCACCTCCGCAAGCTGCTCTTCACGCTCGGCGTGAAGCACGAACCGGTCCGGCAGGCCCAGGCGACGAACATGACCAGCGGCCAAACCGCAGTCGCTGGCGGCCTCAAGCACCGCCGACCCGAATCCTCCCATCAAGCACCCTTCCTCCACGGTGAGCACGAATGCGGCAGTCTCGATCGCCTTGCACACCGTCGCCCGGTCAAGCGGCTTGACGAACCGCGCGTTGACGACGCCGACGCGCAATCCATGCTCCTCACGGAGCCGCTCGGCCGCTCGCACACAGTTCGCCAACACCGCTCCGCATGCCAGGATCATCCCGTCGCTTTCCCAGTCCAACACCTCGGCTTGACCGAGTTCGATCGGCTGGGGTCGCCGCTCCACCAGATCCAGGCTTGCCCGGGGATAACGGATCGAGACCGGCGAGGTATGCCTGAGGGAAAACTCGATCATCGGCGAGACATCATGCTGGTCACCAGGGGCCATGACCACCATGTTGGGGAAAACACGCAGATAGGCCAGGTCGTAGCTGCCATGGTGCGTGGGACCGTCGGCTCCGACCAACCCGGCTCGGTCCAGGCAGAAGACCACCGGCAGATTCTGGAGCGCGACCTCCTGGAAAATCTGGTCGTACGACCTTTGGAGGAAAGTGCTGTAAATATCGACGACCGGCCGGGCCCCCGCTTTCGCCATGCCGGCAGCGAACGCCACGGCGTGACTCTCGCAGATCCCCACGTCGAAAAACTGGGACGGGAACGATTCCCGTAACTTCTGGAGCTTGTTCCCCTCGCACATGGCAGCCGTCAAGACCACCACCCGGGAATTCGACCGACAGGCCTCGTAAAGCGCGGCACTGACCGCATCAGTGTAGGTCTGGCTGGAAGACGACTTGAGCGGAATGACTCCGTTGTCAGCCTTCGTGAAGGGAGGCGGTGCATGATACTTCACCGGATCCTTCATCGCCGGCTCGAAACCGTGTCCCTTGTTGGTCAAGACATGCAGGAGGATCGGTCCATCCATCAGCTTGACCTTCTCGAGGTAGCTCCGCAGACCCTTCAGGTCGTGTCCGTCGATCGGGCCAAGGTAGGTGAATCCCAGTTCCTCGAAGAGCATTCCGTGATGGAGCGACGCCTTGATCGCGTCCTTGAATTGCTGAAACCAGCGCTCGGCATGCTCGCCGACGACCGGAATGCTCGGCAACAGCGACTTGACCCGTTTGTTCCAACCATGATAGGTCGTCGACATCCGGGCGCGGTCCAAATACTCCGCCAGGCCTCCCACGCGGGGGCAGATCGACATCTTGTTGTCGTTGAGAATCACCAGAAGCTTGGTTTTCAGTCCGCTGGCATGATTGAAGGCCTCGAAGACGATGCCCGAGGGGAGCGCCCCATCGCCGATCACGGCCACGGAATGCCGGTCGCCGTGACCGGTGAGTTCATCGCCCACTTTCAAACCCAGGGCTGTCGACGGCGCGCAGCCAGCGTGTCCAGTCATGAAGAGATCGAACTCGCTCTCCGATGGGTTGGGATAGCCCATCAGCCCGCCTCGGGTCCGAATCGTGTGCAGCTCGGCGGCCCGCCCCGTGATGAGTTTGTGGGGGTAGATCTGATGGCCGGTATCCCAGATCAGTCGATCCTGGGAAAAGTCGAAGCTCAGGTGGAGCGCAAGACAAAGCTCCACGACTCCCAGATTGCTGGCGAAGTGGGCCGAGCGTCGGCCGACGACCCCGATCAGCTCGCTTCGCATTTCGCCGGCGAGCTGCTCAAGCTCCTGATCGGACAACGTCTTGAGGTCGGCCGGCTGCTTGATCCTGGCCAGCAGCGAATCCGGGTCGATCATCAACGATCCCTTTCCAGTAAGGCCATCGCCAACTCGCGGAGGCGATGCCCGCGTGACTCCAACGGCACCAGCGCTGCAACCGCCTCGGCGGCGAGTTCGGAAGCCCGCCGGCGGCTGCCTTCGATGCCCAGGAACCGGGGGTAGGTCCACTTCCCCAACCCCAAGTCCTTGCCCACCCGTTTCCCGAGCTTCGCCTCGTCCCCCTCAACATCGAGAAGGTCGTCCACGATTTGAAAGGCCAAACCCACGGCTCGACCATAACTCTCCAGCGCCCGCCGATGAGCTTCGGGAGCCCCGGCGATCGCGGCTCCCATCCGCAGCGGCGCCAGGAGCAAGGCCCCCGTTTTCCGGCGATGGATAGCCTCGAGTTCCTCCAGGGACCCCTCGTCTTCATGAACCGATCCAGAAAGCGTCCGCCGCTCAGCGAGAAGGTCAGCCATCTGTCCGGCCACCATCCCCCGCGGCCCCGCAGCCTCCGCGAGGATGCGGACGCAGGCTCGAGCCGCCTCATCGGGCTCGATCTCGGAGGCAACCAGCTCGAACGCCAACGTCAGCAACCCGTCGCCGGCCAGGATCGCCGTCGCCTCGTCGAAAGCCCGGTGGCAGGTTGGCCGACCACGCCGAAGGTCGTCGTCGTCCATCGCCGGAAGATCATCGTGAATCAGCGAATAGGTATGGACAAACTCGAGCGCACAAGCCGCCGGAAGGGCCGTTGCCGGATCCCGCCCGCAGGCTTCGGCGGCCATCAAGCAGAGGATCGGCCGCAACCGTTTCCCACCCCCGAGGACACTGTATCGCATCGCCGCGGCCAGACGTTCTGGACAGCCCGCACTTCGCCCGGCTTCGATTGGGGGCAGCCAGTCATGCAGAGCCGACTCCACCCTCCGCCTCTGGAGCTCCAGGTATTCGCGGAGGGAACTCTCGCGGGATGACTCGGGACACGTCGTCATGGCGGGCTTGGTCGCGATCTTGCGCACGGGTCGGCAGGCGGCTGCCGAGGCGACGCCCCGGGGTATCCTTCCCCGGCCGCACCGTGGTGATCTTATTGTGGGTCGTCCCCAGCGTAATGTCCACATCCGAGCTTTCAAAACTTTGCGTTGCAAAGTACGAACGCGATGATTCGGCGACCGCGAACCCACGCCGTTTGAGGTGCATCGGACCTCGGGTGCCCGCCGGGCGGAGGGACGATTCGCTTCGGGAAAAGCGGGCTCGGCGAATCGAATCCCGCCGTCCAACCGGTCATCCCGACGGACGCGTTCAAATGCAGACCTGAGTCAGCTGCCTCGGTGAGGCGGTTTGGATCGCCGGCGAGAAGTCTGCGACCGGAACAAACTGACTGGACGAGGGATCGAAGGCGAAAACCTCGGCGGTTTCCATTTTGTACACCCATCCATGAAGACCGATCTCCCCACGTGCGAGTCTGCAGGCGACAGCGGGGAGTGTCCGGATGTGTTCCAATTGGACGAGGACATTTTCTTGGATGGCCACAGAGAGCAACTGTTCCGGGGTCAGGTCGCGATAGTTCTCGCACACGATCCGGCGGGTCGTTTCGGCTTGCAGGAGCCAAGTTTTGAGGGCGGGGAAGTTGGAGATTGATTCTGGTTCCAGGAGGCCTCTCATCGCTCCGCACTGAGAGTGGCCGCAAACGATGATGTCCTTCACGCCGAGACCGGCCACGGCAAACTCGATCGTCGCCGCCTCGCCGCCGCTGCTGGCGGAGTGGGGCGGCACGAGATTCCCCGCGTTGCGGAGAATGAAAAGGTCTCCTGGTTGGGAGCGCGTCAGGAGGTTTGGGTCAATACGAGAGTCGGAGCAGGTGATAAACAGGGTATGGGGATGTTGGCCCTTGGCGAGTTCTTCAAAGAGGCCCTGGAGCGGACGGAAGTCCTTTTCGCGAAACTGTTGGATGCCACGAACGAGCTTCTGCATGGACGTACTCTCCTGGAGGGTTCCACCCGGCTGTCCGAAGGGCCCCTGGATGAACGATGTTTGACGAACCTCGGTCTTGAGAGTCCGGCGGGATCTCCGACGTTCCTCGACTTTGGGTGCGGCGGTCTGGGAAGGCGATTCTTCGCTGGTCAACAGCCGCTCTTGCAAGGGATTCTCAGCGTGAATGCGTGACGCGTCAAGACGGGGCACCGAAGGGATGAGGCGCGGTCGGGCTGACGTCCTCGTTCAAACCACGAATTCGTCGTCGGGGTCGAATTTGGGGACCACGAAAACGAGCACCTTCATCGTGCCGATGGCTCGGTGGCGAATGCCCGGGGGGATGAGGAGACATCGTCCCGGGCGTAGGGGAATGACTTCGTCGTCAAGCTGTATTGCGGCGTCGGGGCCGCACTCCAGAATGTAATAGATTTCGGTCAGTTTCCGATGAAAGTGCAATCTGGCGTCGGCTTGGATCTCGGTGAGGTGGAGTGTTCCGGGAAACTCAGCGACATCGGCGAAGGCGCGGCGGGCAGTCCCGCAGGGGCAGGTGACTCCCGGCAGTTCTGCCAGATCGACGACCTGGTATCGAGGAGCGGTCTTGTTGGTCTGGCTCGGTTTCATGCTTCGCCTCGAGAAACTGCGGGAGAGCGATCACAAAGCTTGACTCAATCGAGAAGTCTCGGGGCGGTGGCCGGGTTTAGAAGGGGGGATCGGTCGGATCCGCCTCGGGAACCTCTCCTCCGCGCTCCGCCGCGCGTATCCCGCGCCGCTTGGCCCGAGGAGATTTCGCGGTTGATTGCGGGTCGGCCTCGTTTCCGTTTGGTCGAATGACTGGGGATTCGAGGCCGCGATCGAGCGTTGGAACCGCATCAAAGTCGGTACTCAGCGGTTTTCCGTGCTCATCCACTCCGGTGAGCAGGCCGACTTTCCGCTCGGCCCGTTCGAGGATTTCATGGCAGCGGGTGAGTAGGGCGACGGCGGTCTCGTATTTCTTAAGTGCCGAGGTGAGTTCCGGTTCGCCCCGCTCGAGGTCTTCGACCAGTTGCACGAGCTGGCTGATTGCAGCTTCGAATCGGAGATCCGGTTCCATCTCGGAGCACATCGGGAGATCCTTGGGCAGGGGAGGCCCCTATGCAGCCGCTCATTCGGAGAGGTCCCTCGGCTTGACAATACCCGGCATTTGACGGCCGCTGCCAGCCCTGTTTCCCAGAGGCCGCCGGTTCTGGGTGGGAAAAAGCCTGGAGATTCAGTCCTTCTCTGGGAGAGCGGTCGGAATTCCTTTCCGGGGCATCGCTGCGGCGACGCTGGACCCGCTGGAGGTTGTGGAATCGGAATTGGCGGGCACGATTTCCGTTTCAGGTGTGGGGAGTGGTGGGAAGGGGGTTGTCGAGGCAGCGGACGACCTGGCTGATCAGGGAGCCTGAAGCCAGGCGGGTCTCGATGAGGTCGCCGGGTTGGACCTCGAAAGCCGACCTGAGAAGGGTTGCCGTCTCAGCTTTGAAGGTGAGGCTGTAGCCGCGGGAGAGGACAGCCAAGGGGTTCAGGGCTTCGAGGGAAGCGGCGAGTCGTTGGAGCATTTGGCGGCGGGTGTCGAGGTGGTCGCGGAGGGCGAGTTGGGCGCGTTCGGCGAGGAGGGCGAGCCGTGCCCGTGCCTCGACAAGCCTGGTCCGTCCCGCGCGATGGAGCCGTTCCGCCAACCGGTCAAGGTGCATGGCGACTTCGCGGGCGTCGGGAACGGCGAGTTCACCGGCCTCGCTGGGGGTCAACGCGCGGCGATCCGCGGCCAGGTCGGCCAGGGTGACGTCGATTTCATGTCCGACGGCAGAGATCACGGGCAGCCGTGAGGCGGCGATGGCCCGGGCGACCGCCTCCTCGTTGAAGGCCCAAAGATCCTCGACGCTCCCTCCTCCCCGGGTCACGATGATCAAATCGGCCCCGGCGACCTGGTTGGCGAGGCGGATCGCGGCTGCGATCTCGGTCCCGGCGCCGGGCCCTTGAACGCGGGTTGGGGCGATGAGGAGATCGGCCGCAGGCCAGCGGCGTGCCGTCACTTGAAGGAGGTCGCGAACGGCCGCGCCGGTCGGGCTGGTGACGACCACCACCAAATCAGGGTAGGGCGGCAGAGGGCGCTTCCGCAGCGGGTCGAACAAGCCCTCGGCGGCAAGTCGTGCATAAAGCTGGCGGAAGGCCAGTTGCAGAGCTCCGATCCCCTCCGGCTCCAGAGAGCGGACGACAATCTGGTATTCGCCACGAGGGGGATAGACGGTGATCCGGCCGAGAACGAGGACGGCGAGCCCCTCGGCGAGGTCGAACCGCAATCGCTGGGCGTCACTCTTCCACATCACGGCTCGGATCGACGCCGACTCGTCCTTGAGGCTGAAATAGACGTGGCCCGAACGGGGTCGAGCCAAATTGGAAATCTCGCCCCGCACCCCGACCGCGTCGAAGTCGGACTCAAGGGCGGTTTTGATCCGGTCCGTCAGAGCCGACACCGACTCAAACCATGTCTGGTACGGATCCTGGTCAGGGATCGGAAACGGAAGGCTCGCCATCGATTCCTGGATTTCCTGTGTTTCCGCCGAGTTCGATCGTGCAAATGGGGCCGTCTCAGTCTAACTGCCTGCTGCCCCTGCGAACCAGCCGCCATCGAATGCGGCATTCAGGGAGGTGCCTCGAACGAACAAGCGGTTCGAGGTGGTGGACGATCCGCCGAGCCGGCGACGCCAGAGTTGCTGAGAACTCGCTACAATTGTGGGTGATTTTCCTCGATCCGAGGCCTATACCCGCCGTCGACCCGAGGCAACCAGAGAGCTTCACAAGCGGTGCGCACCGCCGGAGGAAGTTATGGAAGTCCACCGGAGGATGGAGAATCATGAGTCCGCCGAGGGTCGCCGGTCTCAGGCATTGCGAGTGATTCGGCTGGTCCTTCCGGCCATCTGGTTGATGCTCCTCTACGCGGCCTGGGAGCTCGTTCCGGTTTGGCTTGAGCTGTTTTGGTCTTCCTTGCCGGTGGCCGTGCGTCGGAAGCTGAGCGTTGGGCTACTGGGATCGCTGCTGGCGGGATACGGGCTCCTGCTGGTGGGGGTTGGAGTCGGGCTCGTGGGATTGGCGGCGCAGCTCCGTGGAACGCGGAGCCGGACCAGAAAGACGCGGCGAGAGCACCAGTTCCGACTCCTCACGATGGTCCTCTCATTGAGCATCAGCCTGGCCAGTCTCGAGGTCGCCGCGGCCTTGTGGACACGATGGCTCCATCGCAGCCCAGCGCCGATCCTGCCTCCAGACGTCGTCCCGGGAGATCCTCTCGGAGGTGGAATCGAGTGGGAGCAACTGGGGAAACCGAAGGCTCCCCAAGAAGCGATCCGGATCCTGGTTCTCGGCGAGTCCAGCGCGCGGGGGGAACCTTACCATCCCTGGCTCTCGGTTGGGCAGATCGTCGGCTGGAAGCTTGAGGAGGTCTTTCCCGGCCGGCAAGTCGAGGTCGATATCTGGGCGGCCGGTGGTATTGGCCTGGAAGCCGCCCACCAGATGATGGCCAAGCTCACTTACCGACCAGACGCACTGCTCCTCTTTGCCGGACACAATGAATATCAGTCGCGCTATGCATGGTCGCGCAATCCACCTTACTACTGCGACGAACAGCAACAGCGGCCGATCCTCTGGTTGGGGGACGCTGTGGGCCGGGTCAGTCCGTTTTGCCGGTTGGTGCTCGAGACCATCGACCGCCGGCTGACCGAGTCGGTCCCCGAGCCAGTGGTGACGCGTGAGCTGGTGGACCGGCCAATGTGCACCGCGGAAGAGTCGGCCCGAATCCTGGATCGGTTTCGCCGCCGGCTGGAGTCGATCGCGGATGCATGCGAAGCCATGGGAACGCTTCCGATCTTCATCGTTCCGGCTTCCAACGACGGCGATTACGAGCCCAGTCGTTCGGTGTTGCCTGCCGAAACCGCGGCCTCGGAGCGGGAGGATTTCGCTCAGGCGTTTCTGGCGGCCCGGGACCAGGAGGAGCGAGAGCCGGCCGCAGCGGCCCAGGGTTACCGCGAGCTCATCGCGCGGCATCCCGGGTTTGCGGAGGCCCACTTTCGACTGGCCAGGCTCCTGGCGCGGCAAGAGGCCTGGGACGAGGCCCGGACGCATTTCGTGCTTGCCCGAGAGCTTGACGGTTTGCCGCTGCGTTGTCCCGAAACCCTGCGGAATCTCTATCGCGAACTGGCTCGTCGCCGGCCAAGCATCGTTCTCGTTGATAGCGCTGAAGTCCTCAGCCGACTCTGTCCTAACGGCGTCCTCGACGATCGCCTTTACCATGACGCCCAGCATCCGACTTTCATTGGCTATCTCGCGCTGGCCGAGAATCTGCTTGCTCAACTTCACGACCGGGGCGCCTTCGGCTGGCCACCGTCGGTGCCGGTTCCGGTGTTGGATCCCGAAGTTTGTGCTCGCCGGTTCGGGCTTGATCGTTCGC
>Ga0308411_10001503_pt1 | contig 15888 bp, 12 predicted proteins | sample HotsprottomLayer_2_FD_203530 | JGI IMG/M metagenome (GOLD analysis project Ga0308411, IMG submission 203530) | Hot spring phototrophic mat microbial communities from Octopus Spring, Yellowstone National Park, Wyoming, United States -... | ecosystem: Environmental > Aquatic > Thermal springs >...
GGTTGTGATCGCGGCCTGTGCCTCCCTTTTGAACCAAAGGCAACCGGCCGAATTCGCCGCCCCAAATCACCAGGGTTTCATCCCACAGACCACGAGCCATCAGGTCCGTCAGTAGGGCTGCAATCGGTTGGTCCGTTTCCCCGGCAAACTGTGTGTGATTCGCATGCAAATTCTGATGGCCATCCCAACTCCGCTCATTTTCCATGCCGCCGGAGTAGATCTGAACGAAGCGGACTCCCCGCTCAACAAGCCGCCGAGCCATCAGACATTGCTTCGCAAAATGAGCACATCGCGGATTATCAATTCCGTACAGCCGGTGCGTTTGCACGGTCTCCCGGCTGATGTCGAGCGCCTCCGGTGCAGCCATCTGCATGCGGTAGGCCAACTCAAAACTCTCGATTCGAGCAGCCCAATCCGACTCAGCGGGTCGTTGTTCAAGGCGTCGGCGATTCAGTCGCGCTACAAGATCCAGCTGCCGCCTTTGCGATTCGTCCGTCATCTCCGACAGACGACGCATATCGTCGATGGGGTCGCCTTGCGGTTTCAGGGCGGTCCCTTGATAGATGCTCGGCAAAAATCCAGCGCCCCAATTCTGCGAATGCCCTTTCGGAATACCTCGGCCTAGAGTGTCATACATGACGACGAACGCGGGCAGATTTCGGCTCATCGATCCCAAACCGTAGGTAACCCAAGAGCCAACGCAGGGAAATCCCATGCGCGCAAATCCCGTGTTGATCTTGAATAAAGCTGGCGAATGATTGTTGGAATCCGTCCAACACGAATGGATAAACGCCATGCGATCGACGTGCCGGGCAAGGTTCGGGAAGATTTCAGACACCCAAGCACCGCTTTGCCCGTGCTGAGCAAATCGGAACGGGGATTTCATCACCGGTCCGACTTGATCCCGGAAAAAACCGGTGTTCGGGTCAAATCCCTTTAACTCCTGACCGTCTCTCTTGGCAAGTTCCGGTTTATATTCCCAAGTGTCAACCTGACTTGGCCCGCCGTTCATGAACAGCCAGATGACCGACTTCGCCCTTGCCGGGAAATGCGACGGCTTCGGTGCCATCGGGTTGACGTCCGTGCTGGCCAAACCTTCATCAGCGAGCAACGTCGCCAGGGCCAGCAGCCCACAGCCTCCCCCGGCGCGAGCCAAAAACTCGCGCCGAGAGGCAAAAAATGGAGAGGGTGGAGCAAAAAAGAGATTCGGTTTCATGGTAGGACTCAACTGATCGCAGGCACTCTCTAGTTTACACAATTGACCTCTCCAAACCAACTCCTATCGCGCACACCTAAACGCGTCGCGAAGGTCACTCCGAGTTGCCGATGAGTGTGTTCAGGTTCTTTCCATTATGCCGACATTTCGTAACACTTTCCCAAGATTTTTGTTTCTGTTCGCAGCTGTCATGACAGCCCGGTTACGCCAACCGGGCGGAAAGGTGGTGCAACGATGGCAAGCAACAAGAAAGTCAACGTCGCTATTATCGGGTTGGGGTTTGGAGCCGAATTCATTCCGATCTATAAGAATCATCCGAACGCCAACATGTATGCGATCTGTCAACGCAACGCAGAAAAGCTAAAGAAAGTCGGCGACGAGTTCCAAGTCGAGAAGCGTTACACCAACTACGACGACGTGCTGAAAGATCCTCACGTGGATTTCGTTCATATCAACACGCCCATCCCGGATCACGCGCCGATGTCGATTGCGGCCCTGAAAGCGGGCAAACACGTCATGTGCACCGTGCCGATGGCGACCACCATTGAGGAATGCCGGCAGATTTGCGAACTGGTAAAAAAAACCGGCCTGCGATACATGATGGCCGAGACCGTGGTCTATAGCCGCGAGTTCCTGTTCATCAAGGAGATGTACCAGAAGGGCGAACTCGGTAAGATTCAGTACATGGCGGCATCCCATCCGCAAGACATGGATGGTTGGCCATCGTATTGGGAGCGGATGATCCCGATGCACTATGCCACCCACGTCGTCAGCCCCTGTTTAGGGTTGATGGATCAGCGCGCCGAATATGTCTCCTGCTTTGGTTCCGGCACAGTCCGCGAAGATATTCAAAAGAAATCGGGCAATAAGTTTGCCGTCGAATCGTGCCACATCAAAATTAAAGACTCCGATGTCGCCTGTCACATCTGGCGATTCCTCTACGATGTGGCTCGGCAGTATCGAGAGAGTTTCGACGTTTACGGCACAAAAAAGAGTTTCGAGTGGACGCTCATCGAGCACGAGCCTCACGTGCTTCATACGGCAAAGAAACCGGAGCCGGAGATTCCAACAAAAATCACCGTGCCGGATTACGCGCACCTGTTGCCGGAGCCGATTCGTCGTTTCACTCTGCCGCAAGAGATTCATGATGCTCAGCATTTGAGCTTCATCCAAGGGGGAGGGCACGGCGGATCACACCCGCATCTGGTCCACGAGTTTGTCTCTGCCTTGATCGAGAATCGCGACCCCTGGCCGAACGCCCCGCGCAGTGCAAATTGGACCTGCGTCGGCATTTGTGCTCATGAGTCCGCCCTCAAGGGAGGGGAAATTGTGCGGCTGCCCGACTTCACTCTCGAATAGAGCAACTGGCGAATTGAGGTGCTACGACCAGACGCATGCGTTACAATGAGAGGTTGTTAGGAGGTGCCTCCCCTGGTGAGTGATGGCGAGGCACCTCTTGCCACTTCGAGTGCCTCGTCATGAAACGCATCGCTTTTACACTCATTGAACTACTCGTCGTTATCGCAATTATCGCCGTGCTCATGGGCTTGGTGCTCCCGGCCGTTCAGCGAGTGCGCGAAGCCGCTGCCCGTGGAAAATGCCTGAACAATTTGAAGCAAATGGGTCTGGCTCTGCATCATCATCACGATGCGCACGGGCATTTCCCGCCGGGTCTTACGGTACGCGGTACGGACAATCTCGAAATGGGAACGTTCAGCGGTTTCATTCCGCTGCTCCCGTTTATGGATCAGGAAAACTGGTACCGTCAGTGGGATCCGAATCAGCTGTGGTATCTGCCACCGAACGATCGTCTGATGTCGGTCGAGGTCAAGCTCTTTTATTGCCCGAGCAATCGGGACGGGGGCCTGGTTGATATGACATTCTTACGGCTGTTGGCCGGTCGATCACTTCCAGATCCGGCGGCCACGGATTATTTGCTCTGCAAGGGGGCAAACGCGGCACTGTGCGAGCGTACACAAGTCCCTCCGGCGGGTCGCGGTGCCTTTGATGTCAACACGCGAACTCGGTTGGTTGATATTCGCGACGGAGCCAGTCATACCTTCGCAATCGGGGAGGGAGCGGGGAATAACACACGATATCGGTTCCGGGACTGGTATCACGATACGCAACCGTCCACCAATTTGCGGCCCGGACAGTCCGGGATGATCGATCAGAGCTGGTCGTGCGGGCCGACGGCCACGGCAGCCTTGAACTCGCTCGGCACGTTACACGGATCAACTCTCGGTGTGACCGCCCTTCGCGGAGGCCATGCCGATCCGTTCGACGAACGAATGAACAATCCCCTGGCACTACCCGCGTTCGATTTCAACCACGGCTGCGTCAACGCCGGCACTGCTCCCGGTACCTACGACATGTTTGCTGGCTTCCGAAGTCTGCATTCGGGAGGCTGTCACTTTTTGTTCTGCGATGGGAGTGTCCGTTTTGTCAAAGAGTCGATCGATGCTGCGACCTACCGCGCTCTCTCAACAATTGCCGGCGGCGAGGCTGTAACGCATGAGTAACGATGCATCGAGCCGTTGGGAGTTCTTCCTCCCCCTGCGGGTCGAGCCAGAACACCTCGACCGACAAGGTCATGTCAACAACGTCGCCTTTGTTCGATTTATTCAGGATGCCGCCGTCGCGCATTGGCTCGCGGCGGCTCCACCGGAATTGCAAACGGATATTGCCTGGGTGGTCCGTCGTCATGAAATCGATTACTTTCGCCCGGGTCGATTGGGAGATGAATTGATCGCTAAGACCTGGGTCGGCGAACCCACGGGGGCTACTTGGGAGCGATTCACGGAAATCCAACGACCCGCCGATGCGCAAGTCCTGGTGAAAGCACGGACGGTTTGGGTGCTTCTCGATGCAAAAACAGGCCGCCCGCGGCGTGTCGATGCGCACGTGGTCGCCTCATTGCGTCCGAAGGAGACTTGACTCACCGCACGGAAGGCGGAAGTTCCCAAGCGACCAATTGGCCTTTTGCGTTTCCCGCAATGACCCGGTGCATGCCAACCATGGCCCCACAATGCGTGGCGCCCGGAAGCCGGTGAGCGTGTGTGGCTTGCCCCGTGGCCAAGTCCCAGACGATGCTCAAGCCGTTCTCGCCTATCGAAATGGCCCGTCGCGGACTTCCGACGAATTCGACATGGGTGACGGGACCGCGATGCCCGCCCATTCGCCGACGCGGTTGCCCCGTGGTCAGATCCCAGAGCCGCACCCAGCCATCTTCTCCGCCCGATAACAGGTATCGCCCCTCATCCGAGAAGGCGAGCGTCAGAATGGCTCCGGTTTCATGGCTCCATTCGTGGGTTATTTCGCCATCGGTTGTTTGCCCCAGGTAGATTCGACCGTTCTTCGCGCCCACGGCGAACTTTGACCCGTCAGAAGTCAGCACCAGTGTATACAGAGGCGATGGAAATGGTCCCCAAGTTGTGAGCAATGCTCCGTCCCTCGTGCGCCACAATCGGACTCGGTGATCTTGCCCACAGGTGAGAAATGTCTCACCGCTTGGATGGAAAGCGATGCCATGAATGCACGAGGGATGTCCCTGCAAGCGGCGTGGAGCGTTCGCTGGACCGTCGAGCCACAATAACAGACCGCCGTCCGAATCGGCGCTTACAAGGATCATGCCGTCAGGGGACCACGCCAAAGCGGTGATGGCCGTCGGATGATCGGTTCGAGTCTTCCAGGATTCCCTTGGCGCCTCCCAATAGCCCAATTTGAGTCGCCCATCCAAATGACCAAAGGCAATGTGGTGATGCCGAGGATCGACGGCCAGGGCCGAGATCGTGCTATCTCGCGGCGATTGGGCAGCCGTGAGCGGCGTTTCGGGCAGAAAAATCAACGTACTTCGGAGCAAGACCAGGCCCAACCAATTCATGGTATCCCCCCAGCAATCGACGAAGGGATCTCCCGTCCGGCGTGCTTGTTGTCAAGAGCAATTTCTGTCGCATTCCTGCGGCAGTTTGGGTTGACAGAGTTGAGCGAAGCTCTATAGATCGGCGGCTTCAGGGGAGTGACTTGAAGGAAATCAATGCGTGGCTAGAGGAGCCGTCAGTCGTTGGGGCTTTCTCGCCACAGCGTGGGCAATCATGCTTGCGCTGGTGGGGCCAGCGCAGCTCAACAGCCAGGAACTCCTTCGTTATTCGCTCCAGCAGCCGCCGAGCACGACGCCTATACGAGTTGCGGCGGACGAAATCACGGAATACTTAGAGGGCCGATGGAAGTACGTTCGACTGCTCGGTCATGTGTTGATCGACCAAGGCGGTGGGCAACGCCTTCGAGCAGATCGGGCCATTGCCCGCATCGAGGCTTTACCTGACTTACCGACACGGTCGGTTCGGGTCGAGGTTTATGCCGAAGGTCGTGTCACCGTCGAGGAACAGGGTAAACCACGAAAAGCCGAGCGGGCCTGTGTTGAGTTTCGCACCACGGCTCCTATCGAGGTCCAATCGTCCACAAAACAGGTTGATTCACTCGTTAACGATCCGTTTTTACAACGTGCCCAGAAGGTATGGTCGGGTCAGCAGTCCGACACGGTTCTGACGAGCGGGAGTGAACCCGCACTACCATCGCTTCCGGGTCCGACGAGCACGTCGCCGCCGCCAAGCATTCCTGGCCTTCCGCACATTCCCGTGACGCCGACTGGACCCGACAACATCTTCACACCACTGGTGCAAAGTCCCGCGCCGCCTCGCATCCTCCGCATTGCACCACGAACAGGTAAGCGCTTCGAGATGGAGACACTCGCCGAGCACAACGCCATTCTCGTGACGGGCGGTATCATTCTGCAAATTTCCAATGTCGATCGATTGGGCATCCTCGACATTGAGGCAGACAACCTGATCATCTGGGCAAGGGGCGATGCCAATCAATTCTGGCGGAATTTACAAAGTGGTCAGGGCGAGACGAGTCAAGAGAGTGAATTTTACTTGAGCGGCAACGTGGTTCTCCGGGCGGGGCGAGAGGGGGAGCAACGGGTGCTGCGCGCCGACGAACTGTATTACGATGTATCGCGCAATGTGGCGATTGCAGTAGCAGCCGACTTGGAATTGCTCGATCCGCGTCTCCCGGACGCCGTTCACTTTCGTGCCGACGAATTGTATCAATTAGGACCGAGCGATTTCAAAGCGATCCGAGCCGAGGTTTTTTCAAGTCGGTTGCCGTCGGACCCTGGGCTTACAGTCTTCATGGGCGCTGCACGCCTGCGACAACGCCGGGTGCCGAGGGTAAATATTTTCGGGCGTCCCTTCCTCGATCGAGAATCAGGCGAACCCGAAATTATCACCGAACAATATTTCCAGGGTGAGAATGTTCAGCTGCGGCTCGCGGGATTGCCCATTGTTCGCACGGGCTTCGTGCAGGGATCGATCACCAATCCCAGTGGCCCAATTCGGGGTGTGACCTTCCGGCGCGACCGCGTCTTTGGTTATCACCTCGGCGGCGAGTTTGACATGTTTAATTTACTGGGAATCAACCCACCCGCCGGCCATCGCTGGACTCTCGGTGCGGATTGGTTCACCAAGCGCGGTCCCGGCTTGGGAACGAATTTCGAGTATGTAGGCCGAGAACTGCTGGGTTTTCACGGACCGCATACCGGGCTGTTCAAAGCGTATGGAGTTTACGACGAGGGCATCGACATATTGGGCGGGCCACGGATCGGAGCACCGCATCCGCGGTGGCGGGGCCGAATTTTCTGGCGTCACATGCAAGATTTTGGCCAAGGCTGGCAGTTGATGACCCAAACGTCGTTGCTCTCCGACAAGAACTTTTTGGAACAATACTACAAACCGGAATTTGATCTCGAAGCGAATCAAGAAACGTTTGTCCACCTTAACAAACAGGAAGAGTTTTGGGGCGGATCACTTCTTGTGAAGCCGCGACTGCGTGACTGGGTCACGGAAACAGCATGGTTACCGAAGGTGGAAGGCCGTATCGTGGGTTGGACGCCGTGGGACTTACTCACTTACAACGCCCGCGCGAGTCTTGGTTACGCGCAGCTTCGGCCAACGAACGTGCCCCCGTTCGCTACTCTCCCCACCGATGTCAACCGAAACCTCGGACGATTCGATTTCTGGCAAGATGTCTCGCTGCCGGTCATGCTCGGTCCGATCAAGGTTGTGCCGTTCGCCACGATGGATGTCGCCGCTTACACCAATGGTGTGGATCACCAGGCTCATGGCCGCTTCTACATCGGAGGGGGCGCACGCGCCAGTCTACCTCTCTCCCGGTTAGATCCCGATGTCCGCAGCGACTTACTGAACTTGCAGGGGTTGTACCACAAAGCTGTCTTCCGCGGCACCTACTACGCGGCATGGACTGGAACTCCTTATAGCGTTTTACCCCAGCTCGATCGCCTGCACGATGACGCCACCGACCAGGCTCTGCGCGATATCACGCCGCTCCAGCCGATTCTCAACCCAGCCCACGGCGCGGCCTTGGCGTCCTCGCCCGTCTATAATCCGCAACTTTACGCGATCCGCCGACTGGTCGATAGCCACGCGGACACCCTGGACAAGATTCAAGTGTTCCAATTGGACCTCCGGCAGCGCTGGCAAACAAAACGTGGTTTTCCCGGCATGCAACACACCGTCGATGTGCTGACTTTCGATGTCTCGACGTCACTGTTCCCTAATGCGACACGCGATAATTTCGGGTCAGCGGTCGGTTTTGTGGAGTACGACATGATTTGGAACGCCGGCGACCGTACGTCTGTGGTGTCCTCCGGTTGGTTCGATCCGTTTGCTCTGGGCACCAAATACATCAACGTCGGTCTGAATTTGAATCGTCCGGACGGCACATTGTTCCACTTTGGCTACCGTCACATTGATCCGATCGATAGCCGCTTGCTTCTTGCCGGAGCGAGTTATGTTTTCAGCCCGAAATACTCGATGTCAGCTGCCACAGGTTTCGACTTCGGAAACAATCGAGGCCTGTACAACACGCTGTCGTTCACTCGAAGTGGCACCGATTTGCAACTGACCGTCGGAATAACCTACAACCCCTTGGTCAACAACTTTGGTTTCCACGTCAGTTTGTTGCCGATACTGGTAGCCCAACAGCGGCAAAACAGTCGAGCGTTGCCGGGCCTTGCCCCTCTTCAGTTACAGTAGGTTCGAGGCAAGTGATGGCTGGGCGAAAACCCAGAAACTGGTGGCTCAAACTCGCCGATGCCCTACGGGGCTGGCGTTCAGCTTGGACGAGTGAGGTCAATCTTCGCCTCCACACGATTGCCGCGGTGCTGGCCCTGACTTTAGCCGTCGCGCTCGGCTGTGAAACGTGGGAATGGGTGACTCTCTTCTTGACATTGGGTCTTGTGATAGGCATGGAACTGCTGAATACCGCTATCGAACGCATGTTCCACGCTTTGGATGAAGAGCAACAACAGCGAGTCTCGGGTTGCTTGGATGTGGCGGCGGGGGCGGTATTGTTCTCCGCGACGATGGCCGTCGCCGTCGGCCTGATCGTTTTCACCCCCAAGCTCTGGGCGCTCGTTCGATGAGGGGGCACTGCCTGTTGCAGGCAGGGGGAGCTCGAACTGCGCCCAGAGCTTTCCGTCAAGCTCGAGCACCATCGTTTACCAGCGGATGGTGAGCCCGAGATTCAAGCCGTGGGCAAAGTAGTTCGACCGTTTGAACGGTACGACTGGGTGAGGATCGGCCGCAGGTAATGGTTGGAAACCTGGTACGGGAAAGCCCGGTGGGAACTGCACCCTGGATTGATCGATGATCGGATCGATCTGATTTCCCGGCTGCAAGACATTGGACCAATACAAGCCGTTGTACCCGACATGGACGCGCATCCTGGGCCGAATCATGTAGCCCAGATTCACTCCGACTTCGGGAATCACGGAGAAGGCTGTCGATTGCCACCGACCGATGTTACTACTTTGAGCAAACAACCCGACGTTCCGAACCGTTCCGAAATCGTTACTGCCACTGATGTCGACGATGGAGGACGTTGGACCAAGTGCACATTTCAGTGTCATGTCGGCCGACCAAGGTCCCCATTGTTTGTGCAGCAGGACACCGAACTGCCAACCATAGAAGTTATTGGTCGTTTCAAATCGGTCGGTTAAACTGGCGGTCACGGGTGTCTGTGAATTGGGCGGAGTCGCTGTGCCCGTTTCGTTGATCGTCAGCGATTCATTCAAGTGCATGTAGCGAAAACCGACAAGCAGGTCAGCGAAGTGGCCACACGATTCGAGAAGGCGACGGCGGTAATTGGCGTCTGTTCCTAACAGGAAGCTCTCCGTGTGAACTCGAATGTTCCCTGTGTCACCGACATTGGCCACGACATCGGCGAAGTTAGGCCGGGTGGGCGGCGGCGTCGGAGTTGGCGGGATCGGTGTGTTAATGACGATATAGGGCCGCCACAGCGAGTTTCTGCCATCGGCCGTTGCGACGAGGTCCCGGCTGGCCGGTCCGATAAAGAAGAAATTCGCGTCCAACCCGTTGCGATGACACGGATCAAACCAAAGGCCCGCACCGAACCTGCCCCCAAGACGGAACGAGCTAATTAAGTCCGTCGCACCGATCGCATTGGTGGTGCCCGCTGGGAAGGGAGCATCAAACGTAAATGGGTTGGGCGACGTTTGAGCAAGCGGCAGGGGCGTGTTGATGTCCGGTACGAACCACATCAGCAACTCGAAATTGGTGTAAAATCGATTGCCGACGTCTTGGAATCCATTCCAGAAACCTGGATAACCCGCATTGTACCCCAGATACGCCCCGACAAATGGCGTGCCGGTGGCACAACTCCCATCCGGGCATCCGACGACGGGAGCAGGAACTGTCGGCCCGTAGCTGGGAGTAGACGGCGGTACTCCGGGAGGAGTCGCAATTGAACCCGGCGAACCGTCCGACGGCATTGGCCGAGGCTGAGGTAAAGATTCCTGCGACGAACTGAGTGGGGCCAGCATGGGCACGCCATCACTCGGATTCAAAACCGGTAAGACGGGACGGTCCGAGCGGTAGGAGGTGGTTTGAAAAGTGCCGGGCAGATAGCTCCCTCCAACGGGTCGACCCAGCTGTGCCGCAGGAATCGGTCGTCCCAAGGTGACTGTCGGCGATTGTGCCCAAGCTCCGCCCAGCCCCAATGAGATTCCCACGGTACCGGCCCAAACGGAGCGCATGCTTCACCCTCCTAGCGGCCTCACGAGGCGGCTCTGCTTCCTGCTCGTCCCGCGAGTCTGCGCGGCATTACCTTTGAAATTGTCCCGACAGTCCAAGTTTCGGCGAACAAGCTCGCACGTCATGACATTTCCACAAAGAAAGCGCTTTTCTCAGAAATTATGACGCCGCTCGAATCGGATTCTTCCGCACGATTTTCCCCATCCTCTTAAACCTACCCGCACTGCTGACACAAGACCCCATTTCGACCGTTCTTCCAATTGGACCACTCATCATCGGACGATAAACGCTCTGGAAGTGAAAGCGGCGAGATCGAACGGGAAGCCGTTAGTTCCCGCAGTTTCGTCGAGTGTTCAATGTCAAATAAGCTCCTGGTCTACCCCAGAACAGGACGTTAACTAGGGGTTGTCCCATGAAGAAGTCCGTTCGACGCGGTATCGCGCCATGGATCCTGACAACGACGGTGATCGTCGGTTTAACGGCAGGCCCCGCGCACGCTCTTTTTCCGCCCCCTTTCTTTTACCCCCCCGGCGGAATTGTTGGCGAACCTGACCCCGACCCGATCATTCCCCTCCCACCGCCCATTGTCGACCCGCCTGTCGATCCGCCGTGCGATTGCACCTGCCCACCCGGCCGACCGAATAACGTCCCCGAGCCAACGACTCTTGTCTCCGGGCTGATCGGCTTGGTAACAATCGGTGGCGTCGCCCTACGGCGCCAGATGCGGCGATCCTCTTGATTTTGTTGGAGCTTGCTTGGGCGCTGGTGTGTTGCTCAACACCAGCACCCAAACGCGGCTTTGCCGCTCGACCATGACACTAAAGAGACCTATCAGTCAGGCCGCGTGGATCCGTGCGAGTTTATCTCCGTCCGTACTGCCGCTCATAATAGTTCCGGTATTCACCTGACTGCACCGTCGCCAACCAACTGCGGTTGTTTTGATACCACTCGATGGTCTCGCGTAGACCGTCGTCCAGAGCGATGGTCGGCGTCCATCCCAGCTCACGTTCCGCTTTACTGCAGTCGATCGCATAGCGTCGGTCGTGCCCTGGCCGATCCTTCACGTATTCAATTAAACTTGTGGGTTTACCCAGTAACTCCAGCAGCAAGTGGGTCATTTGGAGGTTGGTACGCTCGCATTTCCCGCCGAGGTTGTAGACTTCCCCGACTTTCCCCCGCTGGCGAACCGCTTCAATCCCCGCGCAATGGTCTCGTACGTGAATCCAATCTCGTATTTGTTGACCGTCGCCGTACACGGGCACCTTTTGATCTTGAAGCAAGCGCGTGATAAACAAGGGAATTAGCTTTTCGGGAAACTGATATGGACCATAATTGTTGGAACAGCGAGTGATCATCGCCGGGATACCGAACGTGTGGTGGTAGGCCAGCACCAGCAGGTCCGCAGCAGCTTTACTGGCGGAATAGGGGCTGCTCGGAGCCAGCGGCGTGGTTTCTGTAAACAAACCGGTCGGGCCCAGACTCCCATAAACTTCATCCGTTGAAACTTGGAGAAACATCGGAACGTGGAACTCCCGGGCCGCATCCAGGAGCACTTGCGTTCCGACGACGTTCGTGCGGATGAACGGACTGGAATCGAGAATGCTCCGATCGACATGGCTTTCAGCGGCGAAATTGATAATGCCGCTCACCCCATCGCCGATCGCACGCCGCACATCTTGCGGATTGGCGATGTCCCCTCGGATGAAGCGAAGTCGCGAGCAATCTTCCAGATCCGCCAAATTGCCAAGGTTGCCAGCGTACGTCAACGCGTCAAGGTTTACGATTTCGATTTGTGGTTGATGCTCGAGTACATAGCGGATGTAATTACTCCCAATAAAACCGCAACCACCCGTTACCAAAAGCGGGAGCATTTTCATTCCTCGCATCAGGACGTTTGAAGTTAACGGGACATAATGCCACGACGATTGCTTGGTTCCTCCGTCGATATCGTGACGGGGATCGCATCAGGAGGAGCTTTTAGAGTGCCCAAGAAAGCCAGAAGAGCTTGTTTTTGTTCGTTGGTCAAACGGCGGTAAGCATCTCGTGACGGCTTGGCGGCTCCACCATGACGCAAGATCGCCGTTTCCAAGGTTGGCGCGCTCCCGTCATGCATGTAGGGGGCCGAATCTGCCACGCCCCACAATGGCGGGGTCCGCCACTCATCCGGTAACGGTTCATCATCTGGGAGAGGGACATCGGGCGGGGGAACGGGACGACCATAACCGCTGCCGCCACCGCTCGGCGAAGGGTCGGTAATCCGATGTAAAAGCAAATCGCTGTAAATGCCTTTGACGCCGCCCAAATCGGGAACATGGCAGACCGCACAGCCCGCTTGACGAAACGCCAAGCGACCGAGTTCCACCTGCTCGCGGGCGGCCGGAGTGTCTGGAACCACCTCGACCGGCCGCGGCAGCGTTTCGACAAATGCGACTAACTGCCGAAACTGTCGCCGATCCAAGTCCGGTTTCACCTCCGGATAATCGGTAGCACCGAGCGGTTGAGCCTGGCGCGAGTAGGGCGTACCTAAACCGAGTTCATTGGCACAGGCCGCCGCCACGAACTCTTCTAGTGTGGCAAATTGAGCCTTCCACCCGAAGCGACCAATCTTGCCACCTGGCAAACGCCGGATTCGCCCGATGGGAAGATCGTTGAACTTGGCTTGCAGCTCATCCGCGATGCCAGTCAGCAGGTTGCCACGACGATTTTGCAGAATCGCCTTGTCCGAAATTCGATCCAACCAGCCCGCCCCCCAAAGCGCGGTCGTTTGAATTGACTCGATGGATAATGGATCGATATCCGCAACGATCACTCGGCAATGATCAATGATGCGCTCACCCCCTTTAATCACTGGGTATCTTTTGCGAACGAGTTCGAAAGACTCTTGCAAATCCTTGGAAACGGCGTAAGTGTGGATTGTCCCGCTCACCATCTCTCGGTCACGTGCATTGGGTACCACGACGAAATTGGTCACGTTGAAGGAATTGCCGCCACCCCCGCCCACGCCGCCTTGATGATGACACGCGACACACGATTTTGCATTGAAGACAGGACCGAGGCCGTCGCCGTGTGCTAACGAGTCGTTGACTTGCCATTCATGCACAAACAGTTCCATGCCCGCTTGCCGCGTGGAAGCGCTCGCCCACGGGCCAAACAGAACCGGCAAACCCGGCGAAAAATGCCAGATCACACCGAGCGAAACAACCAATAATAGGCCAAGCCCGAACCATTTGCGCTGTTCTTCCAAGGTTCGCCGACGCATGGCTCTGCCTCTCGCGAGAAGCTTTGAGTTGTTGCGATGATCTTATCATCACAACTCGACCCCCGCAAGGTACCTGCGCTCTCAGTGAGTCACGAGCCAGAGTCCGTAACACTCATGTTCCGATCTTGTTGGTACTGATTCAGGCTTTTGGCACAAATGTTCCATCGAATCGATCACGATGAGTCATAACCTGTGAAAAAAGAATGAGAATGAAATCTCATCGCACTCTCACCGGTGTTGGTTAATTTGGACAGCAAGGAACCTCAGGGGGAAGAGTGCGGAATCCATGGCGGACTTATTTACCTTCGCTGATGTCGTTACCCTCGGTTTTCTAGGGCTAGCACTACCTGCTCTGGGCGTTTGCCGCGCCTTGCATTGGTACCGAATCGGCGGAACATTAAGTGCAGTCATCTTAATGGCAGCTGGTTTGGCATTTTGGAAGACCGACGTCCCGGCTTTCCTTCCGTGCGTTGCGGCGGCTATCAGCTCGGCTTATCTCTTTGCCGTGTCGCCTGAATCCCTTCAAAAGGCTTTATCGCGAGCGATCACGTCCCGTCGAGCAATGGTCCTGCTGCTGATCGTCGGCGGATGGTTAGGTGCCGGCGGCTGGATTGCTCATGTCGTGGATCGCGCCCTGCCTCCCGGTCTCGATGCCAGCCAACTCCTGCCGGCCTATTCGCCGATCGACGGCGTGGAACTTTCCGAATCAGCGTACACCGACCGTGGTCGCTCGATCCGACTCCTCGGTTACCCTCCCAGTGACGAGATGGACCACGAAATGCTCAAAAGGAATGAAAAATGGTACGCCCAGTTGCATGAGTTTGCTTTGATTCGTGTCGGTCCGGCGGATCGGATCTGTAACTGCCACGGGTGGGTCTTCACGAACGGCCGCTACAACCTGCACAGCGAAGACGTGGATATGATCCTGACGGACAATCGCTATCGAATTGTCACCGAGCCGATACCAGGCGATCTGGTCATTTACCGAGATGGTTTGGACCGTCCCATCCACACCGCTGTTGTTAAACTTGTCGCCGGATCGCTGATCTTGGTCGAAAGTAAGTGGGGACATCTGGGCGTCTTTCTGCATCCGGTCGAGGCTCAGCCTTATGGGAACGATTGGGCGTTTATGCGAACCGATCGCCCCAACCATCTGCTCCGCCTGTCACCACCGGAGATGGACGACATGCATAGCACGCCCTGACACCGCATGAGTTTCGAACACCGGTGAACAGGCGATCGCCATCGAGCCGAGCCGCCTTTACGGGAACGATTCGTTTTTGTTACGGATGTGGGTGACGGCTGCGTCGTGGTATCGCGATCCACGGAATATTCCACGTGGCTCGCGCTCGGTCCCGCCCTCATTCGCCGAACTCCTCGCAGCCCCGATGTCCGAAGGCAAAGGCTCCGGGATTTATTGCCTCGGCCAGCATCTCCAGCGATTCGACGAGTCTTGGGCCGGGTCGATTAAAGTAGGCGTTGCCATCCGCAATCCAAACCCGACCGTTTCGCACGGCCCGCAGTTTTGGCCATTCGGGCCGAGCCGTCAACACCGCCATTTCACGACGTGTTCGGGACAGGTCAAAGCCACACGGAGCCACAAAGATAACGTCCGGATCCGCTCGCACAAGATCGCCCCATGTGATCGGTGGCGAGTGCCGACCGGCTTCACCAAAAAGATTTTGGCCGCCCGCCCGAACCACGAGTTCGGGCATCCAGTTGCCACACGCCATCAACGGTTCGATCCACTCGATACACGCCACGGTAGGACGACGCCCCCAACTGTTGGCACGTGCAGCAATCTCGTGCATGCGCGTCTGCCATTCGTGGAGACGCTGCTTCGCAAAATCCTCCACTTGCGCCGCGGCACCGACTCGCTGCACGTCGGACCAGACATCATCAAAGCAATTCGGTTGTAATGCCACGACACGAGGTTGGTTCGGGAACAAGGCACTCATCGCTTGTTCCACGTCGCGCAAACTGACCGCGCACACATCGCATTGCGACTGCGTGACGATGAGATCGGGGCGCAGGTCACGCAGGCGATCCTCAAACACTCGATAAACGGAGGTCGATTCCCGCAAAGTTTCTTTCACTCGCTGATCGATCTCGGCGCTGCTGCCGGTGATGTCGAATTTAGGCTCGGTACAGGGCGGAAGTTCCGTCACCCATGCCGGGAAGTCGCATTCGTGGGAGCGGCCAACGAGAGATGGACCGAGTCCCAACGAGCACAATATCTCCGTGGCACTCGAAATTAATGACACAATCCGCATGGCGGT
>Ga0308411_10001506_pt1 | contig 15854 bp, 17 predicted proteins | sample HotsprottomLayer_2_FD_203530 | JGI IMG/M metagenome (GOLD analysis project Ga0308411, IMG submission 203530) | Hot spring phototrophic mat microbial communities from Octopus Spring, Yellowstone National Park, Wyoming, United States -... | ecosystem: Environmental > Aquatic > Thermal springs >...
TATATGAAATTCGTTGACTATGTAAAAATATATGTAAAAGCAGGTGATGGTGGAAGAGGCTGTGTAAGTTTTCGCAGGGAAAAATATGTACCTAAGGGCGGACCCGATGGTGGTGACGGTGGAAAAGGCGGTGATGTTATAATAAGAGCTTCTTCAGAACTCCATACTCTCCTTGATCACAGGTATCAGAAAACATATAAAGCTAAGCGTGGTGAACATGGAAAAGGTAGCAACATGAAAGGCAAGGATGGAGAAGACCTTATAATTCAAGTTCCTATTGGTACAGTTGTTAAAGATGCTGATTCAGAAGAAATACTTGCAGACCTTGATGAAGATGGCAAAGATCTTATAGTAGCCAGAGGAGGCAAAGGAGGTCTTGGAAACGCCCATTTTGCAACTCCAATAAATCAAACTCCTCGATATGCTCAACCAGGACAAAAAGGTGAAGAAAAATGGATAATTCTTGAACTTAAACTTCTTGCTGATGTTGGACTCATAGGGCTTCCAAATGCTGGGAAATCAACTTTAATATCAATAATAAGTTCTGCTCGTCCAAAAATTGCTGATTATCCTTTTACTACTCTTACTCCTGTTTTAGGTGTAGTAAAATATAAAGACTACCAAAGCTTTGTTGTTGCCGATATTCCTGGATTAATTGAAGGAGCCCATAAAGGTGCTGGATTAGGGCATCAATTTTTAAGACATGTAGAAAGAACCTCTATACTTCTCCATCTCGTAGATGTATCAGATTATCTTCAATCAGACCCTGTAGGGGATTTCGAAAAAATTCAAAAGGAACTTGAACTTTATAACCCTGAACTTATAAATAAACCCTTTGCTGTTGTGGGAACCAAGATTGATATAGCCTATGAAGGAAAAAGGCTTAAGAGACTGAAAGATTACTGTAAAGGAAAAGGGATTGATTTTTTTCCAATAAGTGCAGTAAAAAAAGAAGGAATCGATAAAATACTAGAATATCTTTCAGTGAAAGTGAGTAATAAAAAATGAGAGTTGTAGTAAAAATAGGAAGCAATCTTGTAACAGATAAAACAGGTCGAATTAATCAGAGAAGAATTCATTTCCTTGCAAAGGAAATATCAGAGTTAACTGATCGTTCAATAGAAATTGTAATGGTATCATCGGGTGCAATTGCGTCAGGGCTTCGAAAACTCGGACTAAAAATTAAACCGAAGGAAATAAGAAAAAAACAAGCAACAGCAGCAGTGGGTCAACCTCTTTTAATGTGGATGTATGAACAATATTTTTTCCAATATGGGAAACACATTGCCCAGATTCTTCTTACAAGAGACGATTTAAGTGACAGGATTAGATATATAAATGCAAAAAATACAATTCTAACACTCCTTGAGATGAAAGTGATTCCAATAATAAATGAAAATGATACTGTTGCCACTGACGAAATAAAATTTGGTGATAATGACCAGCTTGCAGCCTTAGTTTCAGGACTTATTGAGGCTAATCATTTAATAATTTTATCTGATGTTGAAGGACTCTACACATCAGACCCTAAAAAAGATCCTGAAGCAAAGATAATCAGGCATGTCAAAGAATTTTCAAAGGAAATTGAAAATATTGCAAAACCAACCTCAACAGGATATGGAACTGGAGGTATGTATTCTAAAGTCATTGCTGCTAAAAAAGCAACTTCCTTTGGTGTGCCTGTTCATATTGTAAGTGGAAGAAAATACGGAAATATCATAGCAGTATTAGAAGGTAAGAGCATTGGCACCTACTTTGAGGCAATAATCCACAGAGTAACATCTCGCAAGGGCTGGATAGCTTATGCAACAAGGTCAAAGGGGAATTTATACATTGACAGTGGAGCTGTAAAGGCATTAATACAAAATGGGAAAAGCCTATTGCCTTCAGGGATAAAGAAAGTTGAAGGTGATTTTGATATTGGAGATGCAGTATATTGCATTGATGAAAATGGTCAAAGAATTGCAAAGGGATTAGTTAATTACTCCTCCTGTGAAATCAGGTTAATAAAAGGAAAAAAATCCTCTGAGATAGATAAAATTTTAGGTTACAAATATTCCGATGAAATTATTCACAGAGATAATCTTGTTATTTTAATATGATTTTTGATAGTATTAAAATAATTGGAGGAGCATTATGGAATGGGAAAAAATAGCAGAAAGAATAAGAGATTTAATTCTTGGAGAAATAAAGGAACAATTTAAAGATTTTAAAAATACTGTTACAGGACAACTTGCAGGATTTCAGATAGCAATTGAATCAATGAATGCAAGAATGGCAGCAATAGAAAACAGAATGACAGCTATGGAAAATCGCCAGATTAATATTGAAAATGAATTAAGACAAATAAGAAAATCTATTGATGATACTAACAAACGCATTGATGATACTAACAAACGGATTGATGAAACTAATAAACGCATTGATGATTTAGATTGGAAACTAAGCACAAGAATTGATAATTTAAACGCTCAACTGAGTGCAAGAATTGATGAGACAAATCAAAGAATTGATCAACTTTATATCGAAATATCCTCAATCAAAGCAGAACTAAAAAAAGCTCTTTCGCAAAAAGAAGTAATTGACGATGTTTTAATAAGAATTCAAAGACTTGAAGATAAAGTTCTTACGCCGGCTTAAAAAATTGATTCAATCTCCTTAATGCGAAAATTTTTTCCGTTCTCCCTATTTTAGCTTCTTCGATTGCTTTCTTTAAAACATCAATTGTTCTATCATAAAGCTTTCTATCTAAAGGATATGGTGTCTTATCTTTACCTCCATGGGCAAAACTGTAACGGGCAGGATCTTTAAAACTAAGAGGTGTTCCATAAAGAAGTTCAGATGTCAAAGCTAAGGCTCTCAGAGTCTTTGGTCCTACCCCATTAATTTCCAGTAATGACTCAAAATTAGAAGGTTGTCTTTCATAGGTTTTAATTAAAATTTTGTAAATATTTTCTGGCTTTATATCTTCCATAGTTAAGATATGTCTCTTAGGCATAATAAGTTTTTTAACCTTTTTGATCTCTTTTAAGATTGTTTCTGGTTTTTCACAGGAAAGCAATACAGATTTTTCCCTTAATAAAGATGATTCAGTAGCTGTAAAATTTAAAGTCTGAGTTGTTAAATCACAGCATACTGCAGTATGAGGTTCCTCAACAAAACTTTTAAGATTATAACTTAACCAATGATATCTTCTTGCTACACAAAGATTACTATTCATTCCCTGTTGGATTACACACCAATGTCCTTCATCGGTAAATATTATTGTATGATGATATAAATTAAATCCATCCTGAACTGCCACGTTATCTACTTTTGCAGAAAGTCTGCTTGCATATATAAAAGGTTCTGGGTCGAAACAGAAGGATTCGGCGTAATTTATAATTTCCTTAGGAGTCTGTAAAGCTATCTTTGCCTTGCCACCTGCAACAAAGACTCTAAGTTCCTTTTTTTTATCCCTCAATGCTTCTTTAATTGCAGCTGTGACAGTTGTGGTTAGTCCGCTACTATGCCAATCAAATCCAAGCAAACATCCAAAAGCCTGAAACCAGTAAGGATCGGAAATTCTAAAAAGAAGTTCCTTTTTACCAAATTCAAGAATCATAAGTTCAACAGTAGCTTCTGCAAGGGCTACCATTCTATTGAAGAGCCATCTTGGAGCTTTGCCATTGTGGAGTGGAAGTTCTGCAATACCTGTTTTTTGCATAAAATATTTTAACTTGAAAGAATAAGAAGCATCAAAATGTTATAATTTAAATCTATGAGTAAAATCAAAATGGCCATTGAATATGATGGGACAAATTATAGGGGATGGCAAAGACAAAAAAAGGGAAAGAGTATTCAAGCAACCATTGAAGAGGTTCTATCAAAAATCCTAAAATCAGATATCAAAATACGTGGTTCTGGAAGAACAGATGCAGGAGTCCATGCTCTCGGACAGGTTGCTACCTTCAACTTTGATTTAAAATTTTCCCTTGATATTTTAAAAAAAGCTATAAATGCTAATCTTCCTCCAGATATTAGAGTTGTTGACTTAGAAGAAGTAGATGAAAGTTTTCATCCTCAATATGATGTTAAGAAAAAATCCTATATTTATTATCTTTGCATTGATGAGGATTGTTCATGTTTTCTTAAAAGATATGTATGGCATTATCCAATAAAACTTGATTTATCAATCATGAATCAGGCAAAGGAAATATTGATTGGTACCATGAATTTTCAATCTTTTTCTGGCAGTACCGATGTTAAAGATAAGATCAGAACTGTTTATCAAATAAATTTAGAATTTTTAAACAAACTCTCTTTTATGGATATGGAGTTAAAAGGTTCATTTATAAAATTTAGAATAGAAGCAGATGGGTTCTTAAAATATATGGCAAGAAATATTGTAGGATTTTTAATTGAAATAGGAAGAGGTGGTTTAACAATAGATACTGTTAAAGAAACAATAAAAAAAGGGGAGAGGCCAACTCCATTAAGAACAGCTCCTCCCCAAGGACTTTTTTTAGAGAGAATTGTTTATTAACCCTCTTCCCCTTCAAATTTTTCCATCATTTCTATTTTTTCCTGACAATCTCTACAATAAATTGCAAAGGGTAGAATTTTCAGTCTTTGCTCAGAAATCTCATCGCCACACATCTCACATATTCCATATGTACCTTCTTCAAGTTTTCTCAATGCCTCGTCTATTTTCTTTAAAATATCTCTGTGGGTACTTAATTGTTTCAAGCTAATGTCTTCTGATATATCAATGGCACTTAAATCAGCATCATCCATAACAGCTTCAACAATTTGTCTTTTCTCTCCGGTTTGAAACTTTTTCATCTCTTCTCTGTCTTCTTGTATAATCTGCTCTTTCATTTTATTTAGCATTTTTTTTAGTCTATCTTTTCTTTCATCATCAATTTTCATTTATTTAGACCTCCATAATCTCTTTCTCTTTTTGCTCAAGGATTTTATCTATTTTTTCAATGAAAGAATTTGTTATTTTTTGAATTTCATCCTGAATTTTTCTTGAGTCATCCTCACTTAATTTTTTATCCTTTTCAGCTTTTTTTATTTCCTCAATAATATCTCTTCTTATATTTCTAACTGCAACTCTTGCTTCCTCAGCTCTTTTTCTTACTACTTTTACAAGTTGTTTTCTTCTTTCTTCTGTAAGGGGAGGAATGTTAATTTTTATGGTTTTACCATCATTTATAGGTGTAAGCCCGAGATCTGATTTCATTATAGCCCGTTCTATTTCTCCTACCATCTTTTGTTCCCAAGGTTGGATTGTAATTGTTCTTGGTTCAGGGATTCCTAATGTAGCAACCTGATTTAGAGGGACAAGGCTTCCATAATAATCAACTCTTATGTTATCAAGAATTGAAAGAGAAGCCCTACCAGTTCTAAAAGTAGCTAAGTCTCTCTTAAAAGCTTCAACTGCATTATTCATTTTTTCATTAGCTTTCTTCTTGAACTCCTGCATCATCTTTCACCTCTCTTAAAACAATGCTTCCTATTCTTTTACCTAACAAAATTTTCTTTAAATTATCTTCTTTACGAATGTTGAAAACTATTATTGGAAGATTATTATCCATGCATAGCGTAATCGCAGTAGAATCCATAACTTTTAGTGAGTGTCTTATCACATCCATATAAGTAAGAGTATCAAACTTTTTTGCCTTTGAATCTTTTGTAGGATCTGATGAATAAATTCCGTCAACCTTAGTGCCTTTAAGTATAACATTAGCACCAATTTCAATTGCCCTTAAGGCAGCAGCTGTATCAGTCGTAAAATAAGGATTCCCTGTACCCGCTGCAAAAATAACAACTCTACCCTTTTCAAGATGTCTCATTGCCTTTCTTCTTATGTATGGCTCAGCGAGCTCTCTCATTTCAATAGCTGATTGTACTCTTGTGTTTACTCCTATTTTTTCAAGGGCATTCTGAAGAGCAAGAGCATTTATCACTGTAGCAAGCATTCCCATATAATCTGCTGTTGCCCTTTCTATGCCCTGTTCTGCTGCCTCAACTCCCCTAAATATATTACCTCCCCCTATTACTACCGCTATTTGCGTTCCTAATTCATAGGCTTTTTTAACTTCATTAGCCATATAACTAACTGTATCAGGGTCAATTCCATAATACCTGTCACCCATAAGGGCTTCTCCACTTAGTTTCAGAAGAATCCTATCATATAATCTTTTACTCACTCTGTCCTACCTGAAAACGAACAAATCTTCTTATAACTATGTTTTCACCAAATTTAGCAATTTTTTCAGTAATTAAATCCTTAATTTTTTTCTCAGGCTCTCTGATAAAAGGTTGATTTAGTAAGCACATATCTTCAAAGAATTTTTCGAGTTTTCCTTCTATAATTTTTTCAACAACCTGTGGAGGTTTGTTACTTGTAATCTGAGCTTTATATATTTCTTTCTCTTTTTCAATAATTTCTTGAGGGACATCTTCTTTGCTTATATATTGAGGATTAGCTGCTGCTATATGCATAGCAATGTCCTTTGCAAGCTGACGAAACTCTTCATTTCTTGCTACAAAATCTGTTTCACAGTTTAGCTCTAAGAGCACACCTATTTTATCCATATGAATATAGGAAGTTATTATACCCTCTGTTGCAGTTCTTCCTGCTTTTTTCTGAGCTGTTGCAAGCCCTTTTTGTCTAAGATATTCTATTGCTTTATTAAAATCTCCCCCTGATTCTTCAAGGGCTTTTTTACACTCCATCATTCCTGCACCTGTTTTTTCTCTAAGTTCTTTGACCATTTGAGCAGATATTGCCATATGATTTCCTCCTTTTTACTGTTCTATGTATTCATCAATTGATTTCTGATACTCCTCTTCCTGGAGTATTTTTTCTCTTATTGCTGCTTTTTCAGCCTCTTCCTCAAGTTTTTTAATAAAAATTTCTTTGCCCTCTAAAACAGCATCTGCAATTTTAGAAGTTATAAGCTTAATTGCCCGTATAGCATCATCATTACCAGGTATTACATAATCAACAAGGTCAGGATCACAGTTTGTATCAACAATTGCTACTATAGGAATTCCAAGTTTTATTGCCTCTGCAACAGCAATTCTCTCTTTCTTTATATCAACAATAAATATAGCCTTAGGCAGTTCCATCATATCTTTTATTCCTATTAGATTGACTTCAAGTTTCTGTCTTTCTTTTTCAAGTTTAGCAATTTCCTTTTTGGTGTGAAGATATAAAGTTCCGTCTTCTTTCATCTGTTCAATTCTCTGCCATTTTTCAACACTTTTTCTAACTGTAGAAAAATTCGTTAACATTCCTCCAAGCCAACGGTTGTTAATATAATATACTCCTGCTCTTTTTGCCTCCTCAGCTATTGCTTCTTGAGCTTGCTTTTTTGTTCCGACAAAAAGAATTCCATTTCCCTGAGATGCTACACTTTTAATAAATTCATAGGCTTCCTCAATTCCTTTCACTGTCTTTTGAAGGTCAATTATGTGAATCCCGTTTCTTTCAGCAAAAATATACTTCTTCATTTTAGGATTCCAGCGTTTGACCTGATGACCAAAGTGAGCACCAGCTTCAAGAAGTTCTTTCATTGTAACTACTGCCATAAAAAGCCTCCTTAATTGGTTTTCTCCTCTGCCCTTTTCCCTAAACCTCAAAGAGGACCATCGGGAAATTTTTAGGGCATGTGTTTTAAAGAGTCAAAGACTCTAAGTTTAAAATTTAGCATAGATTATTTATCAATTTCAATTATTTTTACAGTATCCTTTATCTTTTTTGCTTTTAGGAGGGCTTTATCTACTTCTTTGAAAAATTTTTTATAGGATTTATAAAATTTAAAATACTCTTCTTTATTTAAACATCCAACACCTGCACAAAATGTTAATTTTTCTTTTTTATAATTTATATTTAAATCCTCTTTAATTCTTTCAGTAAATATTTTTGCTCCTTCAATATTAGAGCCAACTAAAATACAGGCAAACTCATCTCCTCCTATTCTTGCAACAACATCTTCTTTACGAGTTCTTTTAAACAAAATTTTAGCAAAAATCTTTAATATTCTATCACCCTCTAAATGCCCATAGGTGTCATTTATATATTTAAATTTATCTAAATCAAGTATGACAAGACAGAAATTACTTCCGTATCTTAAAAATCTATTAAATTCTTCCTCTAATTTCTGCAAGAAAAACCTTCTATTATAAAGTCCTGTTAAGGGATCAGTTATTGAGGTTTTATATAGTTTTATATTCATCCTTTGAATTTCTATTGTTTTCTTATTAACTTCCCTTTTTAGTCGAGAATTAAAAATAAGGTTTTCCCTATAAAGTTTGAAAAGGGTCAATATGGAAGAAAATAGATTTGTAAGAATGACAAGCATATGGATTATCATTTCATTAAAGGCGTTTTTTATAGAATGGGAAAAATTCATAACACCAATTATTTTGTCTCCTTCTTTTATAGGCACAGATAGTAATGATTTAATAGGCAGGTTAGATAATTTTTTATTGAATTTAGGGTCAATTTCAGTGTCAGGAATATAAATATATTTCCAACTTTTGAATGCCTGACCTGATACAGAATCTTCGATGGGAAATTTTTTAATTCTGAAATCTTTTATTTTTATCTTACCTGATGCAAATTTTAAAATTAGATAATTCCTTTTAGAATCTTTTTCCATTAAAGAGAGGTTTTCAATTGGTAATAATCGGGCAATTTCTTCTAAGGCAAAAGAAATAAAGCCTTTTATATTTTTATCCTTTTCTTGATAAATTCTGTTTATCAGCAAGTTTATAAGTGAAATTATTTTAATATTAATTTCACAATTTGAAGACATATCTTCAAAAACATCTAATAATTTATAGCTTACTTTATTTTTATTATGAATAGATTGCAAAATTGCTTTTTTTAATTCTTCTGTTTGAAGTCTCTTATAATTTTCAATTTCTAAAAGATTTCCCAATTTTTCTAAAAAATCTCTCATATTATATTTATCTCATCAAAGGGTAAATTATTTTTTATGTAGTTTATTAATTCATTGATTTCTGGCAAAGTAAATATGCTATATATTCCGTATTCATAAAAAATAGATTCCTGAAATCCGTCAAATATTCCAAAACCTATTCTTTCAGCTATAAAATTGGAAAGATGAACCCATGCTATATTTTTTCGATATTTATTATCTAAAGTTGCTGGATTTTCATGATGATAAAGTATTACTTCTCCAATCTCCTCAGGCAATCCCCACCATTCAGAAAGCCACTTTCCTATTATTGAATGATCTAAATCAATAACTTCATTTTCTGCTTCAGCAATTGTTTTCCCCTGTAATACAAGATTTTCTATTTTTACATAGGCTTCATAATTTAAATAATGAAGGGCAAATAAACCTATGTCATGAAGCATTCCACAAGTAAATGCTGTATAATCATTATAATCAAATATATTTTCTGATATGAATTTGCTTATTACTCCTGTTGCAATAGAGTGTTTAAAAAGTTTTCTATAAGTTATTTCCTTTTGCCCTGAACTTTTAAAAAGACTGAAAATAGAAATTCCAAAGGTTATATTTCTTAAAGTATTAAATCCAATTTTAAAAAGAGCATCCTTTACTGTAGTTATTTTATATCCATATCCTAAATAAAGTATATTTGCTACTCCTAAAACTTTTGACAACATTGGCGGATCATTTTCTATAATTTTTAAAAGTTCATCAAGATGAGTTGATTCATCTTCTGTTAAATTTAATATTTTCATTGCAGAATGCGATAAAGTAGGTAGCTTTTTTAGTGTTTGAATTTCTATTCTTATTTTTTCTCTTTTTGTCATAGTTTCAAAAATTTATTGTTTAATAATACAATATAAAATATGGAGTTTTCAATGGAAAATATTTCAATTTTTTCTGATTTAATCGGAACAATAGCAGGTATTATAACAACTTCAGCTCTTATTCCTCAAGCAATAAAAATCTATAAAACCAAATCTGCCAAGGATGTTTCCCTTGCCATGTTTGTTTTTTTAGGCATAGGAATTTTCCTCTGGTTTTTTTATGGAATTCTTATCAAAGAATTCCCTGTAATATTAGCAAATTTTGTTTCTTTAATATTAATCTCAGTAATAATTTTAATGAAAATTCGATATGGTTAACATTCTTTTATAATTTCTACCAACTTCTTAACTTTTTCCGTTAATTTACCAAAGGCATCAAAATTAAGAGACTGGGGACCATCTGAAAAGGCTTTTTCAGGATGGGGATGAACTTCTATCATTAAACCATCAGCACCAGCAGAAACTGCAGCTAAAGCCATTGGTAAAACATACTTTGCATGTCCTGTGGCATGGGAAGGGTCAACTATAACAGGCAAATGAGTTTCCTCTTTAAGTACTGCTATAGCTGAGAGGTCAAGGGTATTTCTTGTGGCTGTTTCAAAGGTTCTAATTCCTCTTTCGCATAATATCACATTCATGTTCCCTTCACTCATTATATATTCAGCGCTCATTAACCATTCCTTTATTGTCATTGACATTCCTCTCTTAAGAATTACAGGTTTGTTTGCCTGACCAACTCTTTTAAGAAGCTCGAAATTCTGAGCATTTCTTGTTCCTATTTGAAGGATATCAACACATTTGCAGACTAAATCAACATGTTCTGGATTAACAACTTCTGTAACAACAGGCATTTTAACCCTTTCACCTGCCTTTTTAAGAAGTTTCAAGCCTTCTTCACCAAGTCCCTGAAATGCATAAGGAGAAGTTCTCGGTTTGTAAGCACCTCCCCTTAAAATGTGGGCACCCAATGATTTTACAGCTACTGCTGTTTTAATAATTTGTTCTTCATCTTCCACTGCACAGGGTCCTGCTATAATAACAAGTTCACTGCCACCTATGGAGACATCACCAACACTAATGATTGTCTTTTCCCTCTTTACCTCCTTTGAGGCAAGTTTGTAAGGTTTTAAAATAGGAATAACAGCTTCAACGCCATCCAAAACCTCAAGGCTTTGTAAAATAAATTTTCCCCTTTCATCGCCAACAGCTCCTATTACATTTCTTGTAGCACCATAGATTACATGGGGTTTGTAACCGAGTTCCTCAATTTTTTCGATAACTTCCTTTAATTGTTCCTCTGTTGCTTCTGGTTTCATTACAATTACCATTTTTAAACCTCCTCCTTTAAAGTAATTTTTATCTTAATTACGCAAGGTAATAAGCAAAGAATTTGTATATAGTCATTCTGAGCATAGCGAAGAATCTCTTTTTAAGAGAGAGATTCTTCGGAGCTTCGCCCCTCGGAACGACAGTTTAGCAACCTTTGCGTAATTTAGTTTTAAATAAAAAAGCAGACAAATCAGGGGGGACTGTCTGCCCCTGACCTGTCTGCTTAATAATTTCTCAACAGACTAAACTGCCAGAGGCAGATTAGTTAAAGTAAAAGCCAAACCAGAAATAATTTTTAGCAAATATTCTCATTTTTTCTCCCTTATAATTTTATCGGGGTGAGAGGATTTGAACCTCCGACACCACGGTCCCGAACCGTGCGCGCTACCAAGCTGCGCTACACCCCGTTTGTTTATTATAACATTCCGATTATTCCGTATTGTCTACCAGCTTTTTTACCTTCATATCTATATGAAGCAAAGCGTTCGGTATTACAGCGGGTGCAATCTGAACAAATCCATATATTTTCTCTTTTTACACCTATTGATATTGCCTGAATTAAATTAGCAGTGGCAAGGTCAACATGACTTTTACCATTTACTCTTAGAACAAATTCATTTGAAGGAGTCTCTAATTTCAAAGCCTCAATTACTTCATCCCCTACTTCATAACAACAACCTTTAATACTTGGTCCCATAGCAATAAGAATATTTGAAGGGCTACAACTATAAATTTCTATCATTTTTAAGATTGTTTTTTTCAATATTGCCTTTGCTGTACTTCTCCATCCTCCATGTATAGCTCCGATTACTTTTTTTAATGAATCATAAAGAAGCACTGGTAGGCAATCTGCTACTTTTATCCCTATGAAAATTTCTTTATCATTAGTGATAACCGCATCTGCTACTTGAGGTTTGGAGTCTTTGTCGATAATTATAATATTGTCTGTGTGTCTTTGAATGGGTAGATAGATTTGATATTTATTAGTGAAAAGCTCAATAGAAAAATTCTTTTCTGTAAAAAAGGCTTGACAACCTGTATTTTTTAGATTATCTGGATATATAACGGGATATATAATTTGTTCCATTTTAATATTTTACATTAAACAGGCTTTTTTGAGATAATTAATTATGGCTGTAAACTTCAAATACCAAATCAAAGAGATCACCCCAACTGAAGGTTTAATAAAGGTTGAAACCAAAAGACTTCAAACAGGAATAACCTTACCCTTTAATGTTTATGTAAAAGACAATGGAGTTGTAAAAAAAGTTTTTAACAGAGGTAACATTTTAAACAAGATTTTTCTTGAGATATTAGAAGAAAAAGGTTTTGATTATGTTTATCTTGATAAAACCGAAATAAAAAGTTTGGAATATTTCTTATCAAAAAAGCCAGTTAAACCAAAGGTTCAAGATATCAAAATTGCCTTCAGCAATTATTCTTTTTTTAAAGAAAAGCATTATCAAATTGAGAAAAAACTACTTATTCCAGGGACAGAGATAAATTTTCCCATTTATAATCTAAAAAATCTTGAATTTACCAAAATAATAAATGCCTCTGATAAAAATCCAGCAGTGATTACTGAAGATATATTCTCCATTGAGGGAGAATTGGTTATTGAAGAAAAAGACATACCCCTTTATGAGGAATATATTAAAGGGTTTCAAGACAAATTAGCTCAGGCAGACATTGAAGAAGAAGATAAAAAAATAATTTCAAACATTATATTCAAAGAGAACTCCAAAGTGGTAATGAAAGAGTTGTTAAAAGACCCAAGAAGTGGCAAGAAAATTAAAGAGGTGCAAAATCTGGTAGAAAACATTATAAAAAAAGTTATAGAGGAACCAGATTCAATATATGGGCTATTAACCCTAAAGGGATATGATTACTATACCTATACACATAGTATAAATGTGGGAGTGCTCTCAATAGGTCTTGGTATTCATATTAAACTGGAAAAGGAAAAAATTCAAAAACTTGGTATTGGTGCTATGCTACACGATATTGGTAAAGCAAATATACCCCATGAAATTTTAAACAAACAGGGCAAATTAACAGATACAGAATACACGATAATTAAACAACATGTAATTTATGGTTATGAAATCATAAAGGAAAATAAAGAAGTTCCAAAGGAATCCTATGCTGCAGTTTTACAACATCATGAAAAACTTACAGGGAGAGGTTATCCCTATGGTTTAAAGGAAGAAGAAATCGAACTTTTTGGAAGAATTACAGCAATAGCTGACTGCTATGATGCTCTTACAACAAGAAGACCCTACAAAGCTCCTTTAACTCCTTTCTTTGCCTTATCAATTCTTACAAGAGAAAAAAAGGATTACGATAAATCGCTTCTTATAGAATTTATAAAAATGCTTGGGAATATAAAATGAGCAATCTCTTTAATGAAGTAATAGAGCCTTCGAAAGAGGAACCTCTTGCTTACAGAATGGCACCAAAAGATTTAAATGAATATGTGGGACAGGAACATATACTTTCTGAAGGAAAACTTTTAAAAAGAGCTATTGACTCTGAACGAATTACATCCCTTATATTGTATGGTCCTCCTGGGGTTGGGAAAACAGCTTTAGCAAGAATTATTGCTTCAAAAACAAAGTCTCATTTTCATTGGTTAAACGCCACTACATTAAATATTGATGAAATAAGAAGACAGCTTACTATCGCGAGAAATAGAAAAAGTAAGGGAGAAAAAACCATACTCTTTATTGATGAAATTCATAGACTCAATAGGGTTTCACAGGATGCATTACTTCCTGACATTGAAGAGGGAAGTATAATTCTTATTGGCGCTACAATAGAAAATCCATTCTTTTATATAAATTCTGCTTTACTTTCAAGAAGTCATGTTTTTGAACTCAAACCCCTCTCAAAAGAAGAAATCATAAAAATTCTTCATAGAGCTTTGTCAGATAAAGAAAGAGGACTGGGGCATTTAAACATTAAGATTACTGATGAAGCCTTATATCATATTGCAAAATTCTCTGATGGCGATGCAAGAAAAGCTCTTTCAGTTTTAGAAATTGCTGTTTTAACAACAAAGCCTGATGAAGGGGGTTATATTAATATTGACATTAAAACAGTACAAGAAAGCATTCAAAAAAAACATATTGTCTATGACAAAGCAGGAGATCAACATTATGATACAATTTCTGCTTTTATAAAGAGCATGAGAGGCAGTGATCCCGATGCAACAGTCTATTGGCTAGCAAAGATGATTTATGCTGGAGAAGACCCTCGTTTTATTGCCCGCAGGATTATTATTGCAGCCAGTGAAGATGTTGGTAATGCAGATCCTATGGCACTAATTATTGCAACTCAAGCAGCACAGGCAGTTGAAATAATAGGAATGCCGGAAGCAAGAATAATACTTGCACAAGCAGCAATATATGTAGCACAGGCTCCAAAAAGCAATGCCTGCTATAGGGCAATTGAAGAGGCTATGCACGATATTGAAAAAGAGCCTACCTTACCTGTACCCCAACATCTAAAAGATTCCCATTATCAAGGAGCCAAAAAACTTGGACATGGCAAAGGATATAAATATCCCCATGATTACGGAGGATATATACAGCAAAATTATCTGCCCAAGAAGAAAAAATATTACAACCCCTAAGCTGATTAATATCTCATAAAACTAAATGCAAACGAAGAAACTGTTGAGACTATTCTATTTTTAATCATTGATAATGCCTTTAAATACTCAAACAGTAAAATTCATATCAAAATCCTTAAAAGTCTCAGGATTGGGATTACAAATCGTAGATTATCTTTCAAATAAATCGGGATATACTGTCAAATATCGGGCAAAGGTGGAGCATTTCTTATTGATTTTGAAATTTTAATCTACTATTCAGCAATTTCGGATTTCTAAAAAAATTTTATCATTATGTTATAATTAATCATGCCAGTAACTGAAATAGAAATTTATGAAGCTTTAAAAGAGAAGATTGGAGAGAGTTCTGCAAAAATCCTTATTGAATTCATTGATTTAAGAGTGGAAAAAGAATTTGAAAGAAAAAAAGATATTCTTGCCACTAAGCAAGACATTGCTGAATTAAGGTCTGCAAACAAACAGGATATAGAAGAGTTAAAGACTGCAACCAAACAGGATATCGCTGAATTAAGGTCTGCAAACAAACAGGATATAGAAGAGTTAAAGACTGCAACCAAACAGGATATCGCTGAATTAAGGTCTGCAAACAAACAGGATATAGAAGAGTTAAAGACTGTAACCAAACAGGATATCGCTGAATTAAGGTCTGCAAACAAACAGGATATAGAAGAGTTAAAGACTGTAACCAAACAGGATATCGCTGAATTAAGATCTGCAAACAAACAGGATATAGAAGAACTTAAAACTACAACAAATCAGGAGATAGCAAGACTTGAAGTTAAAATAGAAAGATTGAAATCAGAGCTTGAAACTAAGATAGAGAAAACAAAGACAGAGCTTATTAAATGGATGTTCATTTTTTGGGCAGGTCAGATTGGAGTCCTTTTAGCAATTTTAGCCTTATTTTTCAGAATTCTAAGATAAAAGGGAAATAAATTTTAATTTGCTCTTGTCTATTTTAAAGTTGCAATGTAGAGTATTGAAAAGCTCATCTTAATCTCACAGCACTACAGTATTTTAAAAAAATTTACCTTCTTCGTTTTCTGCTTTAGTAATTAACCATACGAGTTTGAATCATTTGTGCTT
>Ga0308411_10001511_pt1 | contig 15838 bp, 14 predicted proteins | sample HotsprottomLayer_2_FD_203530 | JGI IMG/M metagenome (GOLD analysis project Ga0308411, IMG submission 203530) | Hot spring phototrophic mat microbial communities from Octopus Spring, Yellowstone National Park, Wyoming, United States -... | ecosystem: Environmental > Aquatic > Thermal springs >...
CACCGTGGTCGCCGTGCACGACACCGGCTCCGAGGGCCGGGTCTTCGAACCGGTCGCCGACCACCTTCCCGGCAACGTCGCGATGCGGACGATCACCCTTCCGGGCTTCGGCGACCGCCCACCGATCCCGGGGCTGACCACCGCCGGGGACTTCGCCCACGTCGTGGCCGCCCACGTCTGGGAGCTCACCGCCCCGGTCGTGCTCCTCGGGCACGGCACCGGCGCGTCGTTCGTCCTCGAGGCGCTGTCCCGACGACCACACCTCGCTGCCGGAGCCATCCTGCACGCGCCCGTCGGCCCCCGGTCCGGCCGAGGGCCTCTGCGTTCCCGCCGGCGGCGGACGTGCCCCTGGCTGGACCACGAGGTGCTCGACGAACGCTGGTTCGCCGACCTCCGTCCGCTGGCCGTGCCCACCGCCCTCCTCTGGGGTGGGCGTGACCGCCGGAACCGCAGCGCCGAGCTCGCGAGCCTGGCCCACCTGCTGCCCGGCACCCACGTGCAACGCGTCGAGCACTGGGGTCGCACCCCCATGCTGGACGACCCCGACGGCTACGCCTCGATCATCGCCGGACTCGCAGCGCAGCTGGTGGCCCGCTCGGCGCAGCCCCTGACCAACGCGGCCTGAGCCGCGCCCAGGGGCCCGCGGCCCCTCAGAGGTCGAGGACGGTGCGGATGCCCCGCGCCCGGCGGAGATCCTCCATGGCGTCGTTGATCTCCGCCAGCGGCCGGCGCGCCGTGACCAGTCCCTCGAGATCCAACCGGCCCACGCGCCACAGGCTGAGGAGCCGGGGGATGTCACGCATCGAGTTCACGCTCCCCAGCAGTGAGCCGACCAACTTCTTCTCCCCGACGGCGAAGACGGCCACCGGACCGAAGTCCAGCTGGTCCTCCAGCGGCGGCACCCCCACGATCACCGTCGTCCCCCCCATGCGGGTGGCGTCGAGACCGGTGCGGATCAACGACGACCGCCCCGCGGTGTCGAAGGCGTAGTCCACCCCCACGCCGTCGGTGAGCTCGTAGGCGAGCGCCACCACGTCCTGGGTCGAGGGGTCCACCACATCGGTGGCACCGAACCGGACCGCCGCGTCCCGCCGCTCCGCCACCGGGTCACTGGCGATGATCCGCGACGCCCCGGCGATCACCGCCCCCTGGACCGCGGACAGGCCCACGCCTCCGAGGCCTGCGATCAGCACGGTCGCGCCCGGCTCCACGCCGGCGGTGTTGATGACCGCTCCGACACCGGTCTGCACCGCGCAGCCGATGACGCAGGCCACGTCGAGAGGCACGTCGCGGTCGATCCTCACCGCCGCGGTCTCCACCACGGTCACCAGCTCACCGAACGCTCCCACCCCCATGCCCCGGTACAGCATGGAGCCCGCCCGGCTGAGGCGGGAGCCACCGTCGGGGAAGGTGCCGGTCACCAGGCCGGCGGCGTTCACGCAGATGCTGAACTCGCCACGCTGGCAGTAGTAGCAGCGCCCGCACGGCGGGGTGGGCGACAGCACCACGTGGTCGCCCGGCTCGAGCGATGTCACCCCCTCGCCCACCGCCTCGACCACCCCGGCCGCTTCGTGGCCGAGCACGGTGGGTACCGGTCCGGCCAGTGCACCGTCCACGATGCTCAGGTCCGAGTGGCATACCCCGCAGTGGGCCACCCGGACCTGCACCTCCCCCGCCCGGGGCGGCTCGATCTCGACGTCGTCGACGACGACCAGCGGTGTTCCGTGGGACTCGAGCACGGCGGCGCGCATGGCCGCATCGTAGGCAGTGCGCGGCGGAGGGGTGCCAGAATGCCCGCCGTGCCGTCGCCGAGCGAACCCCGGGAACGAGCGGTCCTCGACCAGGTCGTGGAGGTCGTGCGCGCCGCCGGTGCCCTGACCCTGCGCTGGTTCCGGTCCCAGAGCCTCGACATCGACCACAAGGACGACGGCACCCCGGTGACCCCCGCCGACCGCGCCGCCGAGCGGTTCCTGCGCGAAGAGCTCGGGCGTCTGTTCCCCGACGACGGGGTGATCGGGGAGGAGGAGCCCGACACCACCGGCGGAAGCGGCTGCACCTGGGTGGTCGACCCCATCGACGGCACCAAGGCCTTCACCCACGGGGTGCCGCTCTACAGCACCCTCGTCGCCCGCTACGACGAGCACGGCTGCGCGCTCGGCGTCATCGACCTCCCCGCCCTGGGGGAGACCGTGTTCGCCGGACGCGGCCTGGGATGCCACCACCGGCGGGCTGACGGGGTCGTCGTCGAAGCCCGTGTCAGCGGTCGATCCGACCTGTCCGGCGGGTGCGTGTGCACCTCGGGGCTGGGTGCCTGGAGCCGTGCCCGCCTCGACGCCCTGCTCGCCACCGGGACCCTGGTGCGCACCTGGGGTGACGGCTACGGCTTCGCCCTGGTGGCGACGGGTCGCATCGAGGCCATGGTCGACCCTGCCGTGGCCCTGTGGGACCTCGGACCGCTCCCGGTGATCGTGACCGAGGCGGGCGGGCGGTTCACCGACGACGAGGGCAGGCCGGGCCCGACGACCCTCGAACCGGGCTGCACCCGCGCCGCGGTGGCCACCAACGGCCTGGTCCACGACGCCGTGCTCGCTGTCCTCGGGGCCTGAGCAGACCCGCCCGGCGACGCTCCCCGCGGTGGGAACCGCCGGCGCGAGCTGCGAGGATGGCCGCCGTGCGCACCCGACGGACCCCCCTCCTGCTGGCGGTGTGCGTCGTGCTCGTGGCGGTGGGGGTGGTCGGTGTCGCACCCGCAGGGGCGCACGCCGTGCTGACCAGCTCCTCACCGGGTGACGGGCAGGTGCTCAGCGCACCACCCAGACAGGTCCGCCTCGAGTTCAACGAACCGGTGTCGGCCTCGCTCGGCGGGCTGAGCGTGCTCGACACCGACGGCGAGCGCGTCGACGAGGGGGACACCGCCCTCGACGCATCCCGACGGGTGCTCACCGTGACCCTGCCCGACGCCCTCCCTGAGGGCACCTACGTCGCCAACTACCGCGTCGTGTCCGCCGACGGCCACCCCGTCACCGGCGCGATCGTGTTCGGGGTCGGCAGCGACACGGTGCTCGACACGACCTCGGCCGGCAGGGTGCGAGCCACCACCGACCCCGGGTTCGAGATCGCCGCGGCGGTGGCCCGAGGCCTCACCTACGCGGCCGCGCTGCTCGCCGCAGGGCTCGCCGTGTTCCTCGGTTTCGTCCACGACCAGCACCGGGATCGCTGGGCGCTGACCCCCTGGGTGCGCATCGCCTGCGTGGTGGCGGCGGGGGCCATGGTGGCCACGATCGCGGCACAGGCGGCGCTGGCCACCGGACGGGGCACCGCAGCGATGGTCGATCCGGCCACGCTGCGCACCGTGCTCACCGACGGGCTCGGCTGGTCGGGCGTCGTGCTGCTGGTCGGACTCGCCCTGCTCCACCTGTCCACCGACACGCAGCGCCTGCTCATGGCCCAGGCACTCGGGTTCTACGGGTGGCTGGCGACCGGCGTCTCGTTCGTGTTCTGGGGCCACGCCACCGCTGCGCCCAACCCGACCGTGGCGGTGGTCGCCGACGTGGTGCACACGCTCAGCGCCGCGGTGTGGTTCGGCGGCCTGGTGGGGCTGTGGGCGACGTTGCGCCGACGGCTCCGCACCGCCCGGGAGGTCCCGGCCGCAACCAGGGCGGGGACCCCACCGGGCCCACACGCCGGGGACGACCCACAGCCCGGGCCCGGATCGCCCGGCTCGACCGCCGTCGTGGTGTCGCGGTTCTCGGCGGCTGCAGCCGTCTCGGTGGTCGTGCTGGCCACAGCCGGCACGGTGCTCGCGATCCAGGAGCTCGACGGGCCGGCCGGCCTCGTGCGCAGCACCTACGGGCGGGTGCTCCTGGCCAAGCTCGCGGTCGTGGTGGCGGTGCTGGCGGTGGCCGCCCACAACCGCTGGCGGCTGGTGCCGGCGGTGCGCGACGGGAGCACGGACGCGTGGCGCACGCTCGCGACCACGACGCGGCTCGAGGCGTTCGGGATCCTGGGAGTGCTCGCACTCACCGCCGTGCTCGTCAACGTCACACCGTCCCGGCTCGCCGGGGGCACCGACCCCGAGTTCTTCAACCAGACCGTCCCGGTCGCCAGCGGTGGCCTGAACGTCATCGTCACGCCGGCGGACCCGGGGCGGAACACCATCCACCTCCAGTTCGTCGACGAGGCCGGGATCCCCGACGCCGTGGGCGAAGCGGTCACCGTCGAGCTGAGCCTGCCGGAGCGGGGGGTCGAACCGATCCGGCGCGAGGCCACCTTCGCCGGCCCCGGGCACTTCATCGTCGAGGGGGTCGAGCTCCCGTTGACCGGGACCTGGCAGCTCGACGTGGTGGCGCGGATCGCCGCCTTCGAGGAGGAACGGGTCGGGTTCCGGGTCCCCGTGCGCTGAGCCGGGGCCTCAGGGGCTGACGGCGAGGCGCGTCCGCCAGGCACTGGCTTCGGCGATCGCCGCCGCGTACCTGGCCTTGCGGCGGGCCACCCGCCCCTTCGGGTTGGTGCTGCCCGCAGGTGTCGAGGCGTACTGGGCCTGGATGCCCTCCTTGAGCATGGCCAGCGCCTCTGAGCGCAGCTGTGACACCCGGGATTCGGTCACCCCGAGGAACCGGGCCAGCTCCTGGCTGGTTCGGCCCTCGAGGAAGTAGCCCACGATCACGAGGCGTTGCCGCTCGGGGAGCAGTTCGATGGCATCCCGCAGGTAGGCGTGCAGCTCACGGGCCTCGAGCTCTTCGAGGGGCTCGACCGCTCCACGGTCCCGGAGCACGTCGACCAGGGTCAGGTCCTCGTCGGTGTCATCGGTGACCTCGTGCTCGAGCGCCAGCACCACCGAGCGGAACAGCCGGTCCTGCAGGCGGCTCAGCTCCTTGGGTGTCATGCCGAGGGCCTCGGCCATCTCGGCGGGGTTCGGCACCCGCCCGAGCTCGCTGGCGAGTCGCTGCTCGACGATCTCGAGCTTGCGGGCGAGCGTCCGCACGGACCGGGGTGCCCAGTCCGCGGCGCGCACGGCATCGAGGATCGCACCGCGGATCCGTTGGGCGGCGAACCGTTCGAAGGGCACACCCCGCGCCTCGTCGTAGCGGCGTGCGGCCTCCACCAGTCCGAGCGCGCCGGCGCGAGCCAGCTCGTCCCGGTCCACGTGGCGGGGGAAGTGCACTGCGACCTGGAACACGATGTGGCGCACCAGTGGCAGGTGCTCCTCGATCAGCCGGGTCGATTCCGGGGTCTCGCCCTTCCTGGTGCGCATGTGCTCGCCCTCCCTGTCACGCAAGCGCCCGCGCTATGTCGGCCTGGCCCCACCGGAACTTTAGTGACGTCACCGCCGCCGCACCCCGCAGTGGTGCTTGGGGACCCGCGTAGCCACCCGCAGTGGGCGTCACCACGTCGACGGTGACGGTGAGCGCGGGCGGGGCGCGGGCAGGCAGGCCCCGGTCAGGACCCCTCGCCGCAGAAGATCGCCGCTCGAACCCCGCGACGGGCCAGCTCGTGCAGGAACGGGATCGGCTCGACCAGCGACGCCAGCCCGGCGGCGCCCGCCCGACGCAGCTCCCCACGGGCTGCGGCCAGCGTGGCCACCGCCCCCACGGCGGCCGCCGCCACGGCCGGCCGGTCCATCGCTCCGAGCACCACCACGCCCCGTCCCGGTCCCTGCCGACCCCGCACCTCGATCCGCACCGCGCCGGGGCCTCCCTCGGGATGGGTCGGCCACAGCATCGGCAAGCGGGCGGTCAAGCGGTCCCGTCGGGTGGCAGCCACCCGGGCCGTGACCCGGCTCACGCCGGGGAACGCCGGCACCAGCAGGAGCGCGTCAGGCAACGCCGCCCGGTAGCAGTCCTCGGCACCGACCGGGTCGGGGAACCAGCACAGCTCGCGGCCTGAGCCCGGTGCTCGCTGCACCCAGCCGCCGTCACGCCAGTCGACTGCCATCCGACCGAGGGCCCGGTGGTGCTGGCGGGCGCAGGCCGGACCGCCGGTGCCCGTCTTGGCGACGTGGATCTCGTCGACCGCGTCGAACCGGGCCGCTGCGTGCGCGGCCAGCACGCACGACAGCCCGGGGGCGAACCCGGCCCCGATGACCACCGACCGCCCGCGCTCGCGGGCCTCGGCATCGAGCTCGAGCAGGGCCCGGACCTCACCCACATCGTCACTGAGGGACACCACCGACTGGTTCCGACCGAGGAACCCGCGGGCCAGCGCCACATGGACCCCGGTGTCACACGCCAGGACCACGACATCGGCCTCCAGGGGCGCCGAGCTCTCGCTGCGATCGGCGGTGGCGCCCTCACCCAGCGACGACACGACCTCCTCGAGGCGCGCCGGGCGCCGGTCCCTGATGACGAGCTCGTCGACCTCGTCGGTCGAGATGAGCTGGCGGGCGAGCCGTGCCCCGACCGCTCCAGCCCCGATGACCCCGACGCGCATCGGCGGACGGCTCAGCGCAGCTCGGGCCCGGAGAGCTCCCGCCACCCGCCCTGCCGTGGTGGGACACCCCCGGTCCCCCGCAGGCGAAGGACGGCGGCCACGAGCCCGGCGATCCCGAGGGCGACCAGGGCTCTGCGGATCATGCTCATCGGGACTCCTCGGCCAGTGGGGCTAGTTGGAATCGAACCAACGACCTCATCCTTATCAGGGATGCGCTCTAACCGACTGAGCTATAGCCCCCGGAGAGGGGCACGGTAGCGGAACGCCTCGCGCACCCGCTACTCGGCCCGGGCCCGGCCGCGACCCGTGCGCGACCGTCGCTCATCGCGCCGGCGGGGCCTCGCCGGGCGGGCGGTCTCGAGCTCGATGACGCTCACCCGGATCCCCCCGGTGATGTCGCTGATCAGGTTGAACAGCACGCACAGCAGCACGAGGAACCCCGTGCCGGCGACCACCAGGATCACCCCGGCGAGCGCAGAGGCCCGCAGCACCTGCGGCCCGTCGATGGTGAGCTCCTCCTCGGCGAGCAGCTCGGCGACGAAGCTCTCGACGTTGTCGATCGCCCCCGCACGGGAGGCCGCCTGCCACAGGATCACCCCCGCCACCATCACCGCCAGCCACAGCGACAGGTTGAACAGCAGCCCGACCTTGAGCACCGACCACGGGTCGACCCGGCGGATGATCCGCCGGACGCGTCGGGCCTCGAGTCGGGCCGCCTGCCGTCGGGCACGACGGGAGCTCCTCGCCGGTTCGGCAGCCTCTCCGCCGTCTGATCCGGCGTCCGCCCGCAGGCCGGTGCCGGCACCGGCCTGCTCCCCGACGAGCGCCTCCACCGCCTCGACCTGCGGAGGGCGCTCGGTTCCCCGGTCGGTGACGGTCAACGGGCCGTCGGGACCCTCCGGGGTCGGCGCGTCCGGCACCGGCGCAGGGGCGGGTGCCGCCCCCGGTGCCGGAAGGGCGGTCACCGTGCTCAGGGACGGACCTCTGCGGCGCCTGCGGACCGGCAGGGGGTCGGGAACGGCGAGCTCGTCGAGCAGCGAGGGTTGCCCGGTGCCCTCACCTTCGAGTCCGAGAGCGGCGACGGTGGCGTCGGACAGCGGTGGTCGCCTGGACGGCGTCGTCCCACCGCCCGCGGCCGCAGGCTCGGGGTCACCGCCCGGGCGCGGATCCGCCGACATGGCCTGCGAGTGTAGGCGCCGGCGCCCCACCGACCCGGGTTGAGCGGACCGACACCCGCTCGGCCCGGGCAGCGGCCTCGACGGTGGAGCGACGGACGACGACCTCCACGACCGCGCCCCGCTCACGGTACTGCGTGAGGCGGGCTCCGTTGGCGGAGGCGGCCGCCTCCGCCGCCGGCCGCCCGGCGGCCGCTCCCGCCAGGGCCGCCGCATCCGCCGCTGTCCGGGCGGCCGCCCGCTCGGTGGCGACACCCGCCAACCGGGCGAGGGCCAGCGCCCCCACGACCGCCACCAGCAGCAGGACCAGCATGAGCGGCAGCACCTGCCCGTTCTCCGACGTCGAACGTCGCACCGGAACCTCCCAGACGAACCTCGATCCCGGGGAAGCTGACAGGGGAAGCGCTCCGGAGCCGGACGGGTTCGTCCGCCGGCTCGATCAGTCCTCGTCGGCGGTGAGGACCGGGGCGACGGCGGCCACCGTCTCGCCCGGTTCGAGGTTCATGATCCGCACCCCGGTGGCGTCGCGACCCTGCGAGGAGATGTCACGCACGGCGGTGCGGATCACGACGCCCTTGGAGGAGATCACGAACACCTCGTCGTCGAGCCCCACCATGAAGGCGGCCACCACCGAACCCTTCCTGGCGGTCAGCTTGATCCCGCGCACACCCTGGCCGCCACGGCCCTGGCGGTTGAACCGGTCGAGCCTGGTGCGCTTGCCGTACCCCGCGTCGGTGACGATGAGGATCGAGGCGTCGTCGCGGGCGACATCGCACGAGACCACCTCGTCGCCCTCGCGCAACCGCATGCCCCGCACACCGGCCGCCGCCCGCCCCATCGAGCGGACCTCGTCCTCGGCGAAGCGGATCGTCATGCCGTTCCGGCTGACCAGGAAGATGTCCTCACCGCCGTTGGTGGCGATCACCTTCACCAGCTCGTCGCCCTCGCGCAGGTTCAGCGCGATGAGACCGGTCCGCAGGGAGTTGTCGTACTCGGTGAACTTCGTCTTCTTCACCTGCCCCTTGCGGGTGCAGAAGAACAGGTAGCGGTTGGTCTCGTAGTCGCGGGTGTCGATGATCGACTGGATCGTCTCGCCCGGTTGCAGCTGCAGCAGGTTCACGATCGCCGTGCCACGCGCGGCCCGGTCCTTCATCGGGATCTCGTGGGCCTTCAGCCGGTAGACGCGCCCACGGCTCGAGAAGAACAGCAGGTAGGCGTGCGCTGAGGTGTGGATGATGTGGGTGATGTAGTCCTCGTCCTTCAGCACGGTGCCCCTGACACCGCGCCCGCCGCGACCCTGGGTACGGAACGCGCTCGCCGGGACGGCCTTGATGTAGCCCTTGCGGCTCATCGTGACGACGAGCTCTTCGTCCTCGATGAGATCCTCGATGTCGATGTCGCCGACGTCGAAGGTGATCTGGCTGCGTCGCTCCTCGGCGTAGCGGGCCCTGATCTCACCCAGCTCCGCCTTGATCACGCCGCGCAGCTTGGCGTCGTCGGCGAGGATCGCCTCCAGCTCGGCGATCGTCTCCCGCAGCTGCGCCAGCTCCTCTTCCAGCGCCGAGCGACCCAGGCGGGTCAGACGGGCGAGGGGCATGTCGAGGATGTGCTCGGCCTGCACCTCGCTGAACGAGAAGGGCTCCGCCATCAGGGCCTCGCGAGCCGCAGGCCGGTCCTCGGAGGCCCGGATGGCCGCGATGATCTGGTCGATGAGATCCAAGGCCCGGATGAGGCCTTCGACGATGTGGGCCCGGTCCCGTGCCTTGCGGAGCCGGAACTGCGACCGCCGGGTGATGACCTCGATCTGGTGGTCGACGTAGGCCACGAGCGCGTCCCGCAGGTTCAGCGTCCGGGGCACCCCGTCCACCAGCGCCACCATGTTCACCGCGAAGTTCGTCTGCAGCGGCGTGCGCTTGTAGAGGTTGTTCAGGATGACCAACGCCGGCGCATCCTTCTTCAGCTTCACGACGAGCCGCAGCCGCCCCTGCGCCGACTCGTCGTTCAGGTCCGCGATGCCCTCGAGCTCGCGGGCCTCGACCAGGTCGCGGATCTTGGTGAGCACGGCGTTGGGGCTCACCTGGTAGGGCAGCTCGGTGATCACGATCTGGTCGTTGCGCTTGCCCTCCTCGATCTCGGCCACTCCCCGCAGGCGGATCGAGCCCTTCCCGGTCCGGTAGGCGTCCTGGATGCCGCTGCGGCCCATGATCAGCGCTCCGGTCGGGAAGTCGGGCCCGGTCACGAAGCGCATGAGGTCGTCGGGGGTGGCGTCGGGGTGGTCGAGAAGGTGGGTCACCGCGTCGATGACCTCACCGAGGTTGTGCGGCGGGATGTTGGTGGCCATGCCCACCGCGATCCCCTGGCTGCCGTTGACGAGGAGGTTGGGGAACCGTGATGGCAGCACCGCCGGTTCCTGCTCCTGACCGTCGTAGTTGTCGAGCAGGTCCACGGTCTCTTCGTCGATGCCCTCGAGCATCTCCATGGCGATCGGCGCCAGCCGGCACTCGGTGTAGCGGGCGGCCGCCGGTGGGTCGTCCAGCGATCCGAAGTTGCCCTTGGGTGTGACCAGCGGGTGGCGGAGGCTGAAGCCCTGACCCAGGCGTACGAGCGCGTCGTAGATGGCCGAGTCACCGTGGGGGTGGTACTTGCCCATCACGTCGCCCACGATCCGGGCGCACTTCACCGTGGGGCGGTCCGGTCGGGCACCGGCGAGGTGCATCCCCCACAGGATGCGCCGGTGCACGGGCTTCAGGCCGTCACGGGCGTCGGGCAGTGCGCGTGCCGTGATGACCGACATGGCGTAGTCCAGGAAGGACCGCTCCATCTCCTCCTGGATCTCGATCGGGTGCACGCCGACGTCGGTGCCCTCGTGGGCACCGTCGCCGTCGGTCGGAGGCACGTCGGTCATGGCTGGGCTCCGTGGTTCACGTGGTGGCTCTCCCGCGGTCCCCACCCCGGGGGTGGGACCGTCTCAGATGTCGAGGAACCGGACGTCCTTCGCGTTGGTCTGGATGAAGTGCTTGCGGGACTCGACGTCCTCGCCCATGAGCACCGAGAAGACCTCGTCGGCGATCGCCGCCTGCTCCACCGACACCTGCAGCAGGGTGCGGCGGGCCGCGTCCATGGTCGTGGCGCCGAGCTCCTCCCAGTCCATCTCGCCGAGGCCCTTCAGGCGCTGGAACTCCTTGCGGTGGTTGGGATGCTCCTCCAGGAAGGCCGCTTTGGCCTGGTCGTCCTTCAGGTACACCTTCTCCTTGCCCACGACGGTCGAGTACAGCGGGGGCTGGGCGATGTAGACGTGTCGCCGCTCGACCAGCTCCTTCATCTGACGGAAGAAGAACGTGAGCAGCAACGTGCGGATGTGCGAGCCGTCCACGTCGGCATCGCACATGATGATGACCTTGCCGTAGCGGATCTTCGCGACGTCGAACTCCTCACCGACCCCGGCGCCGATGGCCGAGATGAGGGTCTGGATCTCGGCGTTCTTGAGCATCTGGTCGATGCGGGCACGCTCGACGTTGAGGATCTTGCCCCGAATCGGCAGGATCGCCTGGGTGCGCGGATCCCGGGCCTGCACCGCCGAGCCCCCGGCGGAGTCGCCCTCGACGATGAACAGCTCCGCTTCGTCCCGGTTGGAGGTCGCGCAGTCCTTGAGCTTGTCGGGCATGCCCGCCCCCTCGAGCGCGGACTTGCGTCGGGTCGCCTCACGCGCCTTGCGGGCGGCCAGGCGGGCACGGGAGGCCGCCACCGCCTTGGCGACCACCTTGCGGGCCTCCGTGGGGTTCTCCTCCAGCCAGTCGGCCAGGCGTTCGTTGGTGGCCCGCTCGACCAGCGACCGGATCTCGGTGTTGCCGAGCTTGCCCTTGGTCTGCCCCTCGAACTGCGGCTCACGCAGACGCACCGACACGATGGCGGTGAGGCCCTCACGGATGTCTTCGCCCTGGAGGTTGTCGTCACGCTCCCTGAGGAGCCCCTTGGCCCGGGCGTAGCGGTTCACCACGTTGGTGAGGGCTTTCTTGAAGCCCTCCTCGTGCATCCCACCCTCGATGGTGTTGATGCCGTTCGCGAACGAGTGCAGACCATCGGTCTGGTACCCGGTGTTCCACTGGAACGCCACCTCGACCTCGGCGTCGGCCTCGGTCTGCTCGAAGTAGCCGACCCGCTTGAACAGCGGTTCCTTGGTCTCGTTGAGGTGGCGCACGAAGTCCTGGACCCCGCCGGAGTACCGGTACACCACCGGCTCCGGTGATCCTCCCGGGCGCCGGTCGCGGAAGCGGATCTCGAGGCCCTTGTTCAGGAACGCCATCATCTGGAACCGCTCGAGCAGCGTCTGGGCCCGGAACTGCACGTCCTCGAAGATGTTCGGGTCGGGCCAGAACCGCACGGTGGTGCCGCTCCGACGTCCCCTGGGGCTGGGACCGATCTCCTTGAGCTTGGTCCGGACGTGGCCTCCGTCGACGAAGTCCATGAAGTAGCGCCGACCGCCGCGGTCGATCTCCACCTCGACCCGCGACGACAGCGCGTTGACCACCGAGACCCCCACCCCGTGGAGCCCACCGGACACCTTGTAGCCACCGCCACCGAACTTGCCGCCGGCGTGCAGCACGGTCAGCACCACCTCGGCCGCCGACATGTGCCGGTACTTCGGATCCGGGTGGGGATCGACCGGGATCCCCCGCCCGTCGTCGATCACCTCACAGCCACCGTCGGCGAGCAACGTGATGTCGATGCGGGTGGCGAAGCCGGCCATGGCCTCGTCGACCGCGTTGTCGACGACCTCGTAGACGAGATGGTGCAGGCCTGCCGGGCCGGTCGAGCCGATGTACATGCCCGGCCGCTTGCGGACGGCTTCGAGACCTTCGAGGACGGTGATGTCCTTCGCGCCATATGACGATGCGGTGCTCTGGGCCAAGGGATCGAGGGCCTTTCAGGAACGGCGGGGCCCGCCGCTGGGTGCCGGTGAAGCGGGTTGGAAGCGGACTGGCTCACGCTTCCCGTCGACCCGGATCACAATGCCGTCAGTGTACCAGTCGGGGTGGGATCAGGAGCGCTCCGGGCCCGCCACGGGATCCCCCGCCGACCCGCTCCCCCCGTGCGCTGGACGCACCCGCACCTCGATGGAGGTGATCTCGCCGCCTCCGGTCACCTCGACCAACCGCCGCAGCATCTCCGCTTCGAGGAACCGCACCTGGGTGGCCCACGCGGGATCGTCGACGGTCACGACCAGGACCCCCTCGCGCACCGCCACCGGGCGGGCGTGCGCGGCGATCTGTGGCCCGACGATCTCCTCCCAGCGCCCGAACAGCGTGCCGACGACCTCGGCCGGGGTGCCCCCGAGGCCACGGACGACCCGATCGAGACTCCGAGCCATCGGTACCGGGTCCTCATCATGAGCGGTCGGGAGCGGGTCCCAGGGCACCGAAGCAGTCTGGCACGACGCCCGCCGGCCGTCCCCCCCGGCGCAGGTGTCGGGATCAGGGCGAGATGCGGCCGCCGCTGACGCGCAGGACGCGATCCGGGCGGGCCCCGGCCGGCAGGCCGCTCGCAGTCGTGAGCACGGTCTGACCGGCCGGCAGGTGCGTTAGAAGCGCCTCGCTGCGGTCCGGATCGAGCTCTGAGAACACGTCATCGAGCAGCAGCACCGGGGCTTCGCCCACCGTGGCCGTGACCTCGGCGTGAGCGGCGAGCCGCAGCGCCAGCGCCAGCGACCGCTGCTCACCCTGGGAGGCGTGCGTACGAGCAGGGAGGCCGTCGATCGACAGCACGAGCTCGTCCCGGTGCGGCCCGACGAGCGACACCCCTCGGCGGAGCTCCTCCCGGCGGACACCGACCAGTGCCCGGGCCAGACCCCCGGTTCGCCAGGTCGCCTCGTACCGTGCCGACACGGTCGCCGACCGGCGGGCGACGCGTTCGTACGCGTCCGCCAGCCGGGGTCCGAGGCGCTCCACGAGCGCCGCCCGGGCCTCACCCAGCGCCTCGCCGACCTCGGTCAGCTTGGCGTCCCAGACCTCGAGCGTCACGCTGATCTCAGGGGTCAGTCGGCCCGCAGCCTGCCGCAGGAGCGCATTCCTCTGGCGCAGGATCCGTTCGAGGTCCGAGCGCAGCGCATCGTGGCGGGGATGGATCGCCACGAGCAGATCGTCGAGGTACCGGCGCCGTCCGGCAGGCCCACCCTTGACCAGCGTCAGATCGTCGGGAGCGAAGACCGTCACCCGCAGCGCTCCCAGCAGGTCCCGGGTGCGGGGCAGCCGCTGGCGGTTGATCTGCACCCGACCACGGCCACCTGGAGTGATCTCGGCTTCGATCAGGATCCGACGCCCGTCCCTGGTTCCCTCCGCCCGGACGGTGGCCCGCTCGGTGCCGCAGCGCACGAGAGCGTCCGGCGGCGCTCCCCGGAACGACTGGAGCGTCGCCAGGTACCCCAGGGCCTCGAGCAGGTTCGTCTTGCCCTCCCCGTTCGAGCCGACCAGCGCGGTCAGACCCGGATCGAAGCTGATGTCGGCCTCGACGTAGTTGCGGAAGTCGGTCAACCAGAGCCGCTCGAGAAACACGTCAGACCCGGCCGGCGGCCTCGGAACCAACGATCACGACACGTTCACCCGCACCGGCATGAGCAGGTAGAGGAACTCCGATCCGTTGAGACCGTGGATGAGCGCTGGCTTCAGGCTGTCGACGGTCTCGAGTGCGATCTCGTCCGTGGGCGTTGCCTCGATGCCGGCGATCAGGTACTCGGGGTTGAACGCCACGGTGAGCTCGGTGCCCTCGTAGGTGGCGTCGAGCACCTCGTGGGCCTCGCCGACGTCCTGGGTGATCGCCTCCAGCTCGAGCTCGTCGGGCTTCATCCGCAAGCGGACGTGTGCTCCCTCCCGGGCCAGCAGCCGGACCCGGCGGAGCGCATCGAGCAGCGCCTCCCGTCCGACCCGCAGACGGTTCGGGTGACTCGTGGGGATCAGGCTGCGGTACTTCGGGAACTCGCCTTCGATCAACCTCGTGGTGAGCACCACGTCACCGACCTCGAAGGCCACGTCGCGCTCACCCAGGCGCAGGGTGATGGTCCCGGCGTCGCCGAGCAGGCGCCGTAGCTCCCCCAGGGCTTTCGAGGGCACGATCACCTCCTGGCCCTCCGCCAGCACCGACGTTCCCGGCAGATCCCGCACACCGAGGCGGTAGGAATCGGTGGCGACGAGACGCAGGCCGTCGCCCTCGGCCGCCATGAGCACACCGGTCAGGATCGGTCGGGCGTCGTCGACGCTCGCCGCCGGGACCACCTGCCCCAGGGCCTCGGCGAACTCGGCGGCATCCAGCTGCACCGTCTCCGCTGCGGGCTCCGGGAGCTGGGGGTACTCGTGTGCCGGGATGGTCCGAACCGTGAACACGGACCGCCCGGCGCTGATCGTCGCCTGCTCGTCATCCGCTTCGACCTCGACCTTGCCGGGCGGCAGGGAGCGCACGATCTCGGCCACGAGCTTCGCCGGCACCACCGCGGACCCCGCACGCCCCCCGGCCACGGGGATCCGCACGGTGATCGTCAGATCGAGGTCGCTCCCGGTCAGGCGCAGATCGTTCCCCTCGAGCTCGAAGCGGATCCCCGACAGCGCCGGCAGCGACCCACCCCGGTTCGTGACCGCCCGACCAGCAGATGCGAGCGCGTCGGCGAGGACGTCACGCTCGCACCGGAACCGCAGGCCGGACAGCACCACCCGACCGTGATCATCGTCGAACGGGTCCGAGTCGGGGTCGGGTGTCGGATCAGATGTGGAATCGCTCACCACAGAGACATCCTCTGTTCTGATTGTTTTCCTAGTAGGGGTAGTAGGACTTGTGCATTGTGAATGACGGGGTGTCGTCGCAGGTCAACCGGCCAGTCGGCATCCCCGGCCGGTGCGCAGCTTCCCACAGCGTGGCACGGCCGGGACCCGCGGGGAGGGAGGGTCTGTGGGTGGGATCGGCTTCGTCCACCGGTTGGCCGGTGCTCATCCACCGGGTTGTCCAGAGCCCGGTCACGTCGTGGGCCGGCGGTCAGGAGCCGCTTCGGATCGCCGCCTGGAGGGCGGTGACCTGGTCGTAGATCTGTCTGCGCTCCTTCATGAGGTTGCCGACCTTCTCGACGGCGTGGATGACGGTGGTGTGGTCACGACCACCGAACTCGCGGGCGATGGCCGGGTAGCTGAGGTCCGTCAGCTCCCGGAACACGTACATGCCGATCTGGCGGGCGGTGACGAGGGGACGGCGCCGGC
>Ga0308411_10001515_pt1 | contig 15820 bp, 10 predicted proteins | sample HotsprottomLayer_2_FD_203530 | JGI IMG/M metagenome (GOLD analysis project Ga0308411, IMG submission 203530) | Hot spring phototrophic mat microbial communities from Octopus Spring, Yellowstone National Park, Wyoming, United States -... | ecosystem: Environmental > Aquatic > Thermal springs >...
TTCCAATTCTTGCCTAGAATTTTACCACGTTGCCGTCTCGAGATTCTCCCGAAGGGTGCGACTTGAGGGATTGTAGCACACTCTCTCGCGATCATCGGCCAACCTTGCGTCGTGTCGCGGTGCTCGGATCAACCGGGTCGATCGGCACGAATGCCTTGGAGGTCATTGCCGCGTTACCCGAACGGTTACAACTCGTCGGACTCTGCTGTCAGCGGCAATGGCAGCAGCTTGCGGAACAGTGTCGGCGATTTGTGCCGCGCTGGGCAATATTGACCGATCCCGAAGCTTATGCACAGGCGGATCGGAGTGCTTTTCCTGCTGAAACGGAGCTCTGTTTCGGCATGGACGCGGTGGATCGATTGGCAACCGCGGCCGAGGTGGACATTGTCTTGGCGGCGGTGGTGGGAGCGGCGGGGCTTCAGAGTACCTGGGCCGCCGTCAACGCGGGTAAGACCGTGGCCTTGGCCAACAAAGAGAGTCTGGTCGTGGCCGGGGCTTTGATCACTGCGACTGCCCGGCAACGAGGATCGCAGCTGATCCCCGTGGATAGTGAACATTCCGCGATATTTCAGGCGATGACGGGGCATCCGCCGACGGAGATCGCGCGGGTGGTATTGACTGCCAGCGGCGGACCGTTTCGCGGCAAAAGCCGACAGCAACTGGAATCCGCCACACCCGAAGAAGCGTTGTGTCACCCGACCTGGCGGATGGGCCGGAAAATCACGGTGGATTCGGCGACATTAATGAATAAAGCCCTTGAAGTGATCGAAGCACACTGGCTCTTCGACTTGACGGCGGAACAAATTGATGTGATCGTGCATCCGGAATCCGTTGTTCATTCGTTCGTGGAATTCGTGGATGGATCGGTGCTGGGGCAGTTATCACCTCCGGATATGCGATTGCCGATTCAATATGCGCTTACCTATCCCGAGCGTTGTCCTGGTCCGGCACGGAAAATCGACTGGGCAACCCTGGCTGGCCTGACGTTTGAAGCCCCTGACCGTGAAACGTTCAGCGGTTTGGACCTTGGCTTTGAAGTGATTCGCCGCGGTGGGACGGCTGGCGCGGTCCTGAATGCGGCGAATGAAGCTGCTGTTGATGAATTCTTCGCTGGCACCCTCGGCTTTCTGGACATTGCCCGATGTTGCCGCACGGTGCTGGAAACGCACGATTACAACCCCGCTCCTTCGCTCGCCGACCTGATGGCGGTCGATCGATGGGCGCGACAGGAGGTGGCCCGTTGGACACGCACCCGCAAGCAGACGACCCTCGGTTCCTGACGCCGGCAAGTCCGCAAATCTCTTCTCCTCCACAATCGGTCGCATCGAGCAGCACGGCGGCTGAGGTAGGGGCAGCGGAAACGGTGGGTGGCTGGTTCCGACAAAACTGGTCGAAATTGGCAATTGCGATCGCGGTCTTTGCTCTCATTTGCCGATATTTGCATCCTTTGGATGTGTTACTGGCAGGCTTAGGGCTTAGCCTGATTATCTTTTTGCATGAACTCGGCCATTTTCTGGCAGCGAAATGGTGCGACGTACATGTCAAGACGTTCAGTATCGGTTTCGGCCCCTCGTTGCCGTTCTGCCAATTTCAGTACGGTGAAACAACGTACAAGCTGGCCATGATTCCACTGGGTGGCTACGTCGCCATGGTCGGCGAAAGTGATGAGGAAAGTGACACCGATTCGGAAGGCGAGGGCGCTGCGGCGGACGATCCGCGGAGCTTTAAGAATAAGTCGGTCGGGCAACGAATGTTGATCATCTCGGCCGGGGTCATCATGAATCTGATTCTTGGCTGCCTCTGCTTTATGGTGACATATCTGCACGGTGTTCGGGAAATGCCGGCGGTGGCGGCCTCGGTGGAACCGGGTTCTGCGGCTTGGGTTGCGGGAATTCACAGCGGCTCGGAGATCACCCGGATCAACCGGCGAATGAACCCCTGGTTTGATGACTTGCGGCCGATCGTTTCGAGCACTCACGTCGGGGAAACGGTCAGCTTGGATATTGTTTATCGAGGGCAAACTCGGAGTTTGGAGGTCGAGCCGACCCGTCCGGCCGGGGCGTTGTTCCCGGTGCTTGGTATTCGCCCACCGGAGCGGCTCGTCCTTCGGCGGATTCGACGTGAAGCTGTGCCACCGTATCTGGTGGGAAGCGTTGCGGCACGGGCCAAGGCGAGCGATGGCGGAGAAGGCTTCCTTCCAGGCGACCGATTGATTGCCATGACGGATCCGGAGCATCCGGATCAGGTCAAACCGTTTGAAGCAAACTTTGACGGATTGCCTGGGGAATATTTTGATTATTTGAATCGCCTGACACGATTGGCCGGGCAACCCCTGACATTTCAAGTTCAGCGTCACGCCGAAGCGGGCAACAAAGCTCCGGTCGAAGCGACCATCATCGTGCCGCCAGCATATCGGCAATCGTTGGGGCTACGGATGCGGATCGGCCCGGTGACCGCCATCCGTGTAGGTTCGGCGGCGGAAGGGCAGATTTACCCCGGCGATCGCTTGGTGGAAGTCGCTTTGGAATATCCGGGAAAGGAAAAGCGGCGGTATGTTGCCGGGCAGCCGCGACCCGGAGAAAGCCCGGATCGGGAACTGCTGTTGCCGCTGGATCCCCTGCGATTACCGTTGGAACTGAATACCTGGTCGGATCGCTGGTTGTCGGAATATTCCGAGGGAAGTTGGCCTGAGTCGCAACGGCTGATTACAGTGACGGTTCTTCGGCATCGCGACGGCGATCACACCGAGACACCCGTCCGCGTGGAACTCCGCTGGGACCCCTCATATCGGAATGAACCGACGGATCCGAGCGTGCCCGGAGCACCGATTCCGATTAACGGGCTTGGCTTTGGGTATATGGTCGATCATATTGTTGATGCGGTCGAGCCGGATTCGCCAGCGGCCCGAGCGGGGCTGAAAGCGAACGATCAGTTGAGTGCGATCCGGTTTTTTGCCGAGAACTACGACGGTAGCCTGATCGAGGGAAGCTGGGAGGAAATCCAGCCGCAGCAATGGGGGTATGTCGATTACAAGCTGCAACTGCAATATCCGCATCAAGTCGTTGCACGGATCAAACGGGATGGGCAATTCTTAGAGGTGCCATTGGAAGCCGTGGCCGATCCCACATGGCCGGTAGTGGATCGTGGCCTGATTCTCAGCCGAGAAACCCGAATTCAACAAGCGGACAGCGTCCTGGAAGCGCTGGAAATGGGAGCGTATCGGACCGCACGCTCGATTCGGATGATTTATCAAGGCTTGTATGCGATGGTGTTCGGGCGAATCTCGGTCAAGATGATGAGCGGACCGATCACTCTTGCTCGGGCAAGTTACTTTATCGCCGGCGAAGACATCTGGACATTGATGCTGTGGGTCGGATTGATCAGCGTGAATCTGGCTGTGGTCAACTTTTTACCGATTCCAGTCCTCGATGGCGGTCACATGGTTTTCCTGATTTATGAGTGGATCCGTGGCAAGCCTGCCCCGGTCAGTATCCAGGTGATTTTCACCTACATTGGTTTGGCATTTATTGTGGGATTGATGTTGTTTGTGATCGGGTTAGATCTTTGGCGGCTGTTTTTCGCGGACTGAGGCGGCTTTTGAAGGATCGTTGTTTATCTTCGAGGAATCAAGAAAAGGATTTCCCGCCGCTGATCCGATGGTCCTTGCCTTGCAAAACGATCGGACCGCGGGTCTTCTGGAATCTCTACGTTGAGTGGACAGCACCGAAACCTCGGGTCGGTGGTGAGTTACTTTCGCTTCACCCTCCTTCTCGACCCCTACCCCATAATCTCTTGCAATTCATTTCCAGGGCGATCTGGGCTTGCTTGCTTTTTGGAAATTGGGATAACCTCTGCCGGGCGTGGATCGAGCGGCTGGGTTGTGCTTTGGCGAATGTCCAGGTAAATCCGCAAACCCGCCGGTCGTCACCGGTAGCGATGGAGTTGCAACGATGGGTTGGCCGGTGACGGACTACCAACTTTTCACAGGGAGGAATTGCTGATGCCGACGCGTCGCGTGTGGTCTTTTTTAGCGGCGGTCGTCGCCGCCTTGGGGATGGCCGGTACAAGCCGAGCCGATTTTGTTATCGACGATTTTTCGGTACCATCGCCGGCTTCGTTTTATTTGATCGACCTTCTGAACAGCAACCCGTACACGCGTACGGACGCCCTGAGCAATGGCCTGACCCGGAATCTGAGCGTGACTGTTCAGACACCAAACCCGACGAATCCGAATTCCGCGTCGGGATTCATTGGTACCCGTCCCAGCGGTACGCCTTCCGGTCCTTTATTCAGCATGGATAGCGACAATAGCTCCACCGTGATTTCGAATTTGAGTTACACCGGCTTCGTCGGTGCGCTGGCAAATTTTAGTCTGGTGAATGCCATTCACCTCGACTTCTTAAACCTGGATTCCGGAATCGCGACGACGACGACTCCCTTAAGCATTGATCTGATCACATCTTCGGGCACCTTGAATTACAGCGGGTTTGTCAGTGATTCGAATGTGCCGTTCACCTTTTCCGCGTACCTGAGTTCGTTCACCGGGAGCGGCGATTTGACGCAGGTGACGGGGTTGAATGTGACACTCAACGGCGGTGCTTCAAGCCGTCAGGCGGCTGACTTCGTGCTTGATCGCATCAGGGTTTCGACCGTTCCGGCTCCGCCGGCGGCGTTGCTCGGTTTGCTGGCATTGCCCATCTTGGGGTTATATCGCCGCCAGCGAGAATCCGCGGGGAAATAAATCGCCGAGTCGTCTCAGGCCATGTCACCGCGGTCGGCAGCCCGCTGTTCCGTTCCGCGGTGAACCGGAGAATCGCAAAGAGATCCCCGACGGAATCTGGTTTCTCGGGCGTTCCACAGCCACCCAGGACAGTGATTCCAGGACAAGAAAGCGGCCCGGTTTACACACTTTTCAGTGTTGATCGGACCGACGTTGCGAGTCATCACCGGCCTGAAGATCGGCAATAGGTGGATTTTCGGAGAAGCCGGACAGTCTGTCTGGACGGTTTCGTATTTGCCGATACGATATAATTAAGTCCACTGCAGCGGAGCGATCTCGGGCCGGTAACGACAACGGAGATCGGTGGCGTTTTGTTTTCGCGGTTCGACGTTTCGTTCGATGGTCCGGTGTCGATTCCCGTAAGATATGGTGTTAGACCCCTTACTTGTAAGGAGCCGGCAGTATTTCGCCGGCCGACGACGATGCTTGATAAAGTCAGAAACATTGGGATTATGGCCCACGTGGACGCTGGGAAGACAACAACGACCGAGCGAATTCTCTACTACAGTGGTACGAAACATAAAGTGGGGGATGTCGATACAGGCGATACCACGACCGACTTCGACCCGTTGGAGCGGCAAAAAGGGATTACGATCAACAGTGCCGCCGTATCCGTTGACTGGGAAGATGACGAAGGCCAGCATGTCTCCATCAACATCATCGATACCCCGGGTCACGTCGACTTTACCGCCGAGGTAGAACGGAGCCTTCGAGTGCTGGATGGTGCCATCGGGGTCTTCTGCGCCAAGGGCGGTGTGGAAGTTCAATCAGAAACCGTCTGGCGGCAAGCAGCCAAATATAAAGTGCCCCGCATTGCTTATGTGAACAAGCTCGACCGCATGGGGGCAGATTTCTGGGGGTGCGTCGAGCAAATGAAAACCAAGCTGAAGGCCAACCCGGTGGTGGTGACTATCCCGGCCGGCCAAGATGATAAGCTCGAGGGAATCATCGACCTTATTCGCATGAAGCTGATCACCCGAGATCTGTCCGATAAGACGAACCGAAAATTTTTCATCACGGATATTCCGGAAAAGTACGCAGAAGAAGCGAAGAAACGTCGCGAACAGATGCTCGATGGAGTTTCCGCGGCATCGGATGAGATCATGGAACTGATCTTGGAAGGCAAAGAGGTGCCGGAAAAGTTAATCCGCCAGGCACTCCGCAAAGGCACCATCGAAAACATTTTCACCCCGGTCCACTGCGGCAGCAGCAAAATGTTCCACGGTGTTCAGCAACTGCTCGACCTGGTCGTTGACTGCTTGCCGAGCCCGCTTGATCGGCCGCCGGTCGAGGCGACTAATGTTAAAACCAAGGAAGTGATATACCGTAAACCGGACCCGAACGAACCGTTGGCCGCCCTGGCATTCAAAACCGTGGCCGAGCCAAACGGTGACCTCGTTTATCTGCGAATCTACTCGGGGGAATTAAAACCGGGTGAAACCTACCTGAATACCACAACGGGGAAAAAAGAACGGATCGCCCGCTTTTATCGAATGATGGGCGACAAACGAATCAACCTCGAGAAGGCCGGTCCTGGGGATATTGTCGCGGCCATGGGTCTGGCCGAGACTTATACCGGGAACACCCTTTGCGATCCGGCCGAGCCAATAGCACTCGAAGCGATTCAATTCCCGAAACCGGTCATTTCCCAAGCACTTACCTTCGCCAAGTCCTTGGATGCCGGCAAAGTTGGCGAAGCCCTGAATCGACTAGTCCGCGACGACCCCACGCTGAAAACACACACCGACGAGGAAACGAAAGACACCATCATTTCCGGAATGGGTGAACTTCACCTGGAAATCTCCATCGAAAAATTGAAGCGGGCCTGTGGTATTCCCCAGGAAAACACCGAACTGATCAAGCTCGGGAAACCTCGGGTGGCATATCGGCAAACCTTCGCTCGGGAAGTCGATTTTGAATACAAATTCATCAAACAAACGGGCGGTCGTGGCAAATTCGCCGTGATTGTCGTGAAGTTCAGGCCGCTCACCCCGGATGATATTGAAGCGAAAATCAAGGCAATCGAAGAATTAAAAGATCCGAAAATCAAGCCGGACCCGAACAATATCTACTTCATCAATAACATTACACAGGGGGCAATTCCGAAGGAATATATCCCCAGCGTTGAAGAAGGTTTGCGTGAAGCCGCCAAGAAAGGGAGTAAATATCCCTACCCGTTTGTGGATATTGAATTCGATCTCCACTTCGGGAAATATCACGATGTCGACTCCTCCCAAGATGCGTTCTACTTGTGCGCCCTGGAAGCCTTCCGGGAAGCCGAGGCCCGGGCCGGGGTACAACTGCTAGAACCGATTATGAAGGTGGTGGTGGTTTCGCCAAAAGAATATCAAGGGCAAATCAGCGGCAACATCGCCTCGAAACGCGGCATCATCGAGGAAACTTCAGAAGATAAAGGGATCTCCCAAGTGACGGCCAAAGTGCCGCTGGCGAACCTGTTCGGGTATACCAGCGATCTCCGCTCGGCGACCAAAGGCCAAGCCAGTTTCAGCATGGAATTTAGCCATTACGCCCCGGTGGCGGCGGAACTGGCCGACATCCCGAAAACCACGGCCCGGAGATAATCAGCTGCTGAATTCGTTCCTTTGGCTTGTTCAATTCTGAAGAATTCTCGACACAGGTGATGAGACCTTGTCCCATCACCTGTGTTTTTTCCGTTCCATCTAGCGTAGGATCAGAGAAACTCACATTCGGGTCAAACTCGGATGCTGAGCTGATCCCAATTTCACCACCGATTGCATAAACGAAAAATCTTGGCGAATCGGCCAGACCTTCGCACAAGATTCATATTTCTTGGCCGGAGAACGGCTATTCTTAATGGTGAAAAGTGGGACGGAAACCGTGATGGACCTTCTTTGCCCAACCTCGACACCGGTGAACCGAATATGACTGCACCGATCACCGTGGATGAGTTTTTTACACTCGTTGATCGCAGTGGCTTACTGCCGCCAGATCGTATTAACGCTTTCATCGAGCGGCTCCGCTCGACCGAGCCGAATTTAACGACTTCCGAAGCAATTGCCCGACAGATGGTCCGCGAGCGATTGCTCACCCCATTTCAAGCTCGGCAACTGCTCCGTGGCCGACACCGGGGCTTTTTCCTCACCGAGAAATACAAAATTCTTGAGCTCCTTGGCGAAGGCGGCATGGGCCGGGTTTTGCTCTGCGAGCACCTGATGCTCAACAAACTCGTGGCTGTCAAGCTATTGCAAATGAATAGCGCCCAGCAGCCCGGTGCTGTCGAACGCTTTTTACGGGAAGCACGAGCCGCCGCTGCCCTCGATCATCCGAATATCGTTCGTGTCTTCGACGTGGATAAAGCCGGGACAACCCCGTTCATGGTGATGGACTATATCGATGGCACGAACCTGCATCAACTCGTCGCCGAACATGGTCCGCTGACCATTGAACGGGCCGCTGATTACATTCGGCAAGCGGCCCTCGGGCTGCAACACGCCTTTGAAAACGGCCTGATCCACCGCGACATCAAGCCGGGCAATCTGCTGCTGGATCGGAATGGTGTCGTCAAAATGCTCGACCTCGGTCTGGCACGCTTTTTTGACGCCGGGAAAAACGAAAATTTAACCCAGAAATTCGACGAGAAAAGTGTGCTTGGGACGGCTGATTTCATTGCTCCGGAACAAGCGATGAACAGCAGTAAAGTCGATATTCGGGCGGATATTTATAGCCTCGGTTGCACTATGTATTATCTGCTGCTCCGCCGCTTCCCCTTCGAAGACGGATCAGTCGCACAGAAACTGATGTGGCACCAGACCAAAGAACCGATTCCCGTCCGGGAACTTCGTCCTGATGTTCCTGCCGGACTCGCCGACGTTCTCGAACGGATGATGCGGAAAAAGCCGGAAGATCGCTATCAGACCCCCGCGGAAGTGGTTCAAGCCGTTCAGCCATGGGTCGGCCAGGTTCCGTTGCCGTCACCGCAAGAAATGCCAAAGGTCCGGCCTAGTGCTTATCAACTCGGGTTGTCGCTTCCCCCCAGTCCATCGCTATTGTCTGGCAGTCAAGCAGAAACGCCATCTCCGCTGGCTTCGGATCATGCGACCGGCATCAATCCTGTTGCCCGTCGTTCCGCACCCGTTGGCTATCCAACTTCCCGCCCCAACGTCCCGGCCGGCACTGGTGTCACCCCGGCGCTGCATCCTGGCATGTGGCCAAGCGGTGTCGCCGGACCGCCGCCAATGACCCCGAACACCGGGGATTACGCCGCTTATCCTCACTCGAATCTGCCGCCCGGTACCATGCCCCCCGTGGCTCATTCCGGACAATTTCCCCCAGGCATGGTGCCCACCGATCGCTTCGTGATGGCTCAAGAGGCCAAAAGCAACAAAACCATGCTGATCGGCTTTGTGACCATCGGGTTGTTGCTGTTGCTCGTCGGCGCTGGCCTCGCTGTAACCATGCTCGGCGGCTTCTCAGGAAATAAATCGACACTCGGGGGCATTACTGGGAACAATAAGACCCCGGAAGTCGCGGCAACCTCGCCGACCCTTACTCGACCGACCACACCCACGACCGAACCCACGACTACGGTCGTCAGGCAAATTGAGTACACGCTCAACGGGGCTGGCTCTTCCTTTGTCGGGCCACTCATGGAACGATGGGCCGAGCGATTTGTCCAATTGCACGGAACCGAAATCAAATATAAACCGATCGGTTCCGGTGGGGGAATTAAGGGCATAATCGACGATCTTCAAGATTTCGGATGCACGGATGCCCCGATGAAAGATTCGGAACTTCAAGCGGCTCGGGCCAATCGTGGCGAAGTGATCCACATCCCCCTGGCAATGGGTGCCGTGGTCGTTACTTATAACTTGCCAACCGTGACAACACCATTGCGCTTCACTGGTGCTCAAATTGCCGATATTTATCTCGGGAAAATCAAAAATTGGAATGATCCGTCCATCCGCGCTAATAACCCTGGTGTCAATTTGCCCGATCTCCCGATTATCCCGATCCACCGTTCAGACAGCAGCGGTACGACCGATATCTTCACGGATTACTTATCCAAAGTCAGCGTAGCCTGGGAAAAGGGTCCGGGTCGCGGCAAAACGGTCAAGTGGCCCGTGGACGAGATGTCGAAAGCCGATCACGGGGCACCGCAAAACAATGGCGTGGCCGAGAAAGTCAACCGCACCGAAGGTGCGATTGGCTATGTGGAACTCGGATACGCCCTTGCGAACTCGTTACCCGTGGCGGAACTCAAAAATCGGGAAGGTGTCATGGTGAAGCCAAATCTGATTACCGTCACCGCCGCCGCGAACGGTATTATGCAAGATCTCCCGGAGGATCTCACTTTCAGCCTTACCGATGCTCCTGGCAAGTCAGCTTACCCCATTTGTGGCACCGTCTGGGCAATCCTTTATACCAACCAAGAAGCAGCGAAGGGTCAACGACTCGTGGAATTCTTCCGCTGGGCAACGGGTGCCGAAGGACAGGAATTTTGTACAGAACTCAACTACGCACCCCTGCCGGAATCAATGCGGCCAATTATTCGTGAAAAACTGAAGCGAGTCACCGGTTCCATGGCAGCACGGAATTAACCATCGACCGGGTTTCTCGGCAGCTTCACGCGGCAGTGCCGCCATGCCGCCAGAGCTTCAAGGATTTCTTCAGTTTGATCGAAAAATAAAAAATGATCGGCAGCGGGGTCGTAGAACTCAGTCATCTCGACTCCATTCGCTTTCATCAGGGCAATCGCTGTTGCCACGCGGTTGGCTGAGACGTTGTGATCGCGACCGCCATAACAGACAAATACCGGGCGATGACGCCAGCCACGGATAAATTGTTCGCTGGTGATAATCTCCGGTTCCAGTGTCGGTGACAGGAAGATCAAGCCGTCGAATTGCTCAGCATAAGCCGCACCACCGCGGCTGACGCCACAACCTCCCTGAGAAATCCCAGCAAGCAACACCCACTCCAGCGAATCATATTGCCGTAGCAGATCCCGCCAACGGGATATACACACGTTGCTTTTCCGATGTTCCCAGTTGCCGTAGCCAAAGCAAGGGCAAAGAACCAGGCAGTGTTGAGATGCAGCCCACGAACGCCAGCCGTGGAGCCAAAGTTTCGGGTTGCCACCGTGACCGTGCAAGGCAATGACCGCTCCTCGGATCCTTCCCTCAGCCGGTGCCGCATAAAAAGCAAGACCTGGATCGATCAGGCCACCCAGAACTGCTCGGAATGCTTCCGGCAACAAGGACGGGAGCCTTGCATAGTCGGCATCCGCCTCAAGTTCACCAAGTAACTCCTCAGATCGTTGTCGGATCCGCCGAGCCTCGGTGCGGCTCATCCACGGATCGAGCCGGGTGACGATGTGAATTACGAAACGAATAACCGCCGTTTCCGAAAGACAACTGCAGTTAACCGGTTCATGACGATCAAGAGCGATTAGACCGATCCGAGTGGTCATTCTCGGTATCTCCCACTCGGCCAAGTCTGGTTGTGGATCGGGGCCAAAATTTGTTGGACAGCCACCAGCAGAGTGGAGTCTGGGGGAGATTTGAGGGCTTCCAAGTTGGTTTCCAGTTCCGTCCGTTTCGCTGTGCCAGTGATGGTACTGGGGATCCGTGGTTCTGCGTAGCAGAACTGCATACCGAGTGTGGCGATGTTTTGGCCGAGCGAGTGGCAGTAATCTGCCGCCGCTTTGCAAAGTTGCTTGATCGTCTCTGAAGCAGGATGCCAAGGAGGCGGCCCCTGCGGGGTGAGCAGACCCATTGCCAGCGGACTTGCATTCAAAACCCCGACACCATGGCTCTCGGCCACCGGTAATAATTCCGTAAGCAAGCGATCATTCTGCAAATTGAAATGACAGTAGGAAATCACCACATCGAGGTGACAGTGTTCGATTGCCTGCCGAAGCAATCCCAGCGGATAACCTGACATGCCAATGAATCGGCATTTTCCTTCTCGTTTCAGGTCATGAAGGACCGCCGCGGTTTCATCAAAGACCCTTTCATAATCGTCGGCGAATTCGATGTCGTGAGCGAGAAGAATCTCAACATGATCGGTTCGAAGCCGCTGCAATGATCCTTCGAAGCAAGCACGCATTCCCGCCGGGGAAAAGTCGAAGCGATCGCGATCGAGTCGCCCGGCTTTCGTGCAGAGAATGAACCGATCCCTGAGCCCCTGAGCTAAAATTTCACCGAGAATTTCTTCGGAGCGGCCCAGACCGTAATAGGCGCTGGTGTCGATGAAATTGATTCCCGCATCGAGGGCCGCATGAACGGTTTCCTGGGCATCTTGCAGGGAAATCGGTCCGTATTGCTGACCGAAGGCGGCCCCACCGAGGGAAAGTTGCGAAACAGTCAGCCCGGTTTTCCCAAGGATGCGATAATCCATGATGCACGGTCCTCGATCGACACGGTTCTCAAGGCACTTTTCTCAACGCCTGCAATGATCGTAAAAAGCAAACTTGATGCTTTCGCTTCGGGGTATTTTGCCAACGACATCTCGTTTCGCCCAGAATTCTGCTTCCGGGTTTCCCCTGCTCCCCATGATAATACCAGAGGGGTGTCATGATAGGGATGAGCGAATGACTTCCTTGTCGCGGAGAGCTCGGAGCTTTCACTGATGAATCGGCGGCTTCTGATTCAGATTACCACTCCTGCGGTAGTTCTCGGTGCGGTGTTATTGATCGGTTGCCTGGTCGGAGCTTGGTATGTTAGCCGCTTGCAAGCCGGCCTTGGGAGCATTATCTCGCATAATGTCTCGAGTTTACGAGCGGCTCAGCGATTGGAGATGTCGGCACAAAAGTTACGGCTCCACTCGCTGATGTATTTGCTCGATCCGAATCCTGAATTGAAAAATATCATTGACCTTGATCAACAGGAATTTGAAACCTGGCTTCAGAAAGCGAGCCGCACGGCCGTGACTCCCGAGGAACAAGCGGCCGTGGCCAACATCGGGGATGGCTACAACCGGTTTCGAGAATCGCTGGGCGGATTAAAAGCTTTGGCCGAACGCGATGGTGGTCGCAGCGATTTGCGGGCATTTGCAGCCACGGGGCCGGTACGCTGGGTCGTCGAGCCCTGTGAAGAATATGCTCAGTTAAATGAAGATCAGATGAACCGTACGGCCGAGCAAAGCAATCGATTGACCGAACAATTACAACTGGTGATGCTCATGTTGGGGGTAGCGGCCCCGCTCGGCGGCCTAGTCAGTGGCTACGGCATCGCTCGAGGATTAAGCCGATCCCTGTATAAATTGAGCGTTCATGTTCAAGACATGGCCCAGCATCTCGACTGGGAAGTGGGTGCCGTGCGGTTATTGCCCGAAGGCGATTTTCAACTGCTCGACTGGCAGTTGCAAAAGGTCGTGGATCGAGTGGCGGAAGTGACCGAGCAATTACAACAACAACAGCAAGAAATCTTGCGAGCACAGCAATTGGCGGCCGTCGGCCAACTTGCGGCCGGTGTCGCGCACGAGGTCCGCAACCCGCTGACGGCGATCAAGATGCTGGTCGAAGCTGCATTACGCCCCGTGCAGCCGCGACCGTTCACGCTCGATAATCTCCGAGTGATCGATCGTGAAGTTCGCCGCCTCGAGCAAACCGTGCAGGGTTTCCTAGACTTTGCCCGGCCACCCGCGCTGCAACCAGTCCCGATCGACTTGCGGAAGCTGTTCCGCCAATCCGCGGAACTGGTCGCTGCCCGAGCCCGGCAACAGCAGGTCAAAGTGGAAATCACGGTGCCGAGTGAACCGGTGATCGGTCTGGTTGATCAAGGCCGACTCAGCACTGTGATCGTGAATTTGTTCTTGAACGCACTCGATGCCATGCCGGGCGGTGGCACCCTTTCCGCACGTCTTGCCCCCCGTCAAGGCTCGACCATTCGCTTTACCGTCGCTGATACTGGCCCCGGAATTCCAGCCGATGTCTTGCCGCGTCTTTTCACCCCGTTTGTGAGTTCAAAACCGACGGGAAGCGGCCTGGGGTTAAGTATTTGCAAACGGGTCGTGGAAGATCATGGCGGCCGGATCGCCGCGGAAAACCTCCCGACAGGCGGCGCCCGCTTCACCGTGACGCTCCCAGCTCCGCCACTGCCGATTTCCAGCCCAGCAACTGCAACCAAGGAGGATGCCGATGCCCGTCTTGCTGGTCGTCGATGATGAAGAGGCGGTTCGCTATTCGTTCAGCTACGTTTTCACGGATGCAACCATCGAAGTTGTGACGGCGGGCACGATCGCCGAGGGCTGGTCTCGATTCCAGGAACAGCGGCCGGATGTTATTGTGCTCGACCTGCAGTTGCCGGATGGCTCGGGGCTCGAATTATTTCGGAAAATTCAAGCGGAAGACCGCAAACGCCCGGTCGTGTTCGTGACCGCTCACGGAACCGCGGAAACCGCGATCGAGGCGATGAAACACGGGGCGTTTGATTACCTGACAAAGCCGGTCGATCTCGATAAACTCACCCAGATTTTGCACCGGGCGTTTGAAGCCGCGCGATTGATGGAAGGACCGTCGCTTTTACCCGACCCGCAGGCCGATGATCGGCTTGTCGGACGCAGCCCGCAGATGCAAGAAATGAGCAAGGCGATCGGCCGAATCGCTCCCCAGGAAGTCAACGTGCTGATCCTCGGCGAATCCGGAACCGGAAAAGAACTTGTCGCACGGGCATTGTACTTACATAGCCGCCGCTCCGATGGTCCGTTCCTGGCCGTGAATTGCGCGGCCATTCCCGATGCTCTGCTCGAAAGTGAAATGTTCGGCCATGAACCTGGAGCTTTCACCGGAGCGACACGCCGCCGGATCGGTAAATTCGAACAATGCGACGGCGGAACCTTGTTCCTCGATGAAATCGGCGACATGCCTTTAAGCTTGCAAGCCAAGATGCTCCGCGTGATCCAGGATCAGCGATTCGAACGCGTCGGGGGCAATGAAACCATTCAGACCCGAGTCCGCATTCTGGCCGCTACCAATCAGGAACTGGAAGGAGCAGTCAATAGCGGCCGCTTTCGCGCGGATCTCTACTATCGCTTAAAAGGAGCGACCATCCGGGTGCCGCCATTACGAGAACACACCGCCGACATCCCAGAACTCGCTCATCATTTCCTGTTTCGCTTCAATCGCGAACTGGGCACGGAGTACCGCGGTTTTGAACCCAGTGTCTTGGATTGGCTGCAACAACTCCCCTGGCCAGGAAATGTTCGGGAATTACAAGGGGTCATCCGCGAAGCGATGTTGTATGGCTCGGGGCACATCATCTTAAGCGATTTCTTGCCGGAATCGTATCGGCCGAAGCTAACTGCGTTATCACCAGTGAACGAAAGCCCCTGCGTTCCGGTGACACTCGAAACTGCCCTCGATCAGTTGATCGAGCAGTTGCTTCAAGATCAGCAAGGAAATGTTTATGGTCGGGCCGTGGAAGCCCTCGAACGCCGAATCTTCCCACGGGTTCTGAAACTGACCGGAGGCAATCAAACCCACGCCAGCGAATTACTCGGAATCAGTCGTGGTACCCTCCGCCAGAAGATGAAAGAACTCGGCTTTATGATCGACCGGGTGTTTAACGAGACAGCCCCAATTCCTAAAGAGTGACGACAAAAGAGGAATATCCGAGGAAACTCCGATCCGCCGCGAGATCAAAATCCGGAACCGACAGCGCTTGCCCTCACCTCGATTGGACAATCTTTTGCCAGTTGCTTAAAATTTGCACAATTCTCGAACTCGGAAGCTTGCCCCATCTCGATGACTTCGCCACAATTTGCAGAAATTAACATTAAAATGCGACGAATGTTGCAGCAAATCGTGTGAGTCAGTCTATCTTGGCACAAAAGATGCCTAAAATTTAATTTTATTGTGTAGCCACAGGAAGCGGTGGCCGACATGATGCCACTCCGTTGCAGCAGCTGCCACCGGCGGAGTGGCACTCTACGTGTAACAAAATTCTGCTTTCGACTTGCATCAGATGAATTTCGCATTCTTATTGTCTCGATTGGCAATGATTGATACGACTTCAATGGATTTTTAGGGGAAAATTCCAGGAAGGTGTCGCTGGTTCAAGC
>Ga0308411_10001518_pt1 | contig 15812 bp, 14 predicted proteins | sample HotsprottomLayer_2_FD_203530 | JGI IMG/M metagenome (GOLD analysis project Ga0308411, IMG submission 203530) | Hot spring phototrophic mat microbial communities from Octopus Spring, Yellowstone National Park, Wyoming, United States -... | ecosystem: Environmental > Aquatic > Thermal springs >...
GTAACCGAGGGTTCACCGACCGGGCACGCAGGTGGTCCGCCGGTCCCGCCGACGCCGACCCCGTAGGCTGCGGCCATGCCAGAACCCCGCTCGATCGCCCCCGCCTCCGGGCGCCTCGGCGTGCTCACGCCCGGCCTCGGGGCGGTCTCGTCCACCTTCATCGCCGGTGTGCTCTCGGCCCGGGCCGGCCACACGGTGCCGATCGGGTCCCTCACCCAGCTCGCGCACATCCGGCTGGGGGCGCGCAGCGAGGGCCGCAACCCCCGCATCGCGGACTTCGTGCCCCTCGCCTCCCTCGACGACCTCGTGTTCGGGGGGTGGGACCCCATCTCGGCCAACGCGCTCGAAGCGGCCCGCACCGCCGGGGTGCTCGAGGAGCGTGACCTGGCGCCGGTGTCGGCCGAGCTCGAGGGCGTCGTTGCCATGGACGCGGTCTTCGACCACCGGTGGGTGCGCAAGCTCGACGGTCACCGGGTCAAGCGTGCGGGGTCGAAGTGGGAGCTGGCCGAGGCGCTGGTCGAGGACATCGAGCGCTTCCGCACCGAACAGGGCTGTGAGCGGCTGGTCATGGTGTGGTGCGGCTCGACCGAGGCCTACCAGGAGCCGAGCGGGGTGCACGCCACCGTGGCCGCGTTCGAGGCCGGTCTGCGTGCCGACGACGAGAACATCTCACCCAGCCAGATCTACGCCTACGCCGCCCTCGTGTCGGGGGTGCCGTTCGCCAACGGGGCGCCCAACCTGTCGGTCGATGTGCCGTGCATGCTCGAGCTGGCCCGCGACCGGCAGGTGCCGATCGCCGGCAAGGACTTCAAGACCGGCCAGACGCTCATGAAGACGATGATCGCCCCCGGGCTCAAGGCCCGGATGCTGGGGCTGCGGGGGTGGTACTCCACGAACATCCTCGGCAACCGCGACGGTGAGGTGCTCGACGACCCCGAGAGCTTCAAGACCAAGGAGGTCTCCAAGCTCGGCGTGCTCGACACGATCCTGCAGCCCGGGGTCTACCCGGAGCTGTACGGGACCATCGACCACGTCGTGCGGATCAACTACTACCCGCCCCGCGGCGACAACAAGGAGGGGTGGGACAACATCGACATCTTCGGGTGGATGGGCTACCCGATGCAGATCAAGATCGACTTCCTGTGCCGTGACTCGATCCTGGCCGCGCCGATCGTGCTGGACCTGGCCCTGTTCCTCGACCTCGCCGCCCGCGCCGGCGAGTCGGGCGTGCAGGAGTGGCTGAGCTTCTACTTCAAGTCCCCCCAGGCCGTGGGCCCGGCCGGCCCCGAGCACGACCTGTTCATCCAGCAGACCAAGCTGAAGAACACCCTGCGGGAGTGGATGGGCGAGGCCCCGGTGACCCACTCGGAGGCCGGGTAGGGCGGGGCCGGCGTCGCTACCATCCGGCCGATGACCGACACCGCCGCAGCCTCCGCCATCGTCGACGAGCGCCTCGACGCCCTGCTCGCCGAGCTCGACCCGACCACCGCCGACCCCGTGGCACTGCGTGGCCGGCAGTACGACCTGGGTCTGGCCTGGGTCCACTTCCCGGAGGGCTGGGGCGGGCTCGGCCTGCCACCCACCCACCAGCGCGAGATCGACCGGCGACTGCGGGAGGCGGGCGCCCCGCCACCCGAGGTGCGCATGTTCTTCGGGCTCACGATGGCCGGGCCGACGGTCGTGACCCACGGCGACGACCAGCTCCGGGCGCGTCTGCTGCGGCGGATGTTCACCGGCGAGGACGCCTGGTGTCAGCTGTTCAGCGAGCCCGGCGCAGGCTCGGACCTAGCGGGCCTGGCGTGCCGGGCGGAGCGCGACGGTGACGAGTGGGTCGTCACCGGTCAGAAGGTCTGGAACACCCTCGCCCACATCGCCGATCGCGGCATGCTCGTGGCCCGCACCGACCCGGAGGCCCCCAAGCACAAGGGCCTGACCTACTTCGCGCTCGACATGCACAGCCCCGGTGTCGAGGTGCGCCCACTGCGGCAGATGACCGGCGAGGCCGAGTTCAACGAGGTCTACCTGACCGAGGTGCGGATCCCCGACACCGACCGGGTCGGCGCCGTGGGTGAGGGCTGGCGGGTGGCGATGACCACCCTGATGAACGAGCGCACCACCATCGGCGGGGGTTCGGCGCCGCCCCAGCGTGGCTCGGGTGCCATCGCCGAGGCGGTGCGGATCTGGCGGGAGGAGGCCGTCGAGCGTTCGCCGGTGGCGCGGGACCGTCTGGTGCAGCGCTGGATCGAGGCCGAGGTGCTGCGCCTCACCAACATCCGCGCCGCCCAGAACCGCAAGGCCGGCAACCCGGGACCGGAGGGCTCGATCGCCAAGCTCATGTTCGCCGAGGTGAACCAGCGGATCTACGAGCTGTGCGTGGACCTGCTCGGGGCGCAGGCCCTGGTCGGCTACGACTACACGATGCGCCGCTCCGAGCAGCTCGGGCTCGTCGGGCCGCCGGGATCGGCCCGCAAGATGTTCCTGCGGTCGCGGGCCAACTCCATCGAGGGGGGCACCTCGGAGATCCAGCGCAACATCCTCGGCGAGCGGGTGCTCGGCCTCCCCGGCGAGCCCCGCACCGACAAGGACCTGCCCTGGTCGCAGGTCCCGAGGAGCTGAGACCGTGACCGACCGGGAGGTCGTCGCTCCGAGGCGGTCGAGCCGTGACCCCGAGCAGCTCCGGCTGCGGCTGATCGAGTGGTTCCGTGACCTGCTGCCGGCCGGCGCCGATCCCCACGTGCCGGCGGTGGCCACCCCGGCGGCGACGGGGATGTCGAGCGAGACCCTGCTGTTCGAGCTGGTGTGGAACGACGACGGACATCGTCGGAGCCGCCACCTCGTGGCCCGGGTGGCGCCTGACCCCGCCGACGTGCCGGTGTTCCCGAGCTACGACCTCGAGGCCCAGTACCGGGTGATGGAGCTGGTGGCGGCGCGCAGCCGGGTGCCGGTGCCCACCCCACGGTGGTTGGAGCCCGATCCGACGGTGCTGGGTGCGCCGTTCTTCGTGATGGACCGGATCGAGGGCCGGGTGCCGCCGGACGTGATGCCCTACCCGATGGAGGGCTGGCTGCTCGACGCCACGCCCGCCGAGCAGCGGGCCCTGCAGGACGCGTCGGTGGAGGTGCTGGCCGACCTGCACGGCATCGACCTGCGCGGGCTCGACCTGTCGTTCCTCGAGCCCGACGCGCCCGGGGACACGGCGCTGCGCCGTCACGTCGCCCACTGGCGGGCCTACTACGACTGGATGCGGGCCGGTCGGAGCTTCCCGCTGCTCGAGCGCGCCTTCGCCTGGCTCGAGGACCACTGGCCCGCCGAGGAGGGCGCCACCGTCATCAGCTGGGGGGATGCCCGCATCGGCAACATCGTCTACGACGGGTTCACACCTGTGGCGGTGCTCGACTGGGAGATGGCCGGCCTGGGGCCGCCGGGGATCGACCTGGGGTGGATGGTGTTCCTGCACACCTTCTTCCAGGACATCGCCCGCACCTTCGACCTGCCCGGCATGCCCGGGTTCATGCGGGCCGAGGACGTCGCGGCGACCTACGAGCGGCGTTCCGGCCGCGCAGTGGGCGACCTGCGGTTCTACGAGGTGTACGCCGCGCTGCGGCACGGCATCGTCATGGCCCGGATCCGGGACCGGCAGGTGGCCTTCGGGGAGGAGCAGCCGGTGGAGGATCCCGACGACGCGATCATGCACCGGGCCGTGCTCGAGGCGATGCTCGCCTGACGGTCGCGTGGGGGTGACGGACTGCCGGCGTGTGCGGGCCGGCGGTCACCCCGGTGGCACCTACGCTTGCGTCGTGCACCTCGACCACCCCGTCTTCGACTGCGACAACCACTACTACGAGGCGCTCGACGCCTTCACCCGCCACCTCGACCCCGCCCTCGGTCCCCGGTGCGTGCAGTGGTGCGAGATCGACGGCCGCCGGTACCACGTCGTCGGTGGCCGGGTGAGCCGGGCGGTCACCAACCCCACGTTCGACCCGGTCGCCAAGCCCGGCGCCATGAAGGACTACTTCCGGGGCAACCCCGAGGGCCGCAACCCGCTCGAGTTCCTCACCGACCGGGAGCCCATCCGAGCGTCCTACCGCGATCGCGACGCCCGGCTGGCCGAGATGGACGCACAGGGGCTCGCCGCCTGCTGGCTGTTCCCCACGCTCGGGATGCTCTACGAGGAGCTGCTGCGCGAGGACCCTGAGGCCGTGTGCCTCACCTACCGGGCGTTCAACCGGTGGCTGGAGGAGGACTGGGGCTTCGCCTACCGGGACCGGATCTTCGCCGGCCCGTACCTGTCGTTGGCCGACGTCGACTGGGCGGTGGCCGAGCTCGAGTGGGCCCTCGACCACGGCGCCCGCACCGTCGTGATGCGCGCCGCGCCGCCGACCACCGACACCGCTCGTGTCAACCCCTTCGAACCGGTCTTCGACCCGTTCTGGGCACGGCTGAACGAGGCCGGCATCACCCTCGTGATCCACGCCGGTGACGCCGGGGTGTCATCGAACGGGTGGGCCCCGGAGGGGTTCGCAGCCAGCTTCGGGGGCACCTGGAAGCCCTCGATCAAGCAGTACGCCATCGAGCGGGCGGCGTGCGACTACCTGCTGTCGATGATGTTCGACAAGATGTTCACCCGGTTCCCGAACCTGCGGGTCGCCTCGGTCGAGAACGGTGCCGGATTCCTCGCCGATCTGTTCGCCAAGCTCGACTCGGTGCACCGGCGCATCCCCGGCTGGTTCCCCGAGGACCCGGTCGAGACCTTCCGCCGCCACGTGTGGATCAACCCGTTCTGGGAGGACGACGTGCACGAGGTGGTGGCCCTCATGGGCGCCGACCGCGTGCTGTTCGGCTCCGACTGGCCCCACATCGAGGGCATGCCCACCCCGTTGGACTACCTCCCCGAGCTGGAGGGGCTGGATCCCGTCGACCGTCGCCGGATCCTGTTCGACAACGTCACCGAGCTCAACACCCCCTACCCGCGCTGAGCCCGGCGGCCACGGACGCGGACCTTCGACCCTTGGGGCGGCTCCGCCGGGGCGCTCGGGCACACGGCGCTGAACCTCGCCAGCGTGGTGCTCGTGGGCGTCGTCGACGTCGGCCGGGCACTGCTGCAGGGCCCGGGTCCCGGCGAAGGCATCGAGATCGTCGAGGACGCCGAGCAGCTCGCGGAGATCGTCGCCGCCTGACCGTGGCCTACAGTCGGGTGCTATGGCCACGATCCGTCACCACGCGCGCATCGCCGCCCCACCGGAACAGGTGTGGGCCACCGTCTCGGACCCCGCCGGCATCGCCGACTGGTTCCCCGGCCTCGGCACGGTCGGCTTCGACGGCTCGGTCCGCACCATCGACATGGGAGGGCTGACCATCAGGGAGGAGGTCGTCACCAACGACGACGACCTGCGGCGCTTCCAGTACCGCATCACCGAGGCCCCGATGCCCACGGAGTACCACCTCGCCACCATCGACGTGCTCGACGACGGCGACGGCAGCCTCGTGGTCTACAGCTGCGAGATCCTGCCCGACGAGCTGAAGGAGATCCTGGACCCGACCCTCGCCGGGGCGCTCGAGGGTCTGCAGCGGTACTGCGAGGGTAGGTAGCGCTCCGCTGGCGCTGCACCCCCCGGTGCCGGTGGGTGCGGGTCGGTGCCTAGCGCCGTACCGGGTGCTCGGGGGGCGTCGTGAAGCCGGGTCCCGGGGTCCAGCCCGACTCGGCGATCAGCTCGTACACGTGCAGCATGTCGAGGAAGTCCTCCGACGAGGCGAACCGGCCGCCGCCCGCGTAGCGCAGGCTCGACAGCCCCGAGCACTCGTAGGCTGAACCGTCGGGTCGCTGACCGGGGAGCACCTGGCGCCACTTGATCACGACGCGGTCGCCGTCGATGGCCACCCAGTCGATCGGGAACCGCCAGTTCTCGAGGCCACGCATGGACTCGGTGAGGAACGTCCGGATGGCGTCGATCCCGTCGACCCGACCCCAGGCCGGATCGAGGTAGACGGCGTCGTCGGTGAACAGCGAGGCCAGCTCCGGCCAGTCCGCCTCCCCGGCGTCGATCTGTTGGCGCAGTTCGCAGTAGGCGGCGACCGCCGCTTCGACCTCGTCCCGCGGGTGGCTCATGAGCGCACCGTAGACCCGACGCCGGGTCCCGTCCCCGTCCGCGCCCGTCGAGCCGGGGTGGCCCGCTCAGCCCGCGTCCCCGACGAGGAACCGCACCGCCATGCCGCCACTGGTCGTGCGCAGCGCCTCGTCGAGCGCCAGACCCGTGTGCCCGGCCAGCCGGCGGTCGGCGACCAGCAGGCCGACCCGCCAGCCGGCCAGCTTCGTGCGCAGCACCGTGCCGAGCCGGGCGTAGAGGTCGCGCAGGTCGCCGCCGGCCAGGCGGGTTCCGTAGGGCGGGTTCGTGATGACCCATCCCGGTGGTCCGGGGGGCGGGTGCAGGGCCGAGATGGCGGCCACCGCCAGGTCCAGGTCGGCGGCCACCCCGGCCCGCTCGGCGTTGCGGGCGGTGACCGCCACCGCCCCGGCGTCGCGGTCGCGCGCCACGATCGCCGCCGGGGCGATGGTGCCCTCGGCCCGCTCGACGGCGGTGCGCACGGCACCGGCCACGCTGGCCCACGCGCCAGGCTCGAAGCTCGGCCAGCGCTGGAAGGCGTAGGCGCGCTCGAGTGCCGGAGGCAGGCCACGGGCGAGCAGCGCGGCCTCGATCGGGATCGTGCCCGAGCCGCAGAACGGGTCCACGAGCGCGACGGTGCCGTCCCAGCCGACAGCGAGCGCCAGCGCAGCGGCAAGGGTGGGGCGTAGCGGCGCCTTCGCCGTCTCGCGTCGCCAGCCACGGTGGTGGAGCGGCTCGCCGCTGCTGTCCACCGAGACGGTGACCCGGTCCCGGTCGATCCGCACCACCACCAGCTGGGTCGGCCTCGGCTCGTCCCCGCTCTGGTCGGGGTGCCCCCGACCCGCCCAACGGTCGGCGCCGCCCGCACCGACTGCACGGGCGAGGCGCTCGGCGACCGCGCCGGTGTGGTACAGGCGCGACGCGTGTGAGCTGACCCGCCACTCGACGCCGGCGCCGGGGGCGACCCATGGAGCCCAGTCGACGGCCGCCGCCCGCCGCTCGAGCTCGGCGAAGCTCGCTGCGCGGAACGACGCCACCCGCACCAGCACCCGCGTCGCCGTGCGCAGCCAGCGGTTCGCGGCGTACAGCTGGCGGTGCGTGGCCCGGAACCCGACACCGCCCCGCTCCTGGGGTCCCGGCCGCACGCCCAGGGCCCGCAGCTCGGCGGCCACGATGCCCTCGAGGCCCGGGACGCACACTGCGAACGCCTCGTGTCGGTGACCGGCCACGGAGATCCATCCTGCCCGTCGATAGGATGCGACGTCGTGCGGCTGCTCGTCACCAACGACGACGGCATCGACGCCGTCGGCATCCACGTGCTCGTCCGTGCTCTCGCCGACGCAGGCCACGACCTGCTCGTGGTCGCCCCCGACGGCGATCGCAGCGGAACCTCCGCCTCCCTCGGGGGCCTCAGCGGTGACACCCGCCTGGAAGCGCGGCCGGTGGAGGTGCCCGATGCCGCCGGTGTGGAGGCCTGGGCGATCGACGGTCCACCTGCGCTGTGCGTGCTGGCCGCCCGGCTCGGCGGCTTCGGCGAGCCGCCCGAGGTCGTGGTGTCGGGGATCAACGCCGGGCTCAACACCGGCCGGGCGATCCTGCACTCGGGCACGGTAGGGGCGGTGCTGACCGGCCAGAACTTCGGCATGTCGGGACTCGCGGTGAGCGCCCAGTCACCCAACGGACCGGACGAGCGCTGGTACTGGGACACCGCCGCCGCCCTGGCGGTGGAGGTGCTGGAGCTCGTGCTGCGGGCTCCGGCCCGCTCGGCGGTGAACCTCAACGTGCCGGCTCGGCCCCGCCGGGAGGTCGTTGGGATCCGCTGGGCCCGTCTCGCTCCCTTCGGGGAGGTGCGCGCGGGCATGGCCGGGACCGACGACGACGGCACCGGCCGACGTCGCCTGGAGATGGAGCTGCGCCTCACCGAGCACGACTTCGATCCCGACAGCGACCAGGGCCTGGTGCGGGCCGGCTACGCCGCCATCACCACCCTGGTGGGGGTGGTCGAGGCGTGGCCTGCCGAGGAGGGCCTGGGGCCGGGACCCGAGCCGGCCGAGGTGGAGGAGCGGGTCGTGCCGGGAGCCCCGCTGCACCCGGCACACCGGATCCCGGATGCCTCTGCGCGCGGAGTCCTGCAGCGGCCACCTGTGGCCGGCTGAGCGACCGCGTCCGTCAGTCGGCCCGGCCCAGCAGCACCTGTCCGGGGCGACAGGCCTCGGTCAGCTCGGCCCGCTCATCGGCGGGCAGGTCGTCGACGCGGTTCGCCGGTGGGCGGTCGACCATCGCGGATGCCCGGTCGAGGAACCCCGGATCGGCGGGCAGCTCGAAGAAGGCGGCGATCTCGGCCAGCACCTGGCGCGGCCGGGCCAGCAGGTCCTCGAAGCGCACGGCCAGGTACCGGGAGGGATCCATGGCGGCGAGCGCCCGAAACCCGCGCAGCACCTGGTCGCTCCAGTAGCGGCCCACCGCCGCGCACGGCGGCGGGGTGGCGAGCACGGCGTCGACCGCGGCGTCGGGATCGCCGGTGTCGGGGAACAGGTCGAGCAGCAGGGCCACCCCCAGCCGGTAGAAGGGGTGGTTGCGGATCGACAGGGCGGCCTCGGGGCCGTCGCGGTGGATGTGCACGAACCGGGCCCGGGGGAACAGCGTGGCCAGCTCACCCAGGTAGTCGATGGACGAGCCCGAGCGTTCGACCCAGACCGAGCCGCCGAAGCGCTCGGTGAGCCAGCCGAACAGGGCCCGGTAGTGGTCGGCCATGGTGGCCGGGGGCCGGGCGGTGGCCATGGCGACCAGCTCGTCGAAGACCGGATCGGGGTCATCGGTCAGCCGGCTCAGCATCGTGACGAGCAGCCACGGCACCGGATCACCGGGGGTGAACCGGGCGCCGGGCGACCCGAACGGGTAGCGGATCTCGTCGCTCGTGTACCCCCGGGCCAGCACCTGGGTCGTGACCGGCTGCTCGGCCGCCACCAGCTCGGCGAACGCCGGACCGTCCACGAGCCCGGGGGCGAACCGGCGGCCCCAGTCCAGCCCGGTGAAGAACTCGTGGATCGGGACCACCTCGGTGTGGGCGCCGAGCATGCGGGCCAGCAGCGTCGAACCGCACCGGCCGGTGCCCACCACGAACCGCTCCTCGATCACGACGCCCTCCTCCTCAGTGCCGGTACCGGTGGGCGACCGCCCGGTGGCGTCGGGCCAGCACCTCACGGCGCTGCTCCGGGGTGATCGGCGCGACCCCGTCGGGGAGAGCCCGGTCGAGCTCGGCCCGGGCCACCGGGCGGTAGTCGAGGGTCGGCACGGTCTCGGCCAGCAGGTACCGCACGGCCAGCGTGCCCTCCCGGTGGCCTCCGGGGTCCAGCCAGTTGGCCAGCCCGGGATCGTCGTGGCTGATCACGAAGGTGACCCCGCCGTCGGCGTCGGGCACCGCCTGGTGCGAGTTGAGCGACGACTGGCGGTCGCCGAAGTCGATGGACTGCCAGAACCGGTCGCACAGCGACACCCCCCACATGCGGCAGGCGGGCGGGTCCAGGTGCAGGATCACGGCCTCGTCGGGCTCGCAGCGCCAGGGCCCCATGCCGTACGCCTGGCCCTTCAGGCCGGACGCCTCGGCCGGCGGCAGGAACGGCGTGACCGGACCCGGTGGGCCGGCCAGCAGCCCGCGACTGATCGAGTCCCAGCAGCGGGCACCGACCTCGAGCCACTGCTCGAGCAGCGCCAGCCGTGCCGCCAGGGTGGCGGCATCGAGTGGTCGGGCGGGCAGCGGCCGGTCGAGGCGCTCGATGGCCAGGTCGGCGGGACGCTCGCGCTCCCAGTCGGCGAAGTACTGGCGGACCACGAGGAAGCTCGCTCCGTCGTCGAGCCGCATCCAGGGCCCGGGATGCTCGCGGGCCGACAGCACGACCTCGAACGAGCCATCGGGTGCACACTGCAGGTCGTCCCCGGTGAGGGCCGAGACCGCCCGCCAGCCGGCGAAGTCGCCGTCGCCGAAGTGACCGGTGTTGACCTGCAGCTCGAGGTGGCGGGCCGAGCCGCGGGTGCCGCTGACCCGGTAGGTGCCGTCCCCGGCGAGACGGGTGTAGCTGTAGTTGCAGTCGGGGTTGTCGAGCCCCCAGCTCATGCGGTCCTCGATCGAGTGGCAGAACGCCGGCGCCTCGGTGTCGTCGTGCTCGACGCAGAGGCGGATCCCGGCGGCGAGGAACCGCAGCAGGTAGCGGGCACCCTCCGCGTCCACGGCGGCACGGGCCGGATCGCCCACCGCCGGTGGCGAGCCCGGAGGCCCTGCCGGCCCCGGTGCCGCGGCCGGTCCCGCCGAGCCGCCGGCAGCGGTGCCGCCGGTGTCGCCCCATACGAGCGCGCCGAGCCCCGAGATGTGGGCCACGAGCGTGTCCCAGCGGGCGCGGTCGACGGCGTCGCTCACCGGTCCTCGAACCTCGGCGCCCGGCGCTCGGCGAACGCTGCGCCCCCCTCGATCGTGTCGCGCATGGCGATGAGCGCCCGCGCGTGCTCGTGGCCGAGCGCGAGCGCATCCTCGGGCGCCAGCCACGTGCCCCGCAGGATCAGCTGCTTGAAGCAGCGCAGAGCGGCCGGCGCGAGCGCCGAGAGCCGCTCGGCCCACGCCAGCGCCACGGTGAGGGCGGTCCCGTCGGGGACCACCCGGTTGAGCCAGCCCATCTCGTACAGGCGCTGTGCCGGGAGGCGTTCGTCCGCGAGCAGGGCCAGCTCCAGCGCGTGGGCCGGAAGCAGCGAGCGGGCGAGGGCGCCGAGCCACTGCGCCGGCAGGTTCCAGCGGGCCTCGGGCAGGCCGAAGCTGGCGCTCCGCCCGGCGATGCGCAGGTCGCAACCGGTCGCCAGCATGACCCCGCCACCGAGGCAGAGCCCCTCGATGGCGGCGACGACCGGTTTGGCCGACAGTCCCTCGGCCACCTCCGGGTACGGCGGGTCGTCGAAGCCCCCGCCGGCGGCGGCGGCGACTTCGGCTCCGGCGCAGAACGCAACCCGGCCGGCGCCGGTGAGCACGCCGGCGCGCAGTGACGGATCCTCGTCGAGCTCGGCGAAGGCGGCGGCCACCGCCTTCAGGCCGGGCCCGTCGTAGGCGTTGCGGCGCTCGGGCCGGTCGAGGGTGACCACCAGCGTGGCGCCCCGCCGTTCGCGACGCACGTACTCACCCATCGGCCGGCAGCACCCTGGCCACGAACTCGCCGACGGCCCGGTAGGTCCGGCGACTGGCCTCGGCCCAGGGCATGAGGAAGGGGTAGACGTGGAACATCGCCGGTTCCTCCACGACCGTCGTGTCGACACCGGCGGCGACGAGGCGGGCCACGAACCGCCGGATGGGGTCACGGAACATCTCCTCGTCACCGAAGGACACGAACGTCGGCGGGTAGCCGCGCAGGTCGGCGTGCACGGGGGAGACGAACCGGTCGTGTGGGTCGACACCGTGCAGGTAGGGCGTCGTGGGGATGTTCCAGGGGAGGATGTCGGTCGGGGCGTTGGCGGTGACCGAGGGCTCGTCGAGGGTCAGGTCGACCTCGGGGGAGAACAGCACCAGCCCGGCGGGGCGGGGCAGGTGGTGCGCCCGGGCGTCGAGCAGCAGCGAGGTGGCGAGCCCGCCCCCACCGGAGTCCCCGGCGACGAGGAGCCGCTCGGGCGTCACCCCGTCGTCGAGGAGGGCCTCGAGGACCTCGACGACGTCGAGCAGGCCCGCCGGGAAGGGGAACTCGGGGGCCAGTCGGTAGTCGGCGGTGAACACCGCGCACCCGGTCTCGCGGGCGAGGTAGGCGTTGAAGGCGCCGTACATGCGGGGACTGGTACCGATGTAGCCGCCACCGTGGAGGTACAGGATCACGCCTTTCGGTTCGGTCCCCCGTGGCCGGTACCAGACCCCCGGTACCCCGGCGACGTCGCCCCCGGTCATGTCGACGCCGAGCGCCCGGGACACCGGCGGCATGATCAGCGCACACAGGTCGTCGATGGACATCTCGAGGGAGCGGAACTCCGGGGTGGGCAGGGCCGCCGAGTACCCCATGAAGGCCCGCATCACTTGTCGGGTCACGCTCGTGCCGATGTTGTCGGCGAGACGCTGTCCTCCGTCCCAGGGCCGGCGGAACGGCACCGAGAGCAGGGAGGTGAGCAGCTGCTCGCCGAGCCCGGCGATCGCCAGCGCCGTGATCGGGAGCGGCGCGGTCTCGACGTCGGGGCGGCGACCCATGACCATGGCCTCATGGTGGCAGATGGAGCGCCTCGGCGTGAGGGGGCCGCCGCACGTGGCGGGTGGGGGTGGCTCCGCTCGGAGGCCCGGCCGGCGTGAGGCCGCACCACGGCGGACACCGTGACGGTGCGGGTGCCCGGTACGCGATCGTTCGCCGGCTAGGTGATCACCCCGTCCGCCCGCAGCGCGTCGAGCTCGTCGTCACCGAGGCCCAGCTCGGCCCGCAGCACCTCCCGGGTGTGCTCGCCCACCCACGGAATCCGGCGCTCGGGTCCCTCGGTCACCTTGGACAGCTTCACCGGGTTCCCGGGGATCAGCACCGGATCGGCGACCCCGTCGGTGCGCTCCAGCTCGACCAGCATGTGGCGCGCCCGCACGTGGGGGTCGGCGATCACCTCGGGGGCCGTGAAGCACGGACCCGCGGCCACGCCCGCGGCGGACAGCGTCTGGCAGGCCTCGAGCTTGGTCCGCTCGGCGGCCCAGGACTCGATGCCGGGGCGGATCACGTCCTCGAGGTGGCGTCGCCAGCCCTCGCGGGTGGCGAGGCGCTCGTCGCTGAGCCACTCCGGCCGCCCGATGACCTCGGCGAGTCGCTCGAACTGGTGCTCGCGCCCGACCTGGACGACGAACCACCCGTCCGATGCCCGGAACCCGTCCATGATCAGCAGCGCACCCGGGCCCTCGGGGCGCACCCCCATGGACCAGAAGTTCGTCACCAGGTCGGTCATGGCCACCATGGCGTCGAACATGGCCACGTCGACGTACTGCCCCTCGCCGGTGCGGTCCCGGTGCCGGAGGGCGGCGAGTACGCCGATGGCGCCGAAGAGGGAGGTGCCGATGTCCCCCAACGCCCCGGCCGGGCCGACGAGGGGCGGTTCACCGGGGACGCGCTTGTACTCGTAGATGCCGGACATCGCCTCGGCGATCGGCGCGTAGGCGGGCCAGGTGTCGTAGGGCGAGCGGGACATGCCCTCGTGGACGGGGTTCCCGAACCCGGAGATCGACAGGTAGATGACCGGCGGATGCACCGCGGCACAGGCCCGGTAGCCGATGCCGAGGCGATCCGCCGTGCCCGGCTTGAAGTTCTCGCACACGACGTCGAAGCGCGGGACCAGCCGCAGGAACAGGTCGCGGCCACGGGGGTCCTTCAGGTCGAGCCCGACGCTGCGCTTGCCGAGGTTGTTGCGCAGGAAGGTGGCACCCACCCGGCGACCCTCGGGGTCGGTCATGGCGGGCAGGGCGCCGCGACCGCTCTCGCCCTCGCGGGGGTGCTCCACCTTCACCACGTCGGCCCCGAGCCGGGCCAGGAGCTGGGTGGCGAACGGCAGGGCTTGCATCTGCTCGGCGGCGAGCACCCGCACCCCGTCGAGCGGCTTGCCGTAGGCGGCCGCCCCGGCGTTGGCCGTCTCACCCACCTTCATGTCCGGGTCCCGTCGTGCATGGGCTCATGGTAGGCGCCCGCCGGCAATCTGACGGCCCGTCAGGTCGGGGCGTAGAGTGTCCGCATGCGAGGGATCCTCAGCCACGGCGCCTACCTGCCCTACCGGCGCCTCGAACGGGCCGAGATCGGTGCCTTCCTCGGCACCGGCGGGGGCCGTGGGACCCGGACCGTGGCCTCCTACGACCAGGACACCACCACCCTCGGGGTGGAGGCCGCCCGGCTGGCCCTGCGGGGGTCGCCCGAGGTCTCCGTGCGGACCCTGTGGTTCTCCACGGTGGCGCCCGCCTACCTCGACAAGACCAACGCCACCGCCCTGCACGCGGCGCTCCGTCTCGACGGCGACGTGGTGGCCGCCGACGCCGGTGGTGCGGTCCGCTCGGGGGTGGCCGTGCTGCGGGCCGCGCTGGAGGGCGGCCCCGCTGCGCTGGTCGTGACCGCGGATGTCCGCACCGGCCTGCCGGGCAGCAGCGAGGAAGCCGACGGCGGTGACGGCGCCGCCGCCCTCGTGGTCGGCGACGATGATGACGGTGAGGTGCTGGCCGCCTACCTCGGCGGCGGTGCCGCCACCGCCGAGTTCCTCGACCGCTGGCGTCCGCCCGGCCAGCCCTGGTCGCGACAGTGGGAGGAGCGCTTCGGCGAGACCCGCTACGTGCCACTCGTCGGGGAGGCGTGGCGCTCGGCGCTGAAGGCGGCGGGTGTCGGCGCCGAGGAGGTGGACCGGGTGATCGTCACCGGTCCCCACGCCCGGGCGGTCCGATCCGCCACCCGGCGTCTCGGGGTGCCTGAAGGGTCCGTCGTGGACGACCTGCGCGCCTCGGTGGGCTGGACCGGCGCGGCCCATCCCGCGCTCGTGCTGTCCGGGGCGCTCGAGACGGCCGACCCCGGACAGGTTGTGGCGCTCGTGTCGGTCGCTGACGGCGCCGACGCCCTGCTGTTCCGGGTCACCGACGCCATCCGGTCCTGGCGGCCGGTCCGCCCGCTCACCGACCAGGTCGCCACGGGCGGCCCGGTGTCCTACGCCACGTTCCTGGCGTGGCGGCAGCTGCTGGCGGTGGAGCCTCCCCGGCGGCCGGAGCCGGCCCGGCCCTCGGCACCGGCAGCGGCACGGTCGGTGGACTGGAAGTACGGCTTCGTGGGGTCGCGTGATCGCGGCACGGGCGCCGTGCACCTCCCGCCGGCGCGGGTCTCGATGCGGGGCGGCGCGGTCGACGACATGGTGCCCGCGCCCATGGCCGACACGCCCGGCACCGTGGTCACCTTCACCGTCGACCGGCTCGCGTACTCGCCGAGCCCGCCGGTGGTGTTCGCGGTCGTGGACTTCGACGACGGGGGCCGGCTCCCGGTGGAGCTGACCGATGTCGACGTGGCCGACGTGGCGGTGGGCGGGCGGGTCGAGATGACCTTCCGGCGTCTGTTCACCGCCGACGGCATCCACAACTACTTCTGGAAGGCCCGCCCGGTGCGGGGCTAGGGGGACGGGACATGGGTTCGCACGGCATCAGGGACCGGGTCGCCATCGTGGGGATGGGCTGCACCCCCTTCGCCGAGCACTGGGACCGCGGCACCGACGACCTGCTGCTCGACGCCGCCACCGAGGCGTTCACGTCGGCCGGGCTCGACAAGGACGCCGTCGACGCCTACTGGCTCGGCACCGCCCAGTCGGGGATGAGCGGCATCACCCTGGCCCGTCCCCTGCAGCTGCGGGACAAACCGGTGACCCGCGTGGAGAACTACTGCGCCACCGGGTCCGAGGCGCTCCGCCAGGCCGCTTACGCCGTGGCCTCGGGTGCGTACGACGTGGCCATGGCCATCGGGGTCGAGAAGGTGAAGGACTCCGGCTACCAGGGGCTGAACGCCTTCCCGATCCCCGGCGACGGCACCGCCCGCACGCTCACCGCCGCGGCCATGTTCTCGATGGTGGCACCGGCGTACGCCGAGCGCTTCGACGTGGACCACGCGGAGCTCCGCCGGGCGTTGGCGCACATCGCGTCGAAGAACCACCACAACGGTGCCCGCAACCCCCGGGCCCAGTTCCGCCGTGAGGTCAGCGAGGACCAGGTCTGCT